>UMLA01014743.1_pt1 | contig 44131 bp, 28 predicted proteins | sample 1966431 | NCBI WGS metagenome assembly UMLA01 (sample SAMEA4836190, study PRJEB28245) | human gut metagenome | biome: gut microbiome; material: fecal sample | place: Denmark | collected 2008 | reverse complement strand
TCCCCGTTTTGGGTGGGTGGATATCCTCCGTTTTCAGCACTGCCTCTCGTGCAAAGATGGCTGGGGTGCAAATTGCCATAGTGGAGCAACTATACAAAGATAACCTTCCGTTTAGCCGAATGCAAGTTGATTAGCATGAATTAACGGCCCATTAACTTTTTCTTCGTATCCATTTAACATAGCCCAAAATCAAGCACCAAGCCCTCAATGTTGTTTTTCTCCACGCCTTCGCCGTATTTTCTTTCAGTAATCAGTTTACTATTCTCAGGTTCTGCCTGTAGCCGCGATACGTGCCCCAAAATAAGTTTGTTAGTAAAGTTTTATAACAGTATAACCCCAAAATTTTCTTACTATTTGCTTCGTGGTTAGATTCTGCCCCCGTCATCTTAGCTGTTTCTTGTGGTTTATAGTAGGACTGATATGGAATGCTAACAATCACTAAATGTTACCCTGGGGTAACTTACCTTTGGGTAATATTTAGTATATTTGCCGAAGTATTTCAGAAAATGTTTCGGAAGTTGACCCCATCTATCGCCTTTGGTTCAAGGAGGAGTATTGCTGAAAGCTCTCCATATATGATAACGTAAGAAGATCAGAGATGTGAACGGCAATGCTCCGTTTTCGCCATACGAAGCATGCTCTATTGCTTTTGGCATCTTATTTTCAAGAACCTCTCCTATTTCCATTTACTTCTCTGTTTTATTGATAGAAACATTAAACGCTTTGCAGCGGCGATTCTTCTGATTACAGCGACAAAGCGAGAAGCGACTAAACTTCTCGTAGATGTCCAAGCCACGTCCAAGAGCTATGGTCCATCCCGTATCTGTTTTGATGAAGCGGTCATGGTCTGCCTTGAAGTCGTAGGTAAACTCTATGCCCATCGGCAGCAACTCATCTGCCAAGTCGTTGAAAGAGTCTATGATCTCTGCCACTTTCACGTCATCGTCATTCTGTGTACTTAGATGAATCTTGACGGTGTCTTGTATAGTTGACACATCTTTCACCATTTGTATGAAATCCACCAAATTGTCGATCTGATACGGTTGACGTATGAAAGGATCAGTAATGTGTATATCCGTTGCTGTTCGCAAATAATCACCAAACAAGTCCTTGTAAGTCACTCCACTCTGGTTTTCTCTTATGGAGACAGTCTTGGCAACAAGAGGTTTGATGCGAGGACGTGAACCTGAATGTTTTAATTCCAAATTCTCTTCCTTATCATTGTCTTCGGCATCCTTGTTAATCGGTTTATGTTCGATGTTTTCAAGTGTCTCCACCTTTACAGTTTCGCCTGTCTTCAACCAAACATATTCAAACTTCGCTGGTTCCGCACAGAAAGTGCTGTCAATGATATACAGCTGGTCTTTAACTCGCTTGCGCCCTTCTGCAGCGAAGTCAATGATTTCTTTTGCTTCCTCATCCGTTATCCTACCATCAGGATAGATGAGTTTCATCATGCCAGAGAAAGTTTTACGGATGGCAAGGTGGTCGCGCTCAGAAAGCGACCCGTCGAACTTGGCATAATCATTCAGCAATGCCGTACGATCGTCATTGCGTAGAGTGTGTAATACGGCTGCTATGTAGTCTGTGATAAGACCATACCCCTTAGAGAAACTATTCTTTTTCAACATCTTGATTTCCCATCCAGGATTATACAGATGCATACGGTCAAGAAACGCACCCTTGATGAAGGAAGTAGGAATACTCTCAAACAGATGGCTGTTCTTCAGCATGTATGGCACAGTATGCTTGGTATTGCCCACAAAAGACATAGATGCACTTGCCTCATGTGTACCCTTACCACGATTGAACGACTTGTTGGCAAGGTAGTTCTGCATGGTGTCGATAAGCACAGCGTCCACGTTACGCCCCTTCTGCTGTTCAAATTCATCCCATGCCACAACATCCCAATACCCCACGAGTCCAAGAATTTCCTTGTTACCTTGGATTTTCACGAACAAACGGGCAGAGGTTACGTCACCACCACTTACAAGTACACCATAAGGAGACAGTTCCTGGAATACATGAGACTTACCAGTTCCCTTTGGACCCAATTCCATGAAATTGAAGTTGTTCTCAACATGAGGGAGAAGACGAGCCAGCGTGATGAACTTCTCACGTCTGTTCATTGTCTCTGGATTAAGCCCCACAGTGTGTATCAGAAAGTCAATCCATTCATCGGTTGTGAAGTTCTTTCGTTGGTCGATATAGTCTTGCAGGTCGATGTTTGAAATCTGAATAGGCTTCAAAGTCTGTATTTCCCATCTCACCTTGATGTTCTCGCCACTGATATACCCCAGTGTGATGATGCACCACACACCGTTGCCGCTCAACAACTTCGGGTTATGGCGCACATAGTCGGTACCGATAGGAACACCTGACAGTCCAAGATTGGCAAAGGTTGCCTGATATTCATCATTCTTTTCATTCAGCACTACAGTAACCTTATCGATAATACGGTGCTTGCCGCTCTCGCGTATCAGTCCCTTTACCGATTCTGCTTCCGCGCGGTGAACATAGTTGTTCTGTATTACCTGTTTCACTTTATCTATGCCTTCATTTATCACATCCTCGTCATCGCTGGCACAATACTGTCCAAGGAGATATTCCAGAACGTATGTAGGTACAGGAAGGCCGCCCTTTACAAGGAAAGCCAAGTCCTTTCTAACCACCTTGCCTATGAAAGCATCCAGTATCTTGTTTTCCAACTTACTCTCCATAATTATAAATTATTAAAAATCTTGTTCTATCATTGTGTTGTTCTTCACCGTTTCCCGAACGAGTGGATTAAGCTTGTCATCTATATCGTAAATTCTAAGCTGTAACATGCTTGTATTGACAGACTTATTTAGATTGAGTGTGACTTCAAACAGTCGATTGTTCAAGTTCGTTGCGTCAGTGCTATTCAATGTCACTTCCTTCTCTTGGGTCACAGGCTCGTCACCATTATAAATACAGCAAATAATCTTGCGTTCCATCACGGTCATACTTACGGCTTCAGATTGTATTATCTGGAACTTCAAGCGACTGCTCACCATGTTCAAGTTATGACTTATCAATGCTACACCAACCTTTTCTGTCTTGTTCGCTTTCTTACGCACGCTCCTGATGACAGGAATTATTGTTTCCTGAAGAGAAGCACCGCCATGGGCAAAGTTGTAACCTCCAGGGGCCGCCAGTCGGTTCGTTCCCTCAGGCACGGCCACCATGATGGGATTGGCACTCTTGATGGACGATACTTTGTCGAGTGGAAATTTCACTATACCTTCCACACGTTTATTACTATCAGTGAGATAATACCGGGTCTTTTTCTCTATGGTAGACTCCACGATGCTATGTTTATCTTTGTCCTCAAACTTCATGTCATTATAGAGGAAGCCATGGTCAGCAGTGAGGAGTACATTTGTAACATTCCATGTGGCATGCAGGCGTTTTACCAACACGGCAAGTTGATCAATGGCTTTTCGGCAAGCGTTGATTACATCAAATGGACTTTGTGAATGTCCTGCATCATCAATTGTGTCATGAAAGATATAAACCAATGGTCGCTTGAACAGTTCACGCATAGACTGTGAGTCGCTATTCATCACGTCCTCATAACGGACACAGATAGCCCCGTCACAGTATTTCCCCAAATGTACTGTACGTTGGTCGGTAGTTGTCAACACCGCGCCATCCACCATTATATCCGTATCATTCAGCTCCAGCGACTGATGAGGAAGAAGAGCAGGCTTGCAATACTTGGTTTCCGTAGGCAGCATAGCTTGATAGGCTCCTATTGTGGCAATATGTTTCTCCTTGGCAAGTTTTTGCATCAGCTCTTTCGCGACCTCATACCTTAATGCATCGCTTACGATGACTACCTGTTTCACACTGCCATCAGACTCGTTGGCATAGAAATCTTCCTGTCGCTTCAAGCCTGTCTCTGTAAACCAATTCCCTTTTTCCTCTACACATGCTAACCATTCTATATTGAGGATGTTGCTGATTTTGGCGTACCCCAAGTCCAACTGCCGTTTTGCAGAAGTCAGAGTTTGCTCAATGGGACATTCTTTGGTTATGAGTTCGTGGTATGCTTCAAGCGTCAGACGGTAATATGTATCTACCAGATAAAACTCAGATGTATATATGTCCACATATTCCTTTGTGCTATTTAATTTGAGAGTACCAAGACCTTTTACCTGAGTATAGTACAGAGCAGATTGCTCGATGAATCGGATAGCAATCTGAACGTTACTATTCACAGGCAGTTTCAAGGAAAGCTCACGCATACGCTCATTCACTTGCTCTGGATCTGCCATCAGTTTTTGCTCTACGACTTCTTTCAGAATAGGCCAGCATAGTGTCTCCGTTAGGTAGAAATAGTTGGCATCTATGCCATAGAGTCTGATGATCTCCTCTTCCTTGATGTTAGATGCCAATGCGGTCATTGCCTGTGCAAACCTTTCTGATAATTGACGGTCGTGGGTTCCCAATTCGTAGATTTTGTTCACCTGGTCAAGAACTACCGAACTGCTGATTTTGTACTGCTTGTAGGTATCGCCTGGCACCGCGTCTAAAAGTTGCGTGATACTATTGTACTTCAAGCTCTCTGCCACGTTTTGCATCTTGATGGTGGCATTAAAGTTTTGGGTTAAGCCAAAGAGTTTATCCAACTTTTCTGACAAAGCCTTTAATGCATCATAATTCTTACTGAGCTTATACCAGAATTCTGTACGTTTTTTCTCTTCTGCTATTCCATCCAAAATAATCATCTTGATAATGAGTTGTTCCCATTCCTGCAGCTTCTTCTCGCCAAGATAATTGGAAATAAAGGCACGGCAAACCATATCTTCGCTAAATGAAGTACTATCGATATGTCCATTAAGGATGTTGCTTACCTTAGACGACATGATTTCGCCAATGTTCTTCTTCACGAAACTACGGAATTTCTCTGGAAGATTATATTGCTGCATAAAGCTGGCATAGTCTTCTTCTTTATATTCCATGTTGGCTTTCAGCATATCAAGCAGGGGGAAGCTGAGCTGCTGATCCTCTGTGTGAGGATATACCTGTTCCGGGAAGAGCAGAACTACATGCTTGTCCTTCCAATCATTCTCGATGGCAAACTTGGCATTGAACCAAGCCCCGTCAAATACTTTATATATATACTCGTCTTTCCATTCCTTCATCTCGTCAAGCTCGTTCTGGATGATGTTCATTCTGTCGAAGATGAAGAGCACATGAAGTTGTGGATTGCGCTCGAAGTAATTATATATTCTATCTTGTGCCATTTCTTTTTATCTTGAATTTTATAAGTACTTCATTAGGTATTTTTTATCACTCTTGGAAATATTTCCATCAAGAATAAATCTTTTTAACGTTTCCTTATAAATGTCATTCTTAAACAATTTCGTTCTTATTTCATCATTAAAATATAAAAGCCAATCTATCTTTACCATTTGAGGTTTTGGATAATCAAACGGAGAAAGATAAAATTGCAAGTAGTCATTCTCTTTCGCAAGTTCATCAATATAACTATATAGATGTTCATAATGAGAATCTTTCCTTATTTCAGCAAGAAGGAAGAGGGTTTCATCTCTTAGTTCATTCTTATCTTTTTCTAACAAAACTTCAAAACGCTCCATGGGAAAGTTTTCTATTTCATTGTGCTTGATGAAGTAAATGAAATCATGTAAATTTCCAATTTTCGACAAAGAAAACTCACGTATTTCATTCCGCAACTCATCTGTAACTATTGAATAGATAAAACTTATTTCTGTAACAATATTTTCCTTATTTTGCAACTTATCAAAGCCAAAGTCATCATAAGTTATATTGGCATCATGTAAAATTTCGACTATGTTGAATATGCATTGAGCATATTCTTGATAATCGGAAGTTGTACAGAGTAATTTCCACAATAGAGCTTTTGCCGAGGCTTCATCAGGAGAATAGTTTTCCAATATTTCTTCTATTAAGATCTTATCAAACTGCCTAGAATGATTTTGCGATTGATACTTAATGAGTACTTTATATAAATCTTTTTTGTTTATTTTTTCTTCCTTAGATTTACTCACAAGAAGTAAAAGATTTCGAAGAGGATTATACAAGCAATCTTCCTCTCTGAAAGCCAGTATTTGCTCTTCTGCTAATCCACCAAGGCATAAATTTATATACTCTATTCCATCATTGTCGATTTTTAGAGAACGAATTTCATACCCTTTAAAAATAGCTTTAAGACGTTTTGTCTCTATGCTGAAAATCAAAGATTTCAACATGTTGTTATCTAAGGACGTAATTTTAGTACATCTACCCAATCCTCCGAACATAGTTGCTGATGGAGTAGCAAAGCTATTAAGAATACCTATTGCGTTGTTTTCGCAAATAGATTTAAAATAGCTATTGTTATCACAAATGATATAGTTCGCCCATGAAAACATAGACTCACGCTCATATAAGGACATGAGTCGAACAATATTGCTGTTTATAGAGCAACCTCCTTTCTCTGCTGACTTTCTCTGCTGATATATTTCTTCCCTTAAATGCTCTGTACTTAGAGCATGACTTCCTATAGATCTGAATGAAATCAAATCTTGAAAAATCCTCTTAATCTCAGCATCTAATGGTAAATTACCCAAAATAGTTTCAAGACTTTCACTTGTAGCTAACTCTATTTCTTTGTCAACATCATATTCATTTGAGAGTACAAGTTGGAAATAAACCCCATGACGTATCGACCATAAATTGTATCTGCATATAAAATACAATATATATCTTTGTCTTTCCCAATATAATGGCAACAACTTGGCATAGATACGATATGCTTCTCTATAATCACCCAACATATACAATGCATAAGGTAACTCCAAATCTTCAATGGTATAAGTATTTTGACGGGTTCTCAAACTCCTCAGTTTCTTATTTACATTTACAGAATCAAAGCAATGGATATAGTACTGCGTTGAACAGCCTATATATTTATCAATATTTTGAAGATACTTGTTATCTATAATTTCTATACCATCAATCTTATACAGATAGTTATAATAAGCTATCTGTAGAAGTTGTCGCACATTTATGGTTGGATGTTTAATAAGAAAGTTTCTTTTTGCCTGATTTGTTTTCAATTCTTTTGCCATTTTCTTAAAATACTCCAAACCTGTCTGTAGTCCCTCGGAATGTGTGTTCCAATACATTTTTTCAGGTTCTGGGAAAAAACATCTTAACCCGTCACCAAAAGTTTTTAATTCACTAAGATATGGCTTGATACGTTCATAGAGATATAGTACCAAATCTTCTTTTGATATGGCACTATAATTCTTTATAGCATGAAGAGTTTTGTCTGTGTATTGTCCTATACCAGACAAGGTATTTGATGGATATGCAGCACCATTAATACTATCAAGTTCTTCCTCTGAAAAATGTAAAATATTGACTCCTTTTTCCTCGAAATATTTTTTTGTTATATCATCAGGGGTGTCATAAGATAACAAATAAGCTCTCTGCATATCTTCTGAAAGAATATTTTGTAATTCATTCATTATCATCTTCAGATTCAAGTCTGCAAAAGAGAAACCAACGAACAACACCAATTTACTTGCAAAAAGGGACTGCACAAAAGCCCTTATCAGAGGAAAATTATTTTTATAGTCAAAATAATCTTTCTCCGTAAGAACTATATTGTCGGTTGCATAATCTCCATGCATCTTTACCAAACAATGCTGCTTTTCCATTTGTGGAATATCCTTGTCTTCCCTAATGATGTTATATTGCTTAAATTCATTGGCTAATTCTTGCTCAACCAAATCATCATAGTTTGTAGTGATAATATGACACGGATTAAGTGCAATAATGCTTTTATGCAATGGATTTGGAACAGTCTTATTATAGAGCAAAACATTTTTGATCTTGTCCATATATTCCTTATGTCCACGTGAATCCTTATACATTTGTGCCAATTTAAGCACATCATTTTCTTTGCTTAATTCACTTGGAAGTTCTTCCATCATAGAACAAATCAAATTATTCCACGTTGGAATGCCGGAGTTTTGTGAAACCCCGGCTCCGACAAATACAACAAGTTTATCTGTCCTGCTTGCATGTTGTATTCTAAGTAGATTTGCAATCTGTTGTTTATCCATTGCGTATATTTTGTTTACTTTATCTTTTGTAATATATCACCGAACTTGGCATAGTTTACCACAACACCGTCATCGAGGTCGAAGCTGATGGCTTGCTCGGCTACTACCTGCAGACGCTCGTGATACTCACGACACTCGTCGAGTTGCTTCTGAAGAGCCTGTAGCTGCTTGGTCTCTTTGGTAGAGAGTTCGGCACGGCGAGCATCGAGTTTGTCGATTTCAGCCTCCAGGTGTTCGATGTAAGGGAGGAGATACTTGGACCTTACTCGCTCTGCTGTGTAGGCATTCATACGATGCATGTAGGCGATGACCTGGAAGGCACCCTTCTTGGATGAGAACAACCAGTAGATAGGGCGGTTTTGATACATCTTCTTGTGGTCTTTCCAGAAGTCCTTTACGAAGTATTGCTCCAGTGTCTTGCCGAGGCATTTCTCCACATAGTTCAGGTTTGCCACATGCTCCTCGTTGCCCAATGCCACTCGGATGAAGTCGGCAAAGCGAGCGGAGGCGTTGTCAGAGAAACCACAGTCGTTTGGCATGAGCGGCATGATGCCGTCGTCGTCTATAGCCCACTGTTCACCCTTGTATTCGTAAGGAGCAATCTCGTCATCGGTTGGGTTAGGGTGGGCGATGTGGAGCCCCGGCTTGTCAAGACGATAGCGTCCGAGCATGCAGCCAACAGCATAGCTGATGAGTTGCTTGATAATGGCATCATCGTGCCATACGATATGTTGAGTGTTGTTGTTGTCTGCCATAATTATATTCCTTTCTATAAGTTGTTTTTCCCTTTTGCCAACTTTTTGACCTCGTTAATTTCACTAATCAACTGTTCTGTTGTAGGCAGATAGAGTTGGTATTTGCTGGCAAGAATCGTTTTGTTGTTTTCAGGTAAAGCAAGTTTTACCGCAGTATCATTCTTGTCTGTACAGAGCAAAATACCGATGGTTGGATTCTCGTCGTCTGTCTTTTCGTATCGGTCGTAATAGTTGACATATAGCTGCAACTGACCGAGGTCTTGGTGTGTTAGTTTATGGTTTTTTATTTCAATAACCACAAAGGATCGTAGCAGACGATTATAGAAAACCAAATCAGCAAAATACTCATCATCCTCTATCAACAGACGCTTTTGTCTGGCTACAAAAGAAAAGCCCTTGCCCAATTCAAGCAGGAAGTCGGCGATATGAGAGATGATGGCACTCTCTAAGTCTTTCTCGTAGTAAGAAGCCTTACGCTCTAAACCAAGAAATTCCAGCACCATCGGGTCTTTGATAATTTCCTGTGGCGACTCTGGGATACGTTCTTTGCGTGCCACAGCAAGTACGGATTCCTTGTCATTGCTCATCAACAGGCGTTCGTACAGCATCGAATTGATTTGGCGTTCAAGCTGGCGTCCAGTCCATCCTTCATTAACAGCTTCCAGTTCGTAGTACTCTCGTTTGTCTGGGTCTGGAATTGCTATAAGTTGCTTATACTGAGACCAATTCAATTGCGTCCGCAGTGCGGACGCAATTGGATAAAGGTAATAGAACTGTCTGCATCTTTCCAATTGACGTACTCCAAATCCGCTACCATACTCAGGCTCAATCTCTATGGCAAGGTTCTTTATAAGATAAGTTCCATATTCTGCACGTTCTTTCCCTTGTTGTTCCTTTTCAACAATACGCTGTCCTATAGCCCAGTACATTTGCACTCGGCAAAAATCAACACTGCGCACGGCATTGGAGCGGGCAGTATTGATGATGGATTTTATTTCGTTGACAAAACCTTGAAGGGTGATGTCATGATTATTTTTATCTGTCATGTTCATATTCTTTTTGAGGTCATAGTCTGTGACCTTAAACATTTGTTTCAATTGGAATTCGGCAAGCAGTGGTTGCCGAATTCACTCTATCGAAATTTGGCTTTGCCCAGTCTCTCTTCGCTCGGCATAGCTCAAGCGAGCTTGGCTCTGCTCTCACTCAATCGAGATTTCACCCTGCTGAAGGATGGTGATTTCATTCAATGGAACATCAGGAGTCAACTCATCTTGCAGGCCTTAGATGTCGATGAACTGGCGGTTGAGCTCTTCCTCGTTCTTATGCAGCTGCATAAACTTGTGTTCCCACTTCGTCTTGTATTGCTCCATGCGCCATTCTAAACTGCCTAACTGTGGGGCAGCAGGGTCGATGCAGATATGCTCGCCCGTCTCCTCAAAATGCTTCTCTATCTCGTAGTTGATGTTCTCCGTGTAGGTGTTGTCATCGATGGATAAAAGCTCGTTGCGCTGGAAATCCCAGGAAGTTTCGTGGGCGTCCCAGTCTTGCTTTGAAATATCAACATTTGAATGTGCAAGGAATGTAAGTTCAGAACTACTAGTCAATTTTATATATGGTAGTCTAACTACATATCCTGGAGCAAGACTCAATGTTGGGTTGAGTATTGGCAGAAGATAAGATGTTATCTTGGAGTTCAAGAACCCAATTATGTGATAGTAATCTTCTGGATTCTTTGCAAATAAAGTTGGAGTTCCTGTGCCACATATGCAATTTTCAATTTGTCTGAAAGCCTTATTTTCAGTACTTCCTGTGTATGACCATCCTATAGCTTTTTTGAAATATGAATCTTCGTCACCTCTTCTAATAGATTTGTTATAGAATTTATCATTCCACAAGTCCTTAAGTTTAAATACATAATCGTTATTTCCATAATACTTACGATTTGTACCACCTTTTTGAAAAGTATGGAACTTCGCATATGGCTTTTGAGGCAAAAAAGAAATATCTTTAAAACAAACCTCATGCCAGTACTTTACAAAATAGTTGTCATCGCCAGATACAATACCAGCTTTAGATATGGCAATATCATTTATTGACTGTTTACCAAATAGTTTAAGCCAGTTTATACTTAACCAATATGCTATTGGGCAACTTGGTATAGTGTCAAATCTAAGTTGATTTACGTTTCTATAGTGTCCATAATCATTTAAAAACAACTGTTCTTTTGCTGCACAATTATTTCCAGTAGATAATTTATAGTAATCCCCAGCATGATTTGGTCTGTTTTTTGAAATAACAAACGTTGTATTTTGGACTACTTCACCACTTAGTTCGTCAAAGGTATTTGGACCAAGATGAAGCATGTTGTCAATCTGAAAGTTTTTAACAAAATACATTCTTAAAGCATCAAAAGCATCAAGGAACATCCAGCTATGCATGTTAATCATAGACATTTTGGCGTTAATTTCAAGTCTATTGATTGCTACAAGCATAAATGTTGCAAACAAGTCCCACTTCCCTAATGCGTAATTGTCGCGAACATACTGTGTTATCAAATCGTTCATACCAGAACGTCCCATATAAGGAGGGTTCATCACCAATGCATGATACTTCTCTGTCAAAGCAAGAATCAGTTTGAACGTATCGATTTGGGTACGTACTTCTTCTGGTACAATCTCCTGACTGCACCAGTAATCGGTTGTCTGCTTAATGAGCAGGCGTGTTCCCTCGTTGATGTTGAACTTCATGATAGAGCCAAGCGAGTCGGCATTCTGCATAAGTTCAAAGCAGCCCATAATCTCTTCCTTCTGATGATTGGTGGCCTCACCTTTGAAGTAGATATGAAGCATGTCTTGAATAGGACCTTGCGTCTCTTTGTGCCATGGCTTAGGCATGGTGAGCACATTAGGCATACAATGTGCATCGGCAAAAGCAGTATCCTTTTGGCAAGCCTTCAGCAAAAGGGCAAACTGGCTCAACTGCTTGGCACGGGTGTCGAGGTCGATACCCGTGAGGTTGTGGCAAAAGATGTTGGCTACAGCCTCCGAACGGCCATAGCCTTCTGTAATATAAAGGTCGTAGAGCAGGTCGAAACATTCATTGAGAATATGACCGGAACCGCAGGCAAGGTCTGCTACCTTCAAATCTGTTAACTCGTTGTATTTCAGCGAATACCTATCGCTTGGCTTTTCTGAAGGCTCAACGAGATAACGCCACTTCTTTTGCAGCTGCGTTTCGTATGGATTATTGTCCAAATAGATTCTGCCCACGGTGTTCTGTACCATGTACTTCACTATCCAATTAGGGGTGAAGATCTGGGTGGCTGCAGGAATCTCGTCAGCCTCGAACTTACCCTTCTTGGCAAACACCTCGTCCTTGCGCTCAGAGATATAGAACTGGTAAAGCCATCCAATCAACTCAGGTGATTGGAAGTCTTCATCGGTGATAAATTCGGTATGATTTAAAAGGTCCACGAAACCGCCTTCTGCCAGGATGTTGTTTGGCAGAAGCAGCTCGGTGTAATCGGCTATGCTGCCGAAACACTGGTTGATGATTGGATTATCGTGGCACCAGGCTGTAATGAGGATGGCAAACTGCTCTGTCACCTTGGTGTCGTCATCGAGAAGTTCCACGAGTCGCTGGCGCAACTCTTCCTTCATCTGCGGAATGCGTCCCTGTCGGGCTTCATCCACGATGACGGGAGTGCGTGCAGCATCAGCATACGTCAGAACCGGACTGCAGAGATTGTTCTTCTGCAGGATTCGGATGGCGCAGAGGCGGTTGAACCAGGTGTAGGCAGCTTCTTCATACACCTCGCTGATACCTTTCTGCTGAATACGGTTATAGAGGGACATCCACTGATAGTAGAAGCCCTCTGTCTGCAACTGCTCATTCCAAAGAGAGCCGCCCTGCATCAGCTGAGGCTTGTTCTTCTCTGCTACATTGCCATGCTTGTCGAAACCAAGCGTAGTAATCTTGGCAGCTATACCGGCTTTCAATATATTTCGTGCTTCGGTAGCGAAGCGTTTGATTCTATTTGTGTCCACGGGAGATAATGTATAATTGGGTTGTTATATGGAAGGAGTGATTATTAATCTCCAATTGCCATTAGAGGCTCGTTGAATATATCCTTTAGTTGTCAATTGCTTTATTTGTTTATTGACAGAAGCGATATTTATCCCAATGTTTTCAGATAAACATGGAATGGTGATATCCGGATTCGAATACATCAAGTTGAGCAACTGGCTTGTCGTGGCAGATCGGAATTTGACCCGTTCACCATCAAACCACCAAACGTTTTCTCCTCTTTCTGTTAAGAAGCTAATATTATATGAAACCTCTTCTACGAATAAATTGGAAAAATACGTCAAAAATTGTTGTATCTCTCTCTTTGATGCATGTGCGCCAAGTGAAGGCGCAGCGCCTACCGTAAGATCTGTTTTATGGAGCGCTTCCAAATATTCATTTTTCTTTCGGCTTCTTACAACAATCATCGGATAATCATGACGTGAAAGAATATAATTAGCCATTAGTCTTGCAATACGCCCGTTTCCATCCTCAAAAGGGTGAATGCGAATGTATCGATAGTGGAACATGGCAGCCAACTCAACAGGTGTGAATTTTCCTGATTTTTCAGCTTCGTTGTACCATTCTACCAAATCACCCATTAGAGCAGGTGTTTCTTCAGGTGAAGCATACTCGAATCTGTCTCCATATCTAGTAATTACACTATTGGGGCGAGTTTTGTATATTCCTGCATGGATAGTATAACTTGTTGTCTGACCACCTGGCAGATTTCTGAAAACCGTATAATCTTCACGCAAGAGCGTTTTGTGCAACGTTCGGATAAAATGCTGCGTTAGCGGAATGTCTTTTAGTTGAGCTTCTTCTTTCATCATTTTCAGTCCTACATTACTTGCAGTCATCTCTTGTACATCCTTGGCTTCTGCTTCGCCTACAATTTTACCAAAGAGAAGTAATATCTCTGTCTGTCCATATGTCAGAGTATTTCCTTCTATGTGATTGCTATTATAGTTAAAGTCTATAGTGAAGCGACGGCTTAGTAGCTCTCTATCTCTTTCTGAAAGAGGCAAAAGAGCATTCCATCGTGCCATTATTTTCTGTATTTTGTCCATGCGCTTATAGCTATTTTGCAAGAAAACACTTTAAATGGTATATGGCGTATACCTTTTAGTGTGATTTCTTGCAACGTTTTGTTATTTAACAATCATTACGCCATCCTGGTCAACCAGCAGCTTTTCGAGTTGCTGGCGCAGACCTTCCAGGTAGCGTTCTATATCCTCCGCATTCGTGATTGGCAACTTTGTCTTCGTCAGCAAAGAAGCCTTGCGGATGCGCTTAACTGGAGTTGGGCTGTCCTCGTCTTCATCAGGCTTTGGCAGTGGAGGATTATAAGACATAATCTTATCCACCTGCTCCTGATAGAACGTATCTGTATTGGTGTTGTTCTGCAGTACAAGAATATTGGTAGGGGTGGTTTTGACCAGGATAACGGTTTCACGGTCAGACAGTACACTCTCAGGAACATGCTGTTTCTCTGCCACCTGCTTCAGATAGTCGAACATATCATTATAGGCAGCTTTGATCTTCTCACGGAGTTCCTTACGTACACCATCCAATATACCTGATAACTGGCGTTGCAGCTTGATGTAACCACGAAGGCCAGAAATAGGCCAAGGATCATTCTTCAGCTTGCAGAAATCTGTTACCGCTCCCTGCATCTCCATCGGAACGAACGGGAAGTTATACTGGTTGTCGTCCTGGAACTGGATGAGTTGTTTGTATGTGTCAAGCTGATCATGAGTGAACTGAACCACCTCTTTGCACTTGTCAATGAGCCCCTTTGCTTCATCCTTTGCTGCGATGATAAGGTTGAAGAACTTCAGCGGGTCACGCTCGTTAAGCCATGACTCGAAGAGATCGATGGCCTCACGGATAGGCTGACAGAATTGATAGCCTGCTATCTGCTGCTCAATACCCTTATAGCCCTTGATGAACTTGGCAAGACTGCGGTCGCTCTCTATGTCGCGGCAGGCACGAAAGAGCTGGGTGCTGTCTGTAGAGCTTGGTGCAGCAGAAATACCAAAGATCTCTTTCCATGCAGCAATGAAATTTTGAATTACTTGCGGAGAGATGACCTTGGCCAAACGAAGCGTAAACTTGTTTGACTCACTGACGATGCGGCTTGCTACAGTCTGCGTCTCAACGTTCGGGTTGTTTGAGTAAGAGTAGTCGCGGTTATGACGACGTACAAGCTCATTGATGATATACAGCGTACAGATGTTGTCCCATCCGTATGGAGCCTTGGCAAACTTGGCAAGCACATCAGAAACATTTACCTCGGCAAACTGCTTGTTGAGATAAATCTCTACTTCATGCTCTGCATCGGTAAGTACGGCATTCGTTCCATCGTAGTCGCCAGGGTTGACAATGCGGAGAATAGCCTTCTTCAACTGCTCCGTGGTGCGAGGCATGCTTGGATAATCCACCAGGTTCGCCTTGGTATAGATGCTGGAAAGATGCTTATCCATCGCCACACGATAGCGGTCGTTGCCACGCTTCTGTCCCAGCTCGACTTCATCTATCACGCTGAGGCCAGAGATGATGGGACAGGTGTCGAGAATCTTCTCAAATTCCTTTTTGATGAGTCCATTGTAAAGTTCATTGGCACGTTTTTCAAACTCGTCACGTGTTTTTTTATTGTCCTCGCTTGTTACCGGAGTTGCCATGTAGCGGTTTGCCTGGCAATACCAGTAGAAGGCATTGTACAGACGCTTATTGTCACGATATTGAGGACCTACATAATAAACCATGCGGTTCGCATAGCTGTTCTGCAAAGCCAACTGCTCAGCACTTTCGTAATCCGCATCCATTACAAACTCTACCTGCACATCTGGATTGTTGCTGAGGAAGGTGCGCTGCTTGATGGTGAGGCCAACAGAGAAGCTGCGTGTCTTAAATTGCTCCTTGTTGCGGAGGGCTGTAATGTATCTGTTGAAGATTTCCTTCAGCTGCTCTGCCTGGGTATTGTTGTCAACCACCTGGCTCTGAATGAGCTGAGCCACCTTCATTTCTTCTTCACTATAGAAAGCGTAGGTCTCGGGTGCACCATTCTTGCCCTGCTCACGACGGATGATGTTGTTGTCGCAAAGGAATTCAATCACCTTTTCCACCTCGTTCTTGATGTTGAGGCGAGGGGTCTCCATATCGTTGATAAGAAGTGAGGTCACATTATCCAATGTGGCAGGGAAGACCAGCTGGTCGGTCTGTGAAATATTACAGATCATAAAGAGCACATTGGCTACTCTCACGGCAAGACGGGTGCGCTCTGGGCGGTCGGTCTGATAGGTACGAGCCATGCGCAAAGCATTATCTACTGCTTTTTGTCCACGAGCCTGCAATCCTTCTTCGAACATATTATTATAGAGGTCATCGAAAGAGATGAACTTGCCCAACTCAGCATCTGCATTCGTCTTGGCAGTAGAGTGGATCACCTTGATGATGCTTCGCTCGTTACCTTTTACCTCCTTGGCTACATAGCCAAGATTGAGGAACGAGTTGAATACCTGCATAATCAGCTTGAACTGATAAGGCACGAAAGGGTAGTAGTCCACAAAATCGTCTTGTGATTCGTAGCTACTATAGGATGTTGGTAGTTTGAACTGAAGGTCGAAACCTGCCTTATATTTGTTGTAGATGGCAGCAAGTTCAGGCTTCACTTCCTCTTTCTTGTCGAGAATACGCTTCTGGGTAATCACCTCTGGTTGTGTACCTTTCAGGGAAACCTTCACCTCGAAGCGTCCCTTGATCTTGCCTTCCTTATCCTTCTCTTCTGCAACGTGGCAATCGTCCATAATCTCAGAAAGGTCTTGCTGGGCGGTACAAGCCACCCATACCTTGTTGTCGCAAGCCTCAGAGAGTTTGGTGATAATCTCCTGGAGGTTGAGATAGCGGTCACGCTCCTTGTTGATGAACTGGCTCACCTCATCGGCAAGGAGAATAAGACGGTAGTCATCGCCCTTATCTTTCAGATAGGATGCTAATTCCATTCCGAAGCGGTCGATGCTCATATTGGTGTCTCGCTTGATGATGCGCTCACGGATGCTATCTACAGAGAGGGTAGGGGCAAGCTCTTTGGCAATATCCAACACCCAATCCAGCTCGTTGTCTATTAGGTCGGCAGCCATTGCAGGGTCATTCCAGTCGCCACCTTCCTCAGCAATGCGATCCTTGAAGGCTTCGAAAACGCCTTTCTCGGCAAGAGGCTTTTCCAGGTTCTGTGCCAAGGTGATATTGAACTTATTGAAGCCACGCTTGCCATTGAATTCGTTCCAGAATACGTGAAGGAAAGCCTTCTTCTTGTCAGTAGAATTGTCGTAGCTGGTTTCGAGGTTGAAGATGCAGGTGTCGATAGTGGCACGCTTCAGCCAGTTGGCGATAGTGAGCAACTCGTCGTAATCAAAATTGAGGTTGTGCTTCTCATCAAGTGGATCGATGATTTTCACAGCTTCGAGCAAACGAGAAACAGCATCTTCACGGGTTGATGGAGTGATACAGTAGTCGAGGTATTTCAGAAAGTGAGACTTACCCGAACCATAATAGCCGTCAATCCAGATTCCAACATGGTCGTATGGCTTGTTGTTCTTAATGGCATCGAGTATGCGGAAGAGGCCATTGATGATCTCATCCGTAAACACATATTCTTGTATTTCGATTCGTTCTGTCTCTGGGTCAAACTTGGTGGCGCTGACGGCAGGATTGACAGCACGGTCGATGGGCTTGCAATATAAATCTTTCAGTTTCATAAGTTACTCATTGATAAGTAGGGTTGCACGATAGGTATGATTGTCTGGGAGCGTATCGAACAGACGGAAAGAGTTCTGGTCACGATGTCCTGGGTAGAAGACGATAATCTTATACTTCCCGGTCTCGTTGTAGTCCTCATAGAGGGCAAGAAACTCGTTGACTCTCAGATATGGAAACATACTGCCGATGCCATACAAGAAAACGTATGGACGACGGTATTGGTCCTTGATGGTGATATGGTCGATGATACGCCTGTGAATGTACTGTACAAACTCTGGAGAATGAGCATTACGAGCAAGTGTGTCCTGGGTGTTCTGTGCCTTGGACGGATCGTTTTGCTCTTTCTCCAACAGGTATTTCAGCATGGACGGATGACGCAGGAACTTCTTCTGGTTGAGAAAATTGCAAAACTCCTCAAACAGATTCAGCGTAAGCACATCCACATAGTTGATAGGGCGAATGAGATTCGCCTTAAACTCCTGTATCTGCCGACGGATGTCATACTCCTCCTCTGCCGGATATTGGTAGATGAAGAAGTTATAGAACAGGTCGCCGTTCTCCGTGTCTTGGAAGCCAGAACTGTTCAGTTTATCATCAAGTTCTTTAATCGTCATATTACATAGATCTCTTTATGTTTTCTATTTCGTATGGCTGCAGGAGGCAGGCTTCCAAAAACCATGGTTCTCCCTTTGCCAGGTAGTAGTCGTAATTGTTGCAGGCCAGGGAATGAAGACGGTTCTCATTGGTCAGCATTCCTACCTTCCTGAGGATGGTGAGGTATGCACTTGCAACTTTACCCTTAGTGGAGTCACTCCATGAATCAACAAACTCGTCTTTGGCAGAGATTTCATTGAACTCCATCATAAGGTCTTCCTTGGCTAAGCTCTTCGAAATACTATTCCACTTGCGCATGGTTACATTCACATGGAAGTCGAAACATATCTTGTATGTTTTGAGAATCACATAAAACAGGGCGACAACCTTGTCGCTATCACTCATTCCAATGAAATTAGTCCAAAAGGAAAGTGAGACGGCTTGGTACCTGCGCCTTATCTCCGTGATAACTTTCTTTCGGGAAGTCTCGGCATTGATATGCAGCACATTATTGTTCACCTTTTCTTCTTGGAGCAGTTCCTCGCTGTGCTCGGCTTGGAGTAAAGGCAACAAGATGAGAGTTTCATTAAAAAGAAATCCCCCACCAGTTAAGGCTGCAGTATATGGACTTTTACTTTTTCCAATCATTGTACCATCCTGTTTTACCATTCTATTCCATTCGTATCAGTTCATTCACATTAACTTCAAGACATTTGGCTATTTCTATAAGATTTTCCAAATTTGGTTGTGCGGCATTTGTACACCATTTGGAAATCGTAGCTTGACCTTTCCCTAATTCTTCAGCCAACCATTTGTTGCTTTTCCCTTTCTCGGCCAAAACAACTTTAATTCGATTTAGAGCTTTATTTTCAGCCATTACTGTTTTATTTCAGAGTATTCATGTTACAAAGATATAGCTTTTATGTGAGAAAGTTTCCTAAAGCGACAAATATTTTCCTGTTCTAAGAATTATTTTCTACTTTAAAGCATAATTCTTGACTTTTAAGACATAAAAAAGGTTCATCTGAAAAATCGAGTGATAAGTTTTGTTCATAGTTGTTTCCCTTGCAACAACCCTTGGTCAGCATGGGCCTCGAAGAGTCGATGTCCCCGCGAAGCTGTTCCATTACATGGCACTCTTTCTCGCCATGGCATAACTTGAGCAAGCTCAGTTCTGCTCATGGCTTACCGAAAGAGTTGTTACTTGTTGTAAAAGTTGTTCAAGTTGTCTTCTATGTGTCCACGTCGAGTCACTCCATTTTCCGGAAGAACCTAATTATTGAGCATCAGAAATGCAAATATTGTCTTCTAAAACATCAACTTTATGATGCTTGCACGAAAAGAGACGAGGGAGCAACAGCAATGGTTTCACACAACATTATGAACGCAGAAAGGCTCCATAAAGCGGCATGTTGGAGATATTCTCTTGTTGACGATAAGGCAACATAGAATAACGGATGGCAGATATGTCAGGGTGCGCCTTAAGATAGTTATGCAATGAGGTGGCTTTGATGCTTGTACCGCCTTTTACTTCTATAGGCAATAATGCCCCGTCACGCTGAACAAGGAAATCCATTTCCATACGAGAAGTATCAGAACTGTAATAATAGATGTGGGTAATACCCGATGCAAGCAACTGCTGAAGGACATACTGTTCAGTGAATGCTCCTTTATACTCCGTGAATACGTTATCTCCAAGCAACACATCCTTTGCTGCGGTATCAGCCATAGCTCCCATCAGTCCACAATCGCACAGATACAACTTGAATGCCGACAAGTCTTCATAAAACTTCAACGGCAACTCAGGCTTTGTCACCTTGGTTATTTTATAAACCAAACCGGCATCCACTAACCACTGTATGGCTAACTCAAATTCCTTGGCTCTGCCACCCTTCTTCAATACCCCATAGACAAACTTCTTATTCTCTTTCGAAAGCTGACCGAGTATGGACTGCCATACCATATTTATGCGAGGCACCTCCTGTGCAGGAGCATGCTTGGAGAAGTCGCTTGCATAATTGGAGAGAATTTCGTTCTGAATAGTGCGCACTTGGCCGAGCAATTTGTTTTCCACATACATCTTCACAACTTCAGGCATTCCGCCCACGTAATAGTATTGACGCAAATAGTCTTTTAGTTTTTCGTGGAACGCATTCATCAATGCATAATCCTTGCTGTGCATCAGCTTGAGCAGCCGGTCCTCTCCCATAGCCATAAGAAATTCTTCAAAATCCATAGGGAATAGACGCATTGTCTGAACCTTGCCTACGGGAAATGACACACCTGCATGCAGGGCAACCCCCAACAGCGAACCAGCCACCACAATATGATACTCTGGAGCATCTTCGCAGAAATACTTCAAAGCTTCCAACGCCTGTGGGAATGCTTGCACCTCATCCAAGAATATAAGGGTTTTGCCAGGGACTATATCCACGCCAGTCAAAGCACTTAACCCTCGAATGATTCTCGCCGTATCGAAGTCGCCTTCATAGATGGCTTGCAGGTTATCATTTCTATCGCAACTTACATAAGCAAGATTATCAAACTCTGCTTGACCGAATTCTTTGAGAATATAAGTCTTTCCACATTGTCTTACTCCGTTTAATATCAATGGCTTATGAAGCTCTTGATGCTTCCATTCCACAAGCTTAGCATATATCTTTCTCTTCATATCTTTACACGTTTAGACACATGAAATAGTCAGATTATCACACTTTTCGACACATAACAACATCGAGAGTTTACACTTTCTGACACATGACGTCAATGCAAAGCTACACTTTTCGACACATACAGCCAAATAAACATTGAGCACAAAGTGGAATATTAAGATATTTTAAAACAAGAAGAACTATTATAATCGATGTAGCGAATGTTGACGATGAAAGAACGGTGAATGCCTTGCACCTATCATCGTGGCATATTCTTCTGTGATCGACTCAACCCTCGGTCTAAGGTGTAGATCGTTCGGTTGTCGGAGGCGTGTATAAAGCCTAATCATGTATTCTTCGGATGAACCCCAAAAAAACCGAAAGTAACCGAAGTTACCGTCATGTAAAAAACTGTGTTTCTCGGGAAGAAATTTTTGCAACCTCGGGAGGAAACAAACTTTCTGCCAATTGATGGTTGATTCTCAATGCTGTATTGCGATGATAGTCCATTCCAAAGATATTCCATTCCAAGACAGTGATACTTTAGTAAAAAATATCTGAAACAGATAGCTCTCAATGTGTCGTTTGCGGAAAAATGCATACCTTTGCAGGTGAAGGCAATGGGCGCTTCTTTTATGCAATTGACAGTAATCAATAACAGAACAATATGGAAACAATAAAGTTAAGCAATGGCGTGGAAATGCCGCAGGTGGGATATGGTGTTTATCAGGTGGAGCCTGAGGAGTGTGAGGCTCTGGTGGTGGATGCCATCAATGTGGGCTATCGGATGATCGATACGGCTCAGGCTTATCTCAATGAGGAGGCTGTGGGCAGTGGGTGGAGAAAGAGCGGCATAAGCCGTGATGATCTATTCCTGGTCTCAAAGGTGTGGCCTTCCAATTATGGCGAGGGCCAGACCATGAAGAGCATCGACGAGAGTCTGCGCAAACTGCAGACGGACCACATTGATCTCATGCTCCTTCACCAGCCTTACTGCGACCGCTATGGGGCCTATCGTGACTTGGAGAAGGCCTACAAGGCCGGCAAGCTCCGTGCCATCGGCGTGAGCAATTTCTTCCCAGACCATTTGGTTGACCTTGCCTCCAACATGGAGATTGCACCGATGGTCAATCAGATGGAGACGCATGTCTTCGACCAGCAGCGCGAGACGCGCAGATTCATGGACGAGTTGGGTACGCGTCTCATGGCGTGGGCTCCTTTGGCAGAGGGTGCCAACGGACTGTTCTCTAATCCGACCCTTACGCAGATCGGAGAGAAGCACGGCAAGACGGTGGCACAAGTGGCGCTGCGCTGGTTGTTGCAGAACGACGTGGTCATCATCCCGAAGACCGTCCATAAGGAACGGATGCAGGAGAATCTGAGCCTGTTTGACTTCGAGCTCGACGCAGAGGACATGCAGGCTATCGACACCCTCGACACGGGTCACAGTCTCTTCCTCGACCATCACGACGGGGAGGTGACCAAGCAGTTTATGGAGTGGAGAGCTGTGGTCAAACCTACAGAATAAACAGGAGAAGACTTAGATCTCATGGCGAGGCATGTCGTCGATGAGGTCTTTGAAGAGGGCGTTTTGACGCAGGATGGCCTCATTGCCCGTGATGATCAGTTGTTTTCTGGCTCGCGTTAGGGCGACGTTGAGCTTGCGGTCAATCACTTTGCCGTCCTCCACAAAGCAGTTGCTGGTGAGGAAGTCGAGCTGGTAGCGGTTCTGGACGGTGAAGGAGTAGATGATGATGTCGCGCTGAGACCCCTGGTATCGCTCCACGGTGTCGATGCTGATGGGGATGAGGCTGGGAATGTCCAGACGATTGATTTCTTGCCGTATCATCGCTATCTGATTGCGGTAAGGCACGATGACACCGACGGTTTTGGACGGGTCGAAGTTCGTGCCGGAGAGTGTGTGGATCGTCTTGAGCAGTTGTGCTACGATGCGTGCCTCCTCTGTATTTACTTTCTCGCTCACTCCCGCCTGCCTACAGTTTTTGGACGGGAAGAAGAGACGACGGTTTTTCATGAGCAGACGGCCCAGGGGCGACAAGGTCTGTTGAGCGGAGGAGGGCACGGATGGGTAGATGGTGTCCTCCAACTGGTGGGGCAGCGGGACGCAGAGAAGGTTTTCGCGCTCGTAGAACCGACGGTTTGGGAAGTCGGCTATCTCTGGATGCATGCGCCCTTGGCGACGCAGGATGCCGATGAAATCGGTCCTTTTGGCTGCTCGTTCCGTGTTGATGAGCCGTTCGAAGAGCGAGTGGCGGCAGTCGGTAAGCTGGATCTCCTGGAGGATGGGTTCCTCTACGACTGATTCGGCAGCATCCTGCTGCACGACGGCAGGCAACTGCTTGTGGTCGCCAATCAACACAAACTTGTCGATGCAGCAGCGTCCGTTGCAGTGAGCTCCGAGGATGCCCATGAGGTTGGGCTCGAGGATCTGGCTTGCCTCATCGACGATCGCCACATCGAAGTGCTTCACCTGGAAGAGGAAGGGGCGGGCCGCAAGGGTGCTCGTCGTAGCCACGACGAGGGAGGTCTGGTCGATGATCGCCTTGATAGCCGACAGGGTAGGCCGCGCCGTCAGTCGCTCGCTCAGTAGGTGGGACTGGTACCGTGGGTCGCAGCTGTAGGCGCTACCCAAACGGATGAAGTCGATGTCGTTGTCCACAAGCATGCCGCAGATCTCGTCCACGGCGCGGTGGGTGTAGGATAGCAACAACCCATTGCCACCAGTAGGCCTCTCGGGAGTGGGCAGCAGGATCAGTTCGCGCACCAGATACTGAAGCGCCATCGAGGTCTTGCCCGTACCAGGAGGACCTACAAGTAGGAAGTAGTCCTGCGCCTGCTTCGCTTTTTCCACGATTTCATCGTAGTTTTTATTGTAGCTTTGGGATAATCGCAGGGTTTTGTCTGCCATGGGAGGTCGCTTCGTGAGTAGTACGTCGCGGCGTGCCTCAGGTGCCGTGACAAAGGTGTAGAGTTCGCCCATCGCCGAGGTGGATCCGATGTCGCTGCCCGCATGCTCAAGGCAGTACCACCGCTTGTCGTCATCTACTTGGAGGATATGTGGGTTCTGTTGTCCGTCGTTGAGATGGACGACGAGCTGGGTGGGTGTGATCTCCTGGAGCGTACCCTTGTGGAGTATGCTACGCCTCACGTCTGGAGCCTTGTCTTGGTCGTAGGCGTAGAGATAGACCATGTCTCCCCGTCGGAAGTTAGGCAGGAAGTCGTCCTCTTGTTTGGGGATAAGGAGCGTGAGGGTGTCGTAGCCTCCCGTGCCATCCGATTTTTTGTCAACGATGCGCAGTCGGGTAAAGATATTGCCTGTCTCCCGCTTCATGCTCAGTGGCATGTTCCATAGGTCGGCACCTGCCGAACCCACACCCTCCTGTGCGCCAACCTTGGCGACGATCTGCTCCCGCATCACAAAGCGCATCATACGGCAGAAATAGGCTCTTTCGAGCGGTTTCATCGTTTGTAGCGGCGTAGTAACGGCCTCGATCTGAGGTTGTAGGTATGCATGGAAGAAGTAGTCGTCGAGGTGCTCCGTGTTGAGCGTAGAGACGTGGAGGTGGGGGAGAATGCGCTCCAGTCCGTGGAATGCCATCCAATACTCCAAGGCGACCACTTGGTTGCGATACTTCAGTGCTTCGCGTAGGAGCTTTCTTAGCGGCTCCACTTGCATCAGACCGTCGGGCAGCGGGTATTTTGAGTAAAGCAGATAGATATCGGCATGTTTTGGGCTGAGGCCGAAATTGTAGCTCAAGACGCCGAAGTAGAGCAACACCTGTACATAGTGTTTCTCGACATGAAGCGAACCATAGCGGTTGCGCGTGTGGCGCTTGAGGAAGTAGTTTTGTCCCGATTTCTGCTCCACAAGCAGTTGCAGGTCGGTTGTCATGAGGTCGACGCGTCCCTGGATGCCCAATTTCTCGCAGATGAAACTCGGTTCGAGGATAGCCTTCTCCTTATTATATCTGCCAAAGAGTTCGGCAACGACCGCCTGCATGTTGTTCACTTGCGACTCGGCAAGCTTTTTAAACTCGCTGGGGTCGAAGTTGGGGCAGCAGGCGTACTCGATAGCCTTCTCGCGGAAATTGCGTTGCAGCGTGTCGGCGAAACGGTATTGGGCATGGTTGATAAGGTCGTCGAGGGCACTCCCAGCGAAGTTACCGAGCAAGATGTGTTTGCTGTTCTGCCGTTCTTTCAGCCGGTGGAGAGTGAAGAGCAAAGGGTGGTGGCCGTAGTCCTCGAAGCAGGAGGCGATGGAGGAGATGTCCAGCAGATAGTCGGGTTCGACGATGATGAGGCCCGGGATCAAACGCTCATCCTCCCGATGGCAGTCGAGAAGGTTGAGCGTCATGCCCTCCTGTAGAATGCGGGTGAGATAGGAAAAGTCGATGTAGTCGGGCGTGTGGCGGTAGTCGATCGTCACCACCTCCTCGTCGCAGTCTTGGTTGACAACGGTGGCGTGGATGGTCTCGTCGTCGAACGACCGCACCACGCAGCGGAGGTAGGTGTAGCTGCTGATGGGGCTGGCCTGGGTCACTCTTCCCGTAGCGGGAATGCGCCCGACCAACGAGGCTGGGACAGGAGTTTGGAATACGGCGGAGACAAACAACGCCAATGCACGGCAGTCGTAGCCCAGGTCCTCTGGTAAGAGGGGTTCGTCGCTATTGCTATGACGGCGCATTCGCTGGATGGCGAGCACGTCTTGTGATGCCATGTGACGATCGCGGCAGAGGTAGTCCACCTGCGAACTAAGGTTGCCGAAGGCATGTCGCGTATGGCGAAGACCCTCGTGACAACAAAGTACGAGGGTATCGTGCAGGATGTGGTTCGCCACGCCCTGCGCTTCCGTTGCCAGGGCTTCCTCTATCCGTTGGTATAGGTCTTGCGCCGTAATATATTCCATGTGGCCTTCTATCGTCTCAACATTGCTTGACGGATCCCTATTGTCCTCCCAGTCGGTCGAAGAAGACAATGATGTCCTCCCAGGTCTTCAGTTCGTCGCTGCCGAAGCGCAGGGAAGTACCGATGAAATCGGGCGTTTCGGTGGAGGAAATGAGGTAGTCGCCATAGAGCAGCTGCAGGTTGTTGGCAAAGATGACGCGATTCCAGGCGGGTGCACTGAAGACGCGCTCGATCCAAGCCTGCTGCGATGCCAGTTGGTCGGGATGGCAGGTGGGAGCCGGTACGACGAAGTGGACGTTGTAGTGCTCCAGCAGTTGTTCGTAGGCTTTGTGGAGACTCGATTTCGGTTGGCCGTAGGCGTCGGCCAGCGTGTCCCAGTGGATGAGCACGGTGGGGCGGTTGCGCCCGGTCTGTCGGTCATCGATCCGGCGGACGATGGGGATGATATAGTGGTAGATGGCTTTCTCCACCAGGCGGTGCTCGCCGTGGAAGTGGATGGCCTGTGGGTAGTGCTGGAGGAAGAGGTCGTAGGTGTGGACGATGGGGTCTTCGTCGCCGAAGAGGCCAAAGACGCGCTGCTGCTCTTCGGTGGTGACTTGGGAGAAACAATGCTCCGTCATCTCACGATACTCCTTGACCAGCGCCTTGGTGACGATGATCTCCTGTACGCCGTCTTGACGAGGATTTTGAAATGTCTGCTTCCCCATCATCTGATGCTCGCTCATCGTAGCCCCCATCTCGAAGGCGGGATTGACGCAGATACGGTCGAAACCGTAGAGCATCTCCGTGTACATGCCTCCCATGGAGGTGCCAATGATCAGGTCGGGACGTTCGCTCTCCACTGTCTCCTTGAGCAGGGCCATTGCCTCTGCAGGATGGACGGGGAGGTCGGGTGCCAGGACCGTGGCACGGGGCATGAACTGCCGCAGCACGTCGGCAGTGTGGGTGGATCCTGCGGAGAGGAAGCCGTGGACATAGAGGATCTTTTTCCCTTCCATCAGGGAGGGGTAGCTTTTGGGAAGATATGAGTCCATAGTTATTGAGGAAGTTAGGATAATGCTTTTTGTATGTCGTCGAGGGAGTCGGCCACGATGAAGTGGGAGCGCCAGCTTCCGCGCATGAGTCCGCGCTGCTGAAGGTCGTCCAGCAGGGTGGTCAGCGCGTCCCAGCAACCATTGATATTAAAGAGGATGACGGGGCGCCCATGGTAGCCGATGGTCTTGGAGGCCGCCACGGTGAAGATCTCGTCGAGCGTGCCGATGCCACCGGGCAGGGCGATGAAGGCATCGGCCTGGTCCATGAGCAGCGACTTGCGGTCGGAAAGGTCGTCGCATGGTATTTCGACGTCAAGGTGACGGGAGCGTCGTCCGCCCTGCTCGACGATGGACGGAATGACACCGATCGTTCGCCCGCCCTGGTCTTTGACGGCACGGGCCACACACTCCATCAGTCCAGAATCACATCCGCCGAAGACAAGGGTGTGGCCTTCGCGGGCCATCCATTCACCCAACTGAGTCGTCAAACGGAAGTATTCCGGATCGATCTCGTCGTTGGCGGAGCAGAAAACAGCAATCTTCATAGATATCTATGTTTTGGTTTAACTGTGGCAAAAGTACTACTTTTCCCCGACATTCCTGCATGATTTGTCGGAAATGATGGGTGGAAAAGTCCTTTCGGCTACGAAACGCCCTTCCATAGGGCGCACGAAGAAAGAAGCGGGAAAAATCTTTCTTGTGAATATCTTGTGAAAAAAAGCGCAGTCTTTACTTGAATGTGAAAAATTTTCCATACCTTTGCCCTTGGTTAAGGAGAACGAAACATCTCAATCATAATTTAAAAACCATGGATTTATTAAAGCAAATTGTTGCTCGCGCCCAATCCGACAAGCAGCGCATCGTGCTGCCGGAGGCCGAGGAGGAACGCACGTTGAAGGCTGCTGACCGTGCATTGCAGGACGGACTGGCCGACATTATCTTGATCGGCAATCCGGAGAACATCCGCAAGGAGGCCGAGGAGTGGGGACTGAAGAATATCGACAAGGCTACTATTGTCGATCCGAAGAACAATCCCCGCTGTGAGGAGTATGCCGAGAAGCTTGCCGAGCTGCGCAAGAAGAAGGGCATGACCATTGAGCAGGCCCGCAAGCTGGTGACGGAGAACAACCTCTATCTGGGCTGCATGATCATCAAGACCGAGGGGGCCGACGGCCAGATCTCGGGTGCGTTGTCAACCACGGGAGAGACTTTGCGTCCCGCCCTGCAGATCATCAAGTGTGCACCGGGCATCTCTTGCGTCAGTGGAGCCATGCTCCTGCTCACCCACGAGAAGGCAATGGGCAATGATGGTGTGATCGTGATGGGCGATGTCGCCGTCACGCCGAATCCTACCGCCGACCAGCTCGCGCAGATCGCTTACACGACGGCGCAGACGGCGCATAGCGTGGCGGGCATGACCGAGCCGTATATCGCCATGCTGAGCTACTCCACGAAGGGCAGTGCCAAGGATGCCATCAACAAGGAGACGGGCAAGAGCGTCTATGTGATCGACAAGGTGAAGGATGCCGTGAGCATCGCCCACGAGAAGTATCCTGAGCTCCATGTCGATGGTGAGCTCCAGGCCGACGCAGCCCTCGTGCCCGCCGTGGCTACGAAGAAGGCGCCGGGAAGCTCGGTGGCTGGCAAGGCCAACGTGCTCGTTGTGCCCAACCTCGAGGTGGGCAACATCGGCTACAAGCTCGTGCAGCGTCTGGGTGGTGCCGTGGCTATCGGCCCGATCCTCCAGGGTATCGCACGTCCGGTCAACGACCTCAGCCGTGGCTGCTCGGTAGATGACATCTACTATATGGTGGCCATCACCGCCTGCCAGGCGCAGGACGCCAAGAAGGCATAAAGTACAAGAACGCAACGAACTAATCAATTAGCGAACATGAAAATATTGGTTCTCAACTGCGGTAGCAGTTCTATCAAGTACAAGTTCTACGATATGGACGGCGAGCGCGTCCTTGCCCAGGGTGGCGTAGAGCGTATCGGCCTCGACGAGGCTTTTATCAAGGTGAAGCTGGCCGACGGAAGCAAGAAGCAGATCATGGCCGACCTGCCGACCCATAAGGAGGGTGTGGCCCTGGTCTTCAAGTGTCTGCTCGATCCGGAGATCGGCGCCATCAAGGACCTCAACGAGATCGACGCTGTCGGCCACCGCGTGGTGCAGGGCGGCGACCTCTTCGAGAAGAGTTGCCTCGTCACGCCGGAGGTGGAGAAGGGCATTGAGAGCCTGATCGACCTCGCCCCGGTACACAACCTGGGCCACTTGCGTGGTATCCGTGCTGTCAACGCACTTATGCCGCACACGCCGCAGGTGACGGTCTTCGACAATGCTTTCCACAGCACGATGCCGCCCTACGCTTATCTCTATGCCATCCCGTATGACCTGTACGAGAAGTACCACGTGCGTCGCTACGGTTTCCATGGAACGAGCCACCGCTACGTCAGTCAGCGTGTCTGCGAGTTCCTGGGTGTGGACATCACGAAACAGCGCATTATCACCTGCCATATCGGCAATGGCGCCTCTGTCGCTGCCGTGAAGTATGGCAAGGTCATCGATACCTCTATGGGTCTGACCCCGCTGGCTGGTGTGATGATGGGTGGCCGCTCGGGTGACATCGATCCTTCTGCCGTGACTTACCTCATGGAGAAACTCGACATGAAGCCGCAGGAGATGGCCGACTGGCTCAACACGAAGTGTGGTGTGCTCGGCATCACGGGCATCAGCTCGGACATGCGCGAGGTGGAGCAGGCCGACTTCGAAGGCAACGAGCGTGCTCATCTAGCTCTGGAGATGTACAACTACCGTATCAAGAAGTACATTGGTGCTTATGCAGCAGCCATGAACGGTGTTGATATCATCGTCTGGACGGCTGGCGTGGGTGAGAACCAGGAGGGTGTACGCTGGGATTCCCTGCAGGACATGGAGTACCTGGGCGTGAAGATGGACAAGGAGCGCAACCACGTCCGTGGCAAGGAGCAGATTCTCTCTGCCGACGATTCTAAGGTGAAGGTGGTGATGATCCCGACCGACGAGGAGATCGTTATCGCTCGCGACACGATGGACATCGTGAAGGACTTGAAGAAGTAAGCCTCGTCCCATCGCATAGAAAAACGCGGTGTGCCAGGACGACAGTCTTGGCACACCGACAAAAAATAAAAATCCCCGCAAATGGATGATCCGTTTGCGGGGATTTTATTGATAGGATGGTTTAGTGCTTCTTGTGGGTCATGATGTCGAGGATCATCGTGTCGGTGGCCGACATCGCATCCTTGCCGATATGGGTGAGGTTGCGGACACACTGATCGATATCCTCGTCGATGATGCCTTCTGCCGCCGTGACGTGGCGTCCCTCCATAGCCATCGTGGCCGAGAGGACGGCGACGGAGACGCCGGAACTGATCTTTAGAGAGCAGCTGGGCTTGGCGCCGTCGCAAATCATACCCGTAAGGATGGCGATCATGTTCTTGGCTGCATAGCAGGCGCGCTCGTAGCTGCCTCCCATGAGATAGACAATGCCGCTGCTGGCGCCAATACTGGCTACCACGCATCCACAGAGGGCCGAGAGCGGGCCGAGGCTCTGCTTGATGTAGATGACCGTGAGGTGGCTTAGCGCAAGGGCGCGTACCAGCTCTTCGTCAGTATTCTTGTTCTCTTGTGCGAAGACCACCACGGGATTGGTGGCGCAGATGCCTTGGTTGCCGCTGCCGCTATTGCTCATCACGGGTACCATGGCTCCACCCATGCGCGCGTCGCAGGCCAGGGCCGTCTTGGCGATGATGTGGGAGTAGATGGTGTCGCCAAAGATACCGTGGCTCATCGGGCGCACGATGGTCTTGCCGAGGCAGTGGCCGTAGTTGCCCTTGAGCGACTCTTCGGCAGCATTGATGTTCAGGCGCTGGGCCTCACGGATGAAGTCCAGTTCCTCCAACGGCGACTCGGTGGCAAACTCCCATACCATCTGCATCGTCAGCTGCGGGGCTTGCGTGCCCTGCTCGCCGCCTACGGCTACAGTCTTGTCGAGCAGCACCTCGCCGTCACGCTCCTCATGCGTGAAGTTGGTGTGGGTGTGCATGATGATGGCCTGTGCATGGTGGTCGCCAGCCGTGACCTCTACCTCGATGTAGAGTTTGTCGCAGCACTGGTTCTTCAGGCCGATCGTGATGTGGTCGCCCTTGATGTACTCCTTGCCTTCGGCCAGCGTCTTAGGAGTGAGGTCTTTGATGACCTCCAGTTTGTACTCCGACTTGCCAACGATGGCGCCGAGGGCAATGGCGATGGGCAGTCCAATCATGCCCGTGCCGGGAATGCCCACTCCCATGGCGTTTTTCAGCATATTGCCCGAGAGTAATACGTTGATCTTCTCGGGTCTCTGACCCAACAGTTCCGTGGCGCGTGCCACACAGAGGGCAACGGCCATCGGCTCGGTACAACCCACGGCGGGCACTACCTGCTCGTTCATGAGGCGTATGATAGCTTCGCGTCTTTCCTTTTCCAGCATTTTTATTTCATTTATAAGGTTTCGGCTCATTTATGTTAGTGTGCTGCAAAGGTACATATTTCCTGTGGAAAAAAGCACACAAAAGGTCGGGAAATATTCGCCTCGGCCCGAAAATGGAGTGATACGTGCGCTGATGTTGGCAGGAAATGCCGTTTTTTGTGTATGGAAAGGTGTTGCATTTGAATGGTGTGGAGTCTTGCTACGTAGTTTTTGACACGGCATGTCAACTATCTGTTAACACGTAAAGTCTTGATGCAAACAAATGCTGATGTTTTGTTTTCGTAGCTGAAATTGAATGTATTTTATATTATATAATGTGTATAAATCACTTTGGAGAATATTTCCCTTTCATTTTTTTTGTGAATTCAGAAAATATTGCTACTTTTGCCATGTCTTATCCTTGCTGAAAGCTCCAAATGGGTTAAGGTGGGGTGGACATGTATACATAAAGGCGTAACTGTACGCTTTGGTTTTGACGCTATTAGAACTTCGCAAATTCCATATGTCTGTCAAAAACAAAGCAACGGGAACGTCTCATGAGGTGTATTTTGCATACAGCCTTATTTCTTCTGTGACTTTAGTGTCACGGGGTGAAAGGTTGTATTATATACATCGGCGTGGGGCTTTCGGCGTTGCTCGTTTCGGACAGACAGGGCAATGCGAAGGCCTTAATAGCGTGGAACGAGCGACAGACTGGCTCCACGTTTTTCATGTATATATACCATGGATTAATTAATACCAAAATGGGGCCTTTTGGACAAAAAAATGTTATGCAAAGCAAGGCTAAAATAACTATACCTATAGTGGTGCTTTTTGTAGTGATACTTGCAATAGTAACCTGTACGGGAAATAAAAGTGTTTTCGTACAATGGGAGCCTGTTGCAATCCCCAAAATTTCATCTAAAATAAAATTGAAGGTTTATGTGGAGAATTCCGGAAGCATGGATGGATACATGCAGCAAAAGTCGGAATTCAAAGATGCTGTGAAAAGCTATGTTAGTGCTTTGGATCTTCAGGTCGATACGACGGAACTATATTATATCAATACAATAGTTACTCCATTTAAGTCAAGCATTTCTAATTTGGAGAACTCTTTGAATCCTCAATGTTTCGCTCAGTGTGATGGAAACAGGAGTAACTCTGATATAGCAGACATGATCAGCAAAGTTGTTGCACGAACAACGCCAAACAGTGTGTCTTTGTTCATTTCTGATTGTATCTTAGATGTTCCGCAAGGTGATGCGGTTAATTATTTTGGAGTAAAGCAAACTAATGTTACGCGTACGTTCGTAAAAGCTTTGAAAAAGAATCCAAACCTTGGAGTAGAAGTCATTCGGTTACTTTCGTCTTATCATGGTATGTATTACTATTCTAAGGGAGGTGAACCGATAGAAGGTAGACGACCTTATTATATATGGGTTGTTGGAGATAAAAAGTTGATAGGACAATTAAATAAGATGGTTGCTTTGTCAACAATCCAGCATGGTTATGATGAGTATGTGGCGTATTCGACAACAACTATTGTTCCGTTTAGTGTAGCTACACCTTTGAACAAGCATAAAATAAAGGGAAAACTAAATAGTAATGGTCAGTTTGATTTTGATTTTATGGTTGATATGTCGGAAACACTTCAGGAGGAGTCTGTCTTGACGTCTATTAATAATTATGTCTCTAAAAGTTCTAAAGATGTTAGTGTAAGTAGAGTCGTCAAAGTAAGTCAAGGAGGGGATTATACTCATGTGTTGACTGTTGCTGTTTCCCCAAATACCAATCCTTGCAGAGAGTCAATCCTGTTTACTCCTCCAGTGGTGCCAAGTTGGATTGAAAAGAAAAATGATGACAGTGGCCGTGATATTCATAAAAACATGGATAAAACAACTGGCATCAAGTACTTGATAATGGGACTGAGCGATGCTTATAAAGACGTTCAGAACTTGGCGACAATCGATTTTAGAATTAAAAACAATTAAGATAAGTATTATGGGAGAATTCTTTGGCAGCATTTATTGCTGGTTCGAAGATGTGTTCGGACTTGAATTAGCAAATTATCTATGGGGTAATGTGTCGCCTGATCAACAGGCCAACATGTATGTGCCTATTGGTTTTACCATGTTAGGTACAACGTTAGTTGTGTGTTTGTTGTACTATTACATCATTGATCACCCTAGAATGGCTAAGTGGTGGGGATGGCTAATCTTTTGGGGTGTTAATGCGGTGGTGAACTTTTTAGTTGGTTGGCAATGGGTTCTTCGCCACTACTATCTAGGCTATATGATAGGAATTGACCCCTCAACTAAAAAAGAATATGACCTTAATATTTCTTATGGAGATATGTTGTGTTTTGGTTTTGCCAATATGTTATTAGCAGCTTTAGTGTTTATAATGTTGTCTTTATTAATGAAGTGGTGGAGTAAAAACTCTTCAAACGCTCCATTCTAACTATTATATTATTATGGCAAAAATATATGTTTTTGGTATTGGGGGAACTGGAGCGCGAGTACTCCGTTCTTTGACTATGATGTTGGCTTCAGGTGTTCAGCTAGGGCAAGACGAAATAGTGCCAATCTTTATAGACCCAGATGAGTCTAATGCGGATTTGTCAAGAACTGTAGATTTGATGAATCTCTATATTAGAATCCATCGAGACTTAACTTTTCCATCTTCTAACAAGAATAGATTCTTTAGAACAGCTATTGACCAAGTAGTTCCTGGCTTTAGATTGCAGATAAGAGATACCGATGATAAGAGTTTTCAAAAATTTATGGATGTCTCTACGATGAATAGAGAGAACCAGGCATTGGTAAAGTTGCTCTTTTCGGAAAGTAATCTAAGGTCAAAAATGGATGTTGGTTTTAAGGGGAACCCTAATATTGGTAGTGTCGTTCTTAATCAAATAGTCAACTCTGATGATTTTGAAACGTTTGCGAACGGGTTCTCAGTTGGTGATAAAATATTTATCATTAGTTCTATTTTTGGCGGTACAGGAGCAAGTGGCTTTCCTCTCTTGCTAAAGACTTTGCGAACAGGCAAAGACTTTCCAAATTTTCAGGCAATCAATGATGCTGAGATAGGGGCGGTAACTGTTTTGCCCTATTTTAAGTTAAAGCCAAGCGATGAAAGCGAGATAGACTCTTCCTCTTTTGTCTCTAAAACTAAATCAGCTTTGGCATATTATGAAGACAATATCAGCAAGAATAATCAGATAAATGCTCTTTATTATCTGGGTGATAATGTCCAAAATACGTATGAAAACTATGAGGGAGGAGTAGAACAAAAAAATGATGCGCATTTGATAGAATTCTTGGCGGCAACGGCTATAATTGACTTTAGTAAAACTACTTGCCCTACCACTGTTAACAAAGAGTTGGGTATTAAAGATGGGGGCGTTGCCGTATCTTTTACTTCGTTTTATAATGAAATTACAAGTATGCTTAGGAAGCCATTGACGCAATTTGTGTTGATGTCAAATTGTTTTAAGCATGCTTGGGGAACAATTAGTACGCGTGATTTGGCTGCAAATGGTAAAGTTCCAGAGTTTACCAATGACTTGTATAAAACGCAATTTGTGTGTAGTTTAAAGGATTTTCAAGGTAGATTCTTGGACTGGCTTGCAGAGATGAAAAGGAACAAGAGATCATTGGACTTGTTTAATTTGGAATGTGGTAGTAAGCCATTTGACGTAGTGACGAATATTACTCCTCGCAAAGTCAAAAGTTTGAAATCTAATTACAGCTTGTTCGTTGATCGTATCAATGGTCAAGTGAATAAGTTAGGAAGCAAGGAAGCTAAGGATAAACTTCTCGAGATTTATTATTTGGCCACAAAGCAATTAGTAACAGAAAAATTCGATTTTTAGTTATGTCAAAGGTTTTTAGATTATATAAGAATGGTGATAACACATTCACCGATTGGCACGAGAGCGCTTCTTTCCCGTATAATTCCGAGAATCGTGACGGGAAGAATGGTATTGACGATCCTGAAGGTGCATCGTCGAAGAGTGAGATTACTTCTATTCCGTCCCCGTTTGCTAGGATAGACCTGGTGAAGACTGCCTTTGTGCGTGTCTGTCAACCAGACAAGGAAACCAAAAAAATCAATCTTGATGGAAAAACGATTTTTCACAAAATGGTATCGGACACTCTTGATGTGGGCGAGATATTTTTCAATATTGATAAGTTTTCTGATAAAATAGAGATTATTAAATGGGATGCTTCGTCTCAGATTTCCCAGTTAGAGAATTCTGAGAAAAGTGGCCATCGCTTCTTGGCCGACGCTTTACGTAAATATATGCAGTCGGATGCCAAGGCTTATAATTTCGACAGGTTGCAGGATATTTATATCCTAAACTATAAGAATGGTTTGAATGCGCTAGATGTAATTGGCGCAACGTCTCCAAGAACATTTTTTTTTAGTACGGCTAACAAGCTGGATGATGTGTCTAGGGAGATAAACTTTGGTCAGGATAGACCTTTTGACTCCGATTTTCAGCCATTGTATAAACGAGACAAGGACTATATTAAGTCTTGGTTTGTATTGAGCAAATCTGTGCCTGATTTTGCCGACTTATTCCCAGAGGTCTATGAGTATCTTCAGGCAACTTTGAAAATGTTGCATGTTGATTTCAGAAATGAGTTAAAGGGCTTAACTAGTTCAGACCCTTTGGCGAAAAGTAACATTCAGATTTCTTTCGATCAGCAGACAAATATTGTTGAGGTCTTGGGCTATCCAGTTCTTAAAAAGTTGAACGAGCCAATAAAGGGAAGTGACTTTGAGATTATTACAAAGGCACAACTTCCGCATGTACCACTGGCTCTTCCTGTAGAGTCTGGTAATATGTATGCGGGTCTCCATTACACTACAGCGTTGTGGGGAAAAGATAATCGTGCAGATTATTTTGACGAGCAGAATGATTTGTCTCAAAGACGTTTGCCAAACGACGGAACTATTTATCCTTACTTAACTATTGGTGATTTCTTGGAGGATAATATCATTCAGGTACCTCACACGTTGAATAAAAGCAATTTCTTTGATGGTAATTATGATGGGGCTCAAAATGCAAAGAAGAGCTATTTGTTGCCTCTGAAGAAGAAATTTTTTGAGTTCTTCACAGTTGAGGAACTACAAAGGTCATTTGCAGATGGCTCTACCATGATTAAGATGGAGAATATCAATGATATAAGTGTAAAGGTATATCTGCGTATTCCAATCAAAGGAAATGGTAGTGTTAGATTTGTAGAATACACCAGAATTTATTATGGAGGCGGAAATGCAGCAGATCCCTCTCGTAATCAAGGAGCTATTGTTGAGGCAGATTTTACAGGTTTTGTAATGCCTAATATACAATTTGCAAATCCGAAGGACGCATTGTATAAGGTTTGTTGTGTAAGTACTTTTAAGCGTAATTATAATCTTTCTTTCCATAAAGGGACGAATGAACTCAAAACAACAAATGCATGCCGTAATAAAAATAACGAGTATGCTTACAAGGCTGTGACTTATTCATTAGAAGGAGATAACTTTGAATACTTAGTGCTCAAGGACGCGAATGATAATCAAGGAGTCTTGATACCTAAGTTTAGTGTGCAGCAAAATACAGAACAGTTTAAGATTGCCATTGATTTGGGGACATCAAATACCCATGTGGAAGTAATGAAAAATGGAGAGTCAGAGTCTCATGCCTTATCTTATGGAATAAAGGATTGTCCTTTGGCAAAAATGTTTCAAACTTCATCGGATGATATTTTTAATGACTTGTTGGAGCAGGAAGGACTAGAGGAATATGATTTTCTGCCATTTATTTTAGGCGAAGATTCAATGTTTAAATTTCCTACTAGAACAGTCCTCTCTCATGCCAAGGGAATAGATTGGAACAAAAAAATAGTGCCTTATGAATTGGTGAATATTCCTTTCGCTTACAATAAGCGAGTGGGATTGGATTATAATGATACACCTAAGGATAATATCAAATGGGGCAAAGGCTTGGAACAACGCTACATCTCGGTGTTTATTGATTGCTTGATGCTGATGTTGCGTAATAAGGTAATCACTAATGGGGGAGATTTGCAACAAACAGAAATAACTTGGTTCTATCCAATAAGTATGTCTCCAAAACGAGTAAATCATATCCGTGAGACATGGAACGAAGCATATAAAAAGTATTTTGGAAGTGGTGCGACAAAGTCAATGACGGAGTCAGCAGCACCGATCCAGTATTTCTTCCGCCAAAACGCGACAGCTACCAGGTTGGTTAGTATTGATATTGGTGGAGGTACTACAGATGTAGCTTTTGCTAAGGATGGTGATTTGCAACATGTTACCTCTTTCAAGTTTGCTTCTAATGATCTTTTTGAAAGTTCATTGGATGCAAGTCTTCGCAATGGGATTATAGACTATTTCAAAAAGATTGTGGAAAATAAGATAAAGGATATTGATGAGTTGAAGAAAATATTGGATTCCAATACAAAACCTTCCAACATCGCGTCCTTCTTTTTCTCTTTGCAGGAGAATCCCGCCGCTTCCGACTTGGATAAAAGTGTTATAAATTTTGATTCGCTATTGAGGGAAGATGAACATTTCAAGATAGTTTTTATCATATTCTATACGGCTATTATCTATCATATTGCTCAAATACTATTGTTGATGGGTATGCCTATGCCACGCCACATTTCGTTTAGTGGTAATGGTAGTAAAGTCTTGCGTGTAATCACTTCGGATAGCAAATTGTTGGCTAAGTTTACTTGTAAGATATTCCAATTGCTAGGTGTTGAGGCTGTTGATGGTAAGTTAGAAATTCTTGGGTTAGGAGTTGATGACTCTTCTCCTAAACAAGCGACTTGTAAAGGTGCACTGATAACCAGTCATCCGTTAGATGAAGATAAGGATAAAATTATTATCTTGAAAGGTGATGGAACATCTTTTGTAAGTAATGAAGATACTTATGACTCTATTGATGCTGCTTATATAAGCAAGACGAAGGAGGCAGTGAAAAGATTTTTTGAGTTTACATTGGACAAACTGAATCGGGAGTTCAACTTTAACGATAATTTTGGAGTTACGCCAGAGTCTTTGAATTTGGCAAAAGTAATCTATATGGATGACCTCGAAACATTTATCAAACGAGGTATAACCTTGGGGCAAGAAGACTCAAATGCAAAGGAGAAGATAAGTGAGACTTTATTCTTCTATCCAATTAAAGGCGTGATGAACGTTCTGTCTGGGGCGATTAATGATAGTTTGAAAAATGAGAATAATTGATATGAAGAAGATTTTGTTGATATTAGTTGCATGCATTGCTTTGTTTGCTTGTGAAAATGATAGGCCTACGTATGATAGCGGGACAAACAATCCTGAAGCATCGAAGGTTCATGATAGTGATACTGTCGTACAAGCGAAGGAATCGCCGGATTTACGACAAGCTTATGAGAAGCTCAATGAATCAAAACAAAACGATAGCAATCGTATAACTTCTGTAGAGCAGCATTTGCAAGAGGTAGATAAGCAGTTGGCTAATAAGGTGGAGGTCCAAATAGCTTATGTCTTGTTTGGTGTTTGTGCATTGCTTTTAGTATTGGTTCTTGTTTCTTTGATGATAGTTCAAACGCAAAAGAAAAGAAATGAAGAGGCCAGGGCTAGTTTGAGGCATTTGGGAAAAATTGTTAATAATTTACAATCAAAGAGCGAAGATAATGTTAGCTTATGTAAAAGACTCCTGCGAGAGCTTTCAGATTATCGTAGTGATATTGAACGTTTGAGTGAGGAGATAGTGGCGCTTGAAAGAAAGTTGTCTAAGTTCGATGCTGGTAGAGTTAATATTGAACCACCAAAAGGTGGAAAACCATCCTATGAGGAAGAAGCAAAGAGCGGCTATTTAGGAGTTAATAATGATAATGGCATTATTGGTAAATGCTTCGCTTCTGCTACGGAAGAAGCCGTCTTTCGCTATTATGCGAAGTCTGGCAATACAGTTGATTTTGAACCTTTGTCTCTAAAGCGCATCAAGTCCATTTCATCTATTCGTAAAGCTGTGATTTTTCAGGGTGCTCTCTCCCTGCAGGATGCAAATGATATGAGTGTAATTCATCGGGGACAAGCTGTCCAAAGAGAGGTGAATGGTCAAAAAATTTGGGAAATAACAATACCTGCAGAAGTTAAACTAAAGTAATAATAAATATGAAGTTTGTAGTTCCAATAATCGTATTATGTATAATAGTGCTGCAGTTCTATTTCTTTAGAAAGAACTTGAAGCGCATGCACCAATTCCGAGATATCTTTAATGGCAAGGAATCTTGGGAACTAATTCGTGATGATGCCTCTGGTTTTGTTAAGGGTATCTATGGACTGGGGAACGAAATATTTGAATCAATTTCAGTTTCTATCAACAAGTATCTGAATAATAGTGTTGGCTCTGTTATTGATTATAATCTACTCAAAGATGCAGTTGATAGACATTGTGAAACGGTCGAGGATGATATTTCAACTCAAACACCCGTGCCTTTATATTGTGGCCTTGCAGGTACAATGTTAGGAGTCATTATCGGTTTGGGGTCATTGTTGTTTACGGATAGTATAACGTCTTTGATGACAAATGTATCGTCTCAACAGTCTGCTTTCTATTCTGCTGCTGATGGTGTTAGCGACTTGCTTACAGGCGTAGCTTGGGCTATGGTTGCAAGTATCTTTGGAATAGGCCTTACAACTGTAAACTCCTTGCTTTTTAAAAAATGTAAACTGCAAGAAGAAAGTGGTAAGAATGAATTCTTGGCATGGATGCAATCTGAGCTGTTGCCAGAATTACCTTCCGATACTTCTGACGCACTGAATAAGTTAGTAAAGAATCTGAATCGGTTTAACTCGACATTCTCCTCTAATACCCGGGAATTGGGCGGAACCTTGTCAAGGGTGAATGAATCTTATAGAATTCAAGCAGACATCATTCAAGCTGTCCATGACATGGACGTCATGAAAATGGCTAAGGCTAATGTGAATGTCTTGCATGAGTTGAAGGAATGTACGGATAAGTTGCAGGAGTTTCAATGTTATTTGGACAGTGTAAAAGGATATACCTCTGCTATAGAAAAGTTTAATGAGCAATTCTTTGCCGAAAGTAAACGCTTGCATGTTTTAGAGGAAATCAGAGACTTTTTTACTCGTAACAAAGCGGAAATTGCGAAAAACCTTACAGATGAGACGGATATCTTGAAAACTGCTATAAAAACATTGCAGGATACGTCTGTGTCAAATATGGCTGAATTGGAAAAAGTATTGACAGAAGAAGTGGATACTTTCAAGACAATTAATAAGCAATTGCTAGACCAGTTTGCAAACCAGCTTGATGCGTTTCCAAAGATGAATAAAAATTTGGAATTAATCTCCCAAATACCTTCTGCGTTGAAAGATTTGGCTAGTAAGATAGAGAAGAATAATTCTATCGCGATAGAAAAAATAAGCAAGAAGGTTGACAGAATCGAATTCTTGGCAACGACCACGCCAGAAGGTGGCAGAATGGAAACAACTTTTCCTCTTTGGGGCAAAATCCTGTTCGTGCTATGTGCTTTTCTGTTCTTCGCATCTTCCTTGTTCATGGGATTTTGCTCTTATAGGATTATGCGCGATACGAGCGTCATAAGGGATGCTAATTCCGTAGTAGAACAGGACTCTGTTTCTGGCTCAGACTCTTTGTCTGTTTCTGATTCGGACTCTTTGTCTCATATAGTAAATAATATGTCTGTTGATACCGCTGTCTCGAAGAAATGGACAACAAATAGAAAGGGCGATGTGAGATGAAACACAAGGAGTCTTTCTTTTGGACTAGTTATTCAGACTTGATGACAAGTCTGTTCTTTATCATGTTGGTTCTTTTTGTCTTAGTGATAGTTCTTTTGCACAAGCGAATGGAAGCCACTGAGAGAGAGTTGGCCGAGATTAAGCTTGTTCAGAAATCAACAAAGGATCTAAGCAAACAGTACTTCGAGTATAATCCTTTTTACAAGAAGTATGTGCTTAAGGTGCATTGTTTTTTTGAAGAGTTGCATTATGAGATAGGTGAGTTGCCTAAAGGTACAAGAATACAATTGGCTGCGGCTGGTGATGAGATTCAAAAGTTCCTGTTAAAGCACAAAGACAATAAGTATCTTCTCATCATTGAGGGTCAGGCTTCACGAAATTCTATGCGTTGGACAGACCGTAATTACGACTTAAGCTTTGAGAGGGCGTACTCCTTGATGAAATATTGGAAAGACGATTGTGGTATTAATTTTGGAAACAACTGTGAAGTGCAGATCGCAGGTAGTGGCGATGGTAGATATAATATTGAAACGATGCGTGATCAGAATATCGAAGCCAATAATCAGAGATTTCTGATTCATATTATTCCTAAAAATATCATCAATGAGAAATAAAATAATAGTTACTATAGTAGTGTGCCTGTTGACTTCTTGTGCCCATAAATCTGGGCACAAGAAGCTCAATGGGAATATTGATATAAGACAGGAAACATCTCCGCGGTTATCTTCTAATACAGAAAGCAATGAGAAAGATGTTGCGGCTGAATATGGTGCTAATGATGAGATCCTTGATGGCAAGACAATTTTTAGTAGATTTGGAAGGGCGGTCTTTATGGTGTTTACAACCGATGGAACAAATACCTATCAAGGTTCGGGATTTTTCATTAATTCTCAAGGATTGGCGGTAAGTAATTATCATGTATTTAAAGGTACAGCGATTGGAGCTGAACAGATAAAGCTTGTTGGTAGTGATAAAGCCTATAAGGTTACCAGTGTTGTTAAGTCTGACGAGCAAGAAGATTTTATATTGTTTTTTGTTGATGTAGATAATGTTCCTTATATTCCCCTGGCTAAAGAAAAACCAAGTGTTGGCGATAGGGTATATGCAATAGGAAGTCCCAGAGGCTTGGAGAATACTTTTTCTTCAGGTGAGGTCTCGCAATGGCGTGATACCAATTTGATGCAGATAAATGCTTTGATAGATCATGGAAGCAGTGGTGGGGCTTTAATAAATGAACATGGAGAAGTTATAGGGGTGACTTCTGGTACTTTTTGCGATGGTTCGCAGGCAAATTTGAATTATGCTTGGAGTATTGATGTAATAAAACCATATTTGAAATAAATGTATGATACATTCTATCTTGCAAATAGTATTGGGTTATCTCCTTTGGAAATATTTTCCCGATTGGTTGAGGCTTCGTGACTCAAGAACCATTGATCATTATGTCATTATTGGTTTGTCCTTGGTTGGTGTTCTGATGATGTTATGTGGTGTGTTTCGTTTGCTTGGTGCTCTTTTGCCCTGGTAAGAAAAACCACTTTGTTGCAGTCATTTTAGAAGGCATGCTGCCGATCTCGTTCTTTTGGGATCACACTCAGTCTCTACGCAATACTATAAGGAAGTCTAATGGAAAACGAAGATTGGGTGTCATCTCAAAGATGAAAGGGTATGTGGCAAAGCTTGTGCTGTTATACATGAACGGCCTTCCATACGACGGCTATGGGAAGGCCGGCACGTCGCTGTGGAAGCGCATGCGGCGGTGTAGGGTGGGGTGGTCAAACTCCAGGATTGTGGCGTGGAGACAAAGACGGCGTCCGGGCAGACCGTAGAGGGGGTCGCCGACGATGGGGGCGTGGAGCCCGTCGGCATGGGCGCAGTGGACGCGGAGCTGGTGGGTGCGTCCTGTGGTGGGGGTGAGGCGCAGCAGGACGGCGCGGCTGCCATCGTCGATGGTGACGATACGCAGCACTTCGTAGAGCGTGTGGGCGGGTTTGCCGTGGGCGAGATCTACGCGCATCCGTGGCAGGTCGAGGTAGTCGGGGGCCAGGGGCAGACTGATTTCGCCTTTCTTGCCCGCGTAGAGGTCCTCGGTGTATTGGCAGAGGGCGGTATATTCCTTGTGGGTTGTGCGGTGGGCAAACTGAGCTTGCAGGGCCTTCTGTGCTTCCAGGGTTCGTGCTACGACCATCAGTCCGCTGGTGAAGCAGTCCAGACGATGGACGGAGTAGGGACCCTCCTTGCCTTCCCAGCGGTCGGAGAGCAGGGAGATGACGGAGGGGGCGTCGCCCTTGCCTGGTACGGAGAGGAGGCCTGAGGGCTTTTCGATGACGGCCAGTTGGTCGTCCTCATAGAGCACGCGCAACTGGAGGGAGGGGTGGGAGATGATGGGTTTCACCTCCGCGTCCAGTCCTTGCATCATCCACGTGAGGATGGGGCGGCAGCGCAGGTGGCACGCGGGGTAATACTGGCCGTGATGGCGCACCTCTTCTTTGGGGGAAGGACCCCACCAGAACATGGCGATACTCCGTGGGTGCATCTGGTGGAGGTAGGCATACTGCAGGAGTTTGGGTTCGCAGCATTCGCCTGCTCCCGAAGGGCAGCGTTCCACACGCCGCTGTGCCTTGGGTGAGAGGTGGGTGGCGTGCCATGCGTCGAAGATGGCGAGCAGGTCTTTTTCTTCTCCTCGGGCGTTGCGCATCCTAAACTGTGCGAAGAGCCATGCTTGCAGTTCTTCGCTCATCCGTTTGCGGTTTACACTCAGGTGATCCCGCTCCCGATCGAAATAGCGTAGGTCGGCCTCCAGCTGTCGTAGCATCTCGTGGTGGTGCGCCTTCAGTCGTCGTATCTGTCCTTTGTGAAACTGGCTTTCGCGCACCATAGCTTCCCGTTCTTGCTGAAAACGGAGGATATCCACCCACCCAAAACGGGGAT
>UMLA01018657.1_pt1 | contig 50382 bp, 38 predicted proteins | sample 1966431 | NCBI WGS metagenome assembly UMLA01 (sample SAMEA4836190, study PRJEB28245) | human gut metagenome | biome: gut microbiome; material: fecal sample | place: Denmark | collected 2008 | reverse complement strand
TCTACATTCTTTCTCCACCTCTTGCCCCGAGGTGGTGAATACACCTTTATTATATATAAAAGATGTAAGTTAAATCTTTGCGAATTTAAAAAAATATTTTTAATCGGTTGCAAAATTAAACAATCTTCAGTAATTCTCCAAATATTTTTAGCAAAAAGTTACGTTTTCGTCTCGTTTTGTTACAAAATATGCTGTTTTTATACATGTTCGCTTATTGATTAACAGAAAAACGGCTGCAATTTCAAGCGAAATTGCAGCCGATATAATGGAGCGACCTAGTTGATTTCTTCATTCAAAATGAACAACATATACAAGGGGATATTAATGCTGGAAGAGGCTTCATTTCGTTCGTATGGTAACAAACTTGTACGAATAGCCCATTTAGGAGAATACTTCTCTTTATATAATCTGAGGCTCTTGGCATTCATACTAAGTCCAGCTTTCACTTCTAGCGGAAACACATCGAGACCATCTGAAATGATGAAATCGACTTCGGAAGTCGCTGAAGAAGTCCAATAATAATTGGTTTGTAACGTTTCAGAGAATTGTTGGAGTTCCTGACATACATATTGTTCTGTCAAAGCGCCCTTGAATTCCTCAAAGATTCGGCTTCCTTCCAAAATCACCTTAGGTGAGACTCCGCTCATAGAGCGCAACAAACCTACATCCAACAAGAACACCTTGAAAGACTTTAAATCGGAATATGCAGAAATCGGTACGTCTGGCTTAGTCACATTATGAGTTCGAATGATTTCGCCTGCATCACATAGCCACATAATAGCATCCTCATACTCTCTAGCTCTTGCTCCCTCTCTTACCAAGCCATAAACGAATTTTTTGTTTTCTTTGGCGAGTTGAGAAGGGATGCTATTCCATACATATCTTATTTTTTCCACCATCTGGGTAGGAGCATGCTTAGAGAAATCTTTCTGATATGCAGCTATCAACTGTTTTTGGACAAGACCTACCTTATTGAAATCTTTGGTATCTAGCCACTCATTGACCACGGCAGGCATACCTCCGATAATCATATATTTTTTGAGATAATCCAAAAGCCGTGTTTCGAAAGCTGCAATGTTTCGGTTTCCTTTCTCAATATAATCGACCAACATCTGCTCATCATTGGCAAGAAGGAACTCCTTGAAAGACAATGGATAAAGATGCAAGAAATTGGTCTTGCCTACAGGAAACGAGGTGCCTTCATGCAAGGCTATACCTAACAAAGAGCCTGCACAACAAATGGCATATTCTGGTGCTTCCTCGCAGAAATATTTCAAAGAAGTCAAAGCTCTAGGCATTTCTTGCACTTCATCAAAAATGATAAGCGTGCTTTCGGGCTTTATCAGTTTACCATGATAAATGGATAGCTGTTCGATGATAAACTGAGGAGAAAGATCATCAGCGAATATGCTTTCTAAGGCATCGTTTTTCTCGAAGTTGATATAACATACATCCTTGAAGTATTTTCTTCCGAACTCCTTCAGGAGCCAAGTTTTGCCCACCTGCCTAGCACCTTCTAAAATCAAAGGCTTGCGCCCTCTCTTTTCCTTCCATTTGAGTAATTGAGAAATTAAGAGTCTTTCCATTGCTATTTTCTTTTGTTTTTGCAAAAATAGTAATAATCAGTTGTTTATGCAAGTAAAATCACATTTTTCAAAGGAGTTTTAACCATATTTATCACATGTTCCTAAGGGGTTTTTGATATAATCATCACATTTTCCTAAGGAGTTTTCGCTCAATTTATCACATTTTCCTAAGGAGTTTGTCTCAAAATGTAGCAGCTTTTTTATCCCTCTTATAAGCCCAATTCTTCCATCAAAGTATGGTTGGCAGTACCGAGATCGGGGGATTCCAAGCTCTTTATATATAATAAGGTGGTGGACTGCTTGGTATGCCCCAAGGCTCGACCTATCAGTCTGATGTCAAAGTGATGCTGATAGGCGATGCTTGCCCAGGAGTGTCGCACCACATACGAGGATAGATGAAACTGTGAACCAAGCATCTCGGAAAGGCGACGTAAGGAATAGTTGTATTGACGGAGACGGCGAAGGTAGATGTGATGGAGCTGTTCGGAAGTGAGACTTTCTGAGGCGGCATGGGAGAGCGTATCCTTGTCGGAGGCAAGAATTGGAAACACGAAATCTGAGTGGGCGAGTTCGTAGCGATGGATGATGTCGGTCATCGGAGGCAATAGGGAAACGCGGATTCTTTGTCTCGTCTTATGCCTATCGTAAAGAATCACCCCATCTTTCACCTGCTCCTTTCGCAGATAAGCAATATCGACAAATGGCATCCCCATGGCATAGAAACTGAAGATGAAGATGTCACGAGCCAAGGCAAGCGACGAGCCTGGAGGCAGCGACAAGGCGTGAAGGCGAAGAATGTCAGCTTGCGTAATGCTTCGTTTGTCAGTCCTGGTCCTGCCTGTGAAAACCTTGGCAAAAGGATTGACGACTTGTAAGTTTCCTTCATGCCCCATCACACGATGATACAACGCCCTCAATGCTCTCATATATGCAGAGATGGTATTGAGACTCACATTGTTTTCGCCCAACCAATGCTGGTATGCCACTAGGTTGTCGGCGGTCATTTCGGTGAAACTCCACTCTTCCGACTTCAAAAACTTGCTCCATGAACGAGTTGCCGTGAGATAGTTGCTTGCCGTCTTGTACTTCCCTTGTGCCTTGGCTTTCTTCACTTCCGAATTGACAAACTCCCATCCTCTAAGGGATGAATTATCAATTTGGGATGACGATTTCTTCTCGTTGCGTCCCCATCCAAACTCAAACTTGAAATATACCATAATTAAAAATAATAATGAATGAAACCATAAAATGATATCCAAAGATATAATATCCGAGGGTATAATCTTGAAAGGTTTGCGTTTTTTATGTTTAAAAGTTCCAACTATTCACCACCTCGGGGCAAGAGGTGGAGAAAGAATGTAGAGAAAGAAATAACAAACATTATACATTCATTTATTAAAAAGAGAGAGATTTATGGAAAAAAGACTCATGACGTTTATCGCCTGCCTCTTCCTCAGTTTGGGAATGGCACTGGCACAAACTCAAGTTTCCGGTACTGTTGTCTCTGCAGAAGATGGAGAGCCAATCATTGGCGCATCTATCAAGGTAGAAGGAACAAATACCGGTACGGTTACCGACATTGATGGTAACTTCTCTTTGGTGCTTCCTGCAGGAAAGCACACAGTCAAAGTGTCTTACATCGGTATGCAAGACCAGACTATCGCCCTGAAAGCTGGCAACAACAAAATTTCTTTGATTTCTGATGCAAAGAACCTTGACGAAGTCGTTGTTACCGCTATGGGTATCACTCGTCAAAGCAAGGCTTTGGGATATTCTGCTTCTGTTGTCGGTGGCGAGAAACTTTCAGAATCTCGCACAGGCGACATCATGTCTGGTATCGCAGGTAAGGTAGCTGGTGTGCAGATTTCTTCAGCTTCTTCCGATCCAGGTGCGTCCAACTCTGTCGTTATCCGTGGTGTAAGTTCCTTGTCTGGAAACAACCAACCTCTTTACGTTATTGATGGTGTACCATTGTCTAACACATCAACAAGCAGTGAAACCTCAAAACTCGCTGGTGCCAATAGCTTGAACGAAAGCTATGACTTCGGTAATGGTGCCAATGCTGTCAATCCTGATGACGTAGAAAGCATGACCATTCTGAAAGGTGCTGCAGCTACCGCCCTTTATGGTAGCCGCGCTGCCAATGGTGTCATCTTGATTACTACCAAGAGTGGAAAGAAGCAGAGCAAGGGTATCGGTGTAGAGTACAATGGCGGTATGCAGTTTGAGTCTGTTCTCCGTTTGCCACAGATGCAGAACCAGTTTGGTATGGGTTGGTATGGCGACAAGACTGACTTGGAGAATGGTTCTTGGGGTCCTGAGTTCGACAACTCAACCTTGCGATATGGTAATGTTTACGATTACTCGCAGAAGTACAAGACTTATCGTGCCATCAAGAACAATATGGAGGACTTCTTCGATACAGGTATCCGCTATAACAACAGCGTGTCTTTCAATGGTGCTACAGATGCCAGCAACTTTTTCTTGAGTTTGTCACAGATTCACGATGACGGTATCATTCCTACAGACGCTGATAGCTACAACAAATACACATTCTCTGGTCGTGCTTCCCACAAGATCAAAAATGTGACATTGAGCATGTCTGCCAACTATGCTTACCAGAAGAACAACTTCGTAAGCACTGGTCAGAAGACGGGGTCTATGTACAACTGTATCATGCAGACCCCACGTGATATCAGCATCGCTGAGTTGAAGAACTTGGACGACCCATTCAATATGCCTGGTTATTATTATACTCCATACGGCGTAACCAACCCATACTACATCTTGAACAACTACAAGAACGAGTATGAGCAGGAGCGTTTCTATGGCAAGTTGCAGTTGGATTGGGACATCATCAAGGGCTTGAAGTTCTCTGGTCGTTTTGGCTTGGATACAACAACTGGTCATCACGATACAGGTCAGCCAAATATGGCTAAGCTTTATGCCGATACTCCTAACTATGAAGATGCTTTGAAATCTCTCACAGGTGAGACTAGCCAGCAGACTGAGCGCACTCGTGAGATTGATGTCAACGCCATGTTGAACTACAACCATAAGTTTATCGACAAGTTGGATGTCAGCGCGACATTGGGTCTCAACGGCAATGAGCGTAGATACAATTATTTCTATGCAGAAGTTACGAACTTGACGATTCCTAATTTCTTCAACTTGACCAACTCTTCTGAGAAGCCAACTATTGACCAGTATAAACAGTTGCGCCGATTGATGGGTGCATATGGTCAGATCGACTTAGGATGGGACGACTGGGCATACCTCACATTCACAGCTCGTAACGACTGGTCATCTACACTTCCAAAGGGCAACCGTTCTTTCTTCTATCCTGGTGTAACAGGTAGTTTCATCTTCTCTAAGTTCTTGAGTCCTGAAGCTCAGAAGATTATCACCTTCGGTAAGGTGCGCGCAGCTTGGGGTAAGACTGGTAATGATGCCAATGTCTATATGACTTCTTCTGTATATGCACAAGGTGGTGCAAATACATCTGGCTGGGGTACAAGCCAGTTCCCTTTCACCAAGGGTAATTATAATGCCTATAGTGCAGGTAACATTTTGGGTAGCCCTACTTTGAGTCCAGAGATGACAAGCGAGTTTGAGCTTGGTTTGAATATGGCATTCTTCCAGAACCGTGTATCATTCGATGCTTCTTACTATAACAGAATATCAGACAAGCAGATTTTCTCGCTGGATATGGATCCAGCTTCTGGTTATACTGCGCAGAACATAAACCTCGGTAAGATACGCAACCGTGGTATTGAACTTTTGGTAAATGTCACCCCAGTTAAGACTAGAGATTTCAAATGGGATCTCTCTTGGAACTGGACATTGAACCGCAGTAAGGTGATTTCACTTCCTGAGCAGTTGGGTGGTGAGTCTGTCATCTATGGCTTGAGTGGTGGCACTGGTCTCTACGCTATTGTTGGTGAGGAACTTGGTGTGTTCAAGGCTTATACTTCTCAACGTGATTCTGAGGGACATATTATCGTAGAGCCTGTAGATGAGAAGACAGGTGTGTCATCAGGTCTTCCTGCAAAAACCACAGAGCAGAAAATCGTGGGTAGCATGAACAGCAAGTATCAAATGGGTATTGGCAACACATTCTCTTATAAGGGTGTTAGTTTGTCATTCGACTTCGATATTCGCAAGGGTGGTTTGATGTACTCTCGTACAAAGAGCGTAAGTTACTTCGTAGGTAACGCTATCCAGACAGCTTACAACAGCCGTCACCCATTTATCGTTCCTAACTCTGTCATCCAGGTTGGAAGTGATGCTTATGGCAATCCTGTTTATGGTGAGAACACATGGGCTTTGGATGCGACAAACCTCTACAACTATTGGAACAATGGTGGAGATGACTATGATGCAGGATTCTTGGTGGACAAGAGCTACATCAAGCTCCGTTCTGTTGTGCTCTCTTGGGATCTTCCTAAGGCTTGGCTAGCCAAGACCTTCTTGACAGGTGTCAAGGTGTCTCTCTATGGTAACAACTTGTTCCTCTGGACACCATCCAGCAACACCTTCATCGACCCAGAGTCAACCTCTTTCGGTAACGACTTGGCTGGTAACTACGGTGAGTATTCTGCCAACCCAAGTTCTAGAAAGATTGGTTTCAACGTATCAGTTAAATTCTAATAAGATCGTAAAGTATGAAAAAACTATTATTATATAGCGCAGCTTGCCTCTTGGCTCTTTCCAGTTGCGATATGGATATCAATGACGACCCAAACTATCCAGACAATGGTGATGTTACCCCTACTTTGATATTCCCTTCTGTGGAGAATGCCTTGGCTGCAGTTCCTGGTGATGCGATGTTCACTAACGCAGGATTCTTTGTGCAGTATTTCGAGCAGCGCCCAGAGTCTAATCAGTATAATACCCAGGCAGAACTTCACTTCGATGAATCTTCTAGCTTGTTCGACCGTTGCTACAGATCTATCTATGCTGGTGCCATGATGGACATCAAGGACATCGAGGGTAAAACTACCGACAAGGCTGACCTCTTTGTATGCAAAGTGATGACAGCTTTGGGTATGCAGTATATGGTGGATGCTTGCGGTGATGCTCCTTACACAGAAATGTGCCAAGGCAATGCCAATCCTACTCCAAAGTGGGATGATGGTCAAATTGTATATACTGGTGTTTTGAATGCGATGGATGAAGCCGAGGCTGCCATCCCTGAGACAGCTACGATGATTACGATGACGGATCCTATGTTTAATCAGAATTTGGATGCATGGAAGCGGTTTGCCAATGGTCTTCGTTTGCGTATGTATATGCGTTTGATTGATGCAGGTGTAGATGTTGCCAACTATACAGCTAAGGCTAAGGCCATTGTCGCCAGTGGTGAACTTCCTAAGTCTGATGTCACATTTGATGTGTATTCTAATGCAGAAGGCCAGTACAATCCTTGGTATGCTTCATATTTCGCCTTATCTACCAATAACTTCTGTGCAGCTTATCCTATCGTCTCTTACTATAATGCAACTGACGACCCTCGTATAGGTTATGCAATGGATGTAGCTTCTGCAACTGATACATACGTAGGTCAGATTCCTGGATCGAAGACTCTTTATAAAGGCTGGTCTGGCAAAGATTGGAAAAATAAGAATGTCAGTACCATCAAGGTGGCTCAGGCTATGAGCATGCCAATCTACTTGATGACATTGAGCGAGGTAGAATTCTTGAAGGCAGAGGTAGAACTTCGTTTTAACGATGATGCAGCAGCTGCCAAGGCCGCCTATGAGGCAGCCGTGAAAGCCGATTTCACCTCACGTGGTATTACTGGAGCAGATGCCTTCCTTGCCGGAGTTAGGGTTAATTTTGATGACCAGGCTACCAAGGAGGCTAAACTGAAGTTGATTTACATGCAGAAATGGACAGCTTTCTTCTTCCGTAACCACATGGAGGCATGGTCTGAGCAACGTCGTACCGATGTACCAGCTCTTTCTGAGGCTACCGCTCAGGATGTTTACAACGGCTCAACCAAGTATTCTGCTGGCGACTTGATCAATCCTGGCTTGAATTACTATGGAAAAGGTAATGTTTGCAAGCGTATGCCTTATCCAGATAATGCTCGTAAGTATAACAAGAATACTCCAGCTGTCAAAACATTGGCAGACCCTGTCTTCTGGGATAAATAATTCACCAGAAAGGTGATATTCATTAATTCATAAAGAACATAGAATATGAAAAAAATATTGTTTTATACCTTGTTGTTCTGCCTAGCCTCTGTCGGATTTACCTCATGTAGCGATGACGAGGAGTTGACAGACTCCAAGATTACTTATTATCCAGAAATGGAAATACAAGGTGACAAGTTTACAATTCTTCCTATCGGAACGCCATATGTCGATAAAGGGTGTAAGGGTACTTTGTTGGGTGAGGATTGCACTTCTGGTATCGTAACAGAAGGTGTGGAAGATGTTGATTATAATACAGCTGGTTTGTATTATGTCACCTATTTTTACACCAACAAGGATGGTTACCTTACAAAGGCAAAGAGAACAGTTGCTGTCTGCGACCCTTCCATTACAACTGATATTGAGGGCAAATATAAGGTTCAAAGCGGAAGTTATAGAGACTACAATTCTGCGCAAGAGGAGTTTGCCAAGTATTCTGTGACAATAGAGAAAGCTGCCCCTGGTCTCTTCTATATAAGTGACTTCTTGGGTGGATATTATGACCAAGGTAGAGGGTATGGTTCTCAATATGCTATGACTGGGTATATCCAGCTTTTGTCAGACAACACCATCAAGCTGTTGTCCAGTCATGTTGACGGTTTTGGTGATTCTCTTGATAGCATGGAGAATGGAAAGTACAACCCAGAAACTGGTGAAATCTCATTTGATGTAGCTTATGCAGGTCAGATGACATTCCACGTTATCTTAAAGTAAAACATAAATAATTGAATAGAATTATGAAGAAATATATTTCAATGTTTTTGGTTGCCTTGGTTGGTATGTTCACATTTGTGTCTTGTGATCCAGAAACCGATGAAAAGGCAGGCGGCACAGCCGTTGAAAAAATGGCAGGGCTATGGGTCGTTACTGTGGATGCTGTGGACGAGGATGGCAATGTCATCAGCAAGAATCTTCTTGGTGAATTCAACGTCAATACATACAATACAGCAGCTAATGATGCGGACAAAATGTGGTTGGATGATGGTGGCAAGTTTTATAATGTCAAGATGAAGGTCAACGTCACAGACTATAAGAATGGCAAGTTTGAGGCAATCCCTAACACAAGCTACAATCCGTCAGATGATAGTGCGGGCAATGTAGAGTTCTTGAAGGGCCAGGTACTTTATGGCCAGGGCAAGAACCTCCATGGTGCTCCAGTCGATAGCATTTGCTATACCGTCAAGTTTGACGATGATGAGGATGGCTTGATTTATCGTGTGTCAGGCAAGCGTTATTCTGGCTTCACAGAGTAATCCTCATACATATATATTATAAAAGGTGTGTCCACCCATCGCTTTTCTTTGAGCACAGTGGACACACCTTTTTTGTTTTTACCGGTTCTGCAAAAGATAAAGATTACCAAATTATACCCTAGGGTATAATACCTTTGGGTATAATTTAGTATTTTTTGCACCCAAACTTCCACTATCGAATCACGACCTTCTTGATGGTTCCATCCGCATAACGGGCGAGATAGATGCCAGAGGAAGGTACTGTCACCTGAATGCCACCCAAGGTATAATAAGCTATGATGGAAGAAGAGCGTGAGCCTTCTATCTCTCGGATACCAGATGTGGACGCATCGGTCACCTTCACCTCATCCAAGAAGAAACGCAGTTTGGAAGCCTTAAAGGTAGTCTTGACATTGCCATTCGCCGTAATCGTGACGTTATAGTCAGTCCATTCACCCTTCTTCATTGTGACAGAAGACGGCGAAATGGTTCCGTTGGAGACGGATAGATTGAGCGTCGTACCGTCACCAGATGTATTCCAAGCACCTGCCTTGAAGGAGAGAACAGCCTTGCCATTGACCGTAAAGGAAGGAGTCGTAATATCTCCATTGACACTTGACGTGCCAACTCGCACACAAGCAGAAGAAGCATAAACCTTCCCCTGCGTACTGGTCCAGCCTTTATTGTCATAAGTAGGAGTACCTGCACCAATACTACGACCACCCCAAATGCCATCATTGCCACCTGTGCCATCACACTCATCAAAAGACTCACACAACAAAGTAGAACCAGAAGGTATCACTGGCGTATCAGTCCCTGCATTTCTATTGGACAACGTGAAAGAAGCCTTTCCACTCTTCACGGCGATATTATTGATGTCGATGTGCATATAATTGCTGCCATCACTATTCGTATTATGCAAGGTGGCAGCAGGACTGGAAGTCGCAGTCAAGCTATTGTTGGAACCATAAGGATACAAGTCGGACGCATCGCCATACTCATCAGTACTCTTTCCTGCACGGAAGATAGTAAGCCTCTGGTGGTCGTTCGTCTTTGTATTTCCGTTTGCATCCTCATACTTCCCGGAGGTATTAGGCATGTTCCAATCCCAAATGTCAGCATCATAATCCACATGAGTAATCATCAAGCCAGAGGCTGGCAAATAGGAATCCCATCCTGTCTTCTGACGATTCTCCAAGATATAGTATTCGTCTTTATGTCCCTTGTTCTTGATGATATAGGCATCTCCATCAGCACTCATCGGCTGTACGCCAGCTATGGAAGTCTCTTGCTCAATATCCGTCATATCTTTGAGAGTGAGCCAGCCGCACTCAGCTTTCTCGTAAGCCGAATAACCTGCTGGACATTTGCTATCTCCATTATAGCTGCCAGAGCACATCAAGTCGAAATCTCCCATACCAAACCAGCCGCCATCAGAGCTTGTATCATAAAGATCGGGGAAGCCCATGCAATGAGAGAACTCATGACAGAAAGTACCGATTCCATCAAGATTGCCATCACCATTCAATTCGCTACTACAAGCGTAAGTATCCACTGTTACGCCATCCAATGAGAGTGACTTTCCATAATCGGAAGCAGAAAGATAGTGCATGTGAGGCCAAATGGTATCGGGATCTTTATCATAGCTTGCCTCGCCATGCCCTGCATAGAGCACGAACACTTGATCCACCTCGCCGTCGCCATCCCAATCATACTTCGAGAAGTCAGTTCCATGTTCATGTGCCCAAAGACAAGCCTCAGCCACCATCTGACCAGCTCTCACATCATTGTCATTGGAATTTTTTCCATAATAAGCATAAGGATGCTGAAGTTGACAGATGCCAGCCACATCGAAGTCTAGTTCGAACAGTCCGTGGCTCTGAGCCTTGAAATAATCCTTGATGGAGCCTCTAAAATTATTGCCCGAATAGTTTTCGTCATTGGCAATGCGCTCATACAAGGCTAAATCATGACCGCTTTTGAACTTAGAGTCGGTGAATTGAACCAAGATTATCAAGCCTTTCTTGGTACCTTGGAACACATTGCTCGCCTGAGCCTTTCGAAGCATTCTCTTCTGTCGTCCTTGAGCCTGCGCCCTACGAACAGCAGCCCTTCTCTGGGCTGTCACCTCATCCGTCATCTTGCAATAAAGACCGGTGGATTCATCCTGTACATACTTTGTACCATCCTCTGATACATAATAATGCAAGAACTCATCGCCTACGAGCTGAGCCTTGACTTCGGTTCCATCCACTAAGGACAAGGAACACCAAACGCCTCGTTTGGCAGGCACTGCCCATACGGACAGAACCAAGCACAACAAGGCGTTCAAAATGAATATTCTCTGTTTCATATTCCAATCATTAAAATATTTCAACAGTCCTATACCTTATATATATATGTAGAATCTGACTTTATTTCAAGACAATCTTGCAGTCGTCCAAGCTCTCCACGGTGGCAAGAGCCTCATAGCGCATTCCCTGTGCACGCAAGAAGTCGCCACCATGTTGGAATGCCTTCTCGATGATGAAGCCCATCGCCTCTATCTTGGCACCAGCCTGCTCACAAAGATCCATCACACCCTTGGAGGCATTACCGTTGGCGAGAAAGTCGTCGATGAAGATGACATGGTCCTTTGGAGTCAGATAACTGTTGCTCACACATACCGTGTAATCACGATCCTTGGTAAAGGAGTGAACGACCGATGTGATCATGCCCTCCATAGTCTTAGGTTGTTTTTTCTTGACGAAGACCACAGGCAAGTTGGTCAGGTAACCCACCATGATGGCAGGAGCGATGCCAGAAGCCTCGATGGTGACAATCTTGTTGTACTTGATGTCCTTGAAAAGACGTACAAACTCCTTAGCCAAATCCATCATCAAGATAGGGTCCATCTGATGATTCACAAAGCTATCCACCTTCAAAATACCACCAGGAAAGCAACGGCCTTCCTTCATGATTCTTTCTTTTAATAAATCCATTTTTACTTGAATTATATTGTTCTTTTGATTTGATTTACTGATCCAAACTCCTTTTGGCTTACTTATCCAAGCTCTTTGGCAAGACCAAGTTGAGAACGACTGCCAGCAAGAAGACCACTGCCACGCAGTTGTCGGCGAAGACGGTGCGCACTATCTCTGGGAAGATGGCAAACATGCCCGTAGCCTGGGTAAAGCCGAGACCGACACTGAGCGAGAGACTCACAATGACCATGTTGCGCTGTGAGAATCTGCTGCGAGCCATCATACCGAAGCCGGCGAAGAGGATGCTACCAAACATCATGATAGTACAGCCACCCAAGACTGCTTGAGGTATCGTGGTCAACACATAGCCTATGGCTGGGAACACACCACCGATAATCATGATGATGGCACCCATGGCAATAGTAAAACGATTGACCACACCCGACATCGCTGCCAAACCTACGTTCTGGCTGAACGAAGTGATAGGTGTACAACCGAAGAGGCCCGATACGGAACTGACGAAACCATCGCAGCAAACTGCCGAACCCATCTCCTTGGTCTGAGGGTCACGCTTCAAGGCACTGTTGCAAAGAGCAGAAGTATCGCCAATCGTCTCAGTAGCAGACACGAGATAGACTGCGATGACCGAGAAGATGGCACCGACATTAATTTCTGGAGTAAAAGGCAAGAGATGTGGCAAAGCAATAAAGGAAAGGTTTGAGAGGCCACTGAAATCAACCATTCCCATGCAACAAGCGAGCACATAGCCCACAATCAGTCCGACAAGCACGGAGAGAGAACGAAGGAATCCCTTCGCAAAAATCTGACAAAGAAGACACGCCAACAGGGTAACAGTACCCACAATCCAGTTGTTCATACTGCCGAAGTCGGCTGCGCCCTGACCGCCCGCAAAGGAGTTGGCGCCAATAGGAAGGAGCGAGAATCCTATGGCTGTCACCACCGTAGCTGCCACCACATGAGGAATGAGCTTAATCCAATACTTGGCGAAAAGACCAAGCGTACCCTCCACAAGACCGCCGATGATGACCGCTCCCATGAGCACTCCCATGCCCTTGGCAGCCGCAATGCTGATGGCTAGCGAGAGGAAGGTGAACGAGATACCCATCACGATAGGCAGGCGAGAACCGATGCGCCATACAGGATAAAGCTGCACCAAGGTGCCGACACCGGCAATAATCATACAGTTTTGGATGAGCACCGCACTGACAGAGCTGTCTAGTCCGACCGCTCCTGCGAGAATCATGATAGGAGCGATGTTGCTTACAAACATGGCCAAGACATGCTGAAGGCCAAATGGGAGTGCTTTTCCGACGGGCACTCTTCCGTCCAGTTTGTAGAGATTTTCTATTGACTGTTCCATTGTCGAATATTGAGAATTTAATATATTTTCCGAATATTGCGACAAAAGTACAAATAAAATCTGAGATATTCGTAACTTTCTTGAAATAATTAGTAGATGAATACTACAATTCTTTTGGACTTTTGACATATTTTTATTACTTTTGCAATGAAATTCTGGGGCAATCTTACTATAATTAGTAGTAAAGAGTATTCATCAAGAATAAACGTGTATTCATAAAGTAACAAAAAGAAGGACTTATAAAGTAATAAAAAAGATGGAAAATCCATATATCACTCAATTCCCCGACTTGATGTCGGGCAAGAAAATCATGTATGTTCACGGTTTCCTCTCCTCTGGTCAGAGTGGAACGGTGAAGATGTTGCAAGAACTGATGCCTAACGCCACCCTCGTAGCTGAGGACATCCCTGTGCATCCTGAGGAAGCGATGGAGATGCTCCACAAGATGCAAGAGACGGAGAAGCCTGACCTCATCATCGGTACTTCCATGGGAGGTATGTACACCGAGATGCTCCGTGGCACCGACCGCATCCTCGTCAACCCAGCCTTCGAGATGGGCGACACGATGAGCAGTATGACGGGCAAGCAGGTGTTTCAGAACCCTCGCAAGGATGGTGTGCAAGAGCTGATGGTGACGAAGGGACTCATCAAGGAATACCGAGACATCACCACCCATTGTTTCCAAGACATCACCCCTGAGGAACAAGACAGAGTGTATGGTCTCTTCGGCGACAAAGACCCAGTGGTGCATACCTTCGACATCTTCCATGAGCATTATCCGAATGCCATCCGATTCCATGGCGAGCATCGTCTCATCGACAAGGTTGCCTTCCACTACCTCTGTCCTATCATCCGTTGGATAGACGACAAGCAGAATGGCAAGGAGCGTCCTATCGTGTATATCGACTTCGATGCCTTGCACGATAGTTACATGAAGGCGACAAGCAGCATGCACAAGGCCTACGAGATGCTCATACAATATTATAATGTATATATCGTAGCCTCAGCACCTACCAACGACCATGAGTATATGGCGAAGGTGCAGACGTGGGTAGAGGAATACCTCTCAGCCCCTGCCTACAACCATATCCTCTTCACCAACCAGAAGCAGTTGCTCTATGGTGACTACTTCATCGACCCTAAGCCTTGCGATGGTTTCATGGGTACGAGCATCGAATACGGAAGCGATGATTTCAAGACTTTCGAGGAGATCATCACCTTCTTCGAGAGATTGGGAGGACAGTAATTAATATTCCGTCTTGCTGGAGTTCTCTTCCCACATACGGAAGGCACCCAAAGCCTCATCACGCAAGAGGGCGATCATTGGGCGATGGCGGTCTTCTATCTTTCTACCAATCTCCTCATAAATGAACTCATCGTCGAAGCCGATCTTTGCCGCATCCTTTCGGTCGTTGGCATAATAGATTCGGTCGAGGTGCGCCCAATAGATGGCACCCAAGCACATCGGACAAGGTTCGCAAGAGGTATAAATCTCGCACCCCTCCAGGTTGAATGTCTTCAAGGCACGAGTTGCCTGACGAATGGCATTCACCTCGGCATGGGCGGTAGGGTCGTTGTCGATGGTGACGCTATTGGAAGCCTCAGCCACAATGATTCCGTTCTTGGCGATGACTGCCCCGAAAGGACCACCGCCATTCTTCACACTATTCTCGGAGAGCGCAATGGCTCTACGCATCAATTCTTCTTTTGTCATATTTCTTTTTCCTTTTTACTTGTTAAACGAATCACATATTTAATCGTAAAACGATTCTTTATTCCCCATATCAACAAAGGGGGGGCTACAAAATTACGAAAAAGAATTGAAAGCACAAGTTTTTCAAGAGAAAAAATACACTTATCCCTCCTTTCTTCCCTATTTCGCCCGTTAATTATCCATAATTATAAATACCTTTATTATAAGAATATTTATAATTTTAGTATCTTTGTTCCTCACATAATCATTCAATAAAGAAGCACAAGTCGTTTCACATGAATCAGAACATATCCGCCAGTGAACTTTTCCAGAGAGTCAGGGAGCTATTGATACTTCCCGGCCTCAAGCCAGAGACTCGCAACAAGATGATGCACGACACCCTCATCCTCTGTTGCCACGAGGGAGTGAAGGATACCAAGCAAGCCTTCGGCAACCTTTTCTCTCAGGTAGATTATCTCTGCAAGGTTCGAGGCATTAAGATAGCCGACAAGATTGCCATCCAGACGATGCGCCGACACAGCAACAAGCCCGATGCCTTGACCAACGAGGAACTGGGCTACGACGCTCGTGCCCTCGCCATCTTCATCTCAGCCGTCTTCCATGTCGATGTTCCCCACGAACTGAACGTCCTTATCCCCCATACCAATCGCCCTTACCAGAAGGGACTGGAAATCAACAAGCGATACATCCGTTGCATCGTGAAGAGTTGGGACGCCAACTTCATCCGTGTCGATATTGACCAAGACGCTGACGAAGAGGAATACTTGGTTTGCCTGAAAGATGCGGAGAACAATATCGACCATACTTATCTCTGCGAACTCCTCAGGGAAGGCATGCAGCTCAACTTGCTCGACAACCAGGTGAGACAACCCATCATCACGCCTCGCCTCATCGTCCTAGAGCCCGACTATCTCGTGGACATCAGTAGCATCGCCGCCTGCTTCACGGCATACGGTCATCATCCCCTGCTCTATCTGCTCAATCTGATGAAGCCACGTGCCAACACCCAAGCTACCCTCCTCGGTAACTTCGCCGGTGCCGCCCTCGACGACATCATCAACAACCATGGGCATTACCGAGTGAACGACACCGTGAAGAGTAACTTTCGAGAGAAGGCACTGGAGTTCTGCACCTGTCCTTACTTCGATGCCAAGAAGTTTTATACCGATGCCAACCTGCAAGCCTACAACTTGCAGCAAGTAGTGGATATTCTCTTCCCTCGCACCGCAGCCCAAGCCCAGATGAACGCCTTTCGTGGCGAAAACCTATACGATAGGAAGAAAGCCATCCTGGAGCCATCATTCGTTTGCGAGGCATTGGGCATACAAGGACGTGTCGATTTGATGACCACTGACTGCAAGCTCTTGGTGGAGCAGAAATCGGGGCGCAACCTGAACATCGAGACCCACCAAGCCGACCCTAGCTACCACAGTTACCAGTTGGAGCCACACTATGTGCAGTTGCTCCTCTACTATGGTGTGCTGCATCACAACTTTAAGTTGAGCAACAACCTCGTCAATATCCGTCTGCTCTACTCCAAGTATCAGCCGCAAGACGGACTGATGGTAGTGGCATTCTACCAGAAACTCTTCAAGGAAGCCATCATGTACCGCAACCAACTTGTGGCAGCCTCTTTCGAGATTGCCAAGGAAGGTTTTGAACATGCCCTCAACGAGTTGACTCCCGAAGTGCTCAACGTGGTTGGCGCGCAAGACTTCTTCTACAACCAGTATCTGAAGCCTCAGCTCGCCGCCATCACCGACCCGCTCCACGCCCTATCCCCATTGGAAGAGGCGTACTTCTGCCGCATGATGACTTTCGTTTTGCGAGAGCAGATGATCTCGAAAGTGGGTGCACAGGAAGGCACCAACACTTCGAGCAGCGACCTCTGGACGATGCCGCTCGACGAGAAGAAGGATGCCGGCAACATCTATACCGACCTGCACATCACGAAGAAAGAGATGAGTGCCATCGGAAACGGCTACGACACCATCACCCTCAGCGTGCCCGACCAAGGCAAGGACTTCCTGCCCAACTTCCGCATCGGCGACATGGTGTATCTCTACACATACCGACCTGAGGAAGAGCCCGACGTGAGAAAGGCTATATTATATAAAGGTGTATTGCAGGAGATTCATACCCATGAACTCGTGGTACACCTGAACGATGGACAACAGAACGCCGACATCTTCGAGATGGACAAACCATACGCCATCGAGCACGGCACGACCGATGCCTCTACCGGAGGAAGCATCCGAGGACTACACCAGTTTATCAGTGCACCGAAGGACAAGCGAGACCTCCTGCTAGGTCAGCGTGAACCACTCCGCAATACCTCGCTCACACTCACCCGACACTATGACGATGTGCTCAACGACATCATCCTCCGTGCCAAGCAAGCACAGGATTACTTCCTGCTCGTGGGACCTCCCGGAACAGGCAAGACCAGTCGTGCCTTGAAGTTCATGGTGGAAGAAGCATTGAATGATGGGACAGGTATGCCATCCGCAGGAGTCATCCCCCCTGGTCATCAGCAACCCGCCTCCTCCATCCTCTTGATGAGCTACACCAACCGAGCCGTGGATGAAATCTGCGAGATGCTAGTAGATAGCGGCATCCCATTCCTTCGCCTCGGCAGCGAGTTCTCTTGCGACGAGCGATTCCGCCCTTATCTGATAGAGAAAGCCATCGCCCAATGTCCGAAGTTCGAAGCCATCCGACAATATATAATAGGTACGCGCGTCATCGTGGGCACCACTTCGATGATAGCCTCCAAGCCATTCATCTTCAACTTGAAGCACTTCAAGCTCGCCATCATCGACGAGTCGAGCCAGATATTGGAGCCCAACCTCGTGGGATTGCTGACCGCCGTAGATAAGTTTATCCTCATCGGCGACTACAAGCAGTTGCCTGCCGTAGTACAGCAGAGCGAGAAAGACTCTGCCATTCCTACGATAGACGACCGCCAAGACCATGCCGTCATCGACATGAGCATCTTGCAAGACATCTGTCTCTCCAACTGCCGCAACTCCCTCTTCGAGCGTCTCATCCGTTGGGAAGGCCATGAGAAAAGAAGTGATTTCATCGGCATTTTGCGCCGTCAAGGACGTATGCACCCAGAGATAGCGGAGTTTCCTAACCAAATGTTCTACCGCCGAGAGCAACTAGAGCCTGTGCCATGCCCTCATCAGTTGGAGACAGAGTTGGCATACACGCTTCCATCGCAGGATGCGCTCGATGATGTATTGAAGGCCCATCGCATGATATTCATCCCATCGCAGTTTTGCAAGGAGCCGAATGTTTCCGACAAGATCAATGCCAGCGAGGCATCCATCGTGGTAGATGTCCTTCGCCGCGTCCATCGCTTCTATGGCAAGGACTTCAACGCCCAGAAGACCGTAGGAGTCATCGTGCCATATCGCAACCAGATAGCCATGATACGAAAGGGCATCGAGAAACTCGGCATCCCCGAACTGGAGCACATCAGCATCGACACCGTGGAGCGATACCAAGGTAGCCAGCGAGATGTCATCATCTACAGTTTCACCATCCAGAACATCTGGCAACTCGACTTCCTGGCAGGCAACAGTTTTGTGGAAGATGGACACATCATCGACCGCAAGCTCAACGTCGCCATCACCAGGGCGAGAAAACAGATGATTATGACTGGCAATCCGGAGATACTCCGTAATAATCAGATTTTTAATGAATTAATGGAGTACGTGAAGCGAAAAGAGGGATATTTTCACTGCTTTTGAGAAATTTCCCCGAAAAAGTTTGGCTATACGGAAATAAAGTCCTATCTTTGCAAAAGAAATAGAAAAACAGAATAATACATAGAGAATAAAAGATACAGGATTCCGGTGCTATACTGGCACTGGGATTCTTTATTTTTACCCCTCTAAGAACAAGATTACATTATTAACTATATAAAAGAAAAAGAATTATGGCTTACATGTCACAAGAAGGCTACGACAAGCTCGTGGCAGAATTGAAACAGCTTACAACTGTGGAGCGCCCAAAGGCATCAGCCGCAATTGCTGAAGCCCGAGACAAGGGTGACCTAAGTGAGAACTCAGAGTATGATGCCGCTAAAGAGGCACAGGCTCATCTTGAAGATAAGATCAATCGCATCAAACTCACCATTGCCGAGGCTAAGATCATCGACACCAAGCAGTTGAGCACCGACAGCGTGCAGATTATGTCAAAGGTGGAGATGACCAATATGGCCAACAAGGCAAAGATGACCTATACCATCGTGAGCGAGAGCGAGGCTAACCTGAAGGAAGGCAAGATTTCCATCAAGACCCCTATCGCACAGGGCTTGCTCAACAAGAAGGTGGGCGATGTAGCGGAAATCAAGATTCCTCGTGGCACCATCAACCTCCGCATCGACAAGATTTCATTCGAATAAAACAATAAAAGGAACTATCATATCGGCGCTCAGCCCTTATGACGGTTCCTTTTATGATATGTAAGCCAACCATCATATATATTGAATGACAATTCATTGTCTGCACAATATCAGCAATTACAAATCATTTTAATCATAAAGACTATGGCAAGCATTTTTTCTAAGATTGCAGCAGGAGAGATTCCTAGCTACAAGTGTGCCGAGAGCGACAAGTTCTACGCTTTCCTCGACATCAGTCCTATCGGCAAGGGTCACACACTGGTGATTCCTCGCAAGGAAGTGGATTACATCTTCGATATGGAAGACCAAGACCTCGCCGAGTTTGAGGTTTTCGCCAAGAAAGTGGCAAAGGCCATCAAGGCTGCCTTCCCATGCAAGAAAGTGGCTCAGGTAGTTTTGGGCTTGGAGGTTCCTCATGCCCACATCCACCTCATCCCAATGAACAGTGAGGCTGATGTCAACTTCCGCAAGGAGCACCTCAAGTTGTCTGAAGAGGAGTTCAAGGAAATCTCCAGCAAGATTTACGCTGAGTTCCAGAAACTCTAAGTCTAGATTTCCACGAAATCTATATAAGAAAATGAGGAATCAAAATGGGAGTGTCCCATCTTGGTTCCTCATTTATTATTTATCATCTAATATTTATCACTTATATAAACTCTTCCCCTTTTTTCATTTGCACCTCGTTCACATACTTGCGAACCAAGGCAGAAGAATCTTCTTTCTTGCATATCAGCAGCACATTGTCTTTCTCGGCTACGATAAATCCATCCAAGCCATTCAGCACAGCCAACTTGCCCTTTGGCAACTTGATGACGTTCCTGTGGCAGTTCTCCATCATCACATCGCTGTCGATGACCACATTGTCGTCCTCGCTCTTCTGCATCGCCTCATAGATGCTATGCCAAGTACCCAGGTCAGCCCATCCGAAGTCGCACTTCATCACAGAGACATCCTCCGACTTCTCCAAGATGGCAAAATCCACGGAGACGTTAGGGTAAGAAGGGAAGTTCTGCTTCATATAGGCATTCTCCGTAGCTACATCGAAGATGCGATAAGACTCATCGAAACCTCTCAGCACGGCAGGGAGAATCTCGGAGAAACTCTCACGAAGATGCTTCACATTGGAGAGGAAGATGCCTGTGTTCCAATAGAACTCACCACTCTCTACGAATATCTTAGCGAAGTCACGCTCCGGTTTCTCGGTGAACGACTGCACATCATAGAGGTCGTCGCCCTCGGCATCACCTAGCTGGATGTAACCATATCCAGGTTCGGGACGAGTTGGCTTCACACCTAGCGAGAGGAATCGGTCGTTCTCAGCCACAAAGGCAAGTCCCTTCAGCACATTCTCACGGAAAGCCTCCTCATTGAAGACCGCCTGGTCGGAAGGAGTGGTAATCAAACAAGCCTTTGGATTCAACTGGGATACACGATGGTTCGCCCAAGCCACGCTAGGAGCCGTATTGCGATGGATAGGTTCCGCCATGATTCGCTCGTCAGGAACCTGTGGAAGTTGCTCCTTGACCAGTTGCACATATTCCTCGTTGGTATTGATAAAGATGTGGTCGGCAGGTACTATCTTCACCATTCGATCATAGGTCTGCTGGAGTTGAGTGCGACCCACGCCAAAGAAATCAATGAATTGTTTCGGATAATTGCTCCTGCTGCAAGGCCAGAGTCGTCTGCCCTTACCACCTGCGAGTATCACGCAATAATTGTTGTTATCGTTTATAGTCATTTTTGTATCTTTTACTGTTTAGTATTCTATTTCAGTTGTAAAGTTATGAAATATATACGAGCCAACCAAGTTTTTTTCCACAAATTAATACTGAAAGGGTGAAAAACAACAAAAATTTAGCCTTTCGGCACATTAAATGAAAGTTTTTTGAAAAAAATTCAGCAAAAAGTTTGCCAGTTCAAAAATTATTAGTACCTTTGCACTCGCAATTAAGCCGAGAGGCAATCGCCCAGATGGCGGAATCGGTAGACGCGCTGGTCTCAAACACCAGTGGAGCAATCCATCCCGGTTCGATCCCGGGTCTGGGTACAAAGAGCTGCAAGTTTTCAACTTGTGGCTCTTTTTTTGTTTTCAGATACCATCTAAAGGAAGTTTCCAAGCTTCCGCTATTGCTGAGACCTTGTTTTTCAAACGTAGCCTCGATTTTAGGCTTCACCCTTCACCTTTTCGCTCGGAATGCCGATAAACAAAGGGGAAAGAGGGGTGAAGGCCTGTCACCAAAGGTTCACTTTGCCTTCACCCCCTCTCACCTTATTATATATATAGAGAGAGGAATCTCCATTATAGAGAGGAGATTCTTCCTATCTACGAGAAGAAAGTCGTCCTTACTTCACGATAACTTTCTTGCCATTTACGATGTAAAGTCCTGCTGGTACAGGCACAGCGACGTTCTCGCCTACCTTCACATTCGCCTGTTTCACCATCTGACCGCTCAGATTGTAGATGCACATCGTCTGAGCCTTGTCGGAAGAAATCAAGATTTCTCCATTGCCGCCACTGACAGAAGTGCCAGATGTCGTGATGGATGAAATGCCAGAAGGAGTTCCTGCGACATAGACGAACTGAGCAGCATCTTCTAAATAATACCAAGAATCCTCATTCGACAAATACAATTTATTGTCAGAGAAGCTACTTGTATCAAGCGCCACATCTCCCATTCTAAGAATACAGAAGAATGAACGATTTCCACCATAATCTTCAGGTCGAGCCTCGATAGTCAGAGTTGTCGTCTCTCCGTTCTTGACACGACGAGTCACCTTAGGAAATTGATATACGGCATTTCCATTCTCATCATAAGCGGCAATCTGGAAACTAAACTCTAACTCAGAGGTACCGCCATCATTACGTACCTGATAAGTAAACACTGCCTTATCGTCATTTGCCTTCAAGGCTTTCACCTGACTCGACTGACAATAAGCTTTCTCTAACTCATAATCACCAGCTGTCGCATTCGAGGTTTTGCCCACCAGCACCAACTTAGGAGCAGTAGATTGCGTAACGGTGAATTTCTTCATTTCCATCAAATCCTCGCCATTAGCATTTGTCACCCAAACATAGAGATCGCCAGCAGAAGGGGTTACAGATACCTCACGAGTAGAACTGCTCTTGCTAGAAATCGTGAAATAGATTTGTTCAGAAGGATCAGAAGGCTTCTCGCTGGTAGTACTCGTATAGACTTTGATCAGACCTAGATGTTCAAAGTCTGCATCATTGCTAACTGTCAACATCAAGGTGTTATCTTGCTCACTCAACAACTCGTCTTGCGCCACAATGTCCGCACTCAGAGGGGTCTTTGCCAAATCTATGGTACTCTCGGTAGCCTCTACCACAAATGGAACCATATACACATAGGCACACTTCTCCCATTTCTTATTATCTGTGCTATAGAGTCCATAAAGTGTGGTTTTTCCTACAGGGAAGGCATAGTCGAACTGGAGCGACCTAATACTTTGCCAATAAGGTGATCCATCAGCCTCCAGATGCTTAATGGAAATACTACAAGAGTTCGAAAGTGGCTTATAGGTACCATCGGCTTGCTGGATGCCGTATGCAAAGTAGCCAGTAAAATCTTTGGCAGATGGATTACTCAGCAAATTGTTTGTTGTGACCCTAAACGTATCAGTCACATTGTTTCGAGTACTCTTGATGAAACCCAAAGAAGAATTTCCGCCACCTATCATCACCACAGGAGTCACATCCACCAATGGTTCATCTACCTTACCATTGTCTGGAGCAATACCGACAATCATACTGCAATTTTGATTATATCCATCAGGCGCATTGCCAGAGCCGGCACCTCCCTTGTCTGGATTCAAAATCGTCACATCGAAGTAGCCGTCTTGGTAGCCACCCCATCCCCAGTTGATATGGTACAAGCCGTTACCATCAGAGCCATCGCAAACAAATTCATGCCCTCCATCAGAAGACCGACCGCTATACAAGATAGGGCGTTTTGCCGTCAATTCCTTGTCCATGATTTGCGACCATTCCGCCAAAGTAAAAACGTCACGGTTTAGGTCTTGCATCAAGTCGGAGTCATAACCGAAGTAAGTTGACAAGATTGCTGGTGTTACATTGGCTCCAGATGAAGAACCATAATCCATCTCGCAAGCCACACCGCAATGATACAACAGCTTGGCAACAGCAGCAGCTTGAGCATCCGTATAATTCAATGGTTCGTCAGAAGCATACTGTGGAAGCATATTATCCCAATCGTAACTCTCTCCTTTGTTGATTTGAGGAATACTAAGATGATTTGTGCGCGATACATACGCAGGAATATCTGTCTGAAGAGTCTTCGGATATTGATAATACATCATCACCTGTGCCATCGCCGTAGCCACACATCCCGTCACAGAACGATCGGAACCATTATACTTAGGACACATATTATTATAAGGTGTCATCTGGTTCCACTGGATACTCCCCAAGAGCGGAGCCACGGTAGGCTGCTGATAACCTGAGCTGCGGAGGGCTTTTGCCTCGGCGATACTTGCCGAAGCTCGGCTATCGCCATTGTCGAGCTGACCCACCATCTCCTCATAAGCCTTCATGAAGCCAACATAGTTGCTTGGCAGATTCTCCTCATCGTAAGTACCCTTGTCGGAATAGCCTACCACTTCTGGCAAGCGGTCATCACCCGAAACGACAGTGAAGCCCTTGCCCTCGCCATTCGGGAAGACATAATAGGCAGGAACTTCGCCCGACACACTCTTGACTCTCTTAGACTTAGCCTTGGCAGAAGAAGCCTCATCCATGCTGATACCCAGCTGGGCAGCTTGGCGCAAGGCGATTTCCTTGGCTTGTTGGAAACTACGTGGTCCTGCAAACGACGCAAGTGACATCATCAGCAGAAGCAGCAATAGGTGTAGATGTTTACTTCTCATAAAAACACAATTTAGGTTATTACTCAATTGATTCATAGAAGAAAACGCATCTTTGTCGCATTTTCTGCCACAAATATACAACAAATTATTGGAAACCTCAAAAAATCTGTTGAAAAATAAGAACCAAATCGTATAAACCTCTGTTTTTTTTACGCTATGACCTAGAATATTAACCATCAAACACTCAAAATCTCCCTGTCCGGTCTTGCATTTTCTGTACTTCTTCTCTCAAATATTCTTTGAACTCCCGACTTTCCAAGACATCAATATGATTGTAAAGTCCCAAGACAAATCGAGAGATACCGATATAGCTAGCAAAATCGGCGGAGAAAATCCAATGCTTGGCATCTTTCCGAGGAGCAACAATGCTCGTATCATCTGCATTGCCCGCACCATCTGCCTCATCTGCTAGAGCCTCCTCCACGATGAAATCGGCAGATTTTGGGTATTCCTCTATCATGAGGTTGTATGCCAAGAGGTCGAGACGAAGCTTGACGGGCAAGCGTTCCTCGCCACTAAACATGAAGAAGTCGGTGAACACCTGCTTGTGCCTTGCCTCATTGCCCCATTCCAAGTCGAGCATCACCACATCCGTCATTCGGGAAACCTTGAACGTCTTGTTCATCCCCGACTGCAACTCATAGCAGCGCACATCATTATTATTGTTCATCATCAAGAACGGCTCCACCACTCGGTCGCTCATGCTCTTGCTATGGGGCGAGGAATAGCCCATAATCTTCACGAGCCGATGACGCTTGATGGCATCATAAAGCACACTCACATTGTGGGCAGCCTGCTCACGTACCTGAGGATTGGAGAGAATCTTCAAGTCATAGAAACGGTCGAGCTTACGGCGCAATCGTTCCACGATGGCATTGTTGCCCTCCACCTTATTTAATATAGAGAGCATGGTGAGCGCCTCTTCCTCCGTGAAGTTGATGGTCTCGAAGAGATGCTTGAAAAAGGGCGACTCCCGGTCGAGGCTATAAATCTTGCCCGACTTCTCCACCTTGAAGCCCCAATCTCGGAAACTTTCGAGGTAATAATAGAGCATACGTCGGGAGATGCCAATCCTGTCGCAGATGGCATCCACATCATACCGATGGTTCTCCGTCAAGAGAAGCATCAAGTTCATCTCCTTTTCCAATTTGTCGTGGCGCATAGTCGAATATCGGTTTGTTTGGGTGAGAATATTCGCCCGAAATCGTTAAGAGAACTTAACGGGGCGATACTTTTAACATAAAAACTCAGAAAGTGAACATATATTGCACAAAAGGCTCCTAATTTTGCGCCCAGAAACAGGCAAGAGCCTGTCATCAACTAGAATCAAGAACTTTAAAGAAACAAGAATTATGAATAAGAATCTCATCCTATCTGGCAATTATGCCAACAACTTCTCAGCCACCCCTAGCCATTTCATCGGCAATGAATACAAACCTTCCACCGAGTTGGAGTTGCTAGAAAACACCATCAGCAGCCTCGCCCAAAAGTTGAGCAAGACTGCCGATGCCATCAAGCAACCGATAGAATGGTTGCGCAAGTACTATTCCGTCATCCTAGAAAAGGAAATCAGCATGAAGCAAACCGCCCTCTTGCTGGAGACCCAGTTTGCCTTCGCCATGGCGATAATGCCAGCCGACATGCATCTCTTGCTTCGTGCCGCAAGCCTTGGCTGGTTCTGTCTCTGCCTGAAGAGATGCAAGAAGAGCCTATAAGCGGCTCTCGCCCTCAGCGGCAACCAGCTCGCTGCGAAAACGTTTGCGGTGGTTAATAGACGTGATTATTAGGTATATCCAAGATTTATCCGTAACTTTGCGGCTATAAATTCAAATCGCTATTTAATAACTCTATTAAACCCAAATGATTCAATGAAGAAATTATTCTTTTTCGTTTGCGCTTGCCTGATGGCACTCGGTTCCAACGCCGATGAAATCAACAATTATGACGCTCTCTACGAGAATCTTCCCTTCAAGATGGAGAAGGTGACTCGCCCCCAATTCCCTAACAACGAGGTCAACCTCAAGGACTTCGGTGCCGTGGGCGATGGTTCGACCCTCTGTACCGATGCCTTCCGCCAAGCCATCGATGCCTTGGCCCAGAAAGGTGGTGGCAAGCTCATCGTGCCACAAGGCGTTTGGTTCACCGGACCTATCACGCTGAAGAGCAACATCAACCTACATATAGAGAAAGGTGGCATCATCCTCTTCTCTGCCGACATCAATCTCTACCCACTCGTAGAGACCTCGTTCGAGGGCTTGGACACACGCCGTTGCCAGTCGCCTATCTCCGGTCGCAACCTGGAGAATGTGGCAATCACCGGTCAGGGTGCCATCGATGGAAACGGCGAATATTGGCGTCCGCTGAAGAAAGCCAAGGTAACTTCGGCTCAGTGGAAGCAGATTACCTCTCGTGGCGGTGCCTTCAAGAATCCCAACTATTGGTTCCCTTCTGAGGCTGCCATGAAGGCAGACGAGAAAGGTGCGGGCATGAACGTGCCTCTCGGCATCACCACCGAGGAAGGTTGGAACGAGGTGAAGGATTATCTCCGTCCTGTGATGATCAGCCTCATCAGCTGCAAGAACGTTTGGCTCAATGGTGTCATCTTCCAGAACTCTCCTGCCTGGAACATCCATCCTCTGATGTGTGAGAACGTGCTCATCGAGGATGTCTTGGTACGCAACCCTTCCTTCGCACAGAATGGCGATGGTCTCGACCTGGAGTCTTGCAAGAACTCCCTCATCGTCAACTCTACCTTTGATGTGGGCGACGATGGTATCTGCATCAAGAGCGGCAAGGACCTCGATGGCAGAAAGCGTGGCATCCCTTGCGAGAACGTGATTGTCGATGGGTGCACCGTTTTCAAGGGTCACGGCGGCTTCGTGGTAGGTAGCGAGATGAGCGGTGGCGTGAAGAACGTGATGGTAACCAACTGCCAGTTCCTCGGCACCGATGTCGGCTTGCGCTTCAAGAGTGCCCGTGGCAGAGGTGGTGTCGTAGAGAACATCTACATTAATAACATGTCTATGTTTGACATCCAGACCGATGTGGTCACCTTCGACCTCTACTATGGAGGCAAGTCGGCGGTAGAAGTGCTCAACGATGGCGACCAAAAGAAGCAGCAAGTGGTGGATATGAAGAAGGTGGATGAGACCACCCCTGCCTTCCGCAATATCGACATCAACCACGTCATCTGCCGTGGTGCTCGCCGTGCCGCCTACTTCAATGGTTTGCCAGAGATGCCTGTGCAGAACATCAGCATCAAGGACATGGAGGTGAACAATGCCGAGCAGGGCATCGTCATCAACCGCACGGATGGTGTGAAGTTGGAGAACATCAAGGTGAGTGCCAAGACCCACACCTTCGATGCCAAGAACTCGAAGAACGTAACGGTGAATGGCAAGACATACAAGAAGATAGATGACAAGGGTATCACCCTCGATTTCTAGTCGAAAAAGACAAAAAGTTATATTATTAATTCAAAAACGGAGATGAACACAAAATTTTGTGTTCATCTCCGTTTTTTTCGCAGAGTCAATACGTAAACAGTTAGTATCATTCGTATCATCAATAAAAAATAAGAAACGAATGAACATACTAAATTCCAAAAACATACTGATTACTTGTATCATGTCATTATGCAGTATAGGTATATCTTTCCCTTTTCAAAGATGGTCTCTAAACAATTCCATGTGGAACTGGGCATGCTATTTTTTCATTATTGGCGGTATGGTAATTATTACCAGACTTCGAAATATATGCACATCCAAAAGGAGCATTCTCTTCTCTAAAGGAGAAATTAAAGGAAGCTTTGTATTATGCATTCTATATTTACATCTTTACAACAATGGTATCAACCTTTACGATTCTATCAAGATACTTGCAGCCATTTGCTTATATCTAACTTTCAAAGAAATACACATAATTTTTGATTGCGAAAAAATCGCACTCATTTTTTATTTACCAATAGTATTTTGTCAATAAGCGTATGGCTATTGCAAATAACGTGCAATCAATTCTTGTATAATATTCAGCAACCCGTATGTCACATAGCACTTTCAATTGTTTTTGGCGGAATAGCAATTTCAGAACTATCTAGAACAACAAATATAAAAAAATCACTCTTCATATTCTACCTATTTGCGTGTCTAACAATATTGTTTTTCATTCAATCACGCATAGGAATCATTGCATTTGCTTCCTGCATATGTATGTTTCTTCATAAGAAAACACGTATTATCATTCTTACTATCAGTACAATCTGCATCATACTATTATTTGTACAGAAAGAAGAATCTACGTTAGGTAGAAAAAACATCTACCTAACAACGGTATCTATACTACATACACCTAAGCAAATACTATTTGGTATAGGTGCAGATGGATTTAAATCATCATATATGCCAACCCAAGCAGAAATGCTAAAAACATATTCGGATGAGGAAAAATACCTAGCAGACAACATATCGCATCCCCTCAATGAATATCTTTTATTGGCGACAAACTATGGCATTTACGCTTTAGTATTAATCATATTAGTTATCTCTTCCCTACTACAAATAAAAAATATCAAACGTAGCACAATGGCATTATTAATTGCCATCGCACTATTTTCCATGTTTTCTTATCCCTTTAGTTATCCTATCACATGGATTGTATTGGTATGGAGTCTATTTAATGGAAACCAACAATGCAAATGGAATTTTGACGGCTATAAATATGTATATACTATTTCTGGAATCGTGTGCTTATGTTTTTCCATCTATCTCTTTCGCTTGATGGAGCAATGGGAACAAGCGAATAAATTACGCACTATAGGCAAACTTAACGCTTCACACATCATATATAAGAATATATATAATAGCCCCTATTATCCACAAGAATTCTTATACAATTATGCTTCATTCTTATTGCAAGTCCGAAAAGCGAATCTGTCTTTTCGCATCTTAAATGAATGCAAAATCAATAATTATGACACAGAGTTACTCAAAGGGGATATCTACTATTACCAAAGACGATATTCTTCTGCCATTAAACATTATCAAAAAGCCTCGGAAATGTGTCCCAATCGTTTCATTCCACTATATGCAATGTATCTTTCATCTGGTCTAGCAGATAAGAAACAGCTACAAAAGATTTTGGCACAGAAAATATTGGAAAAGCCTATTAAAATAAAATCACCAACAATCACAAAAATTATAAACAATGTCAAACAAAACAACTTCTAGCATAACTAAGGTTTTTATCGCAGCATGGTTATTCCTTACACCGAATATATCATGCAAAGCACCTAAAAAGCAAAATACAAACGAGAAAGATTTTCAAAACGTGAAGTCACATCTTGTCGCCCAAGATTCAATCATCAAGCTTGGGCAACATACTAAATCCGAAAAAAGAATAATTCCTTTTCAATTCATTCTTACAAATGAGGATGACTCTATAACGGTCATAAACGATATAGATGTTTCATGCGGATGCATATCTATAACAAACAAAGCAAAAGCAATCAGACCAAAAGAAAGTATAGTCTTGAAAGGCTTTGTAAATCCAACAAGCCAAATAGGACATTTAAGCAAAGCCATTTTTGTAAATTATGGAAAAGGAGAATTGCTGACGTTACGAGTTACTGCTGATATAGAATAATATCTAACGCACAAGCCGAAATGCGAGTAAATAGTAGGTCTCACTAAAAATGCTCATATGAAGAAATAACCTAATCAACTACTTCTACTTTTGGATGGTGTAGAATGTAAAAAACGGCAACCAACTGCCAGAAAAACCATCATGAAAATATAATGTTTTACTAAAACTGCCGTGCAGTTTTTCAACAAAACAAAATTTATGAAACTAAACAAAATCTTATTTTTCTTGGTTCTTGCACTAATCGCATTGACTTCATGCTCAAAAGAAAATGAAGTCAAATATAGTTGCAACGAAACAATCAACAGTTGGGTGAAGAGCAATTTGGTAGAAATTCACCAAATGGACAGAAAAGAGTGGCTTCAAACAAGTGCCCAAACAAGCATTGCTATTTATCGAGCATTTACCCCTAATCAACGCTTTCAGTTTTGGAAAGACAAGATTAAAGAAGGCAAAGCTATGAATTGGAGTCAAAAGGAATTGCTCCACATTCAAAAAGTCGAAGACTTTCTCACCTCTCACCAAGGTTTCTTCTCGCAAGAGAAATTATCAGAGGAGCAACTAAACGAGCTAGAGACTTTCTTTTATAAATGGAAAAAGGAGGGAGAGCAACAATTTGGCTGGAACTCAAAAGTGGCAATTTCTATTGCGGGATCAGGCTATCGCTTAAAAAACAAAAATGGGGATATCGCATTGCCTTCAAGTACCACTAACGCCCCAGTTGTTACTCATTCAGCAGAAAACTGTAATTGCAATACAGGGATGCTTTCAGACTTTTGCTTCGGCTCTGGTCCATGTGAAAGTGCCCAATGTTCAAGTGGATCTGGTGGATGCGGTTGGTTTTTAATGCAAGATTGTAATGGAACTTGCGGAGGAATATGATGAAAAAGAATAAAGATTTATTGGCAATTTTCGCAACGAGCCTTGCTGTGTACTTATGTGTTTGCTGGATAAACATTTTGCAAAGTATTTACTGGTCATCATGGGTACACTCACTTTCCTTTATGGCATTAACTTGGTTTTGGCTATCAAAGAAAGATGACAATATTAAAGCAAGCTATATTGTTGGAGTCATCATGATTGGGCGCATCACACTTGAAGTCCCAGTTCGTATTTTTGACTTTTCCGGTACGGTGTACTCCTTGATGTTTCCAGTTGCATCTTGGGTCAGCATTCTTATGACAACTTTATGTTTCTACAAACGTAGTATTGGCACTTATATTTTATCTTCCATTACTATCATTTTAGCAAACACAATTTTACAAACAGCTTGGGAAAGACTTTTAAATTAAAAGTTAAGCCCAGCAGTAACATTCTTAAAGAGAAGGGGGCAGCCCCTTCTCTTCAAATTCACCAAATTCAATTTTATGCTAATATGAGACATTCTCTTCTACTCACATTTTTCCTACTACTTTTAACTTCTTGCCAAAACTATAACGAAACAAACATTTCCAACATTATAAATTTGGCTGGATCCAACAATAAAGAACTAAAAAAGGTTATTGACCATTATAATGGAACAGATTTCCTTGGGTACAAATCAGCATTGTTTTTACTGAAGAATCTGCCATATAAATACTCATATTCAGACTTACAAATAGATAGCCTTTTGAAATTAAAGAAAGAAAGTATTCAAAAAGGAAAAATCTGTGACAGCATTATAGAGAAATGGGCAAGTTTTGATTATCGAAGAACTTCTAAGAAGCAAGACATCAACAATATCACAGCAGATATTCTCATTGAGAATATTGATTACGCTCTCAAAGCTTGGAATGGACATAAGTGGTCTAAGCATTACACATTCGAAGATTTCTGTGAATACGTACTACCATACAGAGTTGGAGATGAGCCATTAGAAAAATGGCGGAAAATGTACTATGAAAAGTATAATCCCATTCTTGATTCCTTATACAAAGGAGACGATGCCGTAGAAGCGGCTAGGATTTTGGCAAATTATTTAAAACAAGAAGGGTTTACGAATCGAACAGACTTTTCATTGCCACATCTCGGCGCATCATTTCTATTCCACAACAGAGTAGGCTATTGCAGGGAAAATTGTGACATCGCCTTATATGCCATGCGTTCTGTTGGCATTCCCGTTGCCACAGACTTTTATTATATTTCACCAAGCTATGACAGTCGACATTTTTGGACATCAGTCATCGACACGAACCATCGTCCCATACCTTTTAATTACGTTGAAGAAGAAATCTCTCGAACAAGGAAAGAAGAACGTAAGAAAGGCAAGGTATATAGGTATTGCTTCAACAAACAAGAAAAAAATGCAAATATGGCAAAGGAAGCTGGAGATATATTCACGAATCCTTTCATCAAAGATGTTACAGAAACCTATTTTCCTCATTCTAGGGTACTCATCTGCTTGCAAGAAGGAGAACCCAATATGTACCTCTCCGTCTTTTCGAAAGGTCAATACACACCTATTGATATTGCAAAAAGGAAAGGCTATACGTATTGTTTCCGTGGAATTGAGCAGAATCTAGTATATTTTCCCACATGGATAAGAAACGGAAGTATGCAATGCGCAACACACCCTTTCCTTTTATCCAATAACATTCCTCATTTTTTCGCTCCTAATATGTCGCATAAAACGAGTATCTGTTTAAAACGAAAATATCCTTTATTAAAAGGGAGAGACTTCGTCAAAAATATTTATGGGGCAAAGATAGAAGCCTCCAACAACAAAGATTTCAAACATTCCACAATATTATATGAATTTAAAACACTCCCAAACACTAACAGGCTCGTTATCTCACCGAAGACTTCCAAGCCTTACAGATATATTAGGTTTACCGCCCATCCCAAAAAGAAAATCGAACTGGGAGAATTCTACATTTACAAAAGGAATGGTAAACATATTGCCTTTCCTATAGAAATCACCTCATCGGAACCTTTGGATTCAATTCTTGTCCAAAATCTCAGTCTATTAACAGACAAACAATGGGACTCATTCTATATGTCGAAAACCCCAGGTGCTTCTCTCACTTTTGATTATGGGAAACCAATATTTCCCAAACAAATCATAGTCATCCCTAGAAATGATGACAATTACATACACTTAGGAGATACATATGAGTTATTTTTTCACCAAGGAGAAAAAGAATGGAAATCATTGGGGATACAAAAAGCCACTTCCAACTCTCTCCATTTTAATGCCGTCCCCTCCAATGCCCTATTATGGTTACACAATCATTCAAGAGGCAGCGAAGAACGACCATTCTATATGAAAAACGGAAGACAAATCTTCCCATGACTTGTACTCACCCATGCTTATAATGCCGCCCTAACCCATCAAAAAATGGTAGTTAGGGCGGCTTTTCAGCTTATAACACCGCCCTAACTATGTTAAAAAAGGTAGTTAGGGCGGTGTTTCGCTTGCATATTTCAAAAGAAAGTCTTATCTTTGCAACCATATTTCCATGGTTAAACCTATAAGAATCAAGAAGATATGGCAAGCAATGAGATCATCGGGCGTAAATATGAGCAACAACTCATCAAGGAACGTTGTGAAAGTGGCAAGGCAGAACTGGTTGCGATATATGGTCGCCGCCGTGTAGGAAAGACTTTTTTGGTCAGAAAAATGTTTGATGACCAGTTTGCTTTTTCCTTCACGGGCATTTACGAGGCAAGCAGAATCGTACAACTGGAGAACTTCCGTGCCGCCTTGCAGCAATACTCTGGTCAACCCATCCCACGCCTCAAAGATTGGTTTGAGGCATTCGCTGCCTTGCGCCAGTACCTAGAGACACTTGCCCCAACATCGCAAATCATCATTTTCCTAGACGAATTGCCTTGGATGGATACGCCTCGGAGTAATTTCATCTCGGCATTCGGATATTTTTGGAACAGTTGGGCATCCGACCAGCCCAACCTGAAACTGTTCGTCTGCGGTTCAGCCACCACTTGGATGCTATCTCACTTGATAGGCGACAAGGGAGGACTGTATGGCAGAGTGAGCCGTGCCATCTATCTAGCCCCCTTCACACTGGGAGAAACAGAGGCATTTCTGAGAGATACCAAAGGGATGGTGCTGAGTCGCCAGCAAGTATTGGACACTTACATGATTTTGGGCGGCATCCCCTATTATCTGGATATGCTGGAAGTAGGAAGACCGCTTGACGAATCCATCGACCGACTCTTCTTCGCCCAAGGTGCTCCACTCGCCAACGAATTTGAGTTTTTGTTCCGCTCCCTGTTCAAGGACTCCAAGACCTACCGCCGTGTCGTCGAAGTCCTATCCACCAAGATGAAGGGTATGTCGCGCAAGGAACTGATAGAAGCCTTGAAGCTAAAAGGAGGTGGTCAACTTTCGGAAATCTTGGACAACCTCTTGAAATGCGATTTCATCCGCAAGTACTCTGCCATAGGCAAGAGCGAGCGAGACGCATTATACCAACTGACCGACCTATTCTCCCTATATCATTTACGCTTCGTGGCAAACAGCAATGGTCAAGACGAGCGTTTTTGGAGCAATATGAGAAATGACGGCAGTCGCACCGCCTGGAGCGGTTATGCTTTTGAGCAGATATGTTTCCACCACATCCCACAGATCAAGAAAACCCTAGGAATTTCCGGCATATTGAGCAATGTTCATTCATGGGCTTGCCGTCCATTTGTCACTGCAGATGGTAGCGAGTGGAAAGGTGGGCAGATAGATATGCTCATTGATCGTGCAGATGGTGTCATCAACATTTGCGAGATGAAATATGCCAAGGAAGAGTATGTGATAGATGCCAACTATGAGCAGCACCTGCGCGAGCGAATATCATCTTTCCGTGCAGCCACCCAAACGAAGAAATCCTTGCTGCAAACATTTGTCACGACATACGGAGTGAAGCGCAACATCCACAGTGGCATCGTAGCGAGTGAGATCAAGATGGATGACCTATTCGAATAGGTTTTTCAAAATGAATTAAGGTCAAAAGGCTTCACCCTTCACCTTTTGGGCTGAAACGCCCATAAACACTGGGGTTGCGAGGGGTGAAGAGTGGTGGTTCACTCTTCACCGCCCTTCACCACCCTTCACCATCGTAATAGGCGACAAGCTCTAGGCATAATAGACGATCAGCTCTAGTCGTAATAGACAGCAAGACTCGGTCGTAATAGATGGCAAGCCCAGAGCAAGATTTATGCCTTTCTAGGGCAAGTTTTTGCCCTGGGAAAGGGCAAAATTACGCCCTAGCAAGACAAAAATCCATATCTCAGCTTGAAGGATTTCAAACTCGAAATCTGACTATCCCAAACTCGAAATCAGACTATCGAAAGCTCGAAGTTTGACAACCGAAAACTCAGTTTTAGAAGTATAAAGCTCTGAGACGAAAAAATAAACTCAGCCACGAACGCTATTTTTGCTGCGTTATGGCTGAGTTTCAAGTACATCATTACATATCACTAATATTCAAGCAATTACAGCAGTATTTTAATACACTACTTATGGTTTACCCTGCAAAATGCAAGGTGAAGAGCGGTGAAGAGTGGTGAAGGGTGAGCGACCACTCTTCACCCCTCGCAACCCCAGTGTTTATGGGCATTTCAGCCCAAAAGGTGAAGGGTGAAGCCTAAATTCGTGCATTTGTTTGAAAAAACAAAGATAGACACATAGAAGCATTGTCACTAACGCGCCAAGGATTTGTTTCGCTTTTTAATATAACCAAATGGATTTAAATCATACATTTTTTTCATCGACCAAACCTCGACACCACGAAACAACATATGAAACGAGCCATCAATCCACTGCTCAAAACAGTAGAAAGAATACAATATTCTATTTAATATCTGTTTCATATTCCAATATCATTTATCCACCATCGGAAGTCGAATCTTGCCATTGGGTTTAATCAAATAAAGAGCACTGTCGCCTGCTTCCTTATAGATACTATCACCTACAGCATATCGCCCTTCCAAATTCCAGACTTTACATATCTTAAAGTTCACCTTCTTTCCTTCCCTCGTCATACCGACAAAGCGGTAGAAACTGTCCTCATGAGCAGACAAAATCTTGAAGTCATAATGCATAGAAAGGCAATACTCCAATAAACTGTCAGTGATAGAATATTGTTTCGTGTAGATTCGATAGCCAAAATATGCCATTACCAAGACTCCAGCACAGAAATTCAAGACATTAAGAGTCCTTGTGACCCCTTTCTTAGTTATATTCATAATACCTCATATTTTCATTGTCATTATATCTCCTCGCCATGAACTAGCAAAGGCAACTTGATGGTAGTATCAGGCTTAATCACATAAAGTTCCTTTTCACCTGCCAATTTATGGATACTATCACCATCAGCACACACATCATGGAGTCTCCATTGGGAAGGTATTTTAAACTTTACGATTCTACCTTCTTTAGTTCGCCCTTCAAAATTATAATATCGATCTTCATAACTCGATATAATTCTAAAGTCATATTGCAACGGCACACAATCTTCCAAAACTTCTCCTATCGTATCTTCTCGCGAAGGTATCAATACAAAGAAGTAGAAATAGAAAAATGCCATTCCTCCTATTAAACAAGCTATCACCTTTGAGATATTCTTAAAATCTTCCATATCACTTATAAGTCATTTTGTTTATAAGATAGATGAACACAAGCTGTATCAGCATGATGAATCAAGAGGAGCGCTTTCTCCCCTTTTCTCTTTACGATTCTATCGCCCTTTTGGTATTTTTGATACAAATTCCAAAAGGCAGATAGATTCTCATGGATTGTATCTCCATGAGAATCTACGCCAACAAAGGAGAAACCTCTATATTCCTTACACGATACGACACGAAAGTCATAAGCCTTGGGTACTTCCTCGTCAAGAATCTGCTTCTTGACATCATCATCAGTTTCATACAAACGAAACTCATAGAAGAACCACCCAAAGATAATAAGGAGGATTCCGAATACCTTGGCTATGTTTTTAAAGTCACTCATCTCCGTATTCAATATTTCTATTCCAACTCATGGTTAGGATACTTACCTGTCTTTATTTTTGCACAGAATATAATTCCCCAAAATCTATCGATAATTCTCCTGTGCCCAAGAGATTATAGCTCATACGATGATAAGGGGTGACACCGAACTGCTTGATGGCAGCACGATGCTTCTTGGTAGGATAACCCTTGTTGCTCTTCCAATCGTACTGAGGATATTCCTCGGCGAGGGCATCCATATAATCATCACGATAGGTCTTGGCAAGGATGCTGGCGGCTGCGATAGCTAGGTATTTGCCGTCACCCTTGACTATCGTGGTATAAGGGAGATTCTGATAAGGCTTGAAACGATTGCCATCCACAATGACCGCCTCTGGGCGAACCTTCAACTGGTCGAGAGCACGGTGCATAGCTAGAATACTCGCATTAAGAATATTGATTTTGTCGATTTCATCGGGAGTGACGATGCCAACAGCCCAAGCCACAGCGTCACATTCTATCTGCTCTCGAAGTGCCTTGCGCTTCTTATCAGTCAACTTCTTACTGTCGTTGAGATCGGGGTTTTGATAATCAGGCGGCAGGATGACGGCGGCAGCATAGACACTCCCCGCCAAACATCCTCTGCCAGCCTCATCACAGCCAGCCTCAATCATATCTTTATAATAATGACTTTCTAACACTTGATTTAATTTACAATGTATAATGAATAATGTATAATGAAATGCTAGAACATTTGGGCAACTCTTTTGACTCCTGCAATGAGGGCATCGACTTCCTCTTTGGTATTATACAAGGCGAAGCTTGCACGCACTGTTCCTAGTATGCCATAGCGATCCATCAATGGTTGGGCGCAATGGTGACCGGTACGAACAGCAATACCCAAGCGGTCAAGAAGCGTTCCCATATCCATGTGGTGAATATCTCCTACGAGGAAGCTAACAACGGCATCCTTGCCCTCTTGCTGACCAAAAAGTCTGATTCCATCGATGTTTCTCATCTGTTGCATACAGTATTCCGTCAGTTTATGCTCATGCTGGGCAATATTGTCCATACCCAAGGCAGACACATAATCTATTGCCTTTGCCAAGCCATGGGTAGCGACATAATCAGGAGTACCAGCCTCAAACTTGAAAGGCAACTTCTCAAAAGTGGTCTTCTCGAAGCTCACACTCTCAATCATCTCGCCACCGCCTTGATAAGGAGGCATTTTGTCGAGCCATTTCTCCTTGCCATAAAGAACACCGATACCTGTAGGACCATATATCTTATGACCGCTGAAAGCGAAGAAGTCGCAATCCAAGTCTTGCACATCCACCTTGAAGTGAGGCGTGCTTTGAGCGCCATCCACCATCACAGGCACATCATGCTCATGTGCGATGCGAATCATCTCCTTGACAGGATTCACCGTACCCAATACATTACTTACTTGGGCGATGCTCACGATTTTCGTCTTCTCGGTAAACAAATCCTTGAATTCATCGAGATTAATCTCACCCTTGTCATTGATAGGAATCACACGGATGGCAATGCCTTTCTTGGCTGCCTGCAACTGCCAAGGCACGATATTGGAGTGATGCTCCATCGTAGAGATAATCACCTCGTCACCCTCCTGCATAAACTCGTCACAGAACGATGAAACCACGAGATTTAGGCTCTCGGTAGTACCACGGGTGAAGATAATCTCTTCCGTCTTAGGCGCATTGATAAACTTGCGTACTGTCTCACGAGCCGCCTCATGAAGGTCGGTAGCTTGCTGAGAAAGATAATGCACGCCACGATGCACATTGGCATTCACATTGAGATATTCCTCACGCATAGCATCCAACACACAAAGAGGTTTCTGCGTGGTGGCAGCATTGTCAAGATATACCAATGGTTTATCATATACGGTTCTCGATAAAATCGGGAAATCTGCTCTTACTTGATTAATATCATACATAATCCTAAGACTTTCTTTTATTGATTTAAGAAAAGAAGTTCCCCGAAAGGAACTTCTTATATATTATTACTTGCAAAGCTTGCAACCTTCACACTTGTTCAGTTCGCCACGGAAACGTTTCTCCACCAAATGATGGAGGCGGTCACGCAATGGTTCCAACTCCATTTTATCGATGACTTCATTGATAAATGCAAACTGGAGAAGCAATTTCGCCTCTTCACGGCTCACGCCACGCTGCTGCATATAGAACAAGGCGGCATCGTTCAACTGACCGATGGTACTACCATGCGCACACTTCACGTCATCAGCATAAATCTCCAACATAGGTTGGGTGAACATACGAGCAGTCTTGGTGGCGCAAAGATTCTGGTTGGTCTCCTGTGAAGTCGTCTTCTGAGCATCATGGCGTACCAAGACACGACCGGCAAAAGCACCTCTTGCCTCGTCATCGAGTACATATTTATAGAGTTCGTTGCTGGTGCAATGACCTACCTGATGGTCAATGAGCGTATTGTTATCCACCACCTGGTTCTTGTCGGCGATGACACAACCATTGCAGAAGCACTCAGCACCTTCACCCTTGAACACCAAGTCTAGACGGTTGCGAGTGATACCATTATGAAGGGTAATCACATTGTGGTTGACACGGCTGTTAGCCTGCTGCTCAATATAGACATTGCTGACACGGCGGTTCTTAATGTGAGTCTCCTCCAAGCAATAAAGGTCGAGGCTTGCATTCTCGCCCACGTATGCCTCAATCACTTGAGTGGCAAGGAAGTTGCGGTCGTCAGCGGCATGGTCGCAGAATAGGAATTTTGCCTCCGCACCCTGTTCCAAGACGATGAGTACACGGCGATTGACCATCAAATCGACATCTGAGCGAAGGATATTGATGACCTGGATGGCACGCTCCACCTTTACATTTTTAGGAACATAGACGAACAAGCCGTCCTGTGCCAGCACCGTATTCAACGCCGTGATACCATCCTCGTCGGTTTTAGCGATCTGAGCATAGTATTTAGCGATGAGTTCAGGATTTTCTGCGGCAACCTTGCCCAAAGAATCCACGATAACGCCCTCTGGCAGCTCCACCTTAGGCAGAGCCTTGGAATAGAAACTATCGTTGACTACAAAGTAAAGTGAAGTGCTCAGATTAGGCACGTCACAGCGGAAAGCCTCGTATGGATCGACAGGAATATCGAGACGCTTCAAGTTCAGACCATAATCAGGTTCGAAGATGGCGCTCATATCGGTATATTTGTATCTCTCCACCTTGCGAGAAGGAAAGCCCAGGCGACGGAAATCCTCGAATGCCGCATCACGTACCGCATTGAGAACCTCAGCACTGTTCTTCTTGATCATTCTCGAAGAAGACTGATACAATTCTAAATATTGTTTCTCTGCATTCATAGTTCTTATTCTTTTCCATCCACCTCTGCCTTGATCCAGTCATAGCCACGAGCCTCAATCTCCTTGGCAAGCTCAGGACCAGCAGTCTTCACGATTCTTCCCTTATAAAGTACGTGTACCACACTAGGCTTAATCATATCGAGCAAACGCTCATAGTGGGTAATCACGATAGCAGATGTCTGGTCGGTGTGCATCTTGTTGACACCATCGGCTACGATACGCATAGCATCCACGTCAAGACCAGAGTCGGTCTCATCGAGAATAGAGAGCTTTGGCTCCAACATCGCCATTTGGAAAATCTCATTACGCTTCTTCTCGCCTCCAGAGAAACCCTCATTGACAGAACGGCGAGCCAACTTGCTGTCGAGTTCCACCAACTCACGCTTCTCACGCATCAACTTCATGAACTCGCTTGTGTTCAATGGCTCCAAGCCTTGGTATTCACGCTTGGCATTGATGGCAGCACGCATGAAGTTGGTCATGGATACTCCAGGAATCTCCACTGGATACTGGAAAGAGAGGAACAAGCCCTCACGAGCACGATCCTCTGGTTTCATCTCCAAGAGATTCTTGCCGTTGAAGATGGCCTCACCCTCTGTCACCGTATAGAGAGGGTTACCCGTGAGCACTGCACTCAAGGTTGACTTACCAGAACCATTAGGTCCCATAATAGCATGTATCTCGCCATCACCAATCGTGAGGTTGATACCTTTCAATATTTCTTTGCCTGCAATAGTAGCATGCAGATTCTTTACCTCTAACATAATTTAGTCTGTTTTTATCGATATGATTCTATTTTTATCGATTTCATCGAGAAAAATTTTCTTTATCCGACGGTTCCCTCCAATGATACACTGAGGAGTTTCTGAGCCTCAACGGCAAACTCCATCGGCAACTTGTTGAGCACTTCCTTGGCATAGCCGTTGACAATCAAGCCGACAGCTTCCTCAGTAGGGATTCCTCGCTGATTGCAATAGAAGAGCTGGTCTTCAGAAATCTTCGAGGTGGTAGCCTCATGCTCAAACACAGCCGTGTCGTTGTGGGCGTCCATATATGGGAAAGTATGTGCTCCACAGTTGCTACCCAAGAGCAGCGAATCGCAAGAACTATAGTTGCGAGCATTGTCGGCATTGGAAGTAGCACGCACCAAACCTCGATAGGAGTTCTGGCTATGACCTGCCGAGATACCCTTCGAGATGATGGTACTCTTGGTGTTCTTACCCATGTGAATCATCTTGGTACCGGTATCAGCCTCCTGATAATTGTTGGTGACAGCCACACTGTAGAACTCTGCTACAGAATTGTCGCCACGCAAGACGCAAGAAGGATACTTCCAAGTGATGGCAGAACCTGTCTCTACCTGTGTCCAACTCAACTTGGAGTTGACACCACGCAAGTCACCTCGTTTGGTCACAAGGTTTAGGACACCACCCTTACCATGCTCATCACCAGGATACCAGTTCTGAACGGTAGAGTATTTCACCTCAGCATTATCCTTGACAATAATCTCTACGATAGCTGCATGGAGCTGGTTCTCATCACGCATTGGAGCAGTACATCCCTCCAAGTAAGAAACGTAAGCATCATCATCGGCGATAATCAAGGTTCGCTCAAACTGTCCGGTGTTGCGGGCATTGATACGGAAATAACTGCTCAACTCCATTGGGCAACGCACTCCCTTAGGGATATAGACGAAGGAACCATCGCTGAACACGCAACTATTAAGTGCCGCATAGAAGTTATCACGATAAGGAACGACTGTTCCCAAATATTCCTTCACCAAGTCGGGATGTTCCTTGATGGCCTCACCAATACTACAGAAGATGACACCCTTCTCACGGAGTTTCTCCTTGAAAGTAGTCTTCACTGACACGGAGTCCATGATGGCATCCACGGCAGTACCGCTCAGTGCCAATCTTTCCTCCAAAGGAATGCCCAACTTATCGAAGGTTTTCTCCAATTCAGGGTCGATTTCCTTATTGGCAGGTTTCTTTGCCAATGGGTCTGCATAGTATGAAATCTCCTGATAGTCGATAGGTGGCACATGTACGTGTCCCCATTTCGGCTCCTGGAGCGTCTTCCAGTAATTGTAGGCTTTCAGACGAAATTCGAGCATCCATTCTGGCTCTCCCTTCTTCTGTGAGATCAGGCGCACAACATCCTCGTTGAGTCCTTTTTCTATGATTTCAGTATGCACATCGGTAGTGAAGCCATACTCATATTTCTGGTCAATCACCTCCTTGACAAACTGATTCTTTTCATTATCTATTTCTGCCATTTTAATCTTTAAACCATAAATAGGGATAAGCCGTTGAGGACTCATCCCTACCTAATTATATATAGAGGAACCAAAAGCAAATGATTTTTCACTCTTCGTTCTTCATTCTTCACTTATTACAGTTTCTGCTCTACCTCAATCTCAGTGAAGGTCTCGATAACGTCACCTTCCTGAATATCATTGTAGTTGACGAGGCTCAAGCCACACTCCATACCGGTAACGACTTCCTTGACATCGTCCTTGTAACGCTTCAAGGCACCGATTTCTGCAGTACGGATCACGATACCGTCACGGATGACGCGAGCCTTATCCTTAGCATGTACCTTACCCTCGGTAACGAGACCACCGGCAATAGTACCCACCTTAGAAATCTTGAAGGTCTGCTTCACCTCAACCTGACCGGTAACGATTTCCTTCTTCACCTTGTCGAGCATACCTACCATCGCACTCTTGATATCGTCGATGGCATCGTAGATGATAGAGTATGTATTGATTTCAACACCCTCACGGTCGGCAGCCTTACGAGCATCAGCAGAAGGACGAACCTGGAAACCGACGATGATGGCATCTGATGCAGAAGCCAACATGACATCGTTCTCTGAAATCTGACCTACCGCCTTGTTCACCACGTTCACCTGAACCTTCTCAGTAGAAAGCTTGATGAATGAGTCGCTCAAAGCCTCAACAGAACCATCGGTATCACCCTTGACAATGACGTTCAACTCATGGAACTCGCCACGTGCGATACGGTGAGAAATATCACCCAGTGTCAAGCGCTTCTGAGTACGCAAGCCCTGCTCACGCTGCAACTGCTCACGCTTGTTGGCAATCTCACGAGCCTCTTGTTCTGTCTCAATCACATGGAACTGGTCACCTGCTGTAGGAGCGCCATTCAAACCGAGGATGATAGCTGGCTCAGCAGGAGCTGCCGACTTGATGTTGACATTACGCTCATTGAACATCGCCTTGACACGCCCCCAAGAAGTACCGGCGAGCACGATGTCACCTACCTTCAAGGTACCATTAGCAACCAATACAGTAGAAACATAACCACGACCCTTGTCGAGAGAAGACTCGATGATGGTACCAGTAGCACGACGGTTAGGGTTAGCCTTCAAGTCAAGCATGTCTGCCTCCAAGAGCACCTTGTCAAGCAAGTCATGTACACCGATACCCTTCTTGGCACTGATTTCCTGACACTGATACTTACCACCCCATTCCTCAACGAGGAGGTTCATATTCGCCAAGTCCTCACGGATGCGATCAGGGTTGGCACCTGGCTTATCTATCTTGTTGATAGCGAATACCATTGGCACACCAGCAGCCTGGGCATGAGCGATTGCCTCCTTGGTAGTAGGCATCACAGAGTCATCGGCAGCGATGATGATGATGGCAATATCGGTAGCCTGGGCACCACGGGCACGCATGGCGGTAAATGCTTCGTGACCTGGAGTATCAAGGAAGGTTACCTTGCGACCACTCTTCAAGGTCACACTGTAAGCACCGATGTGCTGGGTGATACCACCCGCCTCACCAGCAATCACATTGGTATTGCGGATATAGTCGAGCAAAGATGTCTTACCATGGTCAACGTGACCCATCACAGTTACGATTGGAGCACGTGGAACCAAGTCGTTTTCATCATCCTCTTCCTCGCTTACAGCCTCCTGAACCTCAGCACTTACGTACTCGGTCTTGAAGCCGAACTCCTCAGCCACCATGTTGATGGTCTCGGCATCGAGGCGCTGGTTGATGGATACCATGATACCTACGCCCATCAAGGTAGAGATGACCTGAGTAACGCTGATGTCCATCATCGTAGCCAACTCGCTAACGGTAACGAACTCGGTCAGTTTCAGGATCTTGCTTTCCTTCTGCTCCTGACGAGCCTGGTCTTGCAACTTCTCCTGTACAGCCTCACGCTTTTCCTTACGATACTTAGCACCCTTCTTGTTCTGGCTCTTGCTTGTCAAACGAGCAAGAGTCTCCTTAACCTGGCGTGCTACAGCCTCGTCGTCCACCTCGATTTGACGCTGGTTGTTCTGATTATTCTTATTCTTGTTCTTATTCTTGTTTTTATTCTTCTTGCCGTTGCCACCATTATTATTGTTCTGGTTGCCGCCATTGTTTTTGCCGCCACCATTATTCTGGTTAGCCTCAGCATTGATATCCACGCGTTCCTTATTGATACGAACACGCTTCTTGCGCTCACTATGCTGCTGAGCCAATTTCTCCTCACGTTCCTTGCGACGCTCTTCCTTGGTCTTTTTCTTAGGACGAGTGCTCTGGTTCAGAGAAGATAGGTCAATCTTGCCAAGCACCTTAGGTTCATTACTAGAGAATTTCTTCTCGCTCTTCAATGTGAACACGCTGCCTGTAGTAGCAGGAGTTTCTGCAGGGGTCTCAGCTTTTTGTGGCTGGTTGTTGTTAGCCTGATTTTGCATTGTCTTTTGCTTATTTTGCTTCTGTTGACCATTGTTCTGCCCACCATTTTGCTTATGCTGGTCACCCTTGGTCTGACCTGCAGTCGCACCCTGACGTTCACGATTGTCTTTTGCTTCAGCCATAGAAGCCTGATGATTAGGGGCAGGGCTGACGGCAGCAGCCTCTTCCTTTTTAGGCGCCTCTTTTGTTGCAGGAGCAGCAGACTTCGCAGCTGGTTTACCGATGCTATCTAAGTCTATCTTTCCCAGTGGTTTAAACTTTTGTGGTCCACTTGACTCCAAGACGCTCTCAGCATGGTTGTCCTTCTGCTCTTGCGCACGCTTCTTATCCTTAGTCTTTTTTGGGAAAAGTTTCTCGGCTTGGTCACGAACTTCCTTATCTTGACTGAAGGCATCTGTAAGAGCCTTGTATTGCTGGTCGCTGAGTTTGAAGCTCGGTTCAGCCTTGACCTCTCCCAGGTCATTCTTCTTAGATAGGAATTCAACTGCCGTCTGAAGTCCTATATTCAATTCACGTAGTGCTTTATTTAATCTGATGCTCATATATATCTATTTATACTCCTATTCTTTTGTCTCTTAATATTATTGATTGATCATCTTGGGATTACTGCTCAAACTCAGCACGCAAGACCTTCAATACGTTATCCACAGTCTCTTCCTCCAAGTCTGCCTTCTCTACGAGCATATCACGTGGAGCATTGAGTACCTGCTTAGCTGTATCCAAACCAATACCCTTGATGGCATCGATAACCCACTGATCAATCTCGTCAGAGAACTCGTCCAAGTAGATATCCTCATCTGCCTGGCTCTCATCAATCTCACGGAATACATCAATGGTATATTCGGTCAACATGGAAGCCAACTTGATGTTCATACCACCACGACCGATAGCCAAACTTACCTCCTCTGGCTGCAAGAACACCTCAGCCTTCTTGTTCTCCTCATCGATATTGACAGAAGAGATCTTGGCTGGAGCCAATGCACGCTGGATGAAGAGCTTAGTGTTGCTGGTATAATTGATGACATCCAAGTTCTCATTACCCAACTCACGAACGATGCCATGTACACGGCTACCCTTCACACCGACGCAAGCACCTACTGGGTCAATGCGCTCATCAAAAGTTTCTACAGCAATCTTGGCACGCTCACCTGGCATACGAGCGATTCGGCGGATAGCGATCAAGCCCTCAGCAATCTCAGGAACCTCAGCCTCCAACAATCTCTGCAAGAAGATAGGAGCAGTACGGCTCAAGATAATCTTTGGGTTGTTGTTGTCATTATCTACACGGAGGATGACGGCACGTACAGTCTCACCCTTGCGATACTGGTCACCAGGGATTTGCTCTGACTTAGGAAGAATCAACTCGTTGTTCTCATCATCAACGATGAGCACCTCACGTTTCCAGATCTGATAAACCTCACCGGCGATCACCTGACCTACACGATCCTTATACTTGTTATAGAGAGAATCATGCTCCAACTCCAAGATCTTAGATGCCAAAGTCTGACGAAGGGTAAGGATAGCACGACGACCAAACTTATTGAAGTCCACCTTTTCACTCACATCCTCGCCTACCTCATAGTCTGGTTCTATCTTGCGAGCCTCAGCCAAAGCGATTTCCTTGTTCTCGTCCTCGACTTCGCCATCAGCCACAACCACACGGTTACGATAGATCTCGAAGTCACCCTTGTCAGGGTTCACAATGACATCAAAGTTCTCATCGCTACCAAAAATCTTGGCAAGCACATTACGGAAGCTTTCCTCCAACACGCTCACCAAAGTAGTACGGTCGATATTCTTGGTTTCCTTAAACTCGCGGAATGTATCAATCATACTCGCTGTTATTTCTTGCTCTTTCTTAGCCATATCTTATTTGAAACTTATTAAGTATTTTGTATATTTCACCTGATCCATTTGGTATATGTGGTCAACTTCCTGCTTGACAGGACGCTTCTTGCCTTCCACCTTTACCTTCTCTTCGACACTGACCGTGAAGTCATTGCCGTCAACCGACTTGAGGATGCCCTTCACCTTTTGTCCATCGGCATCAAGCACCTCCACTTCCTTGCCCACGAAGTTGATGTACTGCTGAGGTACCTTGAATGGTTGACCAAGACCTGCGGAACCGACTTCCAACTCGAAGTCTTCTTTCTCGCGGTCCAAATGATCTTCTATGAACCTGCTGAGGTCCACGCAATCCTCAATCCACACACCATCTGCATGGTCGATTTCGACAACGATTCTGTTGTCTTGACTAATTTCGATGTCCACCAAGAAATATTCCTTATCTTGGAGCCACTCATCCACTAATGTTTTTACGACGTTTTTGTCAATCATATATACCTTATTAAAATAAAATGAGGAACTCTTTGTGAGCCCCTCATTCCACTGAACGTTTGCAAAATTACGAATAATTTCGATATTATCCAAAATTTTAGCAACATTTTCTTTATAACTTGCGCATTTTTAATAGATTGTGCATCATTTTAAGCCAAAATCTGCACCAAATAATGTCTTGCGCTCATTTTTATTTCTTAACTGGACGAAGTTTCTTTTGATATTCTTCAGGAGAATTCAATAGCTTCATCGCCTCGTTCACCTGCTTGTCATATCGCAAGGAATTGCGAATGGCTCCACCTTGATAATAATAAGCAGCCACGATGTCATTCTCCAACAAGTGTTTGATGGTTTCTTTGTTATAATCCAAGTCTTTCGCCACATTATGACTCAACTTCTTCTTCAGAGCCTCGAACTCCACCTTGGCATCATCATAATAGCCTTCAAACTTGGCGAGTTTTTCCAAGTCCTTCAGATATTTTTCCGTTTCACGATCATACTTGAAGTCTGCCTTCAAGACTCTTTCCTTGAACTCATCATAATCTGCATCACTCAAGGCAAACTCCTCTGCTGGAGCTATCGTAGAATGCTTGGCGATGTAATCAATCTCATAATTGAGCATCACCTCATTGCTATCGCGAGCACCAGCCAAATAGAAAGCGATATTAGGTACTGAGTCTGGCTTCACCTCCACATCAGGCTTGATTCCACCTCCATCACGTACCTCTCGTCCGCCAATGGTATAGAAAGCCTTTGTCAACGAATCTGGCACATGCTCTACATAACCTCCCTTTGCATGCTTATAGTTCAAAGCCTGTACGCAACGACCACTAGGGATATAATACTTGTTGGTCGTCAACTTCATCTGTCCATTGTAAGGCAAATCGACTGTTGTCTGTACCAATCCCTTACCATACGTGCGCGTACCTAATATAATAGCTCTGTCATAATCCTGCAAACTACCGCTTGTAATCTCGCTAGCACTTGCCGTATTCTCATTGACCAATACCACAATAGGCATCACGGTGTCCAATGGTTCCACACTAGTCTTATACTCATTGTTAGCACGCTGGAGTTTTCCTCTCATCGACAGGACTAACTTGTCTTTTGGCAAGAACATGTTGACGATACTAATCGCTTCTTGCACAGAACCGCCTCCATTGTTGCGAAGGTCAAATATGAGTTTTTGTGCACCTTGTTTCTTCAAGTCAATGAAGGCACGGCGGACATCCTTGGCACTATTCTCGGTAAAACTATTGTAGTTGATATATCCTATCTGATTTTGCAGCATACCATAATAAGGAAGGTATGGCATTTGAATCGTGCGTCGAGTCACCTTCATCTTCATCTCCTTGCCCGTGCTTGGACGTTTGATTTTGATGATGAAACTTGTACCCGGTTCACCTCTAAGGTGATCACTAACATACGCCACATCCTTGCCCACCATGGAAGTATCAGCAATGGTCAAGATTATATCACCCTTCTTCAATCCAGCCTCAGCAGCAGGCATATTCTCGTACGGTTCATCTATCACCACCTTCTGCAACTGGTTGTTGTATCTAATGAGGGCACCCACGCCTGCATACTTTCCTGTCAGCATTCGCTTGAGTTCTTGCTGTTCCGACTCAGGATAATAAGTGGTGTAAGGATCCAAGCTCCCCAGCATCGCCTTGATGCCATTGCCTATCACCTCATCGGCATCCAACGTATCAACGTACATCAAGTCGAGGTTCTTATAGATGGCATTGAAGACATCCATATTCTTAGCCACCTTGAAATCATGGTCATTATTCTTCTGAGCGATTGTTGGCAGAGCCATCAGCATCACCAACATAGAAATCAGCATCTTCTTCATGTTCACCTTAATTATATATTATATTACTTTTTACGGTTAATGTTATCGTCTAGAGCGAGCGCTCCTAACTTTCGCCCACAAAAGTAAGCATTTCTTTGATAAAACCACCATATTAAGGCTTAAAAAACTGCAAATCTACACAAAGTAGCAAGTTTTTTGAAGGAAAAGTGAAAAAATAGCTAGAAAAATTTGGTAGAACCAACAAAAGTTCGTACCTTTGCACTCGCAAATAAAGAGCGAAAGTTCTTGTTAAGCAAAATGCTTCAATAGCTCAGTTGGTTAGAGCACCTGACTGTTAATCAGGGGGTCGTTGGTTCAAGCCCATCTTGAAGCGCAAAGAGTCCAAGAGTTTTCTCCGACTCACAACTAATAAGCAACACCTGCTTCAATAGCTCAGTTGGTTAGAGCACCTGACTGTTAATCAGGGGGTCGTTGGTTCAAGCCCATCTTGAAGCGCAGAAAGCAAAGCCTCGCAAGTTTCTTACTTGCGAGGCTTTTTCGTGTTTATATCTCGCAGACAAAAAAGGCACGCCTCGCTAGAGACGTGCCTTTATATATAATAATGTATAGAGATTAATCTACATCATTATTGTGATCCAAAGAATCATTGAAGTCCTTAGGAGCCTGCTCCTCATTGCGATGCTCATAACGGCGTGGCTGACGCTCACCACCATTGCGACGATCATCACGACGAGGGCGACGCTCACCACGCTCTGGACGTGGACGACGCTCACGCTCTACATAACCCTCTGGCTTCTCAATCAACACACGGTGAGAAAGCTTATACTTGCCAGTCTTAGGATCAATCTCCATCAACTTTACCTTTATCTTGTCACCTTCCTTGATACCAGCCTCTTCAACTGTCTCAAGCCGTTTCCAATCAATCTCGCTGATGTGGAGCAAACCATCCTTGCCAGGAAGAATCTCTACGAAGCAACCGTATGGCATGATAGAACGGACAGTACCCTCGTAAACCTCACCAACCTCAGGAACAGCTACGATAGCCTTGATCTTAGCCAAAGCTGCATCGATAGAATCCTTGTTAGGAGCAGATACCTGAACATGACCCTTGCCATCAGTCTCCTCGATAGTGATAGTAGCGCCAGTCTCCTCCTGCATCTGCTGGATAATCTTACCACCAGGACCGATG
>UMLA01031373.1_pt1 | contig 51490 bp, 37 predicted proteins | sample 1966431 | NCBI WGS metagenome assembly UMLA01 (sample SAMEA4836190, study PRJEB28245) | human gut metagenome | biome: gut microbiome; material: fecal sample | place: Denmark | collected 2008 | reverse complement strand
CATAATATACATAGAGGGTAGCTATTGGTTTATCGTTTATGCTTTATACAAAGATAACCCATGTAAGGGTAGCAACTGCTACCCCTAGGGGGATGAAGTGTTAATATACTCTAATCATCTATTAAAATTTGAAAACTATGAAAATTTACTTCAAACGGCAGATGCCCTTATAATCTTAACAATTATTCTAAACGACAATCTTACCAAACAGAAACATGCCGTATAAAACCCTAAAAAAAACATTGCGGTGATTCAATCAAACCATCGCAATGCTTCACTTGTCCATTCGCATATTGCAGTACTGCAATTCGCATTCTTGTTTTCGAAGCTCGCATGTAAACCTTCTACCCTATCCAGAATAAGAAACACCAATTTACATACGCAATACTGAGAAGTTTCATTAATTGAATACATTCTAAGAAGCAAACACGCTGTATAGCTTTTATTTATTCAACCAAATTCATTACTTTTGCAGAATATCTAAAACAATCCTAAAATGAAAAAAACAACTATTTTATTCACACTGATACTGTGCTGCATTACAGCATGTACCGGGAATCAAAAAAAGAACAATAATATGGCAAACGACAACGCAACCTTGGTGAAAATAGAAACCACTATGGGAGACATCACTGTAAAACTGTATGATGAAACACCTAAGCACAAAGAAAACTTTATCAAGTTGGTAAAAGAAGGGGTGTACGACAGCACTTTGTTTCACCGTGTAATCAAGAACTTTATGATTCAGGCTGGCGACCCTACCAGCAAAACTGCTTCGGCTACAGATACTTTAGGCTCGGGCGACGTGGGTTATACTATCCCTGCCGAATTCAATCCTAAATTCTTCCACAAGAGAGGTGTGCTGGCTGCCGCACGTCAGGGCGATGATGTAAACCCTAACAAAGAATCGTCTGGATGTCAGTTCTATATAGTAACAGGACGCAAATTTTCTGAAGCTCAAATGATTAATATGGAAAACCAGATGAACGAGGCACGCCTTGATACTGTTTTCCAAGCATTGGCTCGTAAGCACATGAAAGAAATCTATAAGATGCGTAAAGCTAACGATATGGAAGGACTCATGGAGCTGCAAGACTCGCTAGAAAACCAGGCTCGCAAAGAGGTGGCTAAAGAACCGGCTCTGAAATTTACTCCGGAACAGATTAAGGCATATACCACTGTAGGTGGCGCTCCTCATCTTGACGGAAACTATACCGTATTCGGTGAAGTGGTAGACGGAATGAATGTAGTGGCAGAAATTGAAACCGCTAAGACTAACCGTCAGGACCGCCCGACACAAGATATCCGTATACTGAAAGCTACAGTTGTAGAATAATCAAGAAACGGAAAATGATTTACGTTAATCACTATACCCTTTCGAACGGGCTTCGCATGGTGCATAATGAAGACCCTTCGACACAAATGGTGGCACTCAACTTGCTGTATAATGTGGGGGCGCGTGATGAACACCCGGAACATACAGGTTTTGCTCATTTATTTGAGCACCTGATGTTCGGAGGTTCTGTCAATATCCCCGATTATGATACGCCTGTGCAAAACGCGGGAGGCGAGAACAATGCGTGGACCAATAACGATATTACCAATTATTACATCACTCTGCCTGCATCGAATGCGGAGATAGGATTCTGGCTGGAAAGCGACCGTATGCTTAGCCTCGACTTCAGTCAGCAGAGTCTGGACGTGCAGCGCCAGGTGGTGATAGAGGAATTCAAGCAGCGCAATCTTAATCAGCCTTATGGCGATGTGCCGCACCTGATGCGCGAGATGGCGTTCCGTACTCACCCGTATCGCTGGCCTACCATAGGAAAGGAAATCAGTCATATAGCCAACGCTACGCTCGACGAGGTGAAAGACTTCTTCTTTCGCTACTATGCTCCGAATAACTGTATCTTGTCAATCACCGGAAATATCAGTTTCAAGGAGAGCGTACGTCTTACCGAGAAATGGTTCGGACCGATTCCTCATCGAGAAGTGCCACAGCGTAATCTGCCCGCAGAGCCGAAGCAAACGGAAGTTAGACGAAAGACCGTAGAAAGAAACGTACCGCTGGATGCTCTGTATATGGCGTTCCATATGTGTAGCCGTCGCGACAAGGATTATTATGCTTACGACATGCTAACCGACATACTGTCTAGCGGACGCTCGTCACGACTTATTCAGAACTTGGTAGTTAAGAATAAGATTTTCAATTCGGTAGATGCTTATATTTCTGGAAGCATAGACGAGGGACTACTTCACATCACCGGAAAGCCGGCTGAAGGCATCAGTCTTGAGCAAGCCGAACAAGCTGTCTGGGATGAGATAGAGAAGCTTCGTACTACACCGGTAGAATCTTCCGAACTGGAAAAAGTAAAGAACCGCTACGAGAGCGAGCAGATATTCGGAAACATAAATTATCTGAATGTGGCTACTAACATGGCTTACTTAGAACTGATAGGGAAAGCCGAAGATATCAACACGGAAGCCGTGAGGTACCGTTCGGTTACGGCAGAGCAACTGCAAGAGGTGGCACAGCGCAGTCTTATAGCCGATAATTGTTGCATACTTTACTATAAAGCTATTAAATGAAACAAGTAAACATATCACATTATAAAACACTGTTCCTTTTAGGACTGCCTATCGTTATCGGACAGATAGGCATGATTATTCTTAGTTTTGCCGATACGCTGATGATTGGCCATCACAGCACTACCGAGTTGGCTGCCGCCAGCTTTGTTAATAACATGGTGAACTTGGCCATAATTTTCTCTACCGGATTCGCTTACGGACTCACTCCCATCATCGGACGTTTGTTCGGACAGAAGAAGTTGCACGAGGCGGGTCAGGTGCTTAAGAATAGCTTGGCGGCAAACACCGTAGTAGCGGTTTTGGTATGCCTGGCATTGACTGTTCTGTATTTCAACCTCGGCCGATTAGGACAGCCCGAGGAACTGTTGCCTTTCATAAGGCCGTATTTCCTCATCTTGCTGGCATCAATACCTTTTGTGCTTTGGTTCAACGGATTCAAACAGTTCTCTGACGGAATTACCGACACCAAGACATCGATGTGGATTCTGCTGGGCGGAAACTGTCTGAACATCATAGGCAACTATATCTTTATATACGGAAAATGCGGTATGCCCGAGATGGGACTGGCTGGAGCGGGACTTTCTACTCTGCTGTCGCGCATCATCATGGTAATAGTGTACTTGGTGGTGTTCTTCAAGACCCAGCGCTACAGCGTATTCCGCGAAGGATTCTTGCGAGGAACTCTAAACAGAGCCGACTTTATCCACCTCAATAAGTTGGGATGGCCTATAGCCGGACTTATGGGCATGGAGACTGCATCGTTCAGCCTCAGCGCGGTGATGGTGGGATGGTTAGGCAGTAACGAACTGGCAAGCTATCAAATCATGATAACCGTATCGCAAGTATGCTTCATGATGTATTATGGTATGGGAGCAGCCGTATCGGTACGCATCAGCAACTTTGCGGGACAAGACGACTGGCGTAACGCCAAACTCACGGCAAACATCGGATTTCATATCATACTCATTATGATAGTCTGCACGGCTATTCCTATCTTCCTGCTGCGTAATCACATCGGTCCGTGGTTTACCGACGATGAGGCAGTAGCTGTTATGGTAGCCCAAACCGTAATACCGTTCCTGGTTTACCAGTTAGGCGACGGACTGCAGATAAACTTCGCCAATGCCCTCAGAGGCATAGCCGACGTGCGCCTTATGATGCTGTTCGCTTTCATAGCCTACTTCGTCATCTCTCTTCCGTTAGGATACCTTTTCGGCTTCATATTCCACTGGGGAATAGTGGGTATATGGATGGCTTTCCCCTTCGGACTGACCAGTGCCGGAATAATGTATTACCTAAGATTCAGATACCAAATAAACCGTAAAATGTAAACCGCCATGTTTTCCACTTCCTTTAAGATAGCGTTTGGTTATGTATTGCTCATAGTCTTGATGTTTGTTTCCATTGGCTATGTCTATAGGCAAATGAACCTGTTGATATCGTCTACAGATATGGAGAAGAACGTCGTTATGCGTCGCCGACTTACTAACGATATTATTTCTACTCTGTACAAAGCCGAGATAACAGGACAAAACCTGCGCTTAGGAAGTGTGGGAGAATATCCCGTTTACAGAAACACGATGAAAGAAGCCGCAGTGCTGATAGACTCGCTGCAGAAGGTAATGACATCAGAACTGCAGATAGCACGATTAGACACTGTAAAGACTCTGCTGCGCGAAAAAGAGCAAAACGTGCTTACTATACTTGAGATACTGGAGGATACTTCGATTAACGAACTGTATCACACCCAGATAAGACAGATGATTGCCTCGCAAGACTCAGCTATAGGCAATCAGGTGAAAAAGCATATAGTAACACGCCAGAACACATATACCATAAAGCATAAAAAGAAGGGATTCTTCAAGCGTCTGGCAGAGGTGTTTGTACCCGGAAAGCCAGACTCTACAGAGGTGCATAGAGTAGTAGAGGAAATAATAAACGATTCTATAGATCAAGCTTACATTCCAGATGACAGCGTAACGCAAATCATTAATACCATACAGCATAATGTGAACGAGGGTCAGCTTAAAAAGCAGAGAGACCTGAGCAGATACGCCAACAAGATGCGAATGGCTGGTAACGCCTTGAGTCAACGAGTTAATCAGTTGCTCGACAGCATTGAGCAAGATGAGACGCAGAGAAACATGAACAAGCTGTCGGCAGAGTATGTAATACGTAAACAGGCGGCGCGTACCATCGCCATCATTGCTGTATTAGCTATCGTGTTGATGTTGATGTTCTGTTTCATCGTATTGAAGGATATATCACGCAGCAATCATTACCGTAAGGAACTTGAGAAATCAAAGCTCTATGCCGAAAACTTGCTCACGGCACGCGAGAAACTGATGCTTACCATAACGCACGATATCAAAGCCCCTACCGGCTCCATCATAGGGTTCATAGAACTGATGCTTCGTTTGGTGAAAGATAAAAGACAGCTTTTCTATCTGCAGAACATGAAAAGTTCAGCACAGCACTTGCTTCTGCTTATCACTTCGCTGCTTGATTACCATCGGTTGGAAGCTGGTAAAATGGACCTGCACCCGGTAGCTTTCAATCCGGCTGAGCTGTTTGATGATATCTACACCAGTTTCCTTCCGCTCGCCGCAAAGAAAGGATTGAAGCTGGACTATATAAAATCGGATTCTACCAGTACCAATATTAAGAGCGACCCGTTCCGTTTGCGCCAGATTATTGATAATCTGATATCGAACGCACTGAAATTTACAGCCGAAGGAAGTATTACGCTTAAAACCTATATTCAGCAGAACATGCTGATTATCCGCGTTACCGATACCGGATGCGGCATGAGTGAGGAAGAACAAAACAAGATTTTCAAAGAGTTTACCCGACTGAACAACGCTCAGGGTCAGGAAGGATTCGGTCTCGGACTGTCTATCACAAAGAAACTTGTTGAACTGCTCGATGGTAACATCACATTGAACAGTGAGGAAGGTAAAGGTAGTGAATTCTGTATCAGCATCCCCGTTGTAGATGCCGACAGTGAATTACCAAGCCAGCCTACTGATGCAGTAGCTCCTATCGACAAGCAAGTACGCATACTGATGATAGACGATGACCGTATACAGCTGAGACTGACTATGGCCATGCTGCAGAATATTTTCGAGAAATCAAACAGTAGACATCAGCTCATTATAGATAGTTGCCTTACTCCCGAAGAATTGCTTGGTCACATTGAAAATTCGAGCTACGATATTATATTAACCGATATACAGATGCCATCGATGAGCGGATTCGATTTGCTGAAGAAGATAAAAGGCACTGATAATCAACATGCCCAAGACACACCGGTAATAGCCATAACCGCACGAAGCGATATGGATGAAGCGTATTTCCGCAATGCCGGTTTCGCTGGATGTCTGCATAAGCCGTTCAATCAGTCGGAACTGCAACATATACTGAGAGTTATATTCCATAAAGAAGTGAACGAAAGCGTACAGCCTCAACCCGAAACTACCACGTCGTCCGGTGAATTCAACTTCGCCGCACTTACCGCCTTCTCGGAAGATGATAAAGATGCCGCCAAAGAAATATTGAACGTATTTGTTTGTGAGACGGAAAAGAACATCGACCGTATAAAAGCAGCATTACAAAAATCGGATGCAGCTACAATATGCGCTGTAGCCCATAAGATGCTTCCAAGTTTCACTCTGATAGAAGACAAAGCTACCCTGCCGGCACTGCAATGGTTGGAAAATAATAAGCAAAACGCTGTATTCAATCATGAAACAGAAAAGCAGGCTCACGCGGTGGTAGAAAACGCCACTTATACTCTTGACGCTGCGCAAGAATACATATCAGAACTGAATTAATGCTAAAATATACAGTGTCGGCTTCATCTTTGAGAAGAAAAAGATTAACTTTGTAATTCACTCTCAAAGGAAAGGAAATAGTATGAGTTACTCTATTCTAATAGTAGAGGATGATTTGACTTTCTCTACCATGCTGAAAACGTGGTTGGGGAAAAAAGGATTTAATATCGATACAGCTAGTTCATGCGCTAAAGCACGAAAAACATTATCGACAGACAAATTTGATTTGGTTCTGTCCGACCTGCGTCTGCCCGATCAGGACGGAATACAATTACTTAGTTGGTTGAGGAAGAATGATATATATACTCCCTTTATCATAATGACAAGTTATGCCGAGATACATAGTGCGGTAGAAGCTATGAAGCAAGGGGCAAGCGATTTTGTAGCTAAACCTATTCAGCCAGATGAACTTCTGAAGAAGATAAAAGAGGCTATCAACCCTCCTACAGCAGAAGAGGAAATCACTGAAAAAAGTGCTCCCGAAACGGCACCGAGTAACTATCTTGAAGGTGAGAGCGAAGCGGCTCATCAACTGTATAATTATGTAGCGTTGGTGGCTCCTACACAGATGTCGGTCTTGATTAACGGAGCGAGTGGCACCGGAAAGGAATATGTGGCGCACCGTATACATCAGTTGAGCAAGCGTAGCGATAAGCCTTTCGTGGCTCTCGACTGCGGTTCTATCCCTAAGGATTTGGCGGCGTCAGAGTTCTTCGGTCATGTGAAAGGTTCGTTTACCGGGGCGTTAAGCGATAAGACCGGAGCTTTTGAAGAAGCCAACGGCGGAACATTATTCCTCGATGAGATAGGAAACCTGAGCTACGAGGTGCAGGTGCAGCTATTGCGTGCATTGCAAGAACGCCGCATCCGTAAGATTGGATCAAGCAAAGAGATAGAAGTAGACGTGCGCTTAGTGTCTGCTACAAACGAGAATCTGACGGAAGCCATCGCCAAAGGTAATTTTAGAGAGGACTTGTATCACCGTATCAATGAATTCACTCTGAAAATTCCAGACCTGAAAGATAGACCCGAAGATATACTGCTATTCGCCAACTTCTTCCTAGATCAAGCCAACCGTGAGTTGGGCCGTAACTTGATAGGTTTCGACGCTGAGGCGAGTCAGGCTTTGCAGAACTACAGTTGGCCGGGCAATTTAAGACAGATGAGAAACGTGGTAAAGCGTGCTACACTATTGGCATCGGGCGACTTGATAGGCATAAAGGATTTATGTGACGAGCTGCTAAATGCTCCTCATGAAGAATCTCCTCTTACACTCCACAGCGAGAAAGATGAGATGCAGCGAATACTGAATGCGTTGAAACAGACCAACAATAACAAGTCAAAAGCTGCCATCATACTCGGCATTGACCGAAAAACGCTATATAACAAGATGAAGCTTTATAAACTTCAGTAATTGTAAAAAACGAGGATGTATAATAACTATTATCATCTGTTTACATACACTACGCACTGAAAGTGCAAAAGTAAAATCACAAAGCTTGATGTTTTTACTTTTGCACTTTCAGTGCGTTTTATTAATGTTGCATTACCACAGGGTGCTGCCCTGGCTATGGAATTAGCGGACTTTCAGCCCGCATTATTTGACTTAATCACCACTATGGTTTACGCAACTTTTGTAGATGCCGTAAAACATAAAATTGGGGAATAATTCCACAACTTTCCCCACTTAATTCCCCAATTTCCCCAAAATCCACATCTGTTATAATATGTTAATCAATTTGTAATCAGTGAAATAAGTAGTAACATGGTTTGTGGCACGGCAATTGTGTTACATATATCAGAATAATGCGATATAATAAGATATTGATAAAAGAGACGACAGAGAACTGAACACAGACAAGACTAAACTAAACTCAACCCTAATGAAAAATCTTGAATTGTATTCCATTTTGTACAATTACTCGATTAAAAAGAAGATGCCTATGTGTTAATATGAAAAGAGGTCGCTGTGACAGCGACCTCTTTTTTTGGTATTTTATTATCCGATTATTCAATCATTTCGAATCCATTCCACAAATTGCCTGGAGGCAATGGAGCAGTTACGTCAATAAGCTCTTTCGATACAGGATGAACAAACTTCACCCTATGAGCATGCAGGCAAATGCTACCGTCGGGGTTAGAACGGGCGAACCCGTATTTCAAGTCACCCTTAATAGGACATCCCATCTTTGCCAACTGGCAACGAATCTGATGATGACGTCCGGTCTTCAAATCCACCTCAAGCAAAAAGTAATTCTGTGAATGCCCGATGAGACGATAATGAAGCACAGCCTTCTTAGAGTTCTTCACCTCCTTATCGTACGCATACGATTTGTTCTGCTTCTCATTACGCACCAAGTAATTTACCAATTCGCCTTCATCCTGCGGCGGACGCTGCTTCACTATAGCCCAATAAGTCTTCTTAACCTCGCTGTTTCTGAACATCTCGTTCAGACGCGCAAGTGCCTTACTGGTCTTGGCGAAAACTACCAATCCACTTACCGGACGATCTAGACGATGCACCACGCCCAAAAACACGTTTCCCGGCTTGGCATATTTCTCCTTGATATACTGCTTCACGGTTTCCGACAGAGGAGTATCCCCCGTCTTATCGCCCTGCACTATCTCAGAAGCCGTTTTATTGACTATAATCAGATGATTGTCTTCGTATACTACGGTCATAAGACACTATTACATGTTCATACCACCATCTACCTGGATAACCTGACCCGATACATACGATGACAAGTCAGAAGCCAAGAACAATGCAATGTTAGCTACATCTTCCGGAGTACCGCCACGGCGCAAAGGAATCTTCTTGCTCCATTCTTCTTTCACTTCATCAGATAATTTAGCGGTCATGTCAGTGATGATGAATCCCGGAGCGATAGCGTTAGCACGGATGCCACGAGAACCCAATTCCTGAGCGATAGATTTAGCCAAACCAATCAAACCAGCCTTAGAAGCAGAATAGTTGCACTGACCAGCGTTACCGTGAACACCTACTACAGATGCCATGTTGATGATGTTACCGCTACGCTGACGCATCATGATAGGAGTACAAACGTGGATGAAGTTGAAAGCCGATTTCAGGTTTACAGCGATAACAGCATCCCACTGTCCTTCTCCCATACGCATCATCAAGCCGTCTTTAGTAATTCCGGCGTTGTTTACCAAAATATCTATAGAACCGAAATCCTTGTGAATTTCTTCTACCACCTTTGCAGTATCTTCAAAGTTAGCTGCGTTAGAAGCATAACCTTTAGCTTTTACACCAAAAGCAGCGATTTCTGCTTCAGTCTGCTTTCCGTTTTCGTCAATAACCAAGTCTGTAAATGCGATGTTTGCTCCTTCTGCAGCAAATTTCAACGCGATAGCCTTACCGATACCACGAGCGGCACCAGTAATGATAGCTGTTTTTCCAGTTAATAATCCCATTTTATTGATATTTAAAAGATTAAATTATTCATTGTTTCTACATCCCAATGCGCCGTACACTATGTTCGCCACATAGCGCCATCCGGTAGCGTCGTCAAGCTCTTCGCCTATCTGCCCTCTGATATAAGGAACCTCTATTCCCTTAATGCAATAATGCAGAATATCGGCGGTAATGTCGATGTCGTCTATGCCGAACACACCATCTTCTTTTCCTTCCTTCAGTACGGTGCGGAAAAGCTTGATTTCGTTTTGATCGAAGTTCTTGCGCATAGCCTCCACTCGCCATATATCGCGGAAGATATTGGCCCTAAGTGTACCGTTTCTGTAAACAGTCATTTTTATGGCGTCAAGATGCGTGGCAATCAACTCCAGAATCTTTTCGGACGGTGATATGTTTTTCATCGCCACACCGTTCATCTTGTTTGAAAGAAATTCCAACTCAGACTCCACAACGGCCATGTAAATCTGCTCTTTGCTTTTAAAATAGGTATAGAGAGTGCGACGTCCTTTCTTTGAAGCTACTGCTATATCGTTCATCGTTGTCTCTTCTACTCCTTTTTTTGCAAACAACTGGCGTGCCACATCCACTAACTTTGCTCTTGTCTTCTGTACGGTCATTTTTCGGGGTTAATTGCACATTATATATATTTGTGAGCAAAATTAGTCTTTTTCTTTTATTCTACCCAAGAATGCAGCTATTTTTCAATATTGAAGTAGCTTAAATAGATTCATTGCAATTATTTTGCAAAATTATTTGGTAGTTTAAAATAAAGTCCATACCTTTGCACTCGAATTAAGGAAATAACATCGCGGAGTGGAGCAGTTGGTAGCTCGTTGGGCTCATAACCCAAAGGTCGTCTGTTCGAGTCAGGCCTCCGCAACTAAAGCCATCACGATGTATGGCATCCAACAAAAGAAATAACATCGCGGAGTGGAGCAGTTGGTAGCTCGTTGGGCTCATAACCCAAAGGTCGTCTGTTCGAGTCAGGCCTCCGCAACTAAACTAAAGGTCATGTCATTACGATATGACCTTTTTTTGTTTGTGTACTCCTTATATATTACCGGATGTCCGAACATCTTTACGCTTTGAAAACAATAATAAGGTACGCTTTCTTAGTGTCGACCGACACCAAAAAAGCGTACCTTATTATTGTTATTTACCTATTGATTATAATACTACAGGACGTAAAGCTACAGCTGCATCGCCTTTCTGACCGACCTGTATTTTATAGCTCTTGCCTTTTACGGTCTTGAACTTCCATACCAAATCTCCATATCTTACTTCGCAAGGAGCGCCAGAGCCTGAATGGATGATAGCTTCGGTAAGTTTACCTTCGTTCCAATAAAGGTCTACCCCGAAGTTTCCTTTAGCACGGAGTCCTGTTATGGTTCCTGTGTGCCATGCGTCGGGCAGAGCCGGAAGCAAATGTATGAATCCCATGTGACACTGCATCAGCATCTCGGTCATACCAGCCGTTCCGCCGAAGTTACCGTCAATCTGGAAAGGCGGATGTATATCCCACAGATTATCGGAAGTACCGTTCTTCAGCAAGTTGCCAAGCAATGTATAAGCGTGATTGCCATCATGCAGACGTGCCCACTGATTAAGTTTCCATCCCATACTCCATCCGGTAGCTCCATCGCCACGATGCTGAAGCACTACCTTAGAGGCTTCTGCCAATTCGGGGGTGGTAACCGGCGATACGGTATGCCCCGGATGCAAACCGAACAAATGATTTACGTGGCGGTGCTTATCTTCTGGATTGTCGATATCTTTCGACCATTCCATCAGCTGTCCGTATCGTCCTATCTTATAAGGTGCCAAGTGCGCCAATACGTCTTCCCACTGTTTACGTTCCTTAGCGTCTACTCCAAGCACTTTACTTGCTTCAATAGCATCAAGCAAGATTTCGCGGATAACGGCGTGAGCGAAAGTAGCTCCTTCGTCTATCGGACCATGTTCGGGCGAAGTAGAAGGTGCTGCGGTATAGACTCCGTTGTCTTTATGCCACAGGTAATCTACTGCAAACTGTGCGCTACCCTTTATCAAATCGTAGCCGGTATTTTTAAGGAACGCTTTATCGCGGGTGTAGTCGTAATAATCCCAAACGTGTGTAGCGAGCCACGGACCTGCTACGGGACTGAAGTTCCACGACATGTCTTCGCTGGCAAGCGGAGTGGTAAAGCCGAATATATTGCCTGATACCGATGTAGTCCAACCGCGTGTGCCGAAATATGATTTAGCTGTAACCGCTCCCGGTTTTACAAGACCTTTGATAAAGTCGACCAACGGAGTTACGCATTCTTCAAGATTAGTAGAGCAAGCCGGCCAATAATTCATCTGCAGATTGATGTTGTTGTGATAATCTACTCGCCACGGACCGTCTACATTATTATGCCATACTCCTTGCAGATTGGCAGGCATATTTCCGGGACGTGAACTTGAGATAAGCAAATAGCGTCCGAACTGATAGTAAAGCTGCTCCAAATAAAAATCTTGTTTTCCTTTACGATAGTTTACCAAACGCTTGTTTATAGGCATATCATTAGCACTGCCCGACGCATTGTTAAGGTTGAGCTTAACTCTACCGAACAAAGCCGAGTAGTCGCTGTAATGCTCTGCCAACAATTTATCATAACCCGCTTCATCGGCACGCTGCATCCATTCACGTGTAGTAGCCTTAGGGTCTACACCAACGTATGCTTTAGGGTCGTTGAAATCAGGATTGAAATTCATCTTATAGTCGGTATCGGCTGTAATCAAGAACACTACTTCGTCGGCATTACTTACACGGATTCTGCCTTTTTCGTTCGATAGTGTTCCGCCTTTATTAATAGCCTTTATGCGCACGGCGTACTCCATGCCGTTATTATCCAGACGGGCGATGTATGCCAAGCCGTCGGTTCCGTCAGCTTCCATCTTTCCGGTAGACACGGGATTAGGTTCATAGCTGAATGTAAGGTTCTGTTTTCCCGGACGGTCGGCTTTGAAACGGATAGCCATCACATTGGCAGGATAAGAGATGAAGTACTCACGTCGATATGCTACATCGTCTTTCTTAAACTGAACTACCGCCAAGGCAGAGTCGAGCGAAAGTCCGCGACGATAATCGCTCATTCCCACTGCGCTAAGTCCAGTCTCGATATAGAACTCGCCCATAGTAGTGAAGTTACCGAAGCGGAACGGCTTTTCGGCATACGATTCGTACGGCACCTCGCTATTAAAGTTCTTACGAGTGAGCAAAGCCGCTTTATTCCAATCGCCATCGGCAAAAGCCTGACGAATCTGATCCATAACAGGAGCCGACTGCTTATTTACATTCCAATAATACGCTGCACCTTTCGCTGTGTTAGGACCGCCTCGCCATAATGTCTTTTCATTAAACGTGATGCGTTCAGCTTCTACTGAGCCCAAGATATTGGCGCCCAAGCTACCGTTTCCTACAGGGATAGATTGTGTTTCCCAATCCTGGTCTGGGTTTCGGGCAGTATCTCCAGCCGATTCGGGCTTGTTTTCTCCTTTCCACTGATCTGGCTTACCGCCATACCAAATGGCACGTCCTTGTAACGAAACCGGAGTATCGAACCAAAAGGACAGATTTTGCTGTTGCTGACCGTAAATAGGCATACAACCGAAAGCCGCCAATGCGGCAATTGCAGCAATCTTTTTCATTTTCTTATAGTTTTAGTTTTACTTATTTTCTTTATCTATTACATGTATTTCGGGAGGGGGAGACATGTAAGATTCTCTACACAATCATGATTAAGTTCGAGAGTTTGTGGAACAGCACGATCGAAAGATACTTGAAGTAACCTATCGGATAGACGAGTTTCCTTTGTAACTACAGCTTTATCAAAACATTCCATGGCTGAAGCATGCACAAATGCCACCGTATCGCCTACAAAATCATTAACATGCCGAGCATGCACAGTGAAACAAGCCAAGATAAAGAACAAGGCGGTAAACGTGTTTTTTACAGTCATATCAAGGACAAGATAAATTTATAATTTCACTTTAAATAATTGCATTTGCATTGGCAAAACTAAGAAAAACAGTCTACTTATGCAACAAATCTACTGCCACATATGTTCTGTTTTATGTATTTATGGTAGCAATGATAGTACAGTTTATACAAAAAGCGGTCGAAAAGCCGCATTATCACTAAATGGAAATAGAATAATTAGTTGCATTCATCGGAAATAAATACTTTTGCAACATAATTGCAGTAGTAATAAACTCAACCAGAGAAAGTACACGCACAAATTATGGAGACTAAACAGAACTATTCGCCTATTATATGTATTCTTTTCGCTTTCTGTCTTTTGCTTTTCCCCTTTGGCCTTAAGGCTGAAACTATTATGCATGCAGAGCAGCAGGACAGCACAGGGCAATGGATGCCTGCCGATTCCGTTTTCGCACGGTATCTGCAGCAACAAAATATAGCCATAACCAACAATAACCGATTGGAGCTGATAACCAGCGGACGTGAGAAGTTTATCAGTCTGTTCAAAGAGGTAAGAAACGCCAAGAAGAATATCAATCTGGAATATTTCAACTTCAGAAACGACTCGATAGCCAATGCTCTGTTCGAACTGTTGGCGCAAAAGGCGAAAGAAGGCGTAGAAGTGAGAGCTATGTTCGACGCCTTCGGAAACATGTCGAACAACCGCCCGCTAAGAAAACGTCATCTGAAGAAATTGCGTGCGGAAGGTATAAATATAGTAGTATACGACCCTATCACCTTTCCGTGGGTGAATCATGTGGCAAGCCGAGACCATCAGAAGATAGCCGTAATAGACGGAACTACAGGCTATACCGGAGGTATGAACATAGCCGATTATTACATAAACGGACTGCCTAAAATAGGTACATGGCGCGATATGCATCTCTGCATAAAAGGGCCTGCCGTAAACTACCTGCAAAAGGCTTTTCAGCATACATGGGAGAAAGAAACCAAGCAGTCGATAGCCACTAAAGACTTCTTTCCGTACAGCGACGATTCGCTACACGCCCCAGCACAACATGCCGGAGGACAGGTGGCGATAGTACAACGCGTGCCTAAAGAAAAGCCTCAAATTATACGACACTCTTACGTAGAAGCCATAAACTCTGCCGAGCGTAAAATACAGATTATCAACCCATACTTTACCCCTACGCGAAGCATACAGAAAGCTTTGGAACGTGCCGTCAAGCGAGGAGTACGGGTAGAAATCATGATTCCCGGAAAATCGGATATCCCATTTACGCCCGACGCTGCGCTGTATCTGGCCAACCGACTGCGGAAGAAAGGCGCACACGTGTATATTTACAACGGAGGATTCCATCACTCTAAAGTCATGATGGTGGACGAACGCTTCTGCACCGTAGGAAGTACAAACCTTAACAGCCGAAGTCTACGCTACGACTTCGAGATTAACGCGTTCCTTTTCGATTTGCCCATCACGGCAGAGCTGACCGACATATTCAGCGTAGACAAGCAGAACAGTACAGTGTTGACACACGAATTATACCGTAAGCGTACTGCCTGGAAACGCTTCACCGGATGGTTTGCACATTTATTTACACCTGTATTATAAAGCACATCCCGTCAAAACTATACAATCATTTTGTGCGGCTGATTTTTTTCTCTATTTTTGTACATGCTAAATTAGACCCAATGGCCTAATATAAAGCCTACTTTATACATCATTTAAAGTAATAATGCAGGCGCATAGCAAAGTAATGGATTGATAAATCACCTAAAACAAGTATAGCACACGTGTTTTTCAAAGATGTAATAGGACAAGATCAGGCAAAAGAGCATCTGCTTTCGTTAGTACACGAAAACAGAATTCCACACGCTATGCTGTTTACCGGCACCGAAGGCTGTGGTAAAATGCCTTTGGCTCTGGCTTTTGCCCGCTATGTATGCTGCGAACATCCCGGCGAGCACGATGCCTGCGGACAATGCCAGTCGTGCCTGATGATGAATAAATACCGCCATCCGGATGTTCACTTCGCCTTTCCGGTGGTAAAAACCAAGCCGGGACGCGATACCGTATGCGATGACTATATATCGCAATGGCGCGAAACCTTAATGAATCCTTATAGGCTAACTCTGCGCGAATGGATGTCGCAGATGGGGGCTACCACTCAACAACCTCAGATATTCGTACACGAAAGTAATGAGATACAGCGCAAGTTATCGCATAAGTCGATGATGGGCGGTTATAAGGTCATGATTATATGGCTGCCCGAAAAGATGAACCAAGAATGCGGAAACAAATTGCTTAAACTGATAGAAGAACCGCCCGCACAGACGCTGTTCTTGCTGGTGACCGAAGCGCCCGGCGCTGTATTGCCTACCATAGTGAGCCGTACACAACGCTTCAACCTACCTCCCGTAAGTGAAGAGAAAATAGCCGAATGGCTGGAAACGAACTATTCATTGCAAAAGACGGATGCGCAGGATATCGCTCATCGTTCTAAAGGTAGCTTGGTAAACGCCATAGACTGCATAGCTTCCGATAAGGAGGAAAATGAATTCTTCACACTGTTTACACAACTTATGCGCTTGTCGTACGCCCGTCGCATACGCGAGATGAAAGCGTGGAGCGAGCAAATAGCCGGTATGGGCCGCGAGCGACAAAAGAATTTCCTGAATTATTGCCAAGACATGATACGAGAGAACTTTGTCTACAACTTCCACACACCCGACATGAATTACATGACGCCGGAAGAGAGACAGTTCGCTACCCGATTCTCTCCGTTTATCTCCGAAAAGAATGTCATCGGAATAATGGACGAACTTAACTTGGCGGCACGGCACATCGAACAGAACGTAAACGCAAAATTTGTATTCTTCGATTTCGCCCTGAAAATGATTGTATTGCTACTGAAACATTAAACTATTGAATATATAAGAGTTATGAACTCATAACCATTTGGAATATGAACAAATTTTTATTGAAAAACGGAAGCGGTTCTTTGTGCTGCAAAGGCTGCGGACGACAAGATAATAAACTGAACACCTACGACTGGCTGGCGGATGTGCCTGGCAATGCCGAAGAGCAAGATATGGTGGAAGTGCAGTTTAAGAATACTCGCAAAGGATACTATAAAAACAGTAATCATCTGAAACTGGAAAAGGGGGACGTTGTGGCGGTAGAAGCAAGCCCCGGACATGATATAGGTACTGTTACGCTGACAGGCAGACTGGTGCCGCTGCAGATGCGCAAGATTAACATGAAGCCCGATATGGAAATTAAGCGAGTGTACCGCAAAGCTAAACCGGCGGATATGGAAAAGTATGAAGAGGCTAAGAGCCGCGAACATGCTACAATGATTCGCTCTCGCAAGATTGCAGCCGACTTGGGTCTGCAGATGAAAATAGGCGACGTGGAGTACCAGGGCGATGGCAACAAAGCTATCTTCTACTACATTGCCGATGAGCGTGTTGACTTCAGACAGTTGATTAAGGTATTGGCTGAAGCTTTCAGAGTACGTATCGAGATGAAACAGATTGGTGCACGCCAAGAGGCAGGACGCATAGGCGGTATCGGTCCGTGCGGACGTGAGCTTTGCTGTGCTACCTGGATGACTAACTTCGTATCGGTATCTACCGGTGCCGCAAGATATCAAGATATATCGCTCAACCCGCAGAAGTTGGCAGGACAGTGCGCCAAGCTGAAATGTTGCCTCAACTATGAAGTAGACGCATACGTGGAATGCCAGAAACGTCTGCCAAGCAAAGAAATCGTTCTGGAAACATTAGACGCTACGTATTTCTTCTTCAAGGCGGATATCTTGAAAGGCGAAATCACTTATTCTACCGACAAGAGTTTCCTGGCAAACGAGGTTACTATCCCTGCACGCCGTGCTTTCGAAATCATCAATATGAATAAGAGAGGCGAGAAACCCGAAAAGATGCAAAGCGATGGACATAAGGAAGTAGAACGTCCTAAAGACTTGCTTGAACAAGAGAGCTTGACTCGTTTCGACAAGAGCAAGAACGCCAAAAAGAAAAAAAGGAAATCGGGTGATAACAACAAGAACGCCAACAGAGGAGAAAACAGAGATAATAGAGCGGACAACAGAGCTGAACAGGCTGAAGCAAAAGCAGCTAATACACCGGCAGGAAACGAAGGTGCGGAAAAACAGCCTAACAACGAGAACAAGCCCAACGAGCGTCGCCCACGTGAGCGCAACGGACAAAACGAACGCCGACGCGACCGCAACGATAAAGGTAACCGCCCGAACAGACCGCAGCAGGAAAAGCCTGCCAATAATAATGAGGAGAAAAACGGAAACGGAAATGCTCCGAAAGTGAAGGACGATAATCAAGCTACACCGCAAGAGGGAAAAACGCAAGGCGATAACAACAGACGTCAGGAACGTAACAACAGAAACCGACCTCCAAGACGCCCAAGAAATAATGAAAACAACGAAAACCGTCCTCCAAGACCGCCTAAAGCAGAAAACAACAGTGAAAAGACAAACAACGAAGGACAAGCTCAATAATAAAATAGCAAAATTCATAGTCATCCTAATATGTGGGATGACTATGGGTCTTGCCGCTTGCCAAACAGACACAATATATCATAAGTATCATGCTATCCAGAACAAAGACGGATGGCAGAAGACTGACACTTTACTATTCGAACTCACATCCGACTTAACTCAGCATCGTTATAATATGGAGATAGGCATACGTCATTCCGAATTATATCCGTATCAGGATATATGGATAGGTGTGCGTCGCCCTCTTTCGCCCAACCATACAATGGACACACTGCATATAGAAATGGCCGACGAAGAAGGAAACTGGTTAGGAAAAGGGAACTCCGGATCTTATTATCAATTGACTCAGCATACAGGAGTAATCACTCTTTATGCAGCCGACAGCGTATTGCAGATAGTTCCTCTCATGAAAGACAACATACTGAAAGGTGTTCACGACGTTGGTATTCGCCTGTCAACTTTCGCGAGCGGCGTCAATGCGCAGAAAGACGAAAAGTAAGATAGTAAAGCCCCACAAAGACGAACCTCCATAGCTGAAGAACGGTAGCGGGATTCCGATAACCGGTGTAAGTCCAAGCACCATCCCTACATTCACGAACAAGTGAAAGAAGAAGATACTCAATACTGAATAGCCATACACACGCCCGAAACGGGTGGTTTGCCGCTCTGCCAGATGTATCAATCGCCAAATCAAGGCAGAGAATAATAATATCACCGTAGTGGCTCCAACGAAGCCTTGCTCCTCGCCTACGGTACAGAATATAAAGTCTGTATCCTGCTCGGGCACATACTTCAGCTTGGTCTGCGTTCCGTTAAGGAAGCCTTTCCCTAAAAAGCCGCCCGAACCAATGGCTATCTTACTCTGATTTACATTATATCCGGCACCGGCAGGGTCGTCTTCCATACCCAGCAACACCTTGATTCGCACTTGCTGATGCGCTTCCAAAACATTATCGAATACATAATCGGCAGAAAACAAGAATCCCACAGACCCCATAGAGAACAACAGGATATATAGGTAGTTACGGATTCTGTCGTGTAAGAACATATATATAAGGTATACGCATATCGATGCGCAAACCACGTATTGCACATAGGCCACATTAAACGGTATTACATACAGAGAGAAAAGATACGCCAACAGTATAGAGCCTATGCCGATAGACAATATGTAATTCACTACCTTACGGCTTCCCTTACAATAGGCTTTAACCAGCATGGCGGTAAACAATACTATCAGCGTGAGCACAGAGAACTCGCCCCACGAAGTGAAACCGTCGTCCATTATCTCATCGCCAAAACGAATACCTACAATGAAATAAATTACGGCGCATACGCCGGCAAACAAGATTGAGCCTGTCATTCCCTCACGATAGAGCACCAAGAAGAAAGACAGGTAAACCAATGCCGAACCGGTCTCCTTCTGACAGACAATCAGTACCATAGGCACCAAGATAATGGCAAGAGATACTGCCATGTTTCGCCATTTATCCATAGAGAAGGTAAACTCGCCTACATACTTAGCCAACGCCAAGGCAGTGGCGAACTTGGCGAACTCGGCAGGCTGCAGACTTACGGGGCCAAGCACAATCCACGAACGGGAACCTTTAATTTCGTGTGGATTAAAGATGGTACCGAACAAAAGCAAAAGCATAAACCCGAATACCAAATAAGCGTATGTATCGTACAGGCGGTCTTCCAGCATCAGCAACACAAAGCCCAAGGCAAAAGAGCAACCAATCCACATCAACTGCTTTCCTGCACGGGTGGTAATATCAAGAAAATCAGGGTCGCCGTAGTCATAGCTGGCACCACACACGCTGAACCATCCGCATATTACAAGTATCACATAGAGGGCAATAGTCCACCAGTCTACCGTCTTCCATAAACTATCTTTCATGTATGCCATAATCTATTCTTCGCGTTTGTATGTCTGTTGCAAGTGCCTCGTCGTCGGGCGACAACTTGCCATTAATATATTTTTCAATGATGAGTTTGCCAATGGGCACTCCGTATGTGGCTCCCCAGCCTCCGTTCTCTACATATACCGCTACGGCTATCTTGGGGTTGTTAAGCGGAGCAAATCCCATAAACGCGGAGTGGTCTTTTCCGTGATTCTGAGCTGTACCAGTTTTACCGCATATCTCAATATCGGGCATATTGGCCGTACGGCATGTACCGCCCAGCACAGCCATTCGCATACCTTGTGCCACTTCATCGTAATGCGACTTATCTACTTTTGTATATCGCTTTTCGCTGAATACCGAATCCATCGGTTCGCCTTCTATCTCTTTCACTACATGCGGTGTAACAAAATAACCTCTGTTGGCTATGGTGGCACCCAAATTAGCTATCTGAAGCGGAGTAGCAGTTACCTCACCCTGACCGATGGCGATACTGATAACCGTCAAGCCGTTCCATGAACCTCGATAAGCCTTATCGTAGAACTGAGCGTTAGGTATCATGCCACGCTTCTCGCCCGGCAAGTCGATGCCAAGCTTATATCCGAATCCCATAGACACCATATAGTCTCGCCAAGTGTTCATGGCGTTCTGTACTGAGCCGTACTTCTGACGAGAGCCTATCATGTAATACAGTCCCCAGCAGAAGTAACTATTACACGAAGTGGCAATAGACGGAAGCAAAGGCAACGGCGACGGATGAGCGTGACACCCTACATGCAATCCTCTATAAGAGAAACCGTGCGAACATGGAAATGTGGTTCCGGCATTGATAATACCTTCTTGCAAGAAAGTAAGCCCCTGTGTAGTCTTAAACGTAGAACCCGGAGGATACGTGCCCATAATGGCACGGTTAAGCAGCGGCTTCCACGGATTACGCGACATAGCCAAATGGTTCTTGCCACGGTTACGGCCTATCATCAAGCGAGGGTCGTACGTAGGCGATGAAACCAAGCAGAGCACTTCGCCGGTAGAAGGTTCTATGGCAACGATACTGCCTATCTTACCTTCGAGCAAGCGTTCGCCAAGCATCTGCAACTCAATGTCAAGACTTAATGTGAGATTCTTTCCGGGCACTGAAGCCTTGTCGAACTTACCGTCCATGTAATTTCCCTGAATACGGCCGTGAGCATCACGCAGAAGTACTTCTATACCCTTCTCGCCACGCAACTGCTTTTCATAAAAACGTTCTACTCCTTGTTTCCCGATAAAGTCGCCAGGCTGATAATAAGTATCCGATTCCATGTCCGACTTCGATACTTCGGCTATATCGCCCAAAATATGCGCTCCGGCATTGTATTTATACTGACGGATGGTACGGCGCTGTATATAGAAACCGGGGAATTTGAACATCTTCTCCTGAAAAATACCGCAGTCCTCGCCCGACAACTGGGTCAAGAACACCTGGTTGGTATAAGGTGAATATCCCGGATTGAGTCGGCGGTCCTTCAAATCAGAGAAACGTTTCCTCACAAACTCCGGAGTTATTTTCAGCGTGTTACATAAATCGAGCGTATCGAGCTGAGTAATTTCTTTCATTACAACCGTAATGTCGTAAGCCGGCTGGTTATATACCAGAAGTTTACCCGTACGGTCGTATATCACTCCACGGCTCGGATATTGAATCTTCTGCAGAAAGGCATTACTGTCGGCATTCTTCTTATAATCGTCGCTCATGATTTGAAGCATGAACAGGCGGACTATAAAAAGCGCTACCACAACAAGCACTGCCCCGCCTATTACATAACGGCGGCGAGCCAATCTGTAATCTCTCTCCACTATCTATTCCTCCTTAATACTTCAGCACACATTATAAATATTATAGTTGCCAACACATCCGACAATACTTTCCAGAACAACTCTGCCGGATGAAAAAAAGAGAAAGAATTAAGTACTTGCAGTACGAACGCAAAAACGAACACTTCCGACAATACATAACGCAAGAAAGGCGAAAAGCCCATTATACGTACTCCAGGCTCATAATCCTCAGACACCTCGCGCGACATTTGCATACGCAGCAAAGGGCGACGGGCGAAAGCCATAAATGTAGCGGCACCTGCGTTCATTCCGGGGGTATTGCTGAATATGTCTATACATAACCCAATGAAGAAAGCCTGCAGCAACAGCGACTTACGCGGAGTTTCGGATTTTAATTTCAATATATAATAGATGTACAACGCAGGAGTAGCATATCCCATGATATGCATGTGATTAAGTACCAGCACCTGAACCAGCACCAATAATACAAACATCCACAAACGCTGTAAAAACTGAGTCATAATATCCTTGGTTTATTTTACGTTGTTTTCTAAAGCGGCCTGTTCGGCTCCTACTTTGGCACGAATTACACTCACATCATTCAGACGGGCAAAGTCGGTAAACAGTCTTACTTTCAATCTATAAGACAACCCGTCGTGACTGTCGGCCATATCGTCTACCACTCCTACCGGTATTCCTTCTGGGAACACGGCGCTATGTCCGCTGGTCACCACCGTATCGCCTAATGTAAATTCAGAATAGCGGGGGATATCTTTCACCCACGCATATTGCGAAGAGCCTCCCTCCCATTTCAGCGTTCCGAAATAGTCGGTACGGTTTATCTTACAGCTAATACTGCTCTTGGTATTAAGCACCGGAAGCACAAGCGAGAAATGCGAAGATGTTTGGTACACGATGCCCACTATTCCGCTTCCGCTCACTACGCCCAATTCTGGTGTAACTCCATCGGCAGTACCTTTATCAATCGTGATATAGTTATCAGACAAAGTAACGCTATTGTTCACCACCCGTGCCGAATAGAGCGTATAATGCCGCAGCACCTCGTCGCGCAAACGGGTTATTGCCACCGTATCCTTGACATACTCATGCAATGCCTTGCTCAACTGTTCTACCTCCAGCTCAAGCTGTACATTGCGCTGTACCAAATCACGATTTATGCTATGTAACTTAAAGTAAGAAGTAATTTCGTTTACACCCTTATAGACTGTCCCCGATACCTGATTGGCCGAAGTAAAAAAGACACTGCCTTGATAGCTGTTGAAACGGAACAATAAAATTATACTGACTACTTCAAGAAATATAAAAAGCAGCCAATAATCGTATTTCATCAAGAAATTCAGCAGATTCCGCATATTATTATTTAATATAAAAGAGAACGCACGGGCTTTTTTATAACAAACAAAAGAGAGGGCACATGCTCTCTCTTATGCTTTTTAATTTAATCCTTTATCCCACCATTAACGCATCAAGAAAGAAAAACGGTCTACGTTTTTCAGTGCGATGCCGGTACCTTTAGCTACGCTGAGCAATGGGTCTTCGGCAATATGGAAAGGAATGTTTATCTTATCAGTAAGACGCTTGTCGAGTCCACGCAACAGCGCACCACCACCTGCCAGATAGATACCGTTGCTTACGATATCGGCATACAGTTCGGGCGGAGTATTTTCGAGCGCACTCAAAATGGCTGTTTCAATCTTAGCGATGCTCTTTTCCAAGCAGTGAGCTACTTCCTGATAGCAAACGGGCACTTCCATAGGCAATGCTGTGATACGGTTAGGACCGCGCACTACATAGTCTTCAGGAGCCTCATCGCCCAAGTCTGTAAGAGCTGCGCCTACGTGTATCTTGATACGTTCGGCCATACGCTCACTCACCTTCACGTTGTGCTGGCGGCTCATGTATTCCTGAATATCGGCTGTAAGGTCGTCACCTGCAATACGGATAGAGTTGTTCGATACGATACCACCCAACGAGATAACCGCGATTTCGGTAGAACCACCACCTATATCAACAATCATGTTTCCTTCCGGAGCCTCAACGTCGAGTCCGATACCGATAGCGGCAGCCATAGGTTCGAATATCAAATATACGTCACGTCCACCTGCATGTTCCGCACTGTCGCGTACGGCACGCAGTTCCACTTCTGTCGATCCCGACGGAACACCAATTACCATCCGAAGCGAAGGAGTAAACAAACGACGTCCGGTATTTACCTTCTTAATCAATCCGCGCATCATCTGTTCGCATGCGTTAAAGTCGGCTATCACGCCATCACGCAACGGACGCACGGTGCGGATATTCGGATTTTCTTTTTCGTACATCAGTTTCGCACGGTCGCCCACAGCAATCATCTTGTCTGTACGACGATCCAAAGCTACCACCGACGGCTCGTCTACCACGATCTTGTCATTGCTCATAATGATGGTATTAGCAGTACCAAGGTCCATGGCTATTTCTTGTGTAAAAGAGAATAATCCCATTTTAGTTTAGTTCTGATTTTATGTGTTATCCCAACTTACCTTAATTATTACTTTCCGCTCTTCTCGAACCATGCGTGGATGGCAGTATCATAATGAGAAGATACTCCGAAAGCTTCTTGTGCAAACCAACGACGTTCATCGCGAGTAGTAACAGCACCATTCTTAGCGATAATGTCATAGAACGGCTTGTACTGAGCCTTGCTTGCAATGATTACAACATCATTGAAGTTCTTTGCAGCTGCACGAATCAATGAGATACCGCCTATATCAATCTTTTCGATAATAGACTGTTCGTCTGCTCCAGAAGCGACTGTATCTTCGAACGGATAAAGATCGACAATAACCAAGTCGATTTCAGGGATTTCGTATTTAGCAGTCTGCTGACGGTCTTCTTCCAACTCACGACGTGACAAGATACCACCGAATACTTTCGGGTGAAGAGTCTTAACGCGTCCGCCCAAAATAGAAGGATAGCCAGTCAAATCTTCTACAGCGTGACATTTGTATCCTAATTCTTCAATAAAATGACGAGTTCCACCAGTTGACAAGAACTCTACACCGTCTTCAGCCAAACGACGGATAATCGCATCGAGTCCGTCCTTATGGAATACAGACACCAAGGCAGTCTTTATTTTCTTTGATTCTGACATTGCAAATCGTTTTAAGTAATTACTAAAGAATATCTAATTTGGGGCAAAGTTACTAATTTCCTATCAATAAACATACTAAGAATATGTTTAAAGTTTCCTATTAATTAGATTTAAGTGTTATGGACATCAAAATATTCCATCTATTTCTAGTCCGCACCGTGATTTACCTTACGCTTCATGCCTAAACAGTAAAAATGGCACACATAAAATTGCCCGAAAAAACAATGCGAATCGTATAAAAAACACTCTCATTCTTTTTTTTGCGATTCGCATATTGCAAGCTTACCATTCGTATATTGCAGGACTTCTTTTCGCATTCTTTTTTCAGGCATATCACAAATACACAAAATCGGCCTCAGAAGGCATTCTGAGAGGGGTAACATCTGCCCCAATTTTGATGTTTCCGTGTAATGCGTAATTAAGCCATTCTTTCCATTCGGTAAAAGAACGCTACACGTATATAATAAGGCGTATAACAGTGTTCCAAACAAATTTCATATGGCTTCTTGAACATTCATGCTCTCCATTGATTATTGTTGGATTTACTGATTATCCTTATTGATTAAATTTACAACCACTTTCACCATCACATCTTTCTCTTCTGTGCGGCTCTCAGCAATCATCAGCGTGAGGGCAACGAGAGTATTGTCGGCAATGCGTTTATGTCCGTCTTGGCCATAAAGTATGCCATTCTTCTCCATGAACCAAAGGAAAAGCATGGCAGCAATACGTTTGTTGCCATCGCTGAAAGAATGGTTTTTCACCACGAGATACAGCAACATAGCTGCCTTTTCTTCAACAGATGGATATAGGTCTTCACCTCCGAATGTTTGGTAAATCTGACCGATGCTACTCTTAAAGGAATCATCCTTTTCGTTTGCAAACCATCGGCTTTCGCCAAATTTCACCTTCAAGGCGTTGATGGCATCCATGGCATTCTCGTATGTAGCATGGAAAATTTCTTTCTTGGTTGTCTTCTCAACACTCAATGCTTGATAGTCGTAGCGATCGAGCGTGTCGAGGGCATATACATAATCTGTGATAACACTGAATAGTCCTGAATATTCTCCTTCTGAAACCTTGTCTTGGAGAGTGAGAGCACGCGACATCAACCTAACCACATCTTTCAGTTCATCATAGTGGTCGAGGCGACGCTGGTCTATGGCATAGCCCCTGATTAGGTACTGTTTCAGTATACTGTTAGCCCATTTTCTGAAAACAATACCATTCCGGCTTTTCACTCTATACCCTACAGAAATAATCATATCAAGATTATAGTAATCTATTTTCTGCATTTGGGTATATCCCTCTTTTCTGCCATATTTCTTGGGTGTCGCAAATTTTGCGACTACCGGCTCACCTTCAAGTTCTTCCCTCAATGCATTATTGATATGCTTTGCTATTGTCTTGTAGTCTCTGCCATAAAGCTGAGCGATTTGCTCTCTATTAAGCCACACAGTATCTTTCTCCAACTTTACTTCAAGTTGGGTATTGCCATCGTTTGTTGTATATAGAACGATAGACGAACCGTTATTTGCAACAATTTTATTCTCCATCATATATTACATTTATTATATACAGCGTTTGTACAGCAAAGATATTGTTTTTGGTGTATCTTTTTGTTCATACCAGCATAGTATTTTGCCAGAGCAACATATCAATGGCATCACCCGAAGCCAGCTGCTTATAAATTTCATACTTAAACATTCCACACGAACGATTATAATAAGACAAAGATTGGCTTGGATAGTACAAAAACCACGCATCAGCACATGTAACACTATTGTAATATGTATGACACGGCAATATAACATACACCCCCTACTTTTGCGACCGAAAAAGTATTTAAACAAACATTATGGAAACAGTTTACTTAGGAATTGTAATCTTTCTTTTCATGCTGGCAGTATTCGATTTGTTGGTCGGAGTCAGCAATGACGCAGTCAACTTCATGAATTCGGCTGTCGGTGCAAAAGTGGCAAAGTTTAAAACCATAATCTTGGTTGCCGCCATCGGCGTATTTGCCGGAGCCATCATGAGCAACGGAATGATGGACATTGCCCGCCACGGCATTTTCAACCCCGTGAACTTTAGTTTTTACGACATCATGTGCATCCTGCTGGCGGTGATGGTAACCGATGTCGTTCTGCTCGACATTTTCAATACGTTAGGACTTCCTACCTCTACTACCGTATCTATGGTGTTCGAATTATTGGGAGGTACATTCATCTTGGCAATAATACGAATTGTGGGCGATGAAACAGGAATGCTTTCACTGGGCGATATGATGAATACAGAAAAAGCCCTGTCGGTAATCTTAGGTATATTCCTGTCGGTAGCCGTGGCCTTTATAACCGGTACCTTCGTACAGTATGTATCGCGACTCATCTTCAGCTTTAATTACAAGAAGCACCTTTCATGGACTATCGGCGTATTTGGCGGTATATCAGTTACATCATTAGCTTACTTTACCTTGATAAAAGGACTGAAAAGCGCTCCGTTCATGACCGCCGAATCAATGGCATGGATTAACGACAACACACTTTCGCTTGTATTAGGTTGCTTTGTATTCTTCACACTGCTGATGCAAATCTTGCACTGGTGCAAGGTAAACGTGTTCCGCATCATTGTATTGCTTGGAACTTTCTCATTGGCGTTGGCATTTGCCGGCAACGACTTGGTTAACTTTATCGGAGTTCCCTTGGCAGGATTCTCAGCTTACACAGACTATGTAGCCAATTCTGGCGGAACAGGCATACACGATTTCATGATGTCCTCGCTCGCATCATCGGCACACACACCTATCATATTCCTTTTCGCTTCTGGCATCGTAATGGTATATGCCTTGGCTACTTCTAAAAAAGCAAAGAACGTAATCAAGACTTCTGTAGACTTGGCTCGCCAGGAAGAAGGCGATGAGATGTTCGGTTCATCTGCTTTGGCACGCACAATAGTACGACGCGCCACCAGCATCAACGAATTTCTGAAACAAGTTATCCCTGCCAACGTACGCCAGTGGATTAACAGCCGATTCAATAAAGACGAAGTTATCTTAGCCGACGGAGCCGCATTCGATATGGTACGTGCTTCTGTCAACTTGGTACTGTCTGGACTCCTTATCATCATAGGTACTACCATGAAACTTCCTCTTTCTACTACCTACGTAACATTCATAGTGGCTATGGGTTCTTCATTGGCCGACCGTGCATGGGGACGCGAAAGTGCGGTTTACCGCATAACAGGTATGCTTTCTGTAATTGGCGGATGGTTTATCACCGCATTCGTGGCATTCATTATCTGTGCGTTCGTCACCATAGTTATGTTCTACACAAGCTTTGTGGGTATGTTCGCATTCATCGCCATCGCCGTATTCCTGCTTATCCGCAGCAACATGCGCTACGCTAAGAAAGAGAAGAACGAAAAGCAAGACGATGTCTTCACTACCATGATGCGCAGCAAAGACAAGAACGAAATTCTTACATTGCTCCGTATCCACGTAAGAGAGACATTGAGCAGCTACCTGCGCTACACAGAAGAGACATACACGCAAATAACCGACGGATTTATGAACGAAGACTTGAAACTGCTTCGTAAAGCCGACTCTAAGACCGACGACCAGCGCAAGATGTTGAAAAAGCGTCGCCGTAAAGAGATTTTAGGATTGCGCCGTATTCCTATAGCTATCGCCATAGAAAAGAATACATGGTTCCACCTGGGAAGCAACAGCTGCGAACAAATGCTGTACTGCTTGAAACGTATACTCGACCCTTGTAAAGAGCACGTTGACAACAACTTCAACCCGATACAGAAAAATTGCATAGATGAGTTCTTACCCGTGCGCCAAGAACTATGCACCCTGATGGAAAGAACCTGCAAAGCCATAGACAGCAATGACTATACAGACGCTGACGACATCTTGAAAAAAGGAGACGACCTGAAAAACAAGATTTCATTCCTCCGTAAAGAACAGATGAACCGCATGCAGGAATCGGCCAACGCTACCCTGAAAGCTTCTTTGGTATACCTGAACATATTGCAAGAAACACAGGAGTTGGTAAGCATCTGGCGCCACTTGCTTCGTGCAAGCCGATTCTTCCAAGCCGACTATGTTTCTCCGCAAGACGCACAGGTACTAAGCCTGGAAGAATAATCTGATAATCGGTAAAAATTGAAGAATTTATCAAGCGTATCAAGGTCTATTCCATAACCTTTTATAACTTTGCAGAAATCACATTAATAAACGAATTATATTATGGCAAGATTCAAACGCATTTTGTTAAAGCTTAGCGGCGAAAGCTTGATGGGCGAAAAGAAATATGGAATAGACGAAAAACGCTTGGGCGAATACGCACAGCAGATTAAAGAAATTCACGACATGGGCGTACAGATTGGTATCGTGATAGGCGGCGGAAACATTTTCCGCGGACTGAGCGGTGCCGGTAAGGGGTTCGACCGTGTGAAAGGTGACCAGATGGGTATGCTGGCAACAGTTATCAACAGCTTGGGACTTAGCTCGGCATTGGTAGCGGCTGGTGTCAAGGCTCGTGTACTTACAGCTATCAGAATGGAACCTATCGGTGAGTTCTATACTAAATGGAAAGCCATAGAAGCCATGGAAAACGGCGAAGTGGTTATCATGTCGGCTGGAACAGGTAATCCGTTCTTCACTACAGATACCGGTTCTTCATTGAGAGGTATAGAAATAGAAGCTGACGTAATGCTGAAAGGTACTCGCGTAGACGGTATCTACACTGCCGACCCTGAAAAGGATCCTACCGCAACAAAATTCGACGATATTACATACGATGAAGTTTTGGCACGCGGACTAAAGGTAATGGACTTGACTGCAACCTGCATGTGCAAGGAAAACAACTTGCCTATCATCGTATTTGATATGGACACCGTAGGTAACTTGAAGAAGGTTATGTCGGGCGAAAATATCGGTACATTAGTGCATAACTAACAGTAAGTTTTAAACCTACTGATATAAAAAAGAACAGACCTCATGAAGTCTTACTATTTCATGAGGCCTGTTCTTTTTTATGCGATTTCAAGACGTATCACATCTCCGTTCGACATGTGAGGTATCTTGGTTAGTTGGTCTACAGGTACATCCTCTATCACAGCGCGGATGGAGCGATTTATCAATCCATGCGCCACTACCAAGATAGTCTTTCCATCATAATGTTCTCGCAGATAGCTTACACAGCGCTCAGCTCTTTCGTATAATTGCTCACGACTTTCGGCATCGGCAGGAATATGCGATTTATCTACCGAATCAATCGGCAGCCCTGTCCAACTCCCCCAGCCTATCTCACGAAACAGCGGGTTTGTCTCCCATGGGATAGAGCAATCGCCAAAAGCCAGACGGACGGTATCTACTACACGTTGCAAATCGCTGCTCATTATAGCATCGAAATGAATGTCTTTCAAACGCTCGCCTAATTCTTTAGCCTGCGCCTTTCCCGTTTCGGTAAGTCGCCCCGGAAGATGTCCTTGAAAAATATGCGCCAAGTTCTCTTCCGTCTGTCCGTGACGTGCCAAATATACAGTCAGCATCGCGAGAATACTTTTTTTAATCTTCCATCAACTTACGATAGCGTACACGCTTAGGCTCTACATTACCCATACGCTTCATCTTATTAGCTTCGTATTCTGTATAAGAACCTTCAAAGTAGAATACTTCGCTGTTACCTTCGAACGCAAGGATGTGAGTACAGATACGGTCGAGGAACCAACGGTCGTGGCTAATTACCACAGCACATCCGGCAAAGTCTTCCAAACCTTCTTCGAGCGCACGCAATGTGTTTACGTCGATATCATTGGTAGGCTCATCGAGAAGCAATACGTTGCCTTCTTCTTTCAGCGCCATAGCAAGGTGCAGACGGTTACGTTCACCACCCGACAACATGCCACACAATTTTTCCTGATCGCTTCCGGCAAAATTGAAACGGCTAAGATAAGCACGAGCGTTAATGTCGCGGTTACCCATACGCAATAGGTCGTTACCACCGCTGATAACCTGATATACAGTCTTGTTAGGATCGATATCTTTATGCTGCTGGTCTACGTATGCCACCTTTACAGTTTCACCTACTTCGAATTCACCCTTATCAGGAGTTTCAAGACCCATGATAAGTCTGAACAATGTAGTCTTACCGGCACCGTTAGGACCGATAACACCTACGATACCATTAGGAGGAAGCATAAAGTTAAGATCATCGAACAACAGCTTGTCGCCATACGCTTTAGCTACATGCTTTGCTTCAATAACCTTGTTACCCAAGCGAGGACCATTCGGGATAAAGATTTCAAGCTTTTCTTCCTTCTCTTTTACATCCTCGTTAAGCAACTTATCGTACGAATTAAGACGAGCCTTACCCTTAGCCTGACGAGCCTTAGGAGCCATGCGCACCCAGTCCAACTCGCGCTCCAAAGTCTTGCGGCGCTTGCTTGCCACCTTCTCTTCCATCTCCATACGCTTGGTCTTCTGTTCCAACCAGCTTGAGTAGTTGCCTTTCCAAGGAATACCTTCGCCACGATCAAGTTCCAGAATCCATCCTGCTACATGATCGAGGAAGTAACGGTCGTGTGTTACAGCGATTACTGTACCCTCGTACTGCTGCAAGTGCTGTTCCAGCCAGTCGATACTTTCCGCATCGAGGTGGTTGGTAGGCTCGTCGAGCAACAAGATATCGGGTTTCTGAAGCAACAGACGGCACAGAGCCACACGGCGGCGTTCACCTCCCGACAAGTTCTTCACCGGTTGGTCTTCGGGCGGACAGCGCAACGCATCCATAGCACGCTCAAGCTTGCTATCGAGGTTCCAAGCATCTGTAGCATCGATTATATCTTGCAATTCGGCCTGTCGCGCAAAAAGAGCATCCATCTTATCTGGATCCTCATAATATTCGGGCAATCCGAACTTATTGTTAATTTCTTCATATTCGGCCAAAGTGTCTACTACACTCTGTACGCCTTCCATTACAACCTCTTTTACAGTCTTAGTGTCGTCGAGGTGTGGTTCCTGAGCTAAATAGCCAACTGAATATCCCGGTGAGAATACTACTTCTCCCTGATAACTCTTATCCAATCCGGCTATAATCTTAAGCAATGTAGACTTACCGGATCCGTTCAAACCGATAATACCTATTTTCGCTCCATAAAAAAAAGATAGGTAGATGTCCTTCAAGACTTGCTTGTTGTTTTGGAATGACTTGCTCACTCCGACCATCGAAAAGATAATCTTTTTATCGTCTGCCATATTCTTTATATTAATTATTGTTGATAATGTTCCTTAAAATAACGACAAGTGTATAGTTGATAAAACAATAATCCTGCTATACAAACCAGAATCGCTCCTTCGTATACTTCTCGCGATGTTGAGAATACAAACCCAGAAACCGCTACGGCAAGAGCTGCTACAAAGCCGAGTTGCCATAACAACTGGAAAGTCTGATAACTTGTTCCGCGCTCGCAGTGCATGGGCAGCAATATCATCATCTGCAGGAAATGTCCGATAGAGAAGCCTGTGCCTAAGCCTACCAGAAAGCCGCTGGCATGTAAATGTACTCCAGAATCTACTACTAAAAGCACTACCAAGCCCGCCAACGTAAGCACTTGCCCAAGAAATACTTGCAACTTACCGTTCTGAGATATAGAACTTAACTGCCTCAACAGTAAGTAAACAATGAAGCCTCCCACAATACTCAGATAAAACAAAGCGTCGGGCATGGCCGATAGAACCATTCCTAACACAATGGGCACGCAGAGCATATTAAGCCCCGGAAGCAACGTACGGAAAAGGATGAAACGATCAAACGAGCATAAAGGCAAGTCAAGAGGCGCCCTGAAGCATACCTGAACCATAGTTATCAAGAATGCCGAGCATCCGCATAAAGCCGAAGACAAATAAAGCAGCTTAGGTATGGGCAACATGGACGGACAGTTCAATCCTATCAGCAATCCAAAGATAGTACTTAGAATACTGGTCCACGTAAACACACGGTTGGCGGCGTTTCTCTTACTACTCGGAGTGACATCGATAACCAACGTACTGCCAGTAGCCATCAACGCCAAACTGAAAAACACGCCCTGCAACATCCATAAACCTACAGCCATCCACTGCTGAGGTAAATACGGACTGATTAGTCCTATAGCCGCAAGCATAATGACGCTACGGATGCATACTTGCTTCCTACTGAACGTATCGACTAAGTAATTATTGAAAGCCCCTGGTATGAACATAGCCGGAGCAAATAAAGCGACCAGAATAGATGCCTGAGGCACAGTGCATCCCCACTCTTTTACCATCCACTGGAAAAAGAGCGGGAAAAGCATGTACACCCCGATAAAGAGTAGAATATTAGCTGCTATCAACAATGAAAAGTTCTTATTCCACAGCATATATAGGATGAAACTTAATATTGTTCTGTTTCGTTGGGGAAATCAGACGATTTCACATCTGCAACGTACTGACCGATAGCGTCGGTCATGATAGTATGAAGGTCGGCATAGCGACGCAAGAAGCGAGGACTGAAGCCTTTAGTCATTCCCAACATGTCGGCTACTACAAGCACCTGACCGTCGACACCGCCTCCGGCACCAATACCGATAACCGGAATAGTAAGTTCTTTCGCTACACGAGCAGCCAATTCTGCCGGAATTTTTTCAAGAACCAAGCCGAAGCAGCCTGCTTCTTCCAGCAAATGAGCGTCGCGAATCAGCTTTTCAGCCTCATCGTCGCCTTTGGCACGCACGCCATAAGTACCATACTTATTAATAGATTGAGGCATCAAACCCAGATGACCCATTACAGGCATTCCGGCATTGATAATGTGACGGATAGTATCTATCACTTCTTCTCCACCTTCCAACTTCAGCGCATCGGCACCGGTTTCCTTCATGATACGGATAGCGTTACGAACACCATCAAAAGTATCTGCCTGATAAGTACCGAAAGGCATATCAACTACTACGAGGGCACGCTTTACGCCACGCATTACCGAACGACCGTGATAAATCATCTGATCGATGGTGATAGGCAATGTAGTAACATTACCTGCCATTACATTAGAGGCTGAGTCGCCTACTAATATTATATCAATTCCAGCTCCGTCTACTATCTGAGCTATCGTATAATCATAAGAGGTAAGCATTGAAATCTTTTCACCTCTTTCTTTCATTTCAATCAAACGGTGAGTAGTCACTTTACGTGTATCACCCGAAAGATATCCTGCCATAACTTTTTACTTATTTAAAATTATTAAACGCGGCAAAGGTAACTCAATTGGTACATTTAACCAAGTAGAGCTATCATCTTTTCATAATTGAAGCCTACGAAATCGGGGATAGACAGCTTACATTTGTCTTTTATCGCCTCGGCTGTATTGGTTGTAGAAAGGCCTATAACTGTCATTCCGGCAGCATTTCCCGCCTCTAACCCATGAAACGAGTCTTCGAACACCACACAGTTCTGCGGTACCGTTCCGAACACTTCAGCACCAAGCAAGAAGCAGTCGGGAGCCGGTTTTGAACGGGTAAACATCTCGGCTGTCAAGATTCGGTCTACCAAACCTTCTTTCAACTCTGGATGAGCCGCATATACATTAGCCATCTTCAGTTCGTTAGAGCTAGTTACGATAGCTATCTTTACGCCATGAGCACGCAGGTCTTTCATAAAATCCACTACTCCAGCTATATATTCGAACGTCATTTCGCGCTCAAAACGATTAAGTCCGGCAGTAATCTTGCTCTGCTCTTCAGTCATTCCGGCAAAGTGCTTATCGTAAATTTGAGTCAAGGTCTGCCCTTTTATCAAAGCACCGAAATGCGGCAATTCCGGATGATATTGTCTTCCTACCTCATCCCAATATACCGTATACTGAGTTTCTGTATCCATCACCACACCGTCAAAATCGAACAATGCGGCTATACACTTTGTTTTATCCATACCTATTTGTAAATAAATATACAATTATTATATACTACCTTGCAGTCTTATCGACTTCCCAAATACAAGAAGAACATACCGATAAGTACCAAAATCAAATCGACAGCCTTACTCTTGAGGTTCTTTTCACGGAACACCATGGCGCCGAACAGGAACGATACTATCACACTACCTCTACGCACCATCGACACGATAGATATCATTGAACCGTCCATACCTAACGCATAGAAATAGACGAAATCGGCTGCTGAAAGGAATATTGATATAAGAATGATGCACCAATCCCAACGGAATGGAGTAGTACTTTTTCGTTTAGGAAGCCAAAGTATCATTAACACGCCACCCATAATGAAAAGCTGGTAAATGTTATACCACGCCTGGACAACCATATTATTGAAACGACCCATCAGGTATTTGTCGTACAATCCGCTGGCCGCACCTAGTACAGCCGCCAGCACGATAAACCAAATCCACTTATCATGCTTAAAGTCGATGCCTTCTTTCTTACCAGAACGACTCAGCATGAAAAAAGAGACTATGGCCAGCAGAACACCTATCCATTGATACATATTAAGGCGTTCGCCGAATATAAGCATTGCCCCTACCAACGTCATTACCGGACGAGTAGCATTTATCGGTCCTACTATAGTAAGCGGAAGGTGCTTCATGCCGAAATAACCGAATATCCACGACGATAAAACGATAAACGATTTCAATATTATAAACTTATGCACTTCCCATCCGGCTTCGGGAACATAAAATATTGAGCCATTCAGCACAGACGGAGCATAAGCCGAAATCAAGATAAGAGGAAGAAAGATAAGACTGGAGAACAATGTATTCAATCCCAGCACCGGAAGCACAGCATTGTTGTTCAACGATTTTTTCTTAAAGACATCATAGAAGCCCAGCAACGCAGCTGAGCAGAAAGCCAGTAATAACCACATATTCTGATATACCTATTGTTTACGGCTGCAAAATTACTATTTTTTCCGTAACCGAAATCAAGTAGTAACAGAAGTTTCATCATTTGCCCAACCAGACACCGCATCAAACAAAAAAATCATTTAGTAAGCTAATATCAAGCAAAAAGGGATGAATACAATCATGCAATATACCAAAAGGTACATTTTTGAATATTTTTTGTCATTTCGCACACAATATTACCCCATATCTTTTCTAAATTGAGAATGATTTTTCTAATACTTAAAATTTCTTTCGTATCTTTGCGGCTGATTTAGAAATTATTAAAAGGAAATGAATAAAGAACAATTGGTGCCTGATTACATATTTGAGTCCAGTTGGGAGGTATGCAATAAAGTTGGAGGTATTTACACCGTATTGTCTACCCGTGCTAAGACTCTGCAATCGGCATTTACTGACAAGATTTTCTTTATCGGTCCAGACGTATGGATCGGGAAAGAGAATCCACTTTTTACCGAAGACGAAACACTATTGGCATCATGGCGTAAGCACGCCGCAGAGAATGAAGACTTAAAGACAAGAGTAGGCAGATGGAATGTTCCGGGGACTCCTATCGTGATCTTAGTCGATTTCTCGCCCTATTTTCAAAAAAAGAACGAAATCTACACTGAACTGTGGCAAGACTTCCAAGTCGACTCACTTCACGCGTATGGCGACTATGACGAAGCTTCTATGTTCTCTTACGCCGCAGGTCTGGTAGTAGAAAGCATGTACCGCTATCGTATGACACCTCATGACAAGGTTATCTATCAAGCCAATGAATGGATGACAGGTCTGGGAGCTTTGTACATACATAAAAACGTGCCTGAAATCGCTACGATATTCACTACCCACGCTACATCTATCGGACGCTCTATAGCAGGAAACAACAAGCCTCTATACGACTATCTGTTTGCTTATAACGGCGACCAAATGGCTCAAGAACTGAATATGCAGTCTAAGCATTCCATCGAAAAACAGACAGCTCATTTCGTAGACTGCTTTACTACAGTGAGCGATATCACTGCTAAAGAATGTCAGGAACTGCTCGACAAGCCTGTAGATAAGGTGCTGATGAATGGTTTCGAGAACGACTTCGTACCTAAGGGCGGCAAATTTACTCGCAAGCGTAAACACGCACGTCAGGTAATGCTTAATGTAGCCAACAAGCTGTTGGGTACTAAGCTCGACGAAGATACGTTGATTGTAGGTACAAGCGGACGTTACGAATTCAAGAATAAGGGTATTAACGTTTATCTGGAATCTCTGAACCGCCTTACTCGCGATAAAGATTTGGAAAAGCCTGTATTGGCGTTTATCAATGTTCCTGGTTGGGTAGGCGACGCACGCGAAGACTTGCGCCAGCGTTTAGACAGCGGAAAAGAATATGACATCCCATTGGAATGCCCGTTCATCACTCATTGGCTTCATAATATGAGTCATGACCAAGTGCTTGATATGCTGAAGTATATGAATATGACAAACGCTGCCGATTCAAAGGTAAAAGTTGTATTCGTACCTTGCTATCTGGATGGAAGAGACGGCATCGTAAACGAACATTATTACGATTTGCTTATCGGTATGGACTTAAGCGTATATCCATCATATTATGAACCATGGGGATATACTCCGCTTGAAAGTATCGCTTTCAAAGTTCCTACCATCACTACCGACTTGGCAGGCTTCGGATTGTGGGTGAACACTGTAGTAGGTCATTATTCAGAGCTTACCGATGGAGTAAAGGTTATACACCGTACTGACTATAACTATTCTGAAGTAGCCGATACTATTAAAGATACCATAGCGGAATTCTCTACCCTATCGGCATTGGATATCGACATTATACGTAAGAAAGCTGCCGGCATATCGGATAAGGCCTTGTGGAAGAACTTCATTAAATACTATTATGAAGCTTACGACATAGCTTTGCAAAAAGCAGAGAAACGTATAGCCGAAATGAACGAAAACGAATAATCTATACACTAAAGATAAAAGTAAAATGGAAGTCAAAACTAATTATGCAAACACTCCGGTGTGGAAAGAAGTGACTGTAAAGTCTCGTATTCCGGAGTCGTTGAAAATGTTGGAAATCATGGCCCGCAACATTTGGTGGGCATGGAATGACGATGCTATTGACATGTTCAAGAGCCTTGACGCAGATTTGTGGAAAGCTGTAGGACAGAACCCGGTAGCATTGCTTGAACGTTTGAGCTACGAAAAATTGGAATCTTTGACAGAAGACCAAGTTGTTTTAGCTAAAATCAACGCTGTTTACACAAAGTTCCAAGCTTATATGAGCGAAAAGCCTAACGCTGCTCGCCCGTCAGTTGCATACTTCTGCATGGAGTTCGGTTTAACTCATGTATTGAAAATATATTCAGGTGGTTTGGGTATCTTGGCCGGTGACTATCTGAAAGAAGCTTCAGACAGTAACGTTGACATGTGTGGTGTAGGTTTCTTGTATCGCTACGGTTACTTCACTCAGAGCTTGTCAATGGACGGACAGCAGATTGCTAACTACGAAGCTCAGAACTTCGGTAGCCTTCCTATCGAACGAGTAAACGACGAAAACGGTAACCCGATGGTTCTCGACGTTCCTTACTTGAACTACTTCGTACACGCATATGTATGGAAAGTAAACGTAGGACGTGTTCCTTTGTACTTGCTCGATACAGACAACGAAATGAACAGCGAATTCGATCGTCCTATCACTTACCAGCTTTATGGTGGCGACTGGGAAAACCGCTTGAAACAAGAAATCTTGTTGGGTATAGGTGGTGTTCTGTTGCTTAAGAAATTGGGTATCAAGAAAGACGTTTACCACTGCAACGAAGGACACGCAGCATTGTGTAACGTACAGCGCTTGTGCGACTACGTAGAAGGCGGTATGAACTTCGACGAAGCACTTAACATCGTACGCGCTTCTTCATTATATACTGTACACACTCCGGTTCCTGCTGGTCACGACTACTTCGACGAAGGTCTGTTCGGCAAGTACATGGGTGGATATCCTCAGCGTATGGGTATTTCTTGGGACGACTTGATGGATATGGGTCGTATCAACCCGGGAGATCACAACGAACGTTTCTGTATGTCTACATTCGCTTGCAACACTTGCCAGGAAGTAAACGGCGTAAGCTGGCTTCACGGAAAAGTATCGCAGGAAATGTTTGCAGGTATCTGGAAGGGATACTTCCCTGAAGAAAACCACGTAGGATATGTAACTAACGGTGTACACTTCCCAACTTGGTGTGCTTCTGAATGGAAGAAACTGTACGGCAAGTACTTTGATAAGAACTTCATGAAAGATCAGTCTAACCCGAAGATCTGGGAAGCTATCTACAATGTGCCAGATGAAGAAATCTGGAGCACTCGTTTGGCATTGAAGAACAAGTTGACTGGTTACATCCGCGATCAGTTCCGTGACACATGGTTGAAGAACCAGGGTGATCCTTCACGCGTAGTATCATTGATGGACAAGATCAACCCGAACGCTCTGCTGATTGGTTTCGCTCGTCGTTTCGCTACTTACAAGCGTGCTCACTTGCTGTTCACCGACTTGGATCGTTTGTCTAAGATCGTTAACAACCCCGACTACCCTGTACAGTTCTTGTTCGCAGGTAAGGCGCATCCGCACGATGGCGCTGGTCAGGGCTTGATCAAGAAGATTGTAGAAATCTCTAAGCGTCCTGAATTCTTGGGTAAGATTATCTTCCTCGAAAACTACGATATGAAGTTGGCACGCCGCTTGATTTCTGGTGTTGATATCTGGATGAACACTCCGACTCGTCCTTTGGAAGCATCTGGTACATCTGGCGAAAAAGCGCTGATGAACGGTGTAGTAAACTTCTCTGTACTTGACGGATGGTGGTTGGAAGGCTACCGCGAAGGTGCAGGATGGGCTTTGACTGAAAAGCGTACTTACCAGAACCAAGAACACCAAGACCAGTTGGATGCTGCTACTATCTACAACATCCTCGAAAAAGAAATCTTGCCGTTGTACTACGCTAGAAACAGCAAGGGATATTCTGAAGGTTGGGTTAAGACTATCAAGAACTCTATCGCTCAGATCGCTCCTCACTATACAATGAAGCGTCAGCTCGATGACTACTATACTAAGTTCTATACTAAAGAAGCCGTTCGTTTCCACGAATTGGAAGCTAACAACTTCGCTAAGAATACGGAACTGGCTAAGTGGAAAGAAGAAGTTGCCGCTAAGTGGGATTCTATCGAAATTGTATCTATGGATAAATGCCAGGAACTTCGTCAGGGCAACGTAGAAAGCGGTAAAGACTACACTATCACTTGCGTAATTGACGAAAAGGGTCTTAACGATGCAATCGGCGTAGAAATGGTAGTAACTTACACTAACGCTGAAAACAAAGAATACATTTACTCTGTAACTCCGATGGAAGTTGTTAAGGTAGATGGTACTCTTTATACATTCGAGTTGAAGACTAGCTTGTCTAACTCAGGAAGCTTCAAGGTTTCTTATCGTATGTATCCTAAGAATGCAGCTCTGCCTCATCGTCAGGATTTGTGCTACGTTCGTTGGTTCAACGATTAATGCATTGAGATAGATTAGTTCTCAATAATATAAGATAAGGGGGTAGAACTCGCAAAAGTTCTACCCCTTTCTTATTTATAAGCATCAACACTGCAGATGCTCATCATTCAAAATCGGCAGGATAAGTAAGCAACTGATACGCCAACGCCTTAGCCATGCGATAATGTCCTACCGCATTAGGGTGCAAGCGGTCTGTATCGGCCTTATGGAAATAGCCGGCATGTTCGTCCATGAGAGGATAAAGACCACTTATACAATTCAAGTCGATAACCGGCACCGCCCATACGTTTGACGCTTCTTTCACTACAGACACATACTCATCTACATAAAGCCCAATCTTGTTACAATACGATTCATCCGGCTGAATATTATCATTGCTGAAGTGAGCGAAAGCACGATGTATAGGCGTAAGCAATATAATCTGCTTGGTAGGGAAATTACACTTCAAGTAATCTATGGCGATGTTTATCCTTCCTCTGAAAGTACTTTCATCAAACTGAAGGGTACGCTTCTTTCGGGTTTCCATCTTACCACCTTTCACCAGCGTTTCTTTGTCGGCATAAGAATACCATTCACCTAAAGGAACTCCAGCGTTATAATCGTTGGTTCCGGCAAAAATGATGATAGCGTCTACATCGTCAGCATGTTCTGCCTTTAGTTTCACAGCCTGCTTATAAACGCCATTCCATTGGTTACCGTTAATCCCATACACCATAGGCTCAAGCCCAAGCATCTCGGACAGGTATTGCCAATAGTTTTTAGTTGTACCTACGTGAATTTTGTCGGTAATAGAATCGCCCAAGAAAGCCACACGCTTTCCATTCCACTGATTAGTGTTGCTTATTACATTCTTTACTACCGGCTCTTTCACCGTCATCTCTTGGGCATTGACTACCAGCGGACAGCATCCCACAAGCAATGCAGCCAATCGCACGTACGATAAAGATTTGTATTTTCTCATAATAGCTATATTTATATATAACGAAAGGGCATAAGCATACGGTGTTCCGTTTATGCCTATGCCCTTTTTTATTTAATATCTTGTCCGTCTAAAAGAGTGAGAACGAAAATTATTCCCACTCAATTGTGGCAGGTGGTTTTGACGAGATATCGTAACAAACTCTATTCACGCCCTTCACCTTATTAATAATATCGTTCGATACCTTAGCCATAAATTCGTAAGGCAGATGAGCCCAATCGGCAGTCATGGCATCGGTACTTGTTACCGCACGCAGTGCTACGGCACGTTCGTAAGTACGTTCATCACCCATCACACCAACGCTCTGTACCGGAAGCAAGATAACTCCTGCCTGCCATACCTGATGGTAAAGTGCAGTTTCGTTACCGTTTTCATCCTTAACCTTCCAGTCGCGCAGACCTTGGATAAAGATATCGTCAGCATCCTGAAGGATACGAACCTTTTCGCGAGTGATATCGCCCAAGATACGTACAGCCAAGCCCGGACCCGGGAACGGATGACGAGTAATAAGATGTTCAGGAATACCAAGCTCGCGACCTACGCGACGAACTTCGTCCTTAAACAACCACTGCAACGGTTCGCACAGGCTGAGGTGCATTTCCTCTGGCAAACCACCTACATTATGATGACTCTTGATTGTCTTTCCGGTAATGTTAAGACTCTCGATACGGTCTGGGTAAATAGTTCCTTGAGCCAACCACTTAGCGTCGGTAATCTTCTTAGCCTCAGCATTGAATACCTCTACAAAATCGCGGCCAATGATTTTACGCTTCTGTTCCGGATCGGTAACACCTTCCAGATCTTTAAAGAATTTCTCGCTAGCGTCTACGCCTATCACGTTCAAGCCCAAGCACTCGTAATCATGCATTACGTTCTTAAACTCATTCTTACGCAGCAATCCGTGGTCTACGAAAATACAAGTAAGGTTCTTGCCGATGGCACGGTGCAACAAAACAGCAGCAACCGATGAGTCTACACCACCGCTCAATCCTAAGATTACACGGTCGTTTCCTACTTGCGCCTTCAATTCGGCAACTGTAGTATCAACAAACGAAGCAGCGCTCCAATCTTGCTTACCGCCGCAGATGTCTACTACAAAATTTTTCAGAATCTGAGTTCCGTCTTCGCTATGGAATACTTCCGGATGGAACTGAACGCCCCACAGCTTGTCGGTCTTAGACTGATAAGCAGCAATAGCCACCTTGTCGGTCGAAGCGATAACTTCAAAATCGTTGGGCAGAGCAGTAATAGTATCTCCGTGGCTCATCCATACTTGCGAATGCTCGCGTATACCCTTCAGCAACGGACTCTCATGATTGAAGGTAGAAAGATGTGCACGTCCGTATTCGCGTGTGTTGGCCGGCTCTACATTTCCGCCGTATGTATACGACATGAACTGTGCGCCATAGCATATACCTAAGATAGGATATTTACCGCGAATGTTTGTTAGGTCTACCTTAAACGCCTTCTCGTCGTAAACAGAGAAAGGGCTTCCCGAAAGAATCACACCGATAACCGACGGATCTTCGTGAGGGAACTTGTTGTAGGGAACAATCTCGCAATACATGTTCAGTTCGCGCAAACGGCGTCCGATGAGCTGTGTAGTCTGCGAACCGAAGTCGAGAATAATAATTTTTTCCTGCATATCGAAAGTTTACGGGTTTATATTCGTATTTATGCGTGCAAAGTTAGCAAAAAGTAAATACTCTCTAACTGTTGCGGAATAAAATTTGCACTAATATAAATAATGTGTACCTGCAAAGGCAGTGCCGCATAACACGGCACATACAATTTTCCAGCAAGCCGCAATGTTTAATTTGATAACCATACATTACAAAATGTACAACCGCAGGTTTACAATTGCCTGATTTTAACCCAAAGTGCTAAATAAGCGGTTAGGTTTTCACTAAAATTACAATCTTTTGTATTTGCGGTTCGAAAAGAAATGCTTAATTTTGCCATCGCAGTTAGGAAGAGAAAGGTAATATTTCTCATCAAGCCCTGCACTGCAGCATAAACATGAGAGTTTATAAAGTTATTATAAAACCTTTAAAATTAAAACAAAATGATTAAAGTAGGTATTAACGGTTTCGGTCGTATCGGCCGTTTCGTATTCCGTGCTGCTCAGAACAGAAGCGACATTCAGATTGTAGGTATTAACGACTTGTGCCCAGTAGATTACTTGGCTTACATGTTGAAGTATGATACAATGCACGGACAGTTCAACGGTACTATCGAAGCTGACGTTGAAAACAGCAAATTGATCGTTAACGGTAAAGAAATCCGCGTAACAGCTGAAAGAAATCCTGCTGATTTGAAATGGAACGAAGTTGGTGCAGAATACGTAGTTGAATCAACTGGTTTGTTCTTGACTAAAGAAAAAGCTCAGGCTCACATCGAAGCTGGTGCTAAATATGTTGTAATGTCTGCTCCTTCTAAAGACGATACTCCTATGTTCGTTTGCGGTGTTAACGAAAAGACTTACGTTAAGGGTACTCAGTTCGTTTCTAACGCTTCTTGTACTACTAACTGCTTGGCTCCTATCGCTAAGGTATTGAACGACAAATGGGGAATCACTGACGGTTTGATGACTACAGTTCACTCTACAACTGCTACTCAGAAAACAGTTGACGGTCCTTCTATGAAAGACTGGAGAGGTGGTCGTGCTGCTTCTGGTAACATCATCCCTTCTTCTACTGGTGCTGCTAAGGCTGTAGGTAAAGTTATCCCTGCTTTGAATGGTAAATTGACTGGTATGTCAATGCGTGTTCCGACTTTGGACGTATCTGTAGTTGACTTGACTGTAAACTTGGCTAAGCCTGCTTCTTACGCTGAAATCTGCGCTGCTATGAAGGAAGCTTCTGAAGGTGAATTGAAGGGTGTTCTGGGTTACACTGAAGATGCAGTTGTTTCTTCTGACTTCTTGGGTTGCACTTTGACTTCTATCTTCGACGCTAAGGCTGGTATCGCTTTGACTGATACATTCGTTAAGGTAGTTTCTTGGTATGACAACGAAATCGGTTACTCTAACAAAGTATTGGATTTGATCGCTCACATGGCTTCTGTAAACTGCTAATTAGCATAACAAAACCATATATAAAAGCCGTCCGGATTTTCGGGCGGCTTTTTTTGTGCCCGTAATGTAACGAGTATGTAATCTTATTTACGATTATTGCACTTTCGTGCAGTCTTTTCCGCATAATTTCCGTATTTTTGCCGCATAAATCGTAATCAAGTAATAAAACAACTTAATACAAAAACAGATGGGTGGTTTTTTTGGAACAGTCTCTATGACTGAATGCGTAACCGATCTATTCTACGGTACGGATTACAATTCTCATTTAGGAACAAAACGCGCCGGTATGGCTACGTATGCCGAAGGCGAAGGATTTGAACGATCTATTCACAGCCTTGAACGTTCTTATTTCCGAACCAAATTCGAATCAGAACTTCCTAATTTCAAAGGCAAGTCGGGCATCGGAGTAATTAGCGATACCGACCCGCAGCCGCTGATGCTCAATTCACACCTGGGCAAGTTCGCCATAGTTACAGTAGCTAAGATAGCAAACATAAACGAACTGGAACAGGAGTTGCTGGATGCTAACATGCACTTTGCCGAACTGAGCATGGGCAAAACCAATCCCACCGAGCTGATAGCTCTGCTCATAGTACAAGGCAAGACTTTTGTAGAGGGTATAGAGAATGTGTTCAACAAGATAAAGGGTTCGTGCTCAATGCTTATTCTTACAGAAGACGGAATCATTGCCGCACGCGACAAATGGGGACGTACTCCTATAGTTATCGGAAAGAAACAGGGTGCTTATGCCGCTACAAGCGAATCAAGCAGTTTGCCCAACTTGGATTATGAAATAGAGCGCTACGTAGGTCCGGGCGAAATCATCCGCATGAGAGCAGATGGCTTGGAACAATTGCGTAAGCCTAATGAAGACATGCAGGTTTGCTCGTTCTTGTGGGTATATTACGGATTCCCGGTTTCGTGCTACGAAGGCAAGAACGTAGAAGAAGTTCGCTTCATGAGCGGATACAAAATGGCTAAGACCGACGACTCGGAAGTTGACTGCGCATGCGGTATCCCCGATTCCGGCGTAGGTATGGCTTTAGGATATGCCGAAGGTAAAGGAGTACCTTATCATCGCGCTATCGCCAAATATACCCCTACATGGCCACGTAGCTTTACTCCAAGCAATCAGGCAATGCGCTCATTGGTTGCCAAGATGAAACTCATCCCTAACCGCGCCATGCTGCAAGGCAAGCGAGTTCTTTTCTGCGATGACTCTATAGTACGCGGTACTCAGCTGCGCGACAACGTAAACATTCTCTATGAATATGGAGCCAAAGAGGTACACATGCGTATCGCTTGTCCTCCGCTTATCTATGGCTGTCCTTTCATTGGCTTCACCTCGTCAAAAAGTGACATGGAGCTTATCACACGCCGCATCATAAAGGAAATAGAAGGCGATGAAAACGCCAAACTAGACCTCTACTCAAAAACTGACTCACCAGAATATAAGGAATTGGTAGAACGCATCCGCTCTCGTTTCGGACTGACTTCTTTGAAGTTCAATACTCTAGAAACGTTAGTAGAAGCGATAGGCTTGCCTAAGTGTAAAGTCTGCACTCACTGCTTCGACGGATCAAGTCATTTCTGATAAACGGTCTATATACAGACATATTGATAAAATACAATTATGCGCCTTATAGAGGAAGCTTCCTTTATAAGGCGCATTTGTTTTATACTGCCTTTAGCATGTAAAAATAAAACATCATCGCATACTAAAATCTGTGTTTTCGCATACAAATCTATATTTTCAACCTAAGTATATATAAACTTAACCTAAGTATATGTATTCTTAAGCTAAGTTTTTATATACTTAGCCTAAGTTTATAGTTTTTCTTTCAACTAGCTAATATTTTCTTCGTAAAACATCAGCCTTTTCAATATAGTTTCTATGCCATATTCCAACGGAATCAGATAACACAAATGGCAATGCAAAAGAAAGGCGGGCCAACCGATACAAATTATCAGTCGACCCGCCTTAAGTTTATCAAGACTTATGTCTTACCTGTTATTAATAACCAGCATTGTTAGCCCAATTAGTCAACTCAATCTGAGTGTAAGGAACCGGGAAATAGTAATGATTGTTAGCCTTGAACAATGAGTTAGCCCATTCTGTAGGTTTAACGTCTTTCAGTTTTTCCAGACGAACCAAGTCGAACCAACGACGCATTTCAGCGAAGAATTCCCAACCGTTTTCATCGAATACAGCGTCAAGGAACTCAGCAGGATTAGTAGTGGTAGTAACAGTAGCGTTATCAGCATAACCCTGAGCACGTTTCTGCACTTCCTGCAATGCATTTGTAGCCTTTGCACTTACAGAGTTTGTAGCACGCACGCTTGCTTCGGCATACATCAACAGGATGTCAGCGTAACGATAGATGCAAGTGATACCGTTGCTCTGTGCACTCTTACCAGGTAATCCGTCGTTATAATCGTAGTACTTAGATATGGCAGGCAATTTATCTGCACTTTTCTTGTAGTTTACTACACCCTTCTTAGTATTCCATTCTGTCATGAAGTTATGAGCCTTACGTTCATCGTTAGGATATGCCAGATAGAATTTCTCGCTTGCATAATAGTCAGACCAACCTGCATTAGGCGCAAAGTCAGACGGATAGTAAGACTTACCGTAGTTACTTGCTTTCTTGTTAGCGTTAGAGTGCATTATACCAAACAAGAATTCTTTTTCAGTTGTTTTGTTTGCTTCTTTCCAAAGATCAGCATAGTGAGTAGCCAACTTCAAGCCAGAGTTCTGAATAGCGTCACCCAATACCGATTCTGCTTTAGCATAATATTCTTTTCCCTTATTCAGCGGCCATCCTGCCATTGTCATATAAATATCACCCAAAGCTGCTTCTGCTGCCCATTTGGACGGAGTTGAAGCATCTTTAGTACGACTGGTGGCAGGCAACCATTTAACGGCACGTTCCATGTCAGGAACGATAGCTTTATCATAGATATCAGCTACAGCAACACGCTGCATATCTTTCTTTTCTGCATCTTCTGGAGTCAAGATCAAAGGTAGATCGCCAAACAATCGTACCAAATAGAAGTATGACAAACCTCTTACAAAATAAGCTTCACCTACAACAGCGCGCAAAGCAACAGCTTCTTTTGAATTATCAGCTTCGTTTACCGGAGTTTCTGTGATAATCTTACCGCTATCGTATATAGCCTTTGTAAACAATGACCACAATGTGCTAAAGTCAGCATCATTCTGAGTGATATTAGGATACAAATCTTCGATAAGTGCTAATGGGTTATTAGGCTTAGCAGCACGATAAGTAACATCGTCAGCACCTACGTTGATACGCTGTAAACGACAGTTAAGTCCGTAATTGCCATTCCATAAGTCAACGTACAAAGCGTCGGCTGCAGAAGCAAGGTTCGAAGCATCTTTCGGAAATGTTTCAAAACGCAAGAAAGATTGTGGGTCTTGATCCAAGCTTACGCATGAATTCATAGACAAGCTGCTTGCAAAAAGTGCAGCTGCATATATATATTTTTTCATATCTTTTTATTTGTTGGTATTTTACGATAATATTAGAATGAGAAATTCAAACCAATCATATAGTTACGGCTATTAGGATAGCTTCCCCAATCTACACCCTGAATCAACGGACTACCCAAAGTTGCTTCTGGGTCGAGGCCTGAATACTTAGTGATGATGAACGGGTTCTGAACAGAAGCATAGATACGCAGGTTGCTTATTGCCATGTTCTTGCAGATGCTCTGCGGCAAAGAATAACCCAATGTAATGCTCTTAACTTTCACGAAGCTACCGTTTTCTACGAAGCGGCTATTGAAGCACTTCATGTCGCCAGCGGCTTTAACAAATCCCGGAATGTTAGTATCGGTATTTGTTTCAGTCCATCTGTTAAGTAAGTCTCTCTTAGGAGTAACAACGTCAACATTCTGACCGCTTATAGTACCATAACCAATCTGGTCTGTAGCGTTGTAGATATCGAATCCGTGGAATCCTACTACGAAGAGTGACAAATCGAAGTCTTTATAGTTGAACTGGTTGTTCCATCCCCAGTTGAATACAGGTTGTCCGCAACCAATCTTTCCATAGTCATCGTTATTCAATACACCGTTCTTGTCAACGTCTACATACTTAGCGCTACCCGGCTTGATCTTATAAACGTCTGCATTTGTCATAGGCTGACCGTTAGCGTTCAACTTGTTCTTTCCGTTAGCATCAACGAACAAAGCGTTAGCTTCGTCTTTCTGCCATACACCGTCGCTATACATACCCCAGAAAGTACCAAGTTTTTCACCTTCAATCATCTGGAACAACTGATTCTGGAATTTACCAGCCTGCTGCTGTCTGTGTGTCAAAGTAGGAATCTTAGTGTAAACACCCTTATTGTGCGACAAAGTCAAGTCTGTATGCCAAGAGAAATCCTTGTTAGTAACAGGGTCTGCACTTACAGTCATTTCAATACCTCTATTGCGAATTTCTCCAGAGTTAGTAAGTACTGAAGAGAATCCCATATAATCGGGCTGAACGATTTCGAACAATACCTTCTTAGAAAGCTTGTTATACCAGTCGATGTTAAATGCCAAACGTCCATTAAAGAATGAAAAGTCAACACCTACGTTGTACTGTTCGTTGCGTTCCCATTCCAAATCATCAGCCTTAGGACGGTCGAATGAATAAGCTGTGCCACCGTTCCATGTAGCAATAGATGCCATCTTAGGATAAGTACGGTATATTTCTACTGCCTGATTACCAACAGAACCATAACCCAAACGAAGTTTAAATTGGCTCAACCAATCAATGTTTTCCATGAACTTTTCTTGTTTTACGTCCCAAGCAAATGCCATAGATGGGAAATATGCCCATTTGTTTACCAAACGAGAAGAACCGTCGGCACGGAGTGAACCGGTAAACATATAGCGGTTCTTGAATACATAGTTAAGACGAACCATACCAGACATCAAAGTACCGATAGTCTTATCTGAAGAAACACGCATCATGTTTGACTGAGCATAGTTCAACGCATTAATACCCAACTGAGTAGGGAACCCTAATCTATAAGCCTCACCAATATTTTTATATGTATCGTTATATGACTGTTCGAATACTGCAGTAGCGTTGATACGGTGATCAGCGTTGAATTCTTTAACATAGCTCAAAGTATTGGTATTCAACCAACCGGTATCCCAGTTATTTGTTACTTTAGCTGTATTATTGTTATTCTTAAACGCATAGTAGCTATCATTGTTTTCAACTTCGCCATTCAATCTGTTAGTAAACTCTATACCCAACTGTGAACGGAATGTCAAGCCTTCCATGATTTTGAACTCTACATACCCCTGAATACGGTTGTTCAAAGTCTTGTTTGAATTATCAGCCTCATCAATGAATCCCATAGGATTATATGACGGGTTACGGTTAATAGGGAATCTATTATTATAGTTTCCATTCTCATCCTTAGGATCTACAGTAGTAGGGAAATACATAGCCTGCTGAATCAAACCATCGTATTCAGTGATACGCGGTTTAGAAGACTTATTGTAATATCCGTAGAGGTTCATACCAGCCTTCACCCATTTTTTAATCTGAGTGTCGACTTTCAAACGCCAGCTATACAACTGGTTTTCAGATTTCTTGATAACACCTTCATTACCCTGGTAACGGAGTGATGCCAAGAAAGTAGTTTTTTCGCCACCGCCAGCGATTGACATTTCATAGTTCTGATCGATAGCCGGATCACGGAAGATGTTACGTACATAGTCGAAACCTCTTGTTCCGTTTTTAAATGCTTCCAAGTCTTCAGCAGAGTAATAAGTTACAGGAGCCTTACCTTGAGATTCATTATATTCTTTACCGTAAGCATTTGCAAGGTTTGCAAATTCGTATGGAGAAAGCACATCAGGATATTCGGCTACAGTCTTGAAGTTTGCGAAAGCGTTGAAAGAAACAGTCATGTGGTCTTTAGAAGGAGTCTTAGTAGTAACCAAGATAACACCGTTAGCACCACGAGAACCGTATACTGCAGTAGCAGAAGCGTCTTTCAATACTTCGATAGACTGGATATCAGCAGGATTTAAGGTTTTAAGAGAACCGCCGATGAAGCCATCGATAACAACCAACGGACCACCTTCACCAGAGATTGAGTTCACACCACGCACACGGATGGTGTTGTCGCTGCTCGGGTCACCAGAACCAGACAATACAGATACACCAGCCATACGTCCTTGCAACGCATCCGAGATGTTACCGGTAGGAGTGGCTTTCAAGGCATCAGAAGTCTTAACTGACGCTACAGAACCAGTCAAGTCGCTCTTACGCTGCACACCATAACCTACTACTACAACTTCATCCAATACCTCAGTATCTTCTGCCAATACCACCTTGAAATCAGTCTTGCCGTTTACAGCGATTTCTTGTGATTTGTATCCAATGTAAGAAATGACCAAATTAGATTTAGAAGGTACATTGGAAAGATTAAAGATACCATCGAAGTCGGTGATAGTACCATTAGTAGTGCCTTGCACTAATACTGAAGCACCAATGATGGCTTCACCTTTAGCATCGGTAACTGTACCTTTTACGGTAAGTTCTTGAGCCGAGACACACATTGCAAAACAGAATAGCAACATGCTCGTTACAACTCTTTGATAAAAAGAATGTAAATCCATAATATTAAATTAAAAATGATAAAAATTGGTAAGTACTCAAATTAGGGCTATATTTTGAAAAAAGTATCT
>UMLA01010124.1_pt1 | contig 53447 bp, 47 predicted proteins | sample 1966431 | NCBI WGS metagenome assembly UMLA01 (sample SAMEA4836190, study PRJEB28245) | human gut metagenome | biome: gut microbiome; material: fecal sample | place: Denmark | collected 2008 | reverse complement strand
GAATCCGCTACTATGGCTGTAACTGTATGGTTTCTGGATTTCTCGAAGACCTCCTTCCATTCCTCAGAACTCAGGGGGAAGAGTTCCGGGGTGTCAGGCGGCCTGTTCCAGAGACCGGACCGGAGCAAGGTCAGCAATGCTTTGTCTGTTCTTGTCAATGCCAACTTCATATTATTCTGTCACGAGTCCGTTTTCTTTCCAGTTTTCAAGCAGCACCGCGGCGTCGCCGGTGGCCGTTTCGAGTGAAACGTCATAGTTGCCGCACAGGCATGCAGCCATATCGTCTAGAGTGAAAGGGTTGTCTTTCAATGTATTCCAGAGGTATGTCGCAGTGTCATTGAAAATATAGACCTGCGACATATTGCTGTTCTTTCCGTCAGCTTTCACTACCATGTTCTGCTTTCCGAGCCGGCGCAGCACGCAATTGGGGTTTATCTTCATATTAGTATTAGAACTTCTTGCCGGTGATGATGGACATGACTGTGAGCCAAATGATTTTAGTATCCATTACCAACGTTCTGTTTTCAAGATAGTCGATGTCCATGTGCAGACGGGTCAGCATCTTGTCCATCGTATCAGTATATCCATTGTACAGTGTGGCCCAGGAGAAAAGTCCCGGACGCAACTGATACAGTCTCTCATAACTGTCATTGAGCTGCATAATCTTGTCAATGAAGTATTTGCGCTCAGGTCTCGGGCCTACGAAACTCATATCTCCACGGAATACGTTCCACAGCTGAGGAAGTTCATCGAGATGGTGGTCTCGAAGGAATTTTCCGACTTTGGTAAGACGGCTGTCGTCCTTGCAGCAGAGCGCCGGGTGTCCGTCTTGCTCAGAGTCGATACGCATTGACCTGAACTTGTAGATAGTGAACGGACGGCCGAGGTAGCCGATTCGTTCCTGACTGAATATTGCCGGGCCGCTGCTTTCCAGACGGATTGCTATCCATATTATAAGGAAGAGCGGGCTGAAGACAATCAGTCCGAGTCCTGAGGCGACGCAGTCGAGGATGCGTTTCAGGGCCTCGTCGAATAAAGTAAATGTACGACTGCTCTTGATTGCAGTCAATGTGTCTGTACTCATTTTTTTAGAATATCAGTTTTTATTAGATTTCGGCTTCAAGTATCTTCTTGTAGCAAGTGAGTTGGCGGGTTATCATTACATCTGAGGTGAATAACGAATTGAAGCGCGCCAATGCTCCGTCGCTGTATTTCCTGTACTTCTCCTGCGAAGAGGTTATTTCGCAGAAGGCATTGGCAAGTGCCTCAGGGTCACGTGGTTCGACATTGACTCCGGACACTCCGTCATCATTGACCCAGGACACTCCGGAGCCCGGGATCTTGGTCGCGACTACAGGCCGGCCGAGGGACATCGCTTCGATCTGGACGATTCCGAAGGCTTCTGTCTTCATGATGCTGCTTAGGCAGAAGATGTCGCAGGCGGTGTAGTATGCCGAGACTTTGTCGTCCGGGACACGTCCGAGGAGTCTTACTTTGGAGGCAAGTCCGCCAGCATCTATCGCGGCCTGGAGTTCGTCTTTCATCGGGCCGGAGCCTCCGATGAGTATCATCCAGCTGTCATCCAAGTACTTGGCAGATTCTATGAGGCAGCCATAGCCTTTATACGGAACGAGGCGCCCCATCGTGAAGACGATTTTCTTGCCTTCGTATGTCTTGCGGATTTCAGCTGCTCCCTGAGCGTCAGGCTGTAACGGTGCGATGCCTATCGGGATGCATTCTGTCTTGTCCTGCACTTTCCTGAGGTATGGCGATGCTGACAGGTAGGCCGGCGTGGTTCCGATGATTTTGTCGGCGCGGCGGATCAGCCAACTCTGGAGCGGTTTGTACATCGCCATCAGAAGAGGACTTTTCTGGATGTCGCTGTGCCAATGCAGGACGACCTTGCCTTTGTATCCTGAAAGGAAGAGGGCCAGAGCCGCCATCGGGTCAGGATGGTGAACGTGGATGAGGTCGTATTTGTCACGCCGTCTGCGGACTTCGCCTATCATTGAGGGCGAAAGCATTGTACCGGAGAACTTTGCGATTGTCGGGCAGATGGTCACGGATGCATTGGCATTGACCTTTACCTTTCCGGGAGGGACTCCGGCGGAAGCACAGAGCATGTCGCAGTGCACTCCCCGGGTCGAAAGACCGGCGGTCAGGTCGTACATGACCTTCTCGACGCCTCCGAGCACGGGCCAGAATTTTCCTAACTGAAGTATATTTATATCAGCCATTCAATAGTTCTTTGTATAGTTTTATGTAATCTGCATAGCGGTCGGCCTTCCTGAAGTTGGCCAGTCCGTATGCCCGGCAGTTGTCCCGCCAGACGGAACGGTCCGCCGCGACTATCTTTCTCGCTGCGGCCAGAGCCTGGGCGACGTCGCCACATTCGGTCACCATACCGCATTGACCTGTAACGGACTCGGGGCTTCCGCCTGTCCTGTAGGTCACTACCGGGGTGCCGCAGGATATCGACTCGAGATTCACGGTCGGGTAGTTGTCCTGATATGTCAGGTTCAGGAACGCGTCCGCTGCGCTGTACAGTTCAGCGAGTTCGTGGACGTCAGAGGTCCTCGGGATGCCGATAATGTTGGCCGGCATGCGGGCCATCTGATTCTTGTCCAGGCCTACCAGGACGATGACTTCCTGCGGGGTCAGCATTGACGCCATGCTTATGAAGTCGTCGAGCCCTTTCGCGGTGCTCCAAATACTTGCCGCCCCCAAATACATTTTCCGGTCGCCGATTCCGTAGCGTCTGCGGACCGCGGTGCCGTCTGACGGTTTGAAGACGTCCGTGTCTATACCATTATGTATGACTTTGTAGCGGAAATCTTTCAGGAAAGATTGCTGCATTTCGCCTTTAAGCCAGTCGGAGACGGTGACGATGGTCATTTTGTCGAACGGGATGGAGCAGAATGCGTTTTTCTTGTCGCGCCAGTTTTTGGCGGAGCGGTCTATCAGCCAGCTTTTCGGGAATTCTCGGGTCTGGGGGCATTGGCCACAGCCGTATTTCCATTTGTCGCAATCTGCGTTCATGTAATGGTAACAATGTCCGGTGAAAAGCCAGCAATCATGCACGGTCCAGATTACTTGTTTCCCGCAGCGGCTCAGCCAGTCGAAAAGTATTTTATAGTTAAGGAAATAACCGTGAATGTTGTGAATATGAATAACATCCGGATCGATCCTTTCGATATCCTTTATGAATTTCCTAGTCGCCTCTACCGAGGCAAGGCCATGCCTGTCGAACATCCTGGTTGCCAGTCCGTGAAACGCAACGCTCATCCTGTCTCCTACAGGAACTGTACGTGAAGTACATTCCATCTTGCCGTCACGTCCGGCACTGTAGGCTATGTAACTTTCCCACCCTGAAGCCATTGCAGCATCGCCAATCTCACGGATGATTCGTCCGGTAGAAGTGCTCGTCCTCAATACGGGATTAATTTGCAACAGTTTCATTAGCAGTCGGTTTTAGTGTTTCAAACAGGTCAATCCATTTTTCCATCACCTTTTCTTCAGAAAAAGTTTCAGAGATTTCCAACGCTGATTCTGACATCTTCTTCCGAAGAACATCGTCCGTCATCAATTTCGTAAGACGCTCCGCGAATGTGTCGATGTCTCCGTCGGTGACTATATATCCGTTGTTTCCATCCCTGATGATGTCGTATGGTCCACATTTGAAGTCAAACGATACGACAGGAAGGCCGCAGGCCATTCCTTCAATCATCACCATAGGGAAGCCCTCATAGTGTGATGTCATCACCAGAATAGAACTCCTGATGTATTCGGAGCCAATGTCTTTCACGGGCTTATGGATAGTCACGCTGTCCCTGATTTTCAGGACATCTATCATATCCTCAAGTTGCTGTTTCCATTCTCCCTGCCCGAAGATGTCCAGTTTCCAGTCTGACAGTGCCGGATTTCTCATGACTTTCTCCCAGATGGCCAACAGCCTGTCAAAGCTTTTCTGGTAGTCCAGACGTCCCACAGCGATTACTCTGTGAGGCGTCGAGTCCGTACTTTTGTCAGACAATTTCATGGCGGCATTCGGTATGACTTCCATATTCGGAAGTCCGCCCCATAATGCAGCATCTTCATTGGTCAGGACTATGAACTTGTCGAAACGCCTGACCATCATAGGATCCCGTCTTGTACGCCAGAGGTCAGCAAGTCTCAGAAGTCCTTTTCTTCCATAGAGGAGCCGGAAGAATCTGTTATAGTGCAGTTCGAGAACCTTGCGGCTCCCGTCCTTGATTTTCGGAATAAAGGAAGACTCTGACGGATAGAGAGAGACCATTATATCAGTTTTATTCTTTTTCAAGAATTCCGTCAGGGCCTTCCTGTGAGCCCGTCTCTTATTGAAATACCCCAAAAATTTCAGAAGCGGGCTTTTATGGTTGTCATCAGAATAATTGATTCCCAGGTCTGTGATTTCCACGCCGTCGGGAAACGGATAGAACGGTGGGCGTCCATGCTGGTCTGTCGTCACAATGGACACGTCCCATCCCATCTTATTCTTCAGATATGTCACTTTATTCAGCAGCACCCTTTCCATACCTCCGGGGTTGTAGATGGAGTGGATGCAATATGTCAATTTCCTGGAGGTTCAGTTTTTAATAGGTGGTTGTCAATGACAGTTTTCACTTGTAAATTACGCCGTACATAAAGCGCTGGAACACATTGAAATAAACCCAGATTGCAGGATAGATGCCCCAGGCTGCGAATTGTTGCAGGAGCTTTATTCTGAACGACAGGCGCTTGTTGTTCCAGATGTATTTGTCGGCTTCCGGATACCATTCTTGCCAGCGACGGTAGTCTTTTATGCTTCCGGTCAGAAGGAACGGCAGTTTGACATTGAGTTTGAACAATGCGATCCCTTCTGACAGTCCTTTTCCGAACACGCTTTTCAGGTATCCTATGGTTTCGTCAGTATTGAATTTCAGGTCAGCCAGTGCCCTGTCCGAAAGCGATCCGCTGGACATGGCCACGTCGCTTTTCACATAATGATAGAATGCTTCGTGGACGTATGCGCCACGTACTGCCCTGGACATCAGGCGAATCATGGTCATATCTTCGCCCATGCTGTGGCCTTCCGGGAAGCGGATTCCGTTGTCGGTATAGAGTTTCTTCCTGACGATTTTGTTCCAGACATTGTACTTCATCGTGCCGTCCAGCATTGACCTTACCGCCGCGAACTGAGTGCTGCGCATCGGCTGCGACATGTACCTTTCGTTGTGAGGGAATGTCAGATACCAGTCGCACCACACGATGTCGGCGCCGCGGGTCAATGTCGCCATGTACATTTTCCTCAGCATATCGACTTCGACGTAATCGTCACTGTCACAGTGATATATGTATTCGCCTTCGGCTGCGTCCATTCCGGTGTTTCTCGCCGCAGGAAGTCCTTTGTTCACGGGGTGCGTCAGCAGTTTCACCTGATCTTTGCGCTCAGGATGCCTGGCAATGACAGTCTTGAGGATGTCAATGCTATTGTCGGTCGCTGCATCGTCCACGAAAATGAATTCGATTCCCGACTTCATCGTCTGGGACAGCAGCGATTCCGCACAACGTTCTATGTACTTCCCGACATTATAAATCGGAACTATGACTGAAACATTTATCATAAAAAAACTTTTTCCTTTCAAATTCTACTGGTGCCAGCCAGTCTGGAGACTATATATTTTACAACTGACGCCAATATCAAGGTCACCGCTACAACTGCGATGACGAACATCCAATCATCTGAAATATTCAAATACTTACCTCGGCACATTTTCATTGCAACTCCATGACAGAGATATATCTCGTAGGAAATGGCACTCAGAAAACTAAAGACTCCTATCTTGCCAATCCGCTCCACTTCAGTGCTTGTCATCACAAATACAAGAGCGATTGTCAGAGCCATATAGGCAACAATTGACGAAACAACTAATTGCATAATAAAACAAATACCGGTGATTCCCACCATCATCGGAATCAGCCAAATTCTTGCTTTATATCTATTAAAAAAAGATTTCAACTCATTTTCTTTGGCAGCATATAACATCCCAAATGGGAACATGATTACTGATACATACCAATATCTTCCAAAGCCTATTGAATATACTATAATGATATACACCAAAGTATATAGAAACATTTTCACCACATGACATCTACTGGATGTTTTATTGATAAAATAGAAGCCCAGATACATCAATGCCAATGCTACAATAAACCAAGCATTGGGGAGCAAAGTTAAGCCACGCGACCAATATCCAACAAGAGTACTTGCGTCAGGCACATCAACATTCAAATAGACAAGAAATATTATCAATGCTATAATATATGGCAAAATAACAGATTTCCATAGTCTATGGCTCAGAAAGTTCGACAAATAAGCCATTCCTTTCAATGTTATGGAGCGTCCAAGGCCATAACCCGACATGAAGAAAAACACAGACACAATTATTGCCCCCCATCGACGAAATTCTGAAAAGCTGGAAATATCACACGTCGTAGAAAAGTGATGAAATACAATCAAGATGGCGAGGACTCCTTTAACTGCATTTGACTTATCTTTACTTAATATGGTTATAGGACTCTTTCTTGTCAGCGATATAACATATAGTATCGCTAAGCATATTGTAAACAATATCATGTAAACGCAAATATTGTTCTTGATTATGAGGCAGTTAGGAAAACCGCATACTCAAACAGATGTAAAGTATTTTGCCGTTTAACTCACTCGATTGGCGATAGTGGCATTGTCCGCCACTTCTGGAAGTCTATCGGACTCAGTTTTATAGGGCAGACAGAGGAACAGGGCAAATACCAGAAAGATATCTGTGGATACTTTGCACCATATAGTAAAATTCAACAAGAGGAGCATCAGGAACAGGAATCCTGTTTCCGGCAGACGTTTCCTGCAGGTCAATGCGACCTTTATGAAGTAAGCCATGAAAGTTATCAGGCCGAAAATGCCAAAATAAAAAATAAATCTAAGGTAGCCAATGTCTGTATTCTGGTAATAGCCATGCCATCGTACTCCTGTATAATAAGGTTCGCTGTAATATGGATTCTCGAAGTAACCATTGCCTATAATCCATGTTTTGATTTCATCCGGAAAAACCACCATATTTTTCAGAATCTCATTTGAGTGTACCTCCCATGTGCCTTTCTCTGCCAAACTGAAAAAACCTTCGAAGGCAAATCTCAAGTTTTGCTTGAATGCCGGGCTGATGTTATAGAATAGTATTGAACAACATACTGCAATAACCAGCATTATTCCCGATGTTCTCCACAGAGTCTTGTACTTTTCTATAGAACTGAGTGAAAACGGACGCGTCAATATAAGTAAGTAAACAACTGACAATGCTATACCGATAGTGGTCGTCCTGGCAATCATATTTCCTACCACTGCTATAAACATGAATGCTGAAAGATACCATAGCATTAGCCAAATGCGTTTGCTCTGGTTGGTTTCTCCTTCAGAGATTCCTACAAGCCGATATACGCACATCAGCAATATGGCGCAGAATCTGGTAGCCGCTACATCCAGACTACAGCCGATTCCATAAAGTCTCGTCTCATTCTTACCCATGAATCCCTGTCCGGCGACAAACAAATCCACGAAATGCTTGACAGCGGGTACACTATCAATGATTAAAGCTAAAGCGCATTGTACTACACATAGCACTATGAGATAATCACAGATTAACCTGACATCTACTTTTCCGTGAATTGTCTTGAGCAAAGCCACGACTACATTGGCAGCACTGAGCCAAACCAACATTGACACGATGTAAGTAGAATAGGTATAATCATGAGTTCCATTATATGTTACAGCTATGAAACCGATGAGTGAAACCATGGCGGCCAAGACTGATATCATGAGGAAGTCGTTATCTACCACTACCTTCCTTTTCTTGGCAAACTGAATTGCCAGTACGGCCAATCCGATACCAGCCATCGCCATCTTAGTATTCATTCCCGGCATGAACGTAAATTCAAACGGGAAGAAATAGAAAGATAGCACCACCAATGCCAGCGTATATAATATATAATGCATCCGTCTATGTCAATTAAACAATCCTTCTCCCGAAAACAAAGTACCTCAACAGAATCTTGACTCTTTTCCACAGAGGAAGAAGGTCATAATCATTGATTTTCCTATAGAAGAAGTCAAAGTAGAATTTCTCGTCGAAAAATGGGGACTTTCTGTAGTATTCCCACCAGATATCGAAGTTTATACTGTAACTTTTCCATGGTTTGTTACCATTATAATGAACAATACCACTTGAAAAAGCCTTCTCAATAGATTCCTTATTCCAAATAGAAGTCAACGTATCAAACTCTTCTACAGCAAGCTGATTGATAAAAGTCGTAAAACAAAAATCCGGGCCCAAATACTTGATTCTTCCTTTACAAGCAATATTCAATATATCCATATCCTGGAACATATACTTATTCTTAGCCAGTTCTTTGAACCTATTGACAAGATTTCTCTTTCTGATTTCTTCTGAGTTAATGATAAGATTACCAGAATAGATTATGTCTTCAGGACTAATTCCTATTTCCTTTTCATAATACTTTTTATAAGATGGGACAAACTGAGCCAAAGACTTGACACCTGCGAAGCAACAGTCTGTCATATCCGTTTCTTCAAATATCTCAGTCAAGTCGCTCCGAAATATGACATCGACATCTGAATATATTATCTTATCGTACTCCGGTATGATTTCCGGAATCAGCAGGCGATAATATGCAGGAGTCGTTATGCCTCTGATTTCAAATGCATTATCAAACTCATTACCAACCGGTATGAATGTCAGTTTACAATTATCATAGTATTCCGGCAATTTCATAAGGTCTGTCTGGGTCATTGACTGATTTGCCGGATGCAATATAAAGATATCATAACTTGTATCTTTCTTTGCATTCAGCAGTAGTGATGAGATACATACACATGCAGGCATGACCAAGTTCTTGTCGAATGCAAAAACAATAGGTATCGTCATATTATCAATGGTAATTTTCTGTATTCTTCACTTTTGAGGAATTTACGTCCCTCATTCATAGCATCAAGTTTAATCTTGAAAATGTCAAACCGTCCTTTTATCAGTGATATCACTAAAGCAAAGGCAAAAGCATAACCGATGCATAGTATGTTAATAAGCCTCATCACAGCTGATTTTTCTGGAAGGTATATGAATCTATGCCAGAAAATGGTCTTATATATAAAGTCTGCATATATGAGAGACTTCTCTTTCTCGGGCTTTCTATTAGTTCCAGCATCCAGATGAACAATTCCAGTTGTAAATGCAGTAAGTTGCTTTAAGTTAGACTTATACATTTTATAGTACATCACCTGATCCTCACCAATAGGATACTTTTGTCTATCCAGCCAAAGTTCTTCTTCAAATCGTATTGACAGGAAAGATTTCTTTGAGCACAAGAAACAAGGCCCCGCATTAGTTTGTGACCAGTAAGCATCTTTAACAGGATGAGCATTATACGAATACCCTGCAGTCCGCATTACCTTGTATCCCCAGTGCCTGTCGTTATACCTTGCTCTCATTCTTCCTGATGCCGCCATCATAAACCTTTGTTTGAATGGACGCTCAGAATTGTGAAATACATCCGGAGAAATCACATCTGCGCCATATCTTCCAAGAAGGCTAAACATTTTTTCTACGGCATCTGGAGGAAAATACAGATCATCATCAAGGAATAGTATATACTCTGTCTTAACCTCATCGTAACTCAAAGCTCTCTGCGCCACCATACCCTTCTTGACGAAAATATACTTCTCCGTCCCTACCGTTTCCGATGGAATTTTATATCCCTCAGCTATATAGACCAATATTTCCTCTGGAGGAAGAGTTTGGCTGACAAGTGAATCAAGTAGCTTCTGATATTTCTCTCCGGCAGTGCCAAGAGTTCGGATTACTGCAGTATATTGCATAATTTAGGATATCAATTCATGTACAACTTTATACGCCTTATTTTTAAACCTTACTAAAGTAGCTGAGATTGCCGGAGGAAAAAGACAAACAAAATAAGACTTATTAAAAATATGATATCTATATATTCTTTGCCGTGTTCTTGAACATAGAGCTTTCAAATCACACATCTCGATGATAGATGACCTGTCTTCATAATATGGACTTGACGATAAAGTATCAAGCGTCCAATAATACATCATAACACTGTTCAACTGATATATTCTTCTGACATCAATGTTATCCGTTTTCATCGAATATTCAGCATAGGTATCACATAAACAAAATGAATACTTGATATTATCAGTATTTATCCTTGATGTCAAGGAGTTTCCACGCTTTCTGTAGGCATAAAACTTTAATGGTACATATACGGATTTCAGCGGTTTTATAAATAACCTGATATTAAAATCAATATCCTCTTGGAACCGCTGCTTTTCATTAAATCTCAGTTCAGAAATAGCATCACGTTTGTACAAATATAACCAAACAAAATTTTCACCATGAATTCCATCCCTTATAAACACATCGTTAGATACAATTCTATTTGCAATCTTCCCACGACAATCCAGGATTTGCCTCTGTGTAGTCATTCGTGCAGAATCATCAAACTCATCAAAATCGCCACGAACCACATCAGCATCAGTCTGTTTTGCCACTGACAAAAGCTTATCCAAAGTCGAATTGTCAGTCCAAAAATCATCTGAGTCAACAAATATTACAAATTGACCATTAGCCTTATCCAATCCATAATTTCTTGCTGACGACAGGCCACCATTATCTTTGTTATATAGGTGAACTCTAGTATCCTTGGCTAAATACTTTTCACATATTTCTCTTGAAGAATCAGTACTACCATCATTAACTAATATAATCTCGACATTCCGATATGTTTGTTGAATTATACTGGTAAGACATTCATCTAAATATTTTTCCACGTTATAGACAGGGACTATCACTGATATAAGGTCTGATTCTTTCATAAATTCATACACTATTACACGTTATACCTCCTTCCAAGACGTCTGAACGGAACCATGAACAATTGCATGTTTGATGCTTGAATAATAAATTATCTCCGCTCAGATTAGGTACTGGTTTTCAATTTCGTATGCATCCATATTACTACTGGCGATACTAGACAGGTAACATCTAGAAATATCGCCCACTTTGTTACAAAAAAGACATTGGAATGCAACACACTGACTCCTACATTTTTCCGAAACTCAATCAATTTAGACCTACAACCAGAATTATTCATCTTAAATAAAAGAAATAATGAGGCTATGTAGTCGCCTAAAAAATGCAAAGACAAAGGATTATTTTTCTCTCCATAAATATTATGAACCAATAGAAATTTATCTCTATTTAGTTCAAACAAATTTGTTTTGTTCTCATACTTACTTTCCCAATTTGGGACATAATAAATATACCCTATATCTCCACTGCTTTTTATTATTTTACAATATTGCAAATAGTTCAAATTGAACACTAAATCCTCTTGATAATTGTATGACTCATTAAAGGAGACATTGAAGTTCTCTATAATACTACGTTTATATAATTTACACCAAACATATCCCAACATAGAATTATTATTCATCAACAACAACCCTTCTTTCATTGGGCCTTCGAAAGAAAAAGAGAACTTTCTTCTATTTGTGAATTCCACATCCTCAGACTCAAACATCGCCTTATCTGTAACAAATCCCTGAATCACATAATCGACGGAACTACAGGTGTTATCTATAAAATTAGACAACCACGACGGCAGAACAACATCATCAGCATCGCAAAACGTAACCCACTTTCCAATAGCATTATCCAACCCTAGATTTCTTGCAGAACTCACACCACCATTAGGCTTATGAAAGGCTCTGACACGAGCATCCTTTGCAGCGTATTCGTCGCAAATACGACCTGATTCGTCCTTGCTGCCATCATCTATCAGAAGCAGTTCAAAATCCGTCATCGCCTGAGACAAAAGACTGTCAACACAGCGATTAAGATATTTCTCAGCATTATATACAGGCACAATTATCGAAACTAAAGGAACTTGGTTACCTTTCATAATCTATCTACCTAAAGTAAATCTTAACTTGTCAATTCCAACCACTATAGGTCTCATGCCATGAGTGAGCATCCACATCATGACTTTGATTTTTTTATTACAGAATGGGCATGACCAGATATATTTTCTGGAAACAGGAAAAAGGTTCAAAAAGTCTTCATGTTTATCCGGGAATAACACTAAATCCTGCTTATTTTTCAGTACCCTCCAAGAAAGTACTTTTTCCAATCTTTGCCCCAGACCATGTTCCTCTATAAAGGCAATAATAAACTGATAAGTTTTCTTTTCATCCTCAAATGTTTTCCAATTCATGCTATGCATTATCGAAGACACGTTTGCACGATTGTAATAATACAATGTATCGTTTACTTTGGATACCTCTTTAGCATAATAAAACAACTGACATGCTACATAGAAATCTTCGCAATAGGAAATCCCAAATGGATATGATATAGGATTATCCAAATAGATACGCCTCTTAATTATCATGTTCCATAAAACGGTCCAGCCATAAGAGATATAGTGTTCTAAAAAAAGAACCTTATCTTGGCACAACTCTACAGAGCGACAAATTGTTTTTTGAAGACCATAATCCATGAGAAAATCACAATACACAATCTCCGACTTTGTACTCTCCGCTTCATCATATAGTTTCTCATACATCTCCACGGAAACATAATCATCCGAATCGCAATGAGCCACATACTCACCTGTCGCGACATCAAGTCCAGTCTTTCTTGCTTGAGCCAAGCCTCGATTGTGCTCATGACGGACATATTTGATCTGAGCCAACCTATCGGGATAATTGTTCGCAAGAGTCTTGACCAGTTCTATGCTATTATCAGGAGAGCAATCATCTACAAAGATAATCTCAATATCTTTCAGTGTCTGTTCAAATAACGACTTCGCACATCGCTCTACATACGGAGCAACATTGTACACCGGTACGATAACCGAGACAAGAGGGGTATTATTATCGGTCATGGTACTTTCTTTCCAACATTCCGCTCAAATAGCCAAGGCTATGAGCCTTAAGTTTTTGCAACCTAGAATAGACTTCTGCATAGTCTATCGGTGCTATCAGTTCGGAGCGACGAGCGCTGTACTCCTCATAATCATTGACCATTCTTCCTTCCAGTCCGAGTTGCGATAGCATTGACACAAATCTGTCCGCACCGCGCGAGTGATTGACAATCGCAATGAACGGCTTACGGTTTATGACTGAAAAAACGCAGCCATGGAATGAATCAGTAACGACAAAGGACGCATTCCTGAAATTGTCAAGCCAGGACTGTACCGGAATCATTTTATCCGGACTTCCGTCTGACTTCTTGGGAGACAAGCCCATAAAACTCTCTTTAAGACCTAACTCGCCGGCAACATCATTGGCAATTTTCGCCTTTTGCCCGTCAGTATCGAGAACATAACTGACAAGAGTATCTTGCTCTGCAGTTACAGGACATGCTGTTTTCGACCTTTCAATAACATAGTCTTCAGCGCCGAGCAGCAATGTCGGGTCCAGAACAAGTTCAGCATGCTTTCCGAAATACTGTTCCACAAGTCCGACAGCGGACTCCTCACGGACGGAGATAGCGTCGAAACGAGATGACAGACTTTTGCACGTCTCCAGCATCTGCTCAGAAATAGGATTCTCAGATGTTCCGAAGGACGCGCCATAGGTAATTTTCAGCATCTTGTCATCCGGCGGAAAAAATCCTGCAAAGCAATCAGTCAAAAATGGGGAATAGCACTCTCGCCAAACCTGATCACTGCCAACAATAAGGCAATCCAGTTTCTGTCGTTTAACGCGCCTGAGTAGAGCCTCTGAAGATCTTAACGGACATGTAATATTAATGTTTTTGCGAACAAACTTTAACAACACAGAGAAGTCGATCTGGTCTCTTTTATCTATCACGTACCTCTGACTCCACGGACTCAAGATTGCTATGTTTTTCTGACCTTGGATATATCTTCTGACCATACATTTCAATACGCTCCCACACCTGCGGATAACCAGGCCGACAGACGGCGCAGCTGATGCGCGATCCAGAACTACAACCTCATGCCCCATCCGCTCCAAAACTGTCTGAAGAGCATAACATTGTAGAATACCTCCGTAGTTAGATGCCAGAGGTAAGGTCAAGATTCCTATTTTCACGATAGTTCCTATTATTTCTTGAGGCGGTCCCAGAACGAGCGCTTTGGTTCCGCTGCAGAATAAATTTTCCTGTAATACTCTCCCCAGGAGAGGCCTGAATGAACCATCTCGTAGATGACACCCCAGTCGGGAAGGCCGCCGAGATTGCGGTCATCAATGAATACGTCGGCAGTGAGCTTTCTCGGCTGCTGTACAATTTCATCTGCGTCGTAACGAATTTCAGGATGATTCGTATTGACGGCGTAAAACTCGACCCCGCGGGCGGAACACCATTCGACAGCCTCTTTGAGAAGATCGCTTTCACGAACAGACCAGAGGATGAGCCTATGGCCTTCGGCGATCAGCAATTTCAATGTTGCTGTGGCAAATGGAATTTCTTTTCCGATTTCGGGATACCTATGCTCTACAATAGTTCCGTCAAAGTCAATTGCGATGGTCATGCGTCAGATGGTTTCGATAAATTCAGGTGAGACAGAAACGAGGGCGACGGACATTACGCCTTTTACCTCGATTACAACTTTCTTGGACCTCATGCCTTTCAGTTTCACGAACATACCTTCGCAACCTTGGAAGATTCCCCCGGTTATCCGGACTTTCTGACCTTTGGAGAGGTTGACCTCGCCTGCCGGATAGTACCGGAGATTCTCCTCGCAAGAAGCAGTCACTGAAATGAATCGGGCCATGTCATCATCCGGGACGATAATCTTGTTCCCGGTCCTCCCGTCCATCATGTACTGCATGAATGGAATACGTCCGGAATTCTTGACTTCCGTCATCCTGTCCTGTGTACAATTCACAAAAACAAGATTCCGGACTGCAGGTTCCAGAACTCTCTTGCCGTTTTCGGTTACGTGCCACTGCATAGGTGTATAACTGGCGATGCCAAGCGAATCCAGAATTCTCTTGACCTCGGCTTCCCTGCGATAAGTAACTCGCATGGCAAACCAAAGTTTTATGGTCTTTCTGGCCTTGACCTTAAGGTAAGCACATACCTCTGGGGCTTGATTTTTAATGTATTCCATTGAAAATCAACTACTTATATCAATTTTTTTTAATAAATACCGCTGTATTTTTGCTTGTTATAGCCTGAAAGTTAGGTTATGTTCGGCAAGTGGACGGCTATCTCGTCTAATTAATTCAGGAAAAAGCCTTGCTTATCAGTAAAGGTTGGTGTATTACCATGCTTCTATCCTTTATAATTTTTCTAAATGCAAAGAAAATGGACTTTGCTTTGACTGACGTGTTAATTCTTGTCAAAAATCGACTTTTTTCACAAAAAACCAGCCAAAAAATTTTACGGAGAATCTTGTCAAATCAGTACCGAAATCGACAAGTCATTTTCAGAACTATTTAGTTTTCAGTGTTTTACGAACGATTACTCGTCCCCCCCCCATTCGATGTGGTGCGATATGCAGAAGGTGTCACTCCTGTAAAAAGTTTAAATGCTTTCGACATTGAAGATGCATCAGGAAAGCCTGTAAGCGCAGCTATGTCGAGCAATGTCATCTTAGGCTCAGTCTGCTGAAGCAGGCGCTTGACTTCCTCTATCCTGAGAGACTTTATCCAAGTATTGAAGTTCTTCTCATAAATATTGTTCAGAAAGTCTGAGAGCAGTCTCGGGCTGACTCCCATGCTGTCTGCAGCACTTGACAATGTGATGCCTTCGGTCAAATATAATTTATCCGGACTTTCGCTCCATTGTTTTACAATCTCGTCAATTCTTCGTCTGTCCGGTGTTTCAGTATCGGAAGCAATTTCTTCAGGCTCCTGCACATCAGATGCGGTTTCTTCTATGGATGACGGTTCCGGAGTCATATCCGAATCCATAAAATCTTCACTATCATTGACATCGCCTGCAACTGTAAATGTATCCTTATTCTTGTGTGGCGCTTCGTTGTAGGTGAATGCCGGCGAAACGAGATTGAAGATATGCTGGAGGTTTATCAGTACGACAGTAAACAGAATGAACAAGCCCGTATTCAGGCTCATTATTACCAGCCTGTGAACGGCGTTTACACTAAAAAAGAAGAAGAATGTCGTTATTATATAGATGGTAAACGCAAGCATTATGGAATAGACCTTGTGCCCGTCCTCAATATGGTTGTCAGTATAATAGTCGCCAAGAAGCCTGTTATATCTCGACATCTCCTGATATAGCCAAAAGCCGACGACCAGCAATTCTATCAGAAGGCAGACGAGCAAAGTTCCGGACAAAAAATTTGCGGAACCCAACTTGATAAATTCCTCATATGAGGCCAATGTAATCAAATCAGTCTCCCGTAAGAATGCCAATATATATAGGACTGTCAGAACAAATACCGGAGAAACAAGCAGCAACATACTGCGGAGATTGACCTTCTCAGATCTGAAGAGTTTCAGCATAGCTCCCACTCCCAAGAAAATCTGGCTATACATTATGAGCGGCGCAAAGAAGTGGTTTGCTACTACGTAATCGACCTTGAGCCACTGGAGATAAATGACGACAACATCAAAAAGTACATCCAGAAAAGCGGCAAATGCAATGCTTCTCAATACAAATCTGAAGTTGTGGGATCCATTGTTTTCCCTTGTCCTGACACCAATGAGGACCATTCCCAGCACAAGACAAATCATGCCGGAACACAGGTAAACGAGGAATTCCATTAACTTCAAACTCATAATCGCAAAGATAATATGTTTTTCACTTCCACGGAAGCGAAAAACTCTGAAGAATACGCAAATAGTGCAAATGAACCAAACATGAACCAGAACCACCCCGAAAAACAAATTTTGTCAAGCCAAACAAAAGACGTAAATTTAGGGATAAATCAAGACTTATGGGAAATTTTATAGATAAAGGCAACGATGGCTTTGCTTCTGTCCGCAACACTAACTTTGTGGACAAGAGCATGCTTATTGAAGAAGTTAACTCTGTAATGTTGACCGAAAACCGATACATGTGCGTTACACGTGCACGTCGATTCGGAAAATCCGTTGCAGTGAAGATGCTTAATGCCTACTATGACAGGTCCTGTAGCTCAGAGAGTCTGTTCGAGGGGTTGGAGATCAGCAGGCAGCCTGACTTCAAGAAACATCTGAATCATTTTCCTGTACTCTATCTGGATATGACAGATTTCGTAACGAAGTACGGAGACGATAATCACCTGATAGATAAAATGAAGCAGGACATCTGCAACGAACTGCTGAATGTGTATGAAGGAGTCGCAATGAATACCAATGATGATCTTATGGACCTTCTGGTAAGCATCGTTGACAATACAGGCGAGAAGTTCGTATGCCTGATCGACGAGTGGGATGCTCTTTGTCGAGAAGGATATGAGAAGCTGATGGATGAATATGTGGATTTTCTTCGCAGGTTATTCAAGGGCAGCAAAACAGAGTATGTGTTCACGTGTGTCTATATGACAGGTATTCTTCCTATCAAACGATATAACACACAGTCAGCATTGAACAACTTCGAAGAATATACCATGCTGAGTCCGGCCCAGCTTGCCCCTTACTTCGGCTTCACGGAGAAAGAAGTTCTTGCTCTATGCAAGGTGGCGGATATGGATGCCCATGAAATGAAACTCTGGTATGATGGCTACGAATTGGGAAACGAAAAGGCCATATACAATCCTTTTGCAGTAATGAGAGCATTGAAGAGAAGATCGTTTTCAAGTTACTGGACTAGCACGAATACTTTTGAGGACTTGCGCAGATATATCACCATGAATTTTGAGGGGTTGAAGGATGACATTGTCTCCGCGTTCAATGATATTCCGGTGAAAGTCAATTCTCTTCGTTTCAGCAACGACATGCATAAGGTCGACTGCAAGGATGATGTTCTGACGCTATTGTGTCATCTGGGTTACTTGTCCTATAATGATGCCACCAAGTGCGCCTGCATTCCGAACTATGAGGTCCGTCAAGAGTTTGAAACGGCCATCGCGGACACAGGATGGGCAGAAGTGACAGATGCTCGGGAAAGTGATTCTGGTGGGCATCAACTATGACAGGAAAACTAAGAAGCATAGTTGTATTATAGAGCATACCGAAAAATTCCAAACAACCAATAGACCTTGAAATGAATTTTCTAGAAGAAAAGATTATCTCGGACGGAGTAATCAAGGAAGGCAACATCCTCAAAGTTGACAATTTTCTCAATCATCAGATTGACATTGACAAGCAAGCAGGTGCCGATGTCGTCGGTCTGGGCGTCGCCATTGAAAAGGGGCAGCAGAGGGGCGGCAATCTTCTCCGCGAAGCGGGATACCATCAGGAGTCCATCGCGATTATCGACAACATGGATTTCGAGACGCAGACTATTCATTTCAGAGATAATAGATAAACTATGGAGTATTTGTCTAAGGAACGCTACGACGAGATCGTCGCAGAAATCAATTTTCTGATAAATGAGGAATATCCGCGTATAAAGGATGCCTTGGCTGAGGCCCGGGCTCAAGGGGATCTAAGTGAGAATTTCGAGTACCGCGCCGCCAGGAGGGCCCAGGGCAAGACTATCAGCAGGATACGCTTTCTGCAGAGGGTGCTGGACTACTCCAGAATTATTGACACGAAGGCTCTGCCGAAGGACCAGATTTCATTGCTTAGCAAGGTGGAGTTCACGAATCTGGCGACAAATATGAAAATGACTTATACCATAGTCAGCCCGCATGAGATGGACCTCCAGAACGGAAAGATTTCCTGCAAATCGCCGATAGGAATGGCACTGATGGGCAAAAAGGTAGGCGACATCGTGGATGTCCAGGCCCCCTCAGGAGTCTTCCAGCTGCGAATCGAGTCAATGTCAATCGAAGGGTAAATCGTCTTTTTCTTTATTCATTAGCAACTTCTATTATTTTTATTTCAAACTGTTAATCTTGACACAAACACACTGCACATGGTCGAGTCCATATAACATTGAACGAGAATCTATTCCCATCCAAGAGAATAAAGTCTGAATTTTCTGGTATTCATTGATGATGTAACTTGTGTCTATTTCCTAAGCATGAAGTCTGAAACAGATTGGTTCATGGTGAGCGATTCTATTTCTCAGACTATTCACCTTGTCAAGTTCATTAAATATGTAGGCATTGTTGTATTGAGCAGTAGCCGATGAACGAGGTTTATTTGGGAATACCCTTAACAGACATTGCCCTGTCGCACGATACTGTAGAGAGGAATACATATATTTCCATACACCGAATTCCATTTCTGCGATCAGTTTGGAATGAGAATATATGCCTTGTCTATCCAATCGGTTGAAAGCTTTTTCTATGATTTTTCTTGTCTCGTTCATGCGGCCATTGGAGAAGATTCCATTAACTTGAATAGAATCTTTCAGCCAATTCCCTCCCAATATCGGTACCAGAAGGCTATCAATAGCATTACGCAAAGCCACCTCAAAGCAGCTAACAATCGTGAACATCTCCTGCGATAAGCGTAAGTTGTAGCGGTACAAAGCCATAGCCTTACGAGTGTCACCATTCGCAGCATCTTTATACCTCTGCATTCGCTTGGCAGACAATATTCTTTCAAATTCTAAATATTCCATAAAAACTAGTCAATTTACTTTGTTGAAACAAGAAAAAACGCTATATTTGCAACGTTGATTCCCGGTAGCCTCTGACTCGTCAAGCTATCGGGTCTTGTTTTTATATAATTCTCGTCTACAAAAATACATCATTTTCTGCGATCACGATTATGCCACACTATATTATTACTGAAAATAAGCATAAACTATCGTATCACAAAAACATTTCAACTAGAACAAAACAGAAGTTATCAATGCTCCCCCAGACCGTCCGAAAGTCCTCGCGAGACTGAAATACTTCTACCCCTATACAAGGACAGAAGCGGATTCGCGATTCTCACTGAGGAATGTTTGACTTTTCGGACAGTCTCCCCCATCTATTTCCGGACAAGTTGCATATTCCAGTCACTGCAAGTGGCTGCGCCGATATGGCATTGACAGCAGTACAGGGTCGACGGCATAAATAAGTGTTTGTCATTTTTCCATCGTAAAAACAGATGGTGTTTCTGCCACTTTTCCAATACGGTTTGTACCGCACTCGAGAAATTGCTGTACCGCAGCGAGGACTTTTTCGACCCTCTTGGCAGCGGCCAAATCCGCTATATGACTGATAATCATACATTTACCACATTATTGTTATGCCAAGAGGTGCATTCAAAAGGGGGTCTTGGCAGCGGCTACAGTAGCTTTTAATTAGCGTAATACTCTACTACACAATAAGTTACACGCATCAAACACCAATGAATATCTTGCCAAGAGGGTCGAAAAAAACATATCAGTCGGCGTAAGATTTGTGCATGGCGCTGCGTTATCGCTATGTGGGAGTTTTCACATTGACTACCTTTACAATTATCCTGAATGAAGAACTTTATTCCACGGAAACATTTCAATCTAGACAAATGCCTGAAACTCTTCCATAACACTTAAACGTTTATGGTAAGCAATTCGTCGATGTCGGTGAGGTAGTTCGGGGTCCTGAAATCGGACTTTACTTTCCAAATGGAATCCTCTTCCCCTTCCACACCCAGGCGGACAGTCTTCAGGCCAAACTTAAGATTCATATTGTCAATGCATTGGGAGAGGTCAATGCGTTCCTTACGATTCGGAACATGGTCGAAGAGAACAGGCTGCGAGAGCCCGTCGGCAATACGTGAAAGAATCACGCCGGACTTTTTGTAATGGATATCTGGACGATAAATCCGGTCAACCACCTTCAATGCATATTGTGTAAGTTCCAGAGTATCAGAGGACGGCAGGTCCAGACGCTCGGAATCACAGTTCATGTATTGAGGCAGGTCTTCACGGAAACGATTACTCATCACAAAGACCGTAACCTCTCCCGCAGATGAATTCTGAGAGCGGAGCGTCGCAGCGCAACTTGCTGTAAATGACGCTACTGACGCCTTCAAATCATCAAGAGACGTTATCATTGACCCGAAACTTCGGCTGGTGGTTATGGTCTGGCGGTCCCGGATTTCGCTCGTGTCAATGCAGGGGTAGCCGTTCAGTTCGCGCCACGTCTGGTAACCCGGTTTATGGAAATGTCTCAGCACCCACTCCCCCGGTTTGTCGGCAAAGGCCAACGGTGTGGCAACCCCGAAAGATATCAGTTTCTCCAGAGTGCGCCTGCCAATCCCCCAGATATCTGCAAGTTCAGACATTGACAATGCCTTCCGGCGTTTCTCATCGTCGTCAATGATACATACTGACCGGTAGCCAGGGTACTTTTTAGCGAATTTGCTTGCGACCTTGGCCAGGGTTTTCGTCCTGGCAATGCCGACGCTTACCGGAATGTCTGTCCAGAGGCGTATCTTCTCCACCATTTCCCTCATCATCTTCACCAGGTCATGGTGGGCCTCGTAGCCGTCAAGATATAGGAACTGCTCATCTATGGAATAGGTCTCGGTGCGGGAAACGCATTGACGCATAATACTTTGCACACGCTTAGACATCGCCGCGTAAAGCATCAGATTGCCGGAGAATATGGCAATATTGTTCTTGTCAATGACATTGCGGACTTTGAATAGCGGGTCTCCCCTTCTGATTCCCAGAGCCTTGGCCTCCGGCGTCAGGGCGACAATGTTGCCGTCATTGCTCGACAGCACGCACACCGGTCTGTTTTTCAGTCCGGGGTGAAATGCCCTCTCAACGGAGGCAAAGAACGAGTTACAGTCAGCCAATGCTACCATGATATTTGCGGTTTATATGTTATCCTCACACGGAATTCCCAGTCTTGAAAAAGCATCTTATCCATGCCGGCTCCCAAAGAGGTGTTTCGCACCTGCAAAACGATAAGTACCGCATTGCGCTTCACACTGTCCAAACTTGAATTCCTAGTCTCTGGTCTTATGTATTATATATGTCACGGTCCCCCAGATGCTGAAGTCGTCTTCCGGAGTAACCTTGAGGCGCGGATAATCGGGATTGGCAGGGACAAGCCAGCCTTCCCCGTCCTCTTCAATGAAGTGCTTCAGGGTAAACTCGCCGTTCAGTTCGCACACGGCTATCTCCTTTGGCGTCGGATTGCGATTACTTTTATCGACTATGACAATATCGCCGCTGATGACACCGGCATCTATCATTGAATCTCCGTTTACCCGCACAAGATATGACGACTCCGGGTGCGGACAGAGCATCCGGAGCAGGTCAATGTCCTGGGAGCGCTCGTCGCTGTCAAGCGGGACAGGGAAGCCCGCCACGACCCGCGTGTCAAAAAACGGAAGGGAGTATGTCTTGACTGCCATCGCAGGGACAATGCTTCCGATGGAGGTCAATGATGACTCCGCATCAAGGGCACGACGGAGACTCCGGCAAATGAAGTCCGTCTTGTTCGGTTTGGCGTCCAGGCGTGAGGCCATGTCTCCCGGGAGCCTGAATGACACCATTTTACTGTCACCCTTAGGACGGCCCGCACCGGGACGTGCCCCTCCATGTGATTTCTTTATGTCCATATCCATAAGATTCATTATTCAAGTTCCGCAAATCGTCAAACATGCCGAACACCAGCACGAAGATACCAATTATTTTGATTTTCGTAATACATTTTTCAAAAAATTACGAAATTTTAACACATTTTATCTGAATATGTATATATTGCGGCGGCAAAAAAACTAAAAATATGAACAGACTAAAATCACTATTCTGCCTGACCGCAGGCATCATTTCACTGGGTCTCCAGTCTTGCAAAAAAGATGGGGAAACTGCCGTAAAAGTCGAAAAAATCGAAGTTGCACAGACTTCAGTCACCCTCAATGTGGGAGAAACATATACACCTGAAGTCATTGTCACACCGGAAAACGCAAAAGAATATACACTGGCATTGACCTCGGACAACGAAACTGTCGCGAAAGCCGAAGGCCTGAGCGTCAAGGCATTGGCAGCTGGAACAGCAGTGATAACTGTCAATGAAACCACTTCGGGCGCAAGCACGACATTAGCCGTGACAGTCCTCCCTGAGGGATATCCGAAAGAGGCAATAAAGATGACGACCGCGACCGGTTTCTTCTATGGAGACTATTATATGGCCGGCACTGACAACGCGTGGGCATTCATGACGAGCGGAAACGCTGTCTTCTCAGGTAACAAATTCGAAGGAGAAGGCATAGGTGTCTTCATGGAACTGAATGCGCCGAAGACAGGCGAGCAGGACCTGATCAAAGGAACGTATATTCCTGATCCTGACGGGAAAATGGAAGAATTCACATTCTCCAAAGGAGAGGACTTCAATGCCGAAGGACTGCAGGGCACATTCATATATGACAGCAGCGTAGAAGGAAACTACCTCATGGTAAAGGACGGATGGATCCAGATAACATCAGCATCAGGAGCCTATGATGTAACCGCATGTCTTAAGACCGATACAAAATCATATACGCTGACATATTCAGGTTCATTCCCGCTCCAGAACTTCTCAAAAGACTACGACAACTATAAAGTGGTGGAAATGAACAAACTGGCAGTCGGAACGCTCGACTACTACGGACAGAAAATCTATGGCAGCACAGCTACCGCGCCACATTCAGAATGGACAATCTATCTGGGTGTCGAAGGATTTAATTTCGAGACATACGAAGGTTCAGGAGACATGCTGATGCTCGACATTATCACTGCAGAGAAATATACAAGAGAGGTGCCTTCAGGCAGATACACAGTGATGTATGCGGCGGACAATGCTCATTTCCAGCCGTTCATGGTGGTACCGGGAATCGGTGACGCAAACACAGGAAACGTACTCGGAACATGGTATGCACCTGATTATATGCCTAGGTACGGAGCGAATATCGGATATGCTGACATTGTCAATAAAGGAAACGACTCGTACTCCATCGAGTTCAAGTTCCGCGACGACCGCAACGAGGCCTATTTCCAGGGCAAGTTCGACGGGAAACTCGTATATGGTGACTATCACGAATAGTCCGACAGCAAACCAGACAATCGAGTAGGAGGAAAACGAAGTAGTTTTCTTCCTATTTTCGTTTTCCGACCTCTCACACCACCATACGTGCGGTTCCGCACACGGCCTACCTTAGCAAGCTGGCAAAAATGCAGCTAGCCCCTTGTAAATTTCGGATGAAAAAGATATATTTGCATATCACTTACAAATATCAAGTGCTTATCGGAATAATCAATTGCTAAAAATAGAATATGGTCATAGACTTCTCAATATCCAACTTCCGCTCCATTCGGGATAAGCAAACGCTTTCCTTTGAAGCGACCAACAGTACTCATTTGGAGGAGTACTTTGTGATAAAGGTCGGGAAATACCGCCTACTGAAAATTGCCACGTTATTAGGCGCCAATGCTTCGGGAAAAAGCAATGTCTTGAGAGCGTTTCACCTGTTTACAGATTTGATGCTCCATCCTTGCAAGGATAAGACCTCAGAAATTGAATACGACCGTTTCTTCCTAGATGAAGCCTGCCTGCAGCATCCTTCAGAAATGGTCGTCAACTTCATTGTGGGTGAAGCGAGATACAAGTATGAAATCATCTTCGACAACAAGGTTATATATCATGAGGTATTGAAGTGCCAGCCATTCGATGCCCTACGCGAACACATGGTGTTCGAGCGTGAAACCAACAAAGACTCACTCCTGTCCACCATGAAATGGGGAGACAGATACCGTTCGACTACAAGCACCCGTATTTTGTCGGGCAATCTATTGCATAACAGGACTCTTTTCGGGGCCTACCTGAACAGCAACGTGGACATCCCTTGGATGAAATCCATCTTGAACTGGATGAACGACTATTTCATGCCGATGGTCACGACCGGCGACCAAAAACTGCAGAAGTACGTCAGCCAAAGCCTGATGGATAACCTGATAGAAAAGAGCGCACTGGTGCGCCAACTGATGAAAGCAGACATCGGCATCAACGACCTGATGGTGGAACAAACCAAGCGCCCGCTCAATCCCAACATACTCGACCTCCTGCTGCACAGCGACCAGATTCCGGAAAGCATGAAGCAGGAACTGAAGTCAGACCCTACACAGCTGGAATATGACATCCACATGAGCCACAATGGGCATCAGGGGGCTGTGCCCATGGATTTCAAGCAGGAATCAGGCGGAACGCAACGCTACTATGAGTTATCAGGCCTGCTCCTTCAAATCATCAAGGAGCCCCATTTCCTTGCCATTGATGAACTGGAGTGCCGATTGCACCCCTACCTCTACCAGCATTTCGTGACAACCTATCTGCTGAACTCGCATCATTCGCAGTTAGTCTTTTCTTCCCACTTGTCCGAATTTCTGTCTGACAGAGACCTTTTCCGGGACGACTCCGTGTGGATTACCAAGAAATCCGAACAGGGAGATACGGAACTGTATTCACTGGCAGATTTTGATTCGGAAACCTTGCGCGACACGACCAATCGTTACAATGCCTACCGGGCAGGCCGACTGGGCGGTATTCCGCACTTGGGAGATACCTACGTTTCATTTAGCCAAACGAAAGAGTCATGAGAAAGATCAATCGACGCAGTGCTGAGAAATCCATTGCCGTTATAATCGACGGGAAGGATGAAAAATGGTACTTGGAAACGGTGAAGGAGCATTATCCCAACGCGGATATGAAAAAGGCCACCATCAAGCCAGACCTGCCTCAGAAGAAGAGTGTAGAGGCGCTGTTCGCTTTGGCTCAACAAAAACTTGCCATGGAATCCACTCAGGTCATTCTCATCCTGGATATGGACTGCATCATCAAGAACAGTCAAGAATTTGAACATTTCAAAGTCTATTACGAGAAGTATTTGAAATCCACCCAAGGCACACTGACCCCAAGGGAAAAAGCCAAATACGGATGGATGAACAATCTGGTGATCATCGTAAACACCCCCTGTCTGGAGTTCTGGTATTTGCTTCATTTCAGCAAGACCCACAAGTTCTTCCCAGATTTCAGCGCCATGGAGGCTACACTGAGGAAGCAACCAGGGTTGGAAGAATATGACAAAAGCGAAGACTACTACAAGAAATCGCCCAACATCTACGACCGACTGGGCGGAGAAGAGGGCATCCGGATGGCACGTAACAATGCTATGCCTTTTTCATTGGCTGAAGCTAAGTCAACAGGCATATCTGAAATGAACAAATTCTTTGAGATTTTCGAAAAGTAATCCATAATAATTACAGTAACCAGATACAAAAACGGGAAGGTGCTCTCATGACACCTTCCCTTTTTTGTATCTTACCGAATGACAGTAACTTACTTACTCTTTTACACATCTGACGCTCATACCCTGCGACCTCGCGTCCTTCATCGGCTTGAACATACGCTTGCCCTTCATAATCGCCATATACTGGCCGTAGAGAGCCGGATTCGTAGTGGAGGCCTTGCCTACAGTTCCGAACCAGATGCCGGAATAAGGATTGGCTTCCTGATGGTCAAGACCGCCGGACGCATAAACCCTTGTACCGGCCGTAGGGAACCATTGACCGTAAATGTTTGCTCCCGGATTGGCAGGGTCCCAGGTCATGTCTGCAAACTTCATCCAGTCATAAGGGGTATTGCCGTCAGCATCACTTACAGGCACCTTATAGCCCACAGGACACGGGTCATAAATCGTCTTCTTGAAGGATACGCCGCCCCAATAGTCATCATTGGAAACATCTACCCAATCCTTTGTCTCATAGTCACATACGGTAATAGGAGTACCGTCTTCCTCAAACTCTCCCGTCTCCTTGTACGTCATGGCGAAGAAGGTCATAGGCTGACGGATGGATTTTTCTATAGTACCATGATATTCAGCAAGTTCCCTTGTTTTCTTGAGAACATTTCCATCAATGTCATAAAGTTCCCTCTCGCCGTCTTCCTGATACGAATAGTCCTCATTGATAACAGTATAGCATCTAGGAGCGGTGAACGGATCTTTTCTGCCCCATTGATAAATCATGCCATAACAGTCAACTGACGCATGGTTCACGTCAATGGCTCCGAGATTCCTGTACATGAAAGTCCAAGTCGTGCCAGATTCATTCGGCTCGGTTGTATAAAGATCGAGTTCAGGATCGTAATTGCAGACCCACAAATGCCAGCTCCAAAGGATATTTCCGTCATTGTCACACACGGCTGCCACAGCATTTCCTTGAGCATCAGACAGTTCAATGTAAATCTTCTGCTCCGCCGGGGCGAAGTTCAATGACTTTACAAGTCCCTTCGTGTCTTGCCAGACCAGTTTCGCGGAAACGCCTTTGCCCGTGGTCTCGGTCTTTGAATTTCCTTTATACACAGTGGTAAACGTCACTGTACTGCCAGGTTTGATCAAATAGCAGTTGGCAGTACCACCAGCAGAGATGTCAACCGCCTTTTCCACAATCTCTGGTGGTACGGCAGGTTTCTCGTCAGGAATACCCGGCTTCTTGTCTTTCTCACAGCCGGCCATTACAAATGCCGCCAGGCATATCAGCGCTGCAGCATTGACATAATCCATAAGTCTTCTCATAATCCGTCGAGTTAATAACACTTACATATCGAAAGTCTAAATATAAGAATTTTTATATTCATCCGCTCGTTTTTGAAAGATTTTTTGGAATTTTTCGGAACAATGCCTACATTGTGGAAAACTGAACTTACAAACCATTTATACTATGAACACCCATCTATTGAAATTCGCAGCCGTTTCGCTGCTCGTCCTTGCCGCGGGATGCTCCAAGGACTCCGATCCAAAGCCACTTGCCACTCCGGAGCCGAGATTCAAGGCACAAAGTACCGTAACGGAGTACTCCTTCTTCTGGAATCCTATCGAACATGCAGACACATATTCCTATAAGTTGGAGACCGCTGACGGTGTCGTCGTTGCTGAGAATGCAGCATATACCGAGACACTCGTGACCATCTCTGACCTCAAGGAAGAAAGCACATACAACTTCCATTTGACGGCATTGAGCAAAAACAACCCTGACTACGCTCCTTCTGCTACTGCCAGCGTGACATTCACGACAGGCGCCATCCCGAGAGTTGCCTCTCCGGAGTTCAAGAGTTCATGCAAGACCGATGTAGGCGCATGCGTCACCTGGCTTCCTTCTTCAGGCAAGTTCAGTTATGACATCGCCGCAAAGGATGCTCCTGAGACCAGTCTTAATGCGGCGACTATCGAAGATCCTTATGTAACATTCGCAGGATTGAAGCCTGGCACCTCTTACATATTGAAAGTCAAGAATTTGGCTGAAGAGGGATCCGGATATTCCGATTCCAAGGAGAGCGTTTTAGAGTTCACAACCGAGCCGGCTGCCACAACGCCTTGGACAGAGGTCGTCTTCGAGTTCCGTCCATTGGCGGAGAAGAATACGATTTTCTGCCACAACGTTCCTAACAGCGCCGTCGAGCACTATTATTCTACTACTGAAGACCATAATGTCATCGGAAGCGGACAGGCAGACGAGGCCACATACGCCAAGTACCTGATTTTCGACTATGAGGACAATGTCCCGGGCATTTACTGCGACTATCCTCTGAACAAATTCGGAAACGGCGCCGTAGGCTGGAAGAAGGGAGACAAACTTTTCTATGCGGTGGTGAGCGCCGACAAGGGAGAAAAGACGAAGACCACCAACTGGTTCTATGTCGAGATGCCGGAAAAAGCGGACGAAGACATCATAATTCTGGATTCCCATAAGAAGTAAGGTCAATGATTTTCTGCAAGGACCTTGCAGGAACTATAGAAACAGCGGTGCGTGAACCAAAATCACGCACCGCTTTCATAATATGATATCAGTTGTTATTTCTCTCTGAACTCGATGGCAAAGCCGCCGCCGCGGGCCATGAATACAGGAATCACGCTCTCAGATGTAACCTCCTGCTCTGTAATCACATAAGCCTGAGGATTCTTCTGATAGTCTGCGTCAGGAGCGTCAGCATAAATCTTGGCCACGTATGTCTTTCCAGGGTCGAGGAAGTTCATCGGAACATCCAGTGTCCTGCTGTTTTCGTCAGTCACGCCACCGACGAACCACTGACCTGACTTCTTGGCCTTGCGGGCTACTACGATGTAGTCACCAGGCTCCGCAAGAAGGTATTTGCTCTTCTGCCAATCCACTGCGACATCCTTGATGAACTGGAACGCGTCAGCGAACTGCTCGTAATGCTCAGGGAAATCAGCAGCCATCTGGAGAGGAGAATACATCGTCAGATAAAGGGCGAGCTGGTTTGCGATAGTAGCATTGACCTTGGACGTATTCGAGCAGAACTTGGAGAGGTCCATTTCGAAGATACCAGGGGTGAAGTCCATCGGACCGCCGTTGAGACGGGTAAACGGAAGGACGGTCACATGCATTGGCTCTGTTCCGCCAAACGCCTGATACTCAGTTCCTCTCGCGCTCTCGTTGCCGACGAGGTTAGGATAGGTGCGGCAGAGACCGGTCGGACGGACAGCCTCATGGGCATTGACCATGATATGGTGCTTTGCAGCCTCCTTCACGGCATAGAGATAGTGGTTGTTCAGCCACTGTCCGTAGTGATGCTCGCCGAGAGGCAGGATATCACCCACGTAACCGCTCTTCACAGCATCGTAGCCGTATTTCTCCATAAGGTTGTAGGCCGCATCCATATGTCTCTCGTAATTGCGTACAGATGAAGATGTTTCATGGTGCATGAGAAGTTTCACACCCTTGGAATGCGCATACTCGTTCAGAGCCTTGATGTCGAAATCAGGATAAGGAGTTACGAAATCGAAGACGTAATCCTTGTTGCAGTTTGCCCAGTCTTCCCAGCCGACATTCCAGCCTTCTACCAGGACCTCGTCAAAGCCATGCTCGGCGGCGAAGTCGATGTAGCGGCGCACATTTTCATTATTAGCTGAATGCTTGCCGTTTGGCTTGGCTTTAGAATAGTCGGAAACGCCGAGGTGAATTGAAGAGAAATCATCGGTATATGCCCAGGTGCCTTTTCCGGTAATCATTTCCCACCATACGCCGACATATTTAACAGGATGAATCCATGAAACGTCATCATAGGCGCAAGGCTCATTGAGGTTCAGCACAAGTCTGGATTCCAGCTGTTTACAAGCATTGTCCACAACCTGGACAGTTCTCCAAGGGCTCTTGCAAGGGGTCTGGAGACGGCCGCGCCAGCCCTCGGCGTCAGGTGTAAGTTCAGTTCTGAAGGTCAAAGTAGCAGGGTCGAGATCAAGGTGCATGCAGGAATAGTCCACCAATGCAGCCTCATGGATATTCACGTAAAGGCCTTCGTCAGTCTTCATCTGAAGGGAGGTCTGCACACCTGTCATTGAAAATGGCGTCTGTGAAGAGTTGCCGCACATCGAAGCCTCCATCCTGGACTTGATTTCGCTCAGGCGGGACACGGTGTACTGATATTCCTGAGTATCGTAATCGCCTGGTATCCAGATGGCTGTATAGTCTCCACCCATAGCGAACTCAGTCATTTCATCCTTGATTACGAAATAAGTCAGGCCCTTCTGTTCAGGGAACTCATAACGGAAACCGAGACCGTCATCGAAAAGACGGAAGCGCACGGTCATGCGCTTGTCGGAAGATGTCTGTACCAGATTGACAGCCAACTCATTATAATGGTTGCGAATCTCGGATTCCTCTCCCCATACAGACTGCCAGGTCTCATCGAATGTGCATGTGTCAATGCTTTCCACCTTAAAGCCGTCATGGAAAGACCAGCATGGCTTACCATCCACTTTCCGGATATCCTTATCCCCGAAAACAATCTTCTGGGCCTTGAGCACACCGCGCATCTCATATCCGAGATGACTCGGCCTGATCACGGCAGTCTCACCGTAATTAAGTGAATACATGGGACTTCCGTCCGGCGCAATGCCGAATTTCATGGAGAGGTTCCCGTCCGGAGATTTCAGGACAGAGACGTCGGAAAGTTCAGCCGCAGCCTGGCCTGAGCCGCTGCAGGACTGTGTCAATGCCGATGCCGCACAAATCGCAACACCCGCAAAAAGCACTTTTTTCAAAAGATTCATATCAATGTCAATTTACGTTAATTCTATTTGCGCTTATACTCTACGACCAGAGCCTTTCGCGGACCGACAACCGTAGAATCATTGATCTCTACCGCCTCGCCGGTCATCACATCGCGGCCGTCAGACAGGCCGTCTGCGATTTCCGCATAGTGTGACCACGGAATCGTCTTGCGGCCACGGGAGTTATTGATGAAAACGAACACGGCCTCGTCCGCATTGTAACGGAAATAAGCATAGGTGTTGTCCCTCGACAGGAAATGGAGGGTCTTGCCGTCATGAATCACGCCCTTACTCCGTCTCCACTGGAAAAGTTTGCGGGTAAAGTCGTGAAGGTCAGCAATCTGACCGGCTGGAACAGGCTTGCCGTCGGTTCCTGTCAATGCTGCCTTGCGTCCTTCTTCCGTGAACCAGTTCTCCTTGTCACCTGACCATCCGCCAGGGAAATCCACACGGAGACCGCCATGGCCCTGACTCTTGTCCTTGGAAACGAACATCATCTCGTCGCCGGCGAAAATCTGAGGGAAACCGCGCATGGTAGCCATCATGGTCATCACAATCTTCATCCTGTCAGGATTCTGCCTTACCACATCTCCGATACGGTCAGTATCATGGTTTCCGGGGAAAATCATCATCTTGGAGAGGTCATGATATACAAAATCGTGTGACAGACAATCATATACCTTGGTCATGCCGGCGCCCCACTGAGAGGAATCGGTAGGGACTCCTGCACAAATCGCATCGTACAGAGGGAAGTCCATTATAGACGGCAGATTGGAATTGAATCCATCTTTATTTTCATTATCAGCCTGCCAGTAAGCGAGTTGCGGGATAGAAGAAGTCCAGCACTCCCCTACGATATTGAAGTTAGGATACTCTTTACGGACAGCCTTGCACCATCTGCTCATCGGTTCCTTCTCATTGTACGGATAGGTGTCAACCCTGAATCCGTCAAGTCCGGCATACTCGATCCACCAGATCGCCCACTGCTGGAAATACTTGAGTGTGAAAGGATTGTCGAGGTTCATGTCCGGCATTGACGGAACGAACCAGCCGCTTTCCTGGAGATTCAGGTCATATTTGGAGGCATTAGGATCCATGTTGGTAGAGAAACATACATTGGTTCCGGTATATTCAGGGAACTGGTGGATCCAATCCTTGAAAGGAAGATCCTTCATCCACCAATGCGCTGTACCACAATGATTTGTCACGATATCCATCACTACTTTCAGGCCTTTCTCATGAGACTTGGATACAAACTCACGATACAGTTCATTGGAACCGAAACGCGGGTCAATGTGATAGTAATCCGAGCAGGCATAGCCATGATAGGAGCCGTCCGGCTCATTGTCTTCCAGAAGCGGAGTGCACCAGATCGTAGTCGCACCGAGATCCTCGATATAATCGAGATGGTCAATGATACCCTGAATATCTCCTCCGTGACGGCCGAAAAGCGCCTCACGATTTGCCTTTTCAGTCGTATTGTCTGTATTGTCCCCTGAAGGATTGCCATTTGCAAAGCGGTCAGGCATAATGAGATATACCATATCCGCAGAAGTGTAGCTCTTTCTCTGGGCAGAACCTGATTCACGAGCTGCAATCTCATACGGATACTTGAACGCAGGCTTTCCGTCCTTGCTGAATACAAGATAATATGTTCCAGGTTCAGCATCCTTGAGGATATTGACGTCAACGAACAGATAGTTCGGGCTGTCAGCCTTCTGTATGGCATTGACCTTCACCCCTTTGCCTCCTTCGATTGTGACGTTGTATCCTGAAATCCCGTCGCCCTGGACGAGAAGCTGGAGCGGGGTTTTCATTCCCACCCACCATGAAAGCGGTTCGACTCTGCTGACCTGTGTCAAATCGGCATCAGAGACAGAATCCGGTACGAAAGCTGTGTTTCCGGCACAAGCCGTCAGCATTACTGCCGTCATAATTCCAAATACTCTTTTCATATCAAAATTACTATTTTTATTCAAGATTCGCAAGTCAGACAACTAGCTTGCTGAGTTTTTGCGCTAATTGGCAGGTTTGGAGAAAGGTGAAAGCGCTATGGTCGGCTTACCGTCATTGAAAGCACCGAGAGCATAGCCGTTGCGGGCAGGCTCGGACTCCGGTTCCCAATAGAAGATGCCCTTGAAACGCTTCACGTCTTTCAGCCCGTTCCATAATGTTTCTAGTGCTTCCTTTCCTTTCTGAGGCTCGGCCGCCGGCATTCCGAACTCTACCAGCATCACATCCCTATTGTAAGTCTTTATCAGCTGAGGAATATTGGCAATCGCCTGATTTACTTTCTTTTCCCATGGTTCGAATGCGTTCGTTCCGTCATTCCAATATGAAGGGTACAGAGACAGGCCGATCATATCGTATTTCACGCCGGTATCCGCCATGAGAGAATAGAACCACTTGAGGGTATCCATATCCCATGCATTGTCAATGTGGAGGATGACAGATGCCTTGGGATAAATGCTCTTGACCTTGTCCGCACCGGCCTTGAACAGTTTTGCAAAGCCGGAAGCGCTGTTGCCCTCGACACGCCCCTTCTCCCAGAGCATACCGTTGGTCACCTCGTTTCCAACCTGCACCCATGTAACATCTACCCCATTATCCTTCAATGTATTGAGAACATCTGAAGTGTGTTCAGCCACGGCCTTCGCCATAGCGTCCAGATCATATGATTCCCATGCCTTAGGAACATATTGCTTGCCAGGGTCAGCCCAGGTATCAGAATAATGGAAATCGATCATTATCTTCATACCGAGTTCCTTGGCCCTCAGGCATTTCTTCAGGACATCTTCCTTGCCGTTCCATACGTCCTCAGGATTCACCCATACCCTGAAGCGCAACGAATTGAATCCCAGCGATTTCATCAGAGCAGGGCAATCCATCTCCGTACCGGAAGCGGTATAGAATTTATAGCCTTTCTTTTCCATTTCCGTGTACCAGCCGATGTCGGCGCCCTTCGCGAAGGCCGGCTTCGCCGTCTGCCCGCCATCTGAATTGGACTCGTTCTGTCCGCAAGATGACAGAGTCATGACAGCCAAGACACACATCGTCTTAATCAAATATTTCATAACAGGTTCGTTTTTATTCAAATATAATCAATTTAAACTCACCTGGAGCAAGATTTACGGTAAGGGAATTGTGCCCTTCCGTGTCCTTGGCCACATTGTAGGTTTCCGAACCGAATGCCGGATAATCCTTCCAGGTTCCCGGTTTCGGCAACCAAGCGGTGATATCTTTCTTTGTCAATGAGAAATTGCCGATGACAGCAAATGACTTCCCGTCCACAGAACCGTAAACAAACCTTCCGTCATCCCAGTTGCCGTCACTTACGTACCAAGTAAAATCAGCATCAGAAGAGAAGAAACGAGGATTCTCCTTACGGAATTTCATCAATGAAGCGTATGTATCGTGGAGGGCCTTTCTGTCGGTATCCTCCAGATAGTCCCAATGCACCGGTTTCTTGCCGGTTCTGCCATTTTCTTCAATAGAAATATCATATCCGAGTTCTTCGAACTGCCATATCATCTTAGGTCCCGGCACAGTAAAGAAGAATGCCGCATTCAGGGCCTCACGTTTCATACGTGCAGACAAGTTCGACTTGCCGCTGATGCCTGAAGCTCCGTCAACAAGAGCCTTATAGGCAGTCCTTTCTTCATCATGACTTTCCATAAATCCGACATAGGCGCCGAAAGGCATTGAGGAACCCGTCCAGAGTCCTTCGAAGTTGCTTCCCGAAGACTTGCCCATTGCCGACTGGCAATATGCATTGTTGAGATTTCTCCAGACCTTCGCACCAGCATTGGCAAGAGCCTTTTCTTCGCTGGTCTCGCAGAAATGTTCGAGAATCACGACGGCATCCGGATTGTGGCTCTTCACGCTCCTGGTATAGTCGGTCAGGATGTCCACGCGGCTCTGGTCGTAGTTGGAAGCTGTACCTTCGTCGCTCTTCTTGTTTGTGAAGCCTTTGGTGAGGTCGAAACGGAAACCATCGACATGATATTCGTCCATCAGATAGTTCAAACTTTCCTTGACATGCTCACGGAAAGGCATATACTCGTGATTCCAGTCGTGGAATACGCTGTATGGATGCGGGGCATCGACATTGAACCACGGATTGTCGGAAGCTGTCTTGTTGTTGGCGGAATCCCAGTAAAGCTTGGCGTAAGGATGAGCCCCGGTTGCCTGATTATAAACGACATCCACGATTACGGCCATGCCTTTTGCATGACATTCGTCTATAAACTGCTTGTACATTGTTCGTGTTCCGTAAGCCTTGTCAAGAGCGAAATATGAGCAAGGATTATAACCCCAGCTGTCATTTCCGTCAAATTCCTGGATAGGCATGAGCTCTACGGCATTGACACCGAGAGAGGACAGATAGTCGAGCTTTCCGAGGGCTCCGGGGATGTCTCCCGTAGAAGTGAAGTCGCGGAAATGCATTTCGTAGATCACGAGATCGTCCTGGTCGGCAATTTTGAAGCCGGTGCTCGTCCATGTATAGGTATCTTTGTTGACTTTGAAAGCAGATACCAGTCCGCTCGTGCCTTTAGGATAGTCCGGAAGATCAGGGTAAGTCGATGACGAGATGTACTTGTCGTTGGAGCCGTCATAGACGATTTCAGTGTAAGGGTCATGGATACGGAAAGATGAGCCGTCCTTGTCCACGACATAGTACTGGAACATATATTCCTTGTCCGGGTCCACGTTTGTCATCGTGTACCACCAGCAGCCTGCTGCATCGTCACGTTTCATGGAATAGTCGTTGGAACGCTGCCATTTGGAGAATTCTCCTGTCACATAACAGTATTCATGGCATTTGCCCTTGTTGTCGAGGTCACGCAGAACCAGTGTCACGCTGCCGTCAGAGTTATAATTGATGCCATCATGAAGTCCGGAAGGCATTGTTTCCTTGACGACCGGAGCAGGTTCGAAAACGAATTTCTCATCTTTGACATTGACAAACAAATCATCGGTCTGGAGTTTGCCGTCGGCGCTACGAACGACTACACCGATCTTGTTTACAGGTGTATCACTGGAAGCGAACCATTCCCTGACGGAAGGTTCGAGCTGAAGTTTCCAGAGATTGCTTTCCTCGCACGGCTGCCACTTGCATTTGTCAATGTTCTTGTCCCACTCAGACTGGACATACATCCATTCCGCCTCAACGATTCCGATGTGGGCGTATATATCCTCGTGGTAGTCATGGAACGGAGAAGACTTGTCCGCCCTGTAATAAAGTACGCATGGAGAATCAGCTTCCGGCAATTCAGGTATCGCAAAAAGTCCTGTAGCTGAAGGATTTATAAGTTCATCTACAGGATGCTGTGTCACCTTTACGACAGCTGATTTGTATCCGGATGCGGAAAAAGTGATGGTCGCAGTCCTCAGTTCCTTATTGTTTTCGGTAACATTGACAGTTATCTCGCCGGAACCGGTTCCTGATGTCTTGTCTATTTCAAGCCAATCATTCTTGGAAACCACTGCTTTCCACTGCGAAGCATTCGTCTTCAGTTCCAATGTCTGCGATGATGCGGCTTTGGTAAAATACAAGGCATCCGGTGTAACCTGCAGTTTCTTTCCCTGCTGGACTTGTTCCTCCTTGCTGCAGGAAAAGAGTGCCGACAGACACAGAACTGACAGGACAAAAAATCTTGTAATGTTTTTCATTATAAATTCGAGTTTCACAAGCACTGGCTTGAGATACTATATCCAGTAATTTTCAAAAAGGGCAGGCCTTTCCTTAGCGCGGGGCCTGCCCATATCGAGCGTAATCACAAGTTACTCAGACACAACGGCATTGAGCACGAAATCTGATGTCTTGGTATCGAATACGAGTTTGTATTTTCCGGCAGACTTGGTGAACTTGATATTGCCGCCGCCGAAAACAACATTGTCCATTTCACCGCCGAAAGAATATGTCCAGTCAGAATTGAAACGGATCTTGATTTCGTCATTCTCCTTCATTTCAAATGCATCTGCTGCAGCCCATTCTGAACCATTCCTGGTCAGTGTGAGGAATGTTCCCCAGCCTGAAGCAGCAAAACTGCCGCCGATTTCGAGATTCTTCACCTGAACCATCACGAGTGTTCCGTTCTTCTTGTCGAGCTTGATGAAATACAATCCTGAAGGTACTTTGATGTTGGAACCGCCCAGCGTTTTCGATTCTGCATATGCAAATGGGAGGTCCTCACTGCCTTTGGTTTCTACTGTCACATCCTCGAAGCCGAAATCAGTTTTCGACCATGAAGGAGTCGCACTGAACTTGAATTCCGCATCAGAACCATCCGCAGTGGAGAGATCCACAAAGCCCTGGTACACGCCTTTCTGCTTGGCTGAAACTGAGAGCGAAGGAGCATTGGCAATGTCCCAACCCGGACTCTGATAGCTTCCAGGAAGCCACATCTTTTCAGGGAATGAAAGGATATAGGTAGTAACCTTGACTTTTACGGCATTTGAAACGACACCTGCAGGCATGCTTTCACAAAACGCATAAACCTTCAATGTCAATTCCGCTTCCGAGCCTTCAGCTGCACCGGCAGCAACTACGGCTTCGTTTAGACCGTCCACAGTGGTCTTATAAGAAGTATTGGTGAGACCGTCGGCAAGAACATTTTCTGCTCCGGTGCCGTATGACATTGTTACTTTATATGTAACATCCTCGCCATAAACAAGCCTTGCATCGGTCCAAGAGAGAAGTTCAAGTTCATCTGACTGCTTTTCCTTGTCAAGAACGATTGTTGACGCAGGTACGCTGGCTACAGGAGCTACAGCATCGTCATAGAAGTAAACTTTCACGCCAACAGAAGGAGATGAATAGACATTACCGGCTTTGTCTGCAACATTGACAGAGAAATCAAGCTGGTGTGTCGCATTCTTTTCCAGTTCGAAATTGGTCTTGAGGAATGTTCTGAGTTCCTCCTTTGAGACCATATAGAAGTTGTCGGTGATACCCTCTTTCAGAGCCGCTTCCTTCTCTCCGCTCTTGACATTCAAGTTATAGAGATATGCTTCCGCGTCGATCTGACGTGCAGCAGTCCATGTGAAAGTCACAGACTCAGCTTTCGTACTTTCAGTGATGAGGATGTCTGAATGAGCCTCCAGTACCGGAGAGACAGGACTCTTCGAGAAGGTGTCTTCACTTTCTATGGTGCAGGCCACTGCCGCAAAAGCTGCGGCAGAGACTGCAAATATGTTTCTAATCCATTTCATAAGTCAAACCTGTTTACTGTTTTTCATATGTCACAACAATCGGTGTCCTGTTGGCATAGAGTCGGACGATATAGTCACCTGTTCCCGGAGTCGGGATGTTCTCTCCGCCCTTCGTAATCTCATATCCGCCTGCAATGTCGTTAGTCGCAACTGCACTGCCATACTTGTGGTCCCAGTTCTTGTTGAGTCTCAGGAGCCAGCCCTGGCCTTCCGTGAAGCTGATGACAGGAGATTCCCAGACATTCTTCGCAGCATTGTAGGTAAGTTCCTTCTCCTCTGACTCATTCCATCCGTTGAAGTCACCTATCATAGCGACTTTGGATACGACCTCTCTTGCAACAGTCTTTGTCTTGGTGCTGATAGTCAGCCACATGATAGGCTCATCCGCTGATACGGAGAAGTTGCCGTCAGAATTTGAAGGATCCGCAACCTCCCAACCTTCAGGAGTATAACCCTCATTCATTCCGACCCAAGACTGGTTTTCATCGACAATCTTGAAGTAATAAGGTGTCTCTGCGTCATTAGAAACATCGACAAGAATCTTGTACGTGCTGGTACCTGCCTCCGTTTCCCAGATTTCAGTTCCGAACTGATTCCAGTCCTGATACTTTCCAGGGAGCCAGATGTTCTTCTTAGGAGGAAGATAAGTATAAACTGAGAAAGCGACTTTATCAGAAGTCAATACAGGTGAGTTTACCACGTCCTTGAGGGCAGCCTCCACATAGGCATTGACAGTGACGGTAGCGTTTTTCTCACCTTTCAGTGAGCTGCATATCATGCCGACAAGGTCTCCCTTGTTGATACTGAGAGAGTTCTTGTAGTTCTGTCCTATAAGAGCCTTCTCTGAGCCAAGTTCGGCATATACCGAGTAGAGAATTTCTGTCCTGGCCCCGAAATCAGCAGGGTCCCAAGTGAAATTGACCTGTTCCACCTTGGTGGTATTGGCATCGGAGATGACATTGGAAACCGGTCTGAGGACAGGAGCCGTCAACTCTGACGAAATCTGTTCCTTTGGCAAATCCAAGGTGCAGGAAGCAGCCAGAACCGAGGCGGCGACCATTGCCATATATTTCAATGATTTCATATTATCAATTTTAAATGTTATCAATTCTGCTAATAACCTTCATTCTGAACGAGGTTGCTGTTTGAACTGAGGTCGCTCTGGATAATCGGGAATATTGTCTTGTATGAAGGGAGAGCAATCTTTCCGTTCATAAGTCCGCCCTTGAGTGTCCAAGGATAATTCACGTCAGTGAACTTGCCGAAACGGATAAGATCCACACGACGGTGACCTTCCCACATGAATTCACGTGCCCTTTCATCGAGCAGCCACTCGAGATTTACCTCTGACGGCATTGATACGCCTGCACGGTCACGGAGGTCCTTCACATATTTGAGAGCATCAGCATCCTTTACGACACCGCCATTGAGACGGGCATCTGCCTCAGCATAATTGAGATACATCTCGGCGAGACGGAAGATAGGCATATCGGCAGAGGAGAGTTTCCAGTTTCCAGGAACGCCATCCTGCTGAACGAATTTGTCTTTAGAATCAAGTCCGCAGAACTTCCAGCACATCCAGCCTGTAGAAACTTGTTTTTCATCGAAGTCCTGGACTGAACCGTAATTGGTGAAGAACGCACGCTTGTCACTGGAAGCCCTGTCGTATCCGAAGACATTGGTCTTGCTTCCCCATACTACACCATTGAGCTGGAAACGTGCAACATAGTCATTAGGAACATGGTAACCGGCCCAGTTTTCACCATTGATTTTGGAAAGCCCGAACTCTGCACCGAGTTTGAGGTTTGCCTCCTCGCTGAGAGATGCGGAAGCAAATGTCGAAGTTCCGCCCCAGCTCTGTGTGGAAACTCTGTCATAAGCGATAGCGAAGATGAATTCTTTTTCTGCTGAACCGTTCTCGGTATTGTCCTGACGGAACATGTCAGAATACTTTGGAGCGAGAGAATATCCCATTCCGATGACCTTCTTGGCGGCATCCTTGGCATCCTGCCATCTTGCTGTACCGGTATAGACCTCAGCATTGAGGTACATACGGCTGAGAAGTGCCCACACGGAACCCTTGGTAGGACGAGGATATGGAACAGACCCCACGGCAGGCATTGCGCTGTTATCAGAACCGAGGTCAAGAAGCTCAGTTTCAAGCCAGTTGAAGAGGTCAGTCCTGGTGATACGGGACGGATTTTCGCCACCGATATTCTCAGGCATAGGGAAAGGAGGGTTTCCGAATTCATCCATAAGAACGTAGAAGAACATTGCCCTATGGAAACGAGCTTCAGCCCTGTATCCTGCAATCTCACCCTTGAGTGAAGACTGGCCACGAGCCTCGATCTTGCTGTCTGTAGTCTGGAGAAGGAACTCGTTAACGAGAGCGATAGCCTTCACCGCACGGGTATATACTGCTACCAGAGCATCGTTAGTGCTTGTGCCCCATGAATCATGCTGAAGTTCAGTAAGATAAGGGTCGCCCCAGACGCACTTGAGTCCGTCACAGGTCATTTCGTTCATGTTGAACCACTGTCTCAGGAACTCTGACTGTCCGGAATCTGAGAATCCGAGGTCATTTTTGCCAGCTTCATCCTGACCTACAAGCATATAGTAGCCATTGATGTAGGCAAGAGCCTTGAGGTAGCTGTCTTCATTGGCATACGCGTTTTCCGACGTAAAGTCAGTCGTGTTCAAAGGAAGTGTATCCAAATCCTTGAGGCATGATGAAAACAGTATCGCCGCTACTGAAAGTATGAATAATTTGTTTATGAATTTCATAATGTTGTTCCTCCTGCTTAGAATGAAATGTTAAGACGAAGAGTATAGAGACGAGGACGAGGATAAACGTAATTGTCCACACCATCGATATTGTTGATTTCCGGATCAAGTCCTGAGTATTTGGTGAATGTGCATACATTCTGGACAGAACCTGCAAGACGGATTTTGAGGTTGTTCTTGAGATTGAAGGTATAGCCGAGATTGATGTCGTCAATCTTGAAGAATGTCGCATCCTCAATCCAAAGGTCTGAATATTTCTGTGTCTCGCTGTTAGGAGCGTGCCACTCAGGAAGGAGCCACTTAGGGCAGAGGTTGTCAATGTAACCCTTGGTCCAGTTGTCGCTGTATGATGAAGAATATCCGAGGGCGACCTTATTGATGAGCTCAGCTCCGATAGAACCATGACCGTTGATACCCAAATCCCAGTTCTTGTATCTTACCTGGGTGCTGATACCATAGTAAGCCCAAGGTGTAGCGCTGCAGCCGGTCATGTAACGGTCATCAGCATTAATCTTGCCGTCGCCGTTGCGATCTGCGAAAGCATTCTGGACTGGCTTGCCTTCAGCATCATAGAGCTGCTGGTACATATAGTATGTATATGGAGCGAAGCCTTTTCGGTGGAGTGAACTGAAGCCGACATTGGCACCCATTGAAGGGCCTGTCTCTACTCCGAGGTAAGTTTCATCGCTGTTGGTCAGCTTGGTAATCTTCACGTCCTGGAAGGTGATGTTTCCACCGATTTTCCAGTTCCAGTCCTTGGTCTCTACAGGTACGAAGTTGGCTGAGAGCTCGATACCCTTGTTCACCATTGTTCCGATATTGGAAATCACCTGTTTGCCGAAGTTCGAACCGAGAGGAATTGAGATATTGTTCAGAAGGTCGAATGTGTTGCGGTAGTAAGCCTCGACTGTACCGGAAATCCTGTCATTGAGGAAACCGAAATCCAAACCTACGTTGTAAGTCTCAGTTGTTTCCCACTTGATGTTAGGGTTGTAGGCCAATGGTGAGAGAAGGTTGAAAGACTTGCCGTCAGCACCCATAGGATACTGCATCGTCACAGACGCTGATTCATAGTATCTTGCGATGTAAGGATAGTAGTCGTCTCCGATATCCTGCTGTCCGGTGCGTCCCCATCCGAGACGGAACTTGAGGGCTGATACTGACCTGTTGCCCTTCAGGAATTCCTCATTGGCAATGTTCCATGCGAATGCTGCAGAAGGGAAGAAACCCCAACGGTTTGAAGGAGAGAAACGGCTGGATGCGTCACCGCGGGCGGTGAAAGTGAAGAGATATCTCGAATCGAAGCCGTAGTTGAGACGTCCGAAGAATGAAATCAGGTAGTACTCTTTGGCATTGACAGGAGCGATATGATATACGGTTTCCCTGTCATTGTTGTAGTACTGTGAGTTCTCGTACTTGATGTAGTTGTGCTGCCAAGAATAACCTGCCATCGCATTGAAATTGTGTTTTCCCCAAGTTTCATTGTAGTCGAGGTAGGCCTCCAGAAGCATGTTCTTGTTGAAGTTCTTGTACTTCTCATAGAGGTCAGGAGCACTGGTAAGCGAACTGCGTGAACCGACGGTATTGTACTTGGTGCCGTTGGTCCTGGCGATATCCATACCCAAGTTCAGGTTTGCCCTCAACGCCTCAAGTCCGTGTACCTTATAGTCAATCTGCAAATTGCCTACTCCACGGTAGGTATGTCCGTAGTTGACGTAGTCATAAACTGCAGAAAGAGGGTTGGCAGCTGCCATGGTATTAGGCACACCTGCGCTGAACCAGTTCCAGTAACCGTTGGAAATGGCAGTCTTGTCGATGTTGCCTTCAGCATCCGTGAAATAGATAGGCTTGGTAGGATCGAATGAAAGAGCACTCTCTACAGGGTTGTTGGCCCAGTTGGTATGCTGATATACGCCTTTGGCATTGAAATTAATCGAAAGATGCTCGTCGAAGAATTTAGGAGAAAGGCTTACGTCAATGTTACCTCTCTGGTTGTCACCGACTTTGATGGTAGCCTGGTCGAGGTTGTAGCCCATGCTGACACGGAAAGGAACAACTCCACCTGAATAAAGGCTGATGTTGTGGTCAGTATTCACGCCGATACGGTAAATCTGATCCTGCCAGTTGGTGTTGTACATTGTACCGTCCACACCGAGAAGTTCGATAGCTTCAGGACGATATTCCTTGATATAGTCGAAGAACTGGTCTCCGTCCATCATCTTGATGGCATCGGTATTCTGCTTGAGGGAAACGCTTCCGCTGTAGCCTACGTGGATTCCTTTGCCTGTTCCTTTCTTGGTAGTGATGATGATCACACCGTTGGAAGCGCGGGAACCGTAGATTGCGGTAGCGGACGCATCCTTGAGGACAGAGTAAGACTCGATGTCGTTAGGATTGACAGTAGCAAGCGGATCGCCCATGCCGGCGCCACCGTCTTTTGTTACAGGGACACCGTCAATGACAATGAGAGGGTCATTGGATGCGGTAAGAGATGCCGCACCGCGGATTCTGATGGTAGAAGAAGAACCCGGCTGTCCGTTCGCAGGAGTGATGTTAAGTCCGGAAACCTTGCCGAGAAGCATTGAGCTCGGAGAAGTAACGGCTCCGCGGTTGACCTCTTCTGCATTGATGGCGGTAACGGAACCGGTCATGTCGCTCTTCTTGACTGTACCGTAACCGATGACCACTACATCGTCCAGATACATGGAATCTTCCTGAATGACAGTCTTCGCAGGATTGGTTTTTGCCACGAAGGTCACAGTCTTGTATCCGATGCAGCTGACTTCAACGATTGCATCAGCTGAGGACACTTTCAGTGTGTAATTGCCGTCAATGTCAGTCGACAATCCGTTGGTAGTACCCTTTTCGAGAACGGTCGCGCCGATTACAGGCTGGCCGGTCTGATCCGTGACGGTACCCCTTACTTCAAACCCGTTCTGGGCTGACAGATCAGGGGCGATGAGAAGCAGTCCCATCAGTCCTACTATAAAAGATAGAAATCTGTTCATAGGATCTTATTGTTATTAGTTTAATAAATATAGTAATTATTTTCAATTTTCTCTGATAAAAGCGACAGACACCGCAGCCAACAGCATGAAGACGCAGGCCAATGCCAACATCATCACGGCATTCGAGCCGAAACAGTATTTCACGATGACTCCTCCGGTAAGTCCGATGACTATCTGCGGTATAGTGATGGTGAAATTGAAGATACCCATGTAAACGCCCATACGTTTCGGGTCGACTGTGCGGGAAAGAATCGCGTAAGGCATGGCGAGAATGCCGGCCCAGGCAATTCCGATACACAGCATAGGTATCATCAATGCATATTTGTCTTTCAGCAGACAGAGTCCGGCGAAGCCGAGAACTCCGAAAAGGAGACATGTGGCATAGACTCTCTTGTTTCCGAATCTGGTAGCGAGTTTCGTCATGAACAATGCGGCGATGCAGGCAGGAATCGGATAGACTCCGTTAAGGACTCCGACCCAGGTCTGTGTCTCACCTTCCGTAAGAAGCAAGCCACCTGCTGTCACTGAACCGGTTATGGCCGGTTTCAGATATGTCCACATGATGAAAAGCGCCGCCCATGAGAAGAACTGTGTCACACCGATGCGGATCATCGCGGACGGAGTGTTCTTTATCAATGTCATGAAACTTGGCTTCTCCGCATGTTCACTTGCATTGACCTCGGCGATACCATTGTACTCGGCAAATTCCTTCGGAGGATACTCCTTGGTCCTGAATGCTGTCACCAGGACGGTAGCCAGAAGGATTGCACCTCCTATATAATAGGACCATGCGATGTGGGATGAAACCTGACCGGGAACAGCTTCGTCGCTTACACCGGCCCATGTCATAATCAGCGGGAGGACGGCTCCTATTACGGCACCTATGTTAATAAGGAAAGTCTGGACTACATAACCTTCTGTCTTCTGCGAATCGTCGAGCATGTCAGCGACAAGCGCCCTGAACGGCTGCATGGTAACATTGAAAGAGAGGTCCATGAAAAGGAGGATGAACGCTCCCATCGCGAGAGGGGCCAATGCCAGAAGAGTCGGGCAGTTCGGCATGAGCATAAGTGCTATAGTCGAAATCAATGCTCCTCCGAGTATATACGGGATGCGTCTGCCGAATCTGGTCCATGTCCCGTCTGAGAACATTCCCACGATAGGCTGGATGACCATTCCCGCAAGAGGTGCCGCCAACCAGAAATAGCTCAAGTGACTTACGTCGGCGCCGAGTGATTCGAATATCGTGGACGTGTTTGAATTCTGCAGTGAATATCCTATCTGGACACCAAGGAATCCGAAGCTGAGATTCCATATCTGCCAAAAAGATAATTTCGGTTTCTTGTTCATTGGTTTTCGTTTGTTCTATGTGGTCGCGGAATTGTCAAGTTCCGTTTCTGTCTCTGTCAAGGCCTCAGGTACTTCCGTGAGCCTTAAAACGTTTGCAAATATATTTATTAATATCCTATTAAAAATATGTGACAGGACGGATGGTCGGAATTGGCTGACGGACGGAAAAAATCAGACGACGAATGAAAAGCGGTTTTTTAATTTAGGCAATTATTCCTAACTTTGGACTGTGGCGGTTGCATGACAGACCGGCATACCACACAGACACTTGAAACTTGAGTTATGAACTTGTCTAAGATAAAGCCCTCGGGCGTAATACATATATTTGCATTGCTCCATGCAGCCGTGACCATTCTGTGCCGCGAGGCCGGAATCGGAGACGAACTGTTCCTCACTGTGCTCACTATGGCAATGATTCTTCTCGTCTGCCTGAAAAAGAACCTGAATCTGGAGTTCACGGCCGGAATAATCATAATCATCAATGTTACCGGATATCTTCTGGGAACTGCCGGAGCCAACTTGATTGGAATGATTTTCAGCTCCGACCTTGCTGTCCATGCCATTTCCACGGCATTCACGACAGAGCTCCTCGGATGGGGCACGATACTCGTCGGAAATATCCTCAATCGGCTCCGTCTGTCCTCCGGCTCCATCAGGATGCCGCACATGCCGTGGCTGATTGCGGTCGTGCTCGCCATCTTCCTTTTCAGACTGGCAATCATCGCGCTGAGCGACATGAACATCCTGTCAAACGGAGGATTGTACAAGAACCTGGTAAGACTGATGTACAATATTCCTGTCTGCATCATTCTGATTTGCCTTAATATAATATATGTAAGGTTCGCCAGGACAAGACTCCGCCAGAAGCCTGCATATTTCCGCTGGATAACATTGACCTCATTCGTGGTTCTTGCCGTTCTCGGCGCGACATTCGCTGTTGGCATTGACCTTCCGTTTTCCATACAGCAGTTGCCTCCGGTTCATGACCTGGTAGAGACGGCTGTAGTGGTATTCATCGCTGAAATACTGTTTTATGTGCTTATATACATGGCTGACTACGTGAGAGTTACGCATCAGGATGTGAAAGCCGAGAAGATGAAAAGACACAAGGCCCAGTTCGAATATCTGAAACTGAAACAGCAGGTGAACCCGCATTTCCTGTTCAATTCACTGAATGTCCTGGACTGCCTGATCTGCGACAACAAGAACGAGGACGCAAGCCTTTTCGTCCACAAACTCGCCGGCATCTACAGGTATATGCTTAAAAATGACTCGCTTACAGCCATCAGCCTGGGCGAGGAAATGGACTTCACCGAAAAATATACCGACCTGCTGAAAGTACGCTTCGCGTCAGGGTTCGAGGTCAATGTCGATGTCCCCGAGTCTTTCATGTCTTACGACGTGGTGCCGTGCTCGATCCAGATGCTTGTAGAAAATGCAATCAAACATAACAGGGTGTCTCCGGACAATCCGCTCCAGATAAACATAAAGGCGCGGGATTCCAGAATCATCGTGACCAACAACAAATATCCGAAGGTGGCTCTTGGAGAAGACTCCACAAAAGTCGGTCTGAACTACATCCGCCAGCAATACATTGATTTGTCGGGCAATGACATTGAAATCAATGACAATGGAACGGATTATTCCGTATCACTTCCGCTGCTGCCCGCACAGAAAACCTCCTAAAAAATCGAATTATGGCACTAAAAGTATTGATAGTCGAAGACGAACCGATGGCACAGGCCAACCTGAGCCGCACTCTGCAGAAATATTATCCGGATCTGGAAATCGTCGGCATGACAAGTTCAGTCAGCGGCACGGTCGAGTGGCTGAAGGAACATTCCGCCGATGTCATATTCATGGACGTGGAGCTTTCTGACGGTGACTGTTTCAGCATCTTCAGGCAGATCAATGTCGATGCAAAGATCGTAATGACCACAGCCTATGACAATTACGCCGTCAAAGCTTTCGAGGTGAACAGCGTGGACTATCTGCTGAAGCCTATCGAAAAAGAGGACCTGGACAGGGCCGTGCAGCGCTGCCGCAATTCAGCAGGCGTCACAGATATGTCTTCCCTCCTCTCCACCATCTCCGGCACCCAGCATGAGTACCGGCAGAAGTTCATGGTACGCCTGAACGACAAAATTCTTCCGATTTCTGTCAATGACATCGCGTATTTCCTTTCCGAGGACAAGGTCACATGGATGTTCACTTCCGACGGGTCTAAATATGTTATGGACCAGTCACTTGACATCCTGTCATCACAACTGTCGCCGTCCAGGTTCTTCAGGATTTCCCGCGGCTGCATAATCGCGTCATCAGCAGTGCAGAGCATAATCAAACTGCAGGGAGGAAGGCTCAAGATCAATGCAGTTCCACGTTCAGGTCCGGAAATTCTTGTCAGCCGTTCGAGATCAGAGGACTTTCTCCAATGGCTTGAAAACACCACCTGCTGACTGTTCATCGCCTAAAAACGACATCTCACCCGAAAATACAGGCAAGTCATTTTCGGATGTTGGTTTTTGTATATAATTTAGCGGTCACAAAACCACAACAAACAACGAATTATGACACGTACTTTCAGAATCACATATCAGACCTCATGGGGTGAGGAAATCAAACTTTCATTCGGTAACGAGCGCGCTGACATGCATTACCTTCCAGGAGGAATCTGGGAATTGTCAATGCCGGAGAGCAAGATTCCGTCCAGAACCGAGTACCATTACGAGTGCTGGAAAGACGGCAGAAGGCTTCGCCGCGAATGGAAAAACCATATCATCACGGATACGGAAGCCACTGATATAGAGGATAAATGGACAGATATCCCAGCAGCTGCACCATTCTTCACCTCGGCGTTCGCCGACAAGGTTTTCAGCATCGACCAGGACTCTCCTAAGTTCAAGGTCAATGACGACATGGCTCCCGAGAAGATGTTCCAGACCAACTGGAAATGCGCCGGCACTGCCGTTCCTGTCTTCTCTCTGAGGACTGAGGACAGTTTCGGTATCGGAGACTTCCACGACCTGAAGAAACTCGTGGACTGGGTAGCGGCTACAGGCCAGAGAGTCATACAGCTTCTTCCTGTCAATGACACGACAATGACGGGCACTTGGGTGGATTCATATCCGTACAGCGCGAATTCCATCTATGCCCTGCATCCGCAGTTCGTCTATCTTCCTGAGGCAGGTGTCCGCAGGGACAGCAGTTACAAGACATTGAAAGCAGAACTTGAGGCCCTTCCAGAGGTGGATTACGAAAGAGTCAATCAGGAGAAAGACCGTCTCATGCGCAAGGCTTTCGCTTCGACATGGGCAAAGGTCAGCGGTTCTGCAGAGTACAAGAAATTCATAGAGGAAAATGCCGACTGGCTAGACGCATACTGCGCTTTCAGGATTCTCCTCCGCAAGACCGGAACAGGTGATTCTTCCAAGTGGGGAAAATATGCTTCATATAGTGCAAAGAAAGCGGCTTCAGTTCTTGCAGAGAACAGAGAAGAAGCTGACTATCAATCCTTTGTCCAGTTCCACCTGCACAGGCAGCTAGTCGATGCCAGGAACTATGCCAGAAAACATGGCGTCACTTTCAAGGGTGACCTTCCTATCGGCGTGAGCAGGACGAGCGTGGATGCATGGCAGCATCCTTCCCAGTTCAACATGAATTCCCAGGCCGGCGCCCCGCCTGATGCGTTCTCTGCTGACGGTCAGTTGTGGGGTTTCCCGACATACAACTGGGACAAGATGGAGGAAGACAATTTTGCATGGTGGAAGGCCAGGCTGAAGAACATGGAGCAGTACTTCGACTTCTTCCGCATTGACCATATCCTTGGATTTTTCCGAATCTGGGAGGTTCCGACAGGGGCAAGCAGCGGTCTTCTAGGCCATTTCTACCCGGCATTGCCATTCAGCGCCAGCGAGTTGGCATCGATGGGATTCGACATCAGCACGGGCTGGTACACGTCTGACGGCATTGACACCCTCTTTGTGGAAGACTCTCATCGGAAGGGCTACTGGCATCCTCGCATCGGGGCTCAGCACACAGAGCATTACAGAAATCTTCCGGACTGGCAGAAGGACGCCTTCAACAGGTTGCATGACGACTTTTTCTACAGGAGGCACAATGCGTTCTGGCGTGATTCCGCACTTCGCAAACTGCCTGATTTGCTGGCCGGTACGCGAATGCTTGCGTGTGGCGAGGACTTGGGAATGATTCCGGATTGCGTGCCGGATGTGATGATGGAACTCCGTATCTTGTCATTGGAAATCCAGCGTATGCCGAAGGATGCCCAACATGAGTTTGCCGACACCTGGAGCTATCCGTATTTCTCCGTCTGCGCGACTTCGACACATGACATGAGTCCGCTCCGCGCCTGGTGGAAGGAGGACAGGGGCGTCACCCAGCGTTTCTGGAATCAGGTTCTCGGCAAATATGGCGAGGCTCCGGCCGAGTGCACTCCAGATATCTGCCTGAGTATCATACTGATGCATCTGCAGTCCGCGTCCATGTTGGCGATTCTGCCGCTTCAGGATTATCTGTCGCTCAAGCCTGAGCTGTGCATGGATGATCCGGACAAGGAGAGAATCAATATCCCTGCAATCTCGCCGTTCTACTGGCGATTCAGAATGAAGACGACTATCGAGGAGCTTATCAATGATGACATCACGGGCTATATCCGTTCACTGATACGTGGCTGCGGCAGAAAATAGGTTGCGCAGACAGTCCCCGAAGTCGAGTTTGTCCGTAAAAAGGGCATATTTTACGGACAAGTTGTTGTGAGTGAGAGTTTGTCCGTGAGAAAACGTTTTAATTTGGACAAAATCTGACGGAACAATAATGTCCTGGAAAACATCAGCTTTCCAGGACATTATTGTTTGTGTTTTGTGACGACGTGGCGGCTAGAACGAAAAGCAGTAGCCGATAGCCAAAATCGTGTTGAACGACTTCTCGACGGCGTAGGCCTTGAGTTTGGTACCCTCCTTGTTCGTGTCGATTTCCTTGTCCTTTTCCCAGTCTTGCATAAACTTAAAATCAATGCCGTGATGCTCGTTGATTTTCCACACGACTCCGACGGCTCCGCGGACACGGTTCACATAGGCATCATTGTAGCCAAGGAACTCATAGTCGGAGTAAGATGCAGTGGCAGAATCATAATTGGCATTGAAAGAGGCAGCATTGAAAGTATTCCTGATTTCCACATAGGCATAAGGTTCCCAGCTCTTCAGGCCACGGTACGCGACCTTGGCACGGGACTTCAGGTCGAAATCATTCCTGGCCTCCTGATATCTGTTCACACCATAAGACTTGTGCGTGAACTGCAGACGCTCCCTCAGGCTGAAACGCCAGTTGCCTGCATCCACAGTACCTGTCACTTCAGCACCGAAACGATGGCGCGGCTTGAAAACGGATGCCGAATTATAATGGCCGATAAAATCATAGTCCGCACCGACCTTCAGGAACTTGCAGACCTTGTACGACATACCGACATTGACCATATGCCTCTCGATTCCATTCCACGAATCCTTGGTTCTCAGTTCATATCCGGTCTCAAGGTGGAGCCCCTTGGCGATTTTCCAGTCTGCGGAAGCAGAAAATCTGCTCTTGAACGAGTTTTCCTGCGCATTGGCAACAAACACAAGCGCGGTTGCAGCAATTAGACTTGCAATTAGTTTCTTTGTCATTGACAATTATTTTTTAAGATTCAAATTCCTGGTTTTCAATAAATTGCTTGTTGCGCATAATCTCCGTAACCGAAGACTGCGACTCCCCTGCCGGCAAATTGTAGTAAATCTTGACATATGCGGCATCCTTCAGAAAATCGACGTTGCCGATTTCAATCCGCTCTGGATGCACGCCGCAGCGGCGCTCAATGTCGGCCACAAGTTCATCCCTCCGGGAAGGAAGGATAAGGTCAATGCGGTCGTACAATATCACTTTGCTTGCGCTTCTGCTCATACCCACGCTACGTTCCAGAACCCATACAAGAATAACCGCAAAGGCATTGGCAATGAATGTCACAAGAAGATGACCGCTGCTGAGCTCATAATGGGGGCTGTTGCTGTCCAGTCCGACAACGTTGTACAGAGGTGCCAGGCCGTTCACTGCTGCAAGAGCGATTATTATGAACAAGTATGTCATTTCACGGATAGGCACTGTCTCTGTCCTGTAACGGATTACGCCGAATATTGCGAAGAGGCCCAAAGTAAGACCTACGCCTACATCGACACGACCCATTGTGTAAAGGAGGAGGAGCATCGCTGAAGAAAAGGCTATGAACGTGAATACATAGTCTTTCCTTCCACGCTTTTGGAAATACAGAAGATACACAATCAGGAAGCAGACAAGGAGATTCAGTCCGAATCTCATGCCGAGTTCCGCCAGGCTCTGTATCGTAGACATCATCGGTTCGGAATAGTTCTGGATTCCGAGAAGTTCAGTTTCTTCCATTGTATCAAATAGTTAAATAATTCAAATATCACAAGTTGCAAGGCAGCCGCACTGCTTTGCGCACATTACCCTCTGACTAAGTCCCTCAGCCTCTGGGATGAACATAGTTTGTCACATGCCCGGATCTTTTCAAGGAAACGTCCGGGACGACATTGAGGGTCTGTCAATACCACTCCCATACAGTATTTGCTTATGCGCATTGGCTTTACCCTGAGCGAAAGAAGAATATCCTGCATGGAGCTCCTCTTCCTTCCGTCCCGCTTAAGTTCGATTATCACGACATCGCCGAGACCTGAAGTCACGCCATTCCTCATATTGCGGAAGCATATATCGGAATCTATCGTAATACGCTCCGACAAGTCATTGTCCACCAGTGTAATACGAGAAAAAGAGGTTTCCACGGACGGTCTCAGGCTATCCGGACGATAACCAGTTATCTTAGTCAGGAAATCACTGCACTTGTTATCTCCTCTGAAATCCGTAAATTCCTCAGGCGGGATGGAAATCCTTTTCTTTTTCGTCCTTGAATGATTGTTCTTGGACTTTACCTCCAGAAAACACAGGTCAGAATCACTGTAGATTCTTGTCCTCACTTTCTGCCTTACCAGCCGGGAGTTACGGTGATCCATGAACATCCTGAGGTCAGGGGTGTCGAAATAGATACTGTCATAAGCCTGGACGCGCACCCCTTCCGAGACGAACATCATGAAGCCGCAGGCCAATGACTTCCGGAGTATCGCATCGAGTACGAAAGATGTCGTCACATATTTCGTGTCAATGCGGTTCATGAGCCTGATGGAGTCCATTCTGTCCAAGTCAATGGGTTCGAATGCCCCGACAAGTTCTGGATCAATTTCCCGGTAATGTCGAGTATTCATATATCTTGTATCTGGACAATTTGCCTTTGGCATTGTAAATAAACTCTTTGTGTTTGCGCCCTGTCGGCGTGTATTCGAACTTTCGGATATTGTCGAGTTTTCCGGATGAATTATATACCAGGATCCGTGTCAGGACTCCGTCCGGAGAATATTCGAATTTCTTTCTCCATTTCAATCCCTCCTTACTGTACTCAGCCTCTTCGACTTTCAGTCCAAATCTGTTGTATATCGTCTCATGGTCAAGTACTTTGACTCCGGAAGACGGTTCCACGTTCCACTCCTTGATCACAAGGTTCTCTTTACCGTTCTTGGTCTGGGCAATCACAGCAAAAGGCAGGAGCAAAGCGATAATTATGGGCAAAATACGTTTCATTCAATATTATTTTTTGCGTACATTTAAATGCAATTCATCATGTGTACCGCGACGAAATTAATAGATTAACTCCTTTTTAGCAAACTTGTAACATTTATTTAACAAGTGGTTAAAAGATATCCGGCATGCATGATTGTTTTCAAAAACAGATTAATCTGATTATTTTTGACAAATGTATTAGGATTATTTAGTAATTATCATTAGTGTCCGGTAAAAAATCATAAAAGTTCTTTGAG
>UMLA01049991.1_pt1 | contig 56802 bp, 47 predicted proteins | sample 1966431 | NCBI WGS metagenome assembly UMLA01 (sample SAMEA4836190, study PRJEB28245) | human gut metagenome | biome: gut microbiome; material: fecal sample | place: Denmark | collected 2008 | reverse complement strand
TTGGGCGTGCTGCCGGAGGAATTGGTGATGGTGGGCAACAGTTTCAAGAGCGACATTGCGCCTGCCCTCAAGATAGGAGCTTCTGCCATTCATATCCCATTTCATACGATATGGGCGCATGAAAAAACGGAGGAGTTCGAACATGAACGCCTCCGTCGTATTACTCATTTTTCGGAAATTCTCCATCTCGTTTAGTCTTGTTTCAAGGATTTCTCTCAGATTTCAAGCGATGAACGCATGAACTTTATTTGAGTTCTTCCTTGATTTTTTCCGCTGCTTTCAGGGCTGCTTTCTGGGCAGCGGCATTGGCAGTCCGCGCATTGGCCTTGCGGTGATAGCTCTGGATGTTGCCCCGAGAATCACGGAGAGCGAGCGAATCATCCTTCATATAGACGAAAGAAAGCGTGTCGTAGGTGGTTTTCTCGTTGAAAACGACATTGTTAAACTCGTATCTTCCTTTCACTAAGATCAGCTTGCCGTTGTAGGCGTGCCACTCTGTGTAAAGGGGAACTTTAGGATATTCCACAGGACTGTCATCCTCTACCGAACTGTTGGTCGCCACCATTCCCACGGAGCGTGCTTCTCCCATTCGCTTGAGCGTAAAACCGTATTCGCGCGGAATCATGTAGGTTTCCACGATGCTGTCGGGCATATTGGCGAGAATGCGCTGCTGCTGCCTCTTGGAGAGGTGGGTGACATCTCTGAGATGAGGCATCACCTGATAGGTCCAGGTGGCTTTCAGTTTGTCGAGGTCGATGACCATGCTTGCCTTATTCTTTTCCTTGGCAGGGATGATGCAGATCCAGTCGCCCACTTCGATATTGCCAAATATCTGGCGGTTGCGGTTGGCTTCGAGAATATTATATTTTACAGGATCGCCGCCCTGATTGGGGAGCATGATTACTACGGAGTCTGTGCATCCCATGCAGGCAAGTCCGTAGATAGCTTTGTCGCCCTTGCCTGGTTTTGACATGCTGATGGGCATGTTCTGCAGAGATACCGGTGGCTTGGGACCACGATGGCAGGAAAGCATGGCCAAGGTGGCAAATCCGATGATTAAAAATGTCTTGATTTTCATTATGTTTATTCCTTTTATAGTGCAAAGATACATCAAAATGCGATAAATACAAAATAAATCCCTAAAACTTTTTATTCTTTGAGAGAAAAATCGTAATTTTGCACGGAGAAAATAATAACTTAAATTTTTGATGTAAAAATGTTGAGTAAGGATAGTAAGATTTACATTGCTGGGCATCATGGCTTGGTGGGTTCCGCTATTTGGAACAATTTGAAGAAACGTGGTTACAATAACTTAGTGGGCCGTTCGCATAAGGAACTGGACCTGACCGACCAATATGCCGTTCAGAAATTCTTCGATGAGGAGCGTCCGGATGCTGTGGTCTTAGCTGCTGCTTTCGTGGGCGGCATCATGGCCAATTCGCTCTACCGCGCCGATTTCATCATGCAGAACATGAAGATGCAATGTAATGTCATCAGCAATGCTTACAGTCATGGTGTGAAGAAGCTGCTCTTCTTAGGCTCGACCTGTATCTATCCGAAGGATGCACCGCAGCCTATGAAGGAGGATGTGCTCCTTACTTCTCCTCTGGAATATACCAACGAGGAGTATGCCATTGCCAAGATTGCCGGACTGAAGATGTGCGAGAGCTACAATCTGCAGTATGGCACCAACTATATCGCTGTAATGCCTACCAACCTCTATGGTCCGAATGATAATTTCCACTTGGAAAACAGTCATGTGATGCCTGCGATGATGCGCAAGATCTATCTTAGCTAAACTGATTCATGAGGGCGACTGGCACAGTATTGAGGTGGATATGAACAAGCGTCCGATCAACCCTACTGATAAACTGCGCGAACTCATCGGCGAGGGCAACGTGGATGGTCATAACGACCATGAGCGTATCCTGAAAGCCCTGGAGTTCTATGGTATATATAATAATAAGGTGGTGCTCTGGGGTACGGGTACTCCGCTGCGTGAGTTCCTCTGGAGCGAGGATATGGCAGATGCCAGCGTTCACGTGCTCCTGAATGTAGATTTCAAGGACATCATCGGTATCGAGAAATACAGTTCTGTTTTCTATGGTGCCAAGGTGGACGGTGCCGTTGACCGTAACAATTCTGAGGGTCGTGGCGGTGCCATTCCTTCGCTCGGTGAAATCCGCAACTGCCACATCAATGTGGGTACTGGTAAGGAACTTACTATCCGTGAACTCTCTGAACTGATTGTAAAGACGGTGGGCTTCGAGGGTACGGTGGAGTTTGATGCTTCTAAGCCAGACGGAACTCCAAGAAAGTTGATTGATGTAAGCAAGTTGCACTCGCTCGGTTGGACCCATCAGGTGGAAATCGAGGATGGTGTGGAGAAACTTTATGAATGGTACCAGAACAGTTTAAAGGACTAAGATATGGAAGTAATTAAAACTGATATTGATGGCGTGCTCATCATTGAGCCTCGCATCTTCAAGGATGCCCGTGGCTATTTCTTCGAGAGTTTCTCTCAGCGTGAATTTGACGAGAAGGTGGCTCCGATACTGGGTCATCCTATCCATTTCTGCCAGGACAACGAGAGTATGTCGTCCTATGGCGTGATGCGCGGACTTCATTTCCAGCGCCCTCCATTCACCCAGTCTAAGTTAGTGCGCTGCGTGAAGGGTGCCGTGCTCGATGTGGCTGTGGATATTCGCAAGGGTTCTCCTACCTATGGCAAGCATGTGGCTGTGGAACTGACCGAGGATAATCATCGCCAGTTCTTTATTCCACGTGGTTTTGCCCATGGTTTTGCCGTACTCAGCGAAACTGCCGTGTTCCAGTATAAGTGCGATGAGTTCTATCATCCTGAGGCTGACGGGGGAATCTCTATCCTCGACGAGAGCTTGGGCATCGACTGGAAGATTCCTACAGAGCATGCTATTCTCTCTGAGAAGGATACTAAGCATGATATGCTGAAAGACTTTGAGAGTCCTTTTTAAAAGTAAAAAGGTAAAAAAGTAAAAAGGTAAAAAGGGCTTGAAAGGGGCTTTTGAAAAAGGGCCTGAAAGGGCTTTGGAAAATGCTGATAAAGTGGGTCTAATTGTAAATTATAAATAGAAATGAATATATTAGTTACGGGTGCCAACGGTCAGCTCGGCAATGAGATGCGTATCGTTAGCAAGAATACTACTGATCATTATATCTTTACGGATGTCAATCAGGTGGAGGGTCTGGAGACTACTTATCTGGATATTACGGATATGGATGCCATCCGAAAGATGGTGAAAGACAATGAGGTGCAGGCTATCGTCAACTGTGCTGCCTGGACCAATGTGGATGCTTGTGAAACCGATGAAAAGTTGGCTGCACTGGCTGAGAAACTGAATGCGGATGCACCAGAAAATCTTGCCAAGGCAATGAAGGAAGTGGGTGGTCTGCTCGTTCAGATTTCTACGGATTATGTGTTTGGTAAGGAACCTTATAATGTGCCTTGCAATCCTGAACAGAAGGGCACTCCTACGGGCGTTTATGGTACTACTAAGCTCCACGGCGAACAGAAAATCATCGCCAGCGGCTGCAAGTATGTCATCATCCGCACCGCATGGCTCTATTCTGAGTTTGGCAAGAATTTCTGCAAGACTATGCTCAACCTGACTGCCACCAAACCGCAGTTGAAGGTGGTGTTCGACCAGTGCGGTACTCCTACTTATGCGCTGGATCTGGCTTATGCCATCGAGACCATCTTAGAGAAGATGAAGACGGCAGAAGCGCAGGAGAAGTTAGTAGGAATCTATCATTTCTCCAACGAGGGAGTTTGCTCCTGGTATGATTTCACCCAGATGATAGCAAGAATCTCAGGACATACGGATTGCGACATCCAGCCATGTTACAGTTCTGAATATCCATCTCCGGTAACCCGTCCGGCTTACTCCGTGCTCGACAAGCGTTCCATCAAGGAGACCTTCGGCGTGAAAGTGCCTTACTGGGTGGATTCTCTTGAGAAATGTATCGCTAATCTGGAGGCTGCCAAGTAATATCCGGAACAGAAAGTAGCTAATTGAAATTATATACTAAAAACATATAGAAATGAAGAATATCATCATAACGGGCGGTGCTGGTTTCATCGGCTCACATGTCGTAAGACTTTTTGTGAACAAGTATCCTGAGTATCATATCATCAACCTCGACAAGTTGACATACGCAGGCAACTTAGCTAACCTCAAGGATGTTGAGGATAAGCCAAACTATACCTTCGTGAAGGGTGACATTTGTGACTTCGACCTGATGCTGAAACTGATGAAGGAGTATCAGGTGGACGGTATTATCCATCTGGCTGCAGAGAGTCATGTGGACCGCAGTATCAAGGATCCTTTCACTTTCGCTCAGACCAATGTGATGGGTACCCTGTCTTTGCTCCAGGCTGCCAAGATCTATTGGGAGAGTCTGCCTGAGGGTTATGAGGGCAAGCGCTTCTATCATATCTCTACCGACGAGGTGTATGGTGCCCTGCAGATGACTCATCCAGAGGGTGTTGCAGCGCCTTTCACAACCAAGGCTTCCAGCGGAAAAAACCACGAGGCTTATGGCGAGGAATTCTTCCTGGAGACTACCAAGTACAATCCTCATTCTCCATACTCGGCTTCTAAGGCAAGCTCAGACCATTTCGTACGTGCCTTCCACGATACATACGGAATGCCTACCATCGTGACCAACTGTTCCAACAACTATGGTCCATATCAGTTCCCTGAGAAGCTGATTCCATTGTTCATCAACAATATCCGTCATCGCAAGCCATTGCCAGTATATGGTAAGGGTGAGAATGTGAGAGACTGGTTGTATGTAGTGGATCATGCCCGTGCCATCGATATGATTTTCCACAAGGGAAAGGTGGCAGAGACTTACAATATCGGCGGTTTCAATGAGTGGAAGAATATTGACATCATCAAGGTGGTGATCAAGACCGTAGATCGTCTGCTCGGACGCAAGGAAGGTGAGGACCTTGACCTGATCACCTACGTGACCGACCGCAAGGGACATGATATGCGCTATGCGATTGATTCACGTAAGCTCCAGAAGGAGTTGGGATGGGAACCAAGTCTGCAGTTTGAGGAAGGTATCGAGGAAACCGTGAAATGGTATCTCGACAACCAGGAATGGATGGACAACGTGACCAGCGGTGACTATCAGAAATATTACGAGAACATGTATAAAGACAGATAATATAAAAAACATTTAAAACGAAGGATGACAGTAAACACAACTCATACACAACCGGTGTGGACAGAAATCGAATATACAGCATTATGCAAAAATCCGTATCTATCTACACCTTTCTACGTACCTAAGGAATCAAAGGTGTTCCAATGCAAGGAAGATGGTAGCCGCAAGGAAGCGAGAATGCTCTATCTCGTGTTTAAGGCAGCCAATGCTCCTGAAGATGCTGAATGGGAAGACGACCCTATGCCGGGAGAAATCCTGGTGGGAGTGCTGGATGATGACGATGAAGTCATAGAACCAGCCAAGGCAGTTTTCCTGGGTATGGATCTGGAAGATTTCATTGAGGTAACTGATGAGGATGAAAATACCATTACTTTCGACCTTTTCTGGCGTCATGGCGATGTAAAGGTGGAAAAGGCGGAAAAGACAAGAGACGGTTTTGTCTGCAAGAAGGAAGATTTCGGCGATGAAGGTCTGCTGGTCACTTTGACTCCGAAGAAGGAGGGTGCTCCTGTCACCATGCGCCTTCAGATACCTTATCTCGGATTCTCGCTTTATGACAAGAGTGGCAACAAGATGCACGGTGATGTGGAAATCCCACACGAGAAGGTGGATGATTATCGCTATGAATTTGTGGGCGATGATAGCAACGACCGTTTCTCCCTGCATCTGGACAATGATAGGTTCATCTATATGTGTGTGCTTCGCCAGCATGAGGGCAAGTTGGTTGTGCGCGATCAGCGTGATCGCCTGTCTGTGGTGGATGAACTGCCAAGCGAGGGTAAGTTGTCTGAACTGATGATGAATGCCCATGAAGCTTTGGTCAAGAACAAGAACTACCGTTGGCGTATTACCTTGGGAGGCAGTACGATGGATGAAGAAAGCGAGGAGGAATTTGTCCTGGAGCCTACTGCTTTGGGCAATTATGCCTACGAGCAGTTCCAGAAGGCTGCCGGTAATATGGACGAATTGGGCGGTCACCTCATTTCTTTGGAACAGAAATATGGTTTCCAGTGGTTCTGGCTGAATGATGAAGACTGGCGTCATGATGACCCTATGTTTGAAATGTTCATGAAGCAGCTGTTGGCATTCTCCTATATCAATCAGAAACCTATACAGGGTGACCAGTTGCAGGCACGCAACAACAAGCGCAAGATACGTCGCTGCGCCAAGATGATATTGGCTCATCGCGCTGGTGAACTGAATCTCTGGGATGAGGAGGAAGAGGCACGTAAGGAAATCCTGCGTCTCTTCAGCACTTTCCATAAGGAGTTTACCGAGGAACTGGAAAAGGGTGAAGCGGAATAGGAAAACTTCGTAAGAGAAACATTCAGAATCGTAATGAAATGACAAAGGTTCTATCGGTGAAAATCGGTAGAACCTTTATAAAATAATGCAATATTTGCAAAAAAATAGCTGAATAGGCTGATAATTGGATTTTTTTGTCTAATTTTGCACCTTGGTAAATTATGCGTTGCCAGGAAGGGGGCTTTCGGGCCTGTTTGATGGCAGCCGTTACTTGATGGAAAATCATTTGCAAAAAATAGATTTGTCAATCATTAGAATATAATACATTAATAAATAATGAAGAAGAAAATTCAGTTCAGTCTCGTTTATCGAGACATGTGGCAGAGCTCTGGTAAGTTCCAGCCACGTAAAGATCAGTTGGCTAAGATTGCCCCAGTTATTATCGAAATGGGCTGCTTTAGCCGTGTTGAGACGAATGGTGGTGCCTTCGAACAGGTAAATCTCCTCGCAGGCGAAAATCCTAACGAGGCAGTTCGCGCTTTCTGTAAGCCTTTCAATGAGGTAGGTATCAAGACTCACATGCTCGACCGTGGTCTGAACGCTCTTCGTATGTATCCTGTGCCTGATGATGTACGTGCATTGATGTACAAGGTGAAGGCTAAGCAGGGTACTAATATCACCCGTATCTTCGATGGTCTGAACGATGTTCGTAACATCATTCCTTCTATCAAGTGGGCTAAGGAAGGTGGCATGACTCCACAGTGTGCGCTCTGTATCACCAATTCTCCTGTTCACACACTCGATTATTATATGAACATCGCTGATCAGCTCATCGCTGCCGGCGCAGAGGAAATCTGCTTGAAGGATATGGCTGGTATCGGTCAGCCTGCTTTCCTCGGTAAGTTGACCAAGATGATCAAGGACAAGTATCCTGAGATTATCATCCAGTACCACGGCCACTCTGGTCCTGGTCTCTCTATGGCTTCTATCCTCGAGGTCTGCAACAATGGTGCCGACATCATTGATACTGCTATCGAGCCATTGTCTTGGGGTAAGGTTCACCCAGACGTGATCTCTGTCATCAGCATGTTGAAGAACGAGGGCTTTGAGGTGCCTGAGATCAATATGAGCGCTTACATGAAGGCTCGTGCCATGACTCAGGAATTCATCGACGAGTGGCTCGGTTACTTCATCAACCCAGGCAATAAGATCATGTCTTCTCTGTTGCTCGGTTGCGGTCTTCCTGGCGGTATGATGGGTAGTATGATGGCAGACCTCGGTGGTATGCGCCAGACTATCAACAATATCCGTAAGAAGAAGGGCGAGGAAGAATTGTCTATGGACGACCTTCTGATCAAACTCTTCGACGAGGTAGAGTATGTATGGCCACGCGTGGGTTATCCTCCATTGGTAACTCCATTCAGCCAGTATGTGAAGAACATCTCTTTGATGAACCTCCTCACCATGGAGCAGGGCAAGGGCCGTTTCGTAATGATGGATGATTCTATGTGGGGTATGATCCTCGGTAAGAGTGGTAAGATTCCTGGAACTATCGATCCAGAACTCGTAGAACTTGCCAAGAAGCAGGGCCGTGAGTTCACAGACGTAGATGCTCATACATTGCTTTCTAACGCTCTCGATGACTTCAAGAAGGAGATGGACGAGAACGGTTGGGATTACGGTCAGGACGACGAGGAACTCTTCGAGCTCGCTATGCACCCAGAGCAGTATCGCAACTTCAAGAGCGGACAGGCAAAGAAGAACTTCCTGGCTGATCTCCAGAAGGCTAAGGATGCTAAGCTCGGCAGCACCTTGACTCCAGCTCAGCTCGCAGAATTCAAGCATGCCAAGGCTGATGCAATCGTAGCACCAGTAGCAGGTCAGATCTTCTGGGAGTTCCAGGGCGAGGGTGAGTGCCAGCCTGCAGTAGAGCCATTCATCGGCAAGGAATATAAGGAAGGTGATGCTTTCTGCTACATTCTTGCTCCTTGGGGTGAATTTGAGACCGTTCCTGCAGCTCTTGGTGGTAAACTCGTAGAAATCAATGCTAAGCAGGGTAGCAAAATCCGCAAGGGTGATGTGATCGCTTACATTGAGCGCAACGCTGAATAATGATGGATTATCAAGCAATTATAGATAAGTATTATCCTGAGGATAATGAACTTCGTCATATCCTCATTACACATAGTCAATCTGTAGCGCGAAAAGCGCTACAGATTGTTTCGTATCATCCTGAATTGCAGCTGGATGCCCAGTTTGTCGAGGAAGCTGCTATGCTCCACGATTTGGGAATCTTCCTGACGGATGCTCCTGGCATACAGTGTTTTGGGTCTCATCCATACATCTGTCATGGCCGTATGGGAGCTGAAATCCTGCGCAAAGAAGGATATGAACGCCATGCACGGGTATGCGAACGCCATACGGGGGCTGGCATTACATGTGAGCAAATCGTAGAGCAGAATCTGCCGCTGCCTCATCAGGATTTCCTTCCCGAAACAATGGAGGAAAAGGTGATTTGCTATGCTGATAAGTTTTTCAGCAAAACCCATCTCGACGAGGAAAAGTCGATAGAAAAGGCAGAGAAAAGTCTCGCTAAATTTGGCGAAGAAGGAGTGAAACGCTTCCAGGAATGGGAGAAATTGTTTGAAATATAACTTCTCAAAAGATATTGAATGAGAAAACAATCAACTATAGCTGTACTGCTCTTTGCTGCTGTCTGCATGATGGTGGCCAATCCGGGTATGCTTTCTAAGAAAAAGAAGAAGACTATGGCTGATTCTACCGCTTTGGCTGTGGGAGACTCTGTATGGGTGGATTCCTTAGGCAATGAAGTCAAGGTGGACGCTGCTAATGATACCCTGCAGATGGATTCGCTGCAGAAAGCTATATGGAAACATAATAAAGTGGTCGATGACAGTATCCGACTGGATAGCTTGAATCGCAAGAAAGCCGGTGGCGTGGATGCCCCGGTGCAATATACGGCGGAGGATTCGCTCGTCTATGATGCTCCCCATAAGGTGGCGCATCTCTATGGTAATTCCAATGTGAAATATACCAACATGGACCTTACGAGCGACAAGATTTCCATGGACATCGACAAGAGCAATGTGAAGGCTACGGGTACCGCCGATTCTACTGCTGAAGGTGGTGTCAAGGGTAAACCGGTCTTCAAGATGGGCTCTGATACCTACGATACGGATACGATTGCCTTCAATTTCAAGAGTAAGAAGGCACTTATTAATAATGTATATACAGAGCAGCAGGATGGATTCCTGACGGGTGCCCGATCAAAACGTGATTCAACTGGAGCTATCTATCTGCAACATGGTAGATATACGACCTGTGATGATCCTCATCCTGACTTCTATATTTCTCTTTCCAGAGCGAAAGTGAGACCGGGTAAGGATGTGGTTTTCGGACCGGCTTATCTCGTGGTGTGCGATGTGCCGATGCCTTTGGCAATCCCTTACGGATTCTTCCCATTTACCAAGAGTTACAGTAGTGGTTTCATCATGCCTACCTATGGTGATGAAAGCGACCGTGGCTTCTATCTCAGAGATGGTGGATATTATTTTGCCGTCAATGACAAGTGGGACTTGAAACTCCTGGGTGAAATCTACACGAAGGGCTCCTGGGGTATTTCTGCTGCAAGTAATTACCGCAAACGCTATAAGTACTCGGGAAGTTTCTTCTTCAGTTACCAGGATACGAAGACGGGTGACAAGGGAATGCCTGACTTTGCCGAGCAGGAGAGTTTCAAGGTGCAGTGGAGTCATCGACAGGACTCGAAGGCCAATCCTTTCAGCTCGTTGTCGGCAAGTGTCAACTTTGCCACATCCAGCTATGAGCGCAACAATCTCAACTCGCTCTATAATCCGCAGACGATGACGCAGAGTACGCGTACTTCTTCTGTGAGCTGGAGTACAGGATTCTCAAGTATCGGTCTGTCGCTCAGTGCTACTGCCAACCTTTCGCAGAATATGCGTGACTCCAGTTTGGCTGTGACACTTCCTGACCTCAATATTTCCATTGCCCGTTTCTATCCTTTCCGCCGAAAGAAGATGGTGGGTGATGAGAAATGGTATGAGAAGATTGCGATGAGTTATACTGGACATATCAGCAACTCGATCAATACGAAGGAAGACCAGTTCATGAAGAGTAATCTCATCAAGGACTGGAGAAATGCATGGCAGCATCAGATTCCGGTGAGTGCTTCGTTCACGCTCTTCAAGTACATCAACATCAATCCAAGCTTCAACTTCTCTGACCGTATGTACACCAACAAGGTGACAAAATCATGGGATGAGCAGAAGCAGACGGAGGTGTGCGACACCACCTATGGTTTCCACAATGTTTATAATTGGAACATGAGTGTGGGTATGTCCACCAAGCTCTATGGATTCTGGGTGCCTAATCGCAAGATTTTCGGTGATAAGATACAGGCCATCCGCCATGTCATCACGCCAACTGTAAGCTTCAGTTATGCGCCTGACTTTGGTGCTTCCCGCTATGGTTATTGGGAAACTTATCAGAAAACGGATGCCGATGGTAATGTTTCGCTCGTCAGCTATTCTCCATACCAGAATTCACTTTATGGTGTGCCTGGTAAGGGAAAGACTGGAAGCCTCTCTTTCTCTTTAGGCAATAATCTGGAAATGAAGGTCAAGAGCGATAAGGATTCTACCGGTTTCAAGAAAATCAGTCTGATTGATGCGTTTGACATCAATATGAGTTACAATATGGCGGCGAAGGTAAGACCTTGGAGCGATATGAATATCAACCTGCGTCTGAAATGGTGGAAGAACTATACGTTCAATATGAATGCGGTCTTTGCTACCTATGCTTATGATTTGGACGAACAGGGAAATCCATACGTCGGTACTCATACTGAGTGGAGTAGAGGTCGATTCGGCCGATTCCAGGGTATGTCGCAGAACCTGTCTTTCACGCTGACACCTGAGAAACTTGCTAAGTTGTTTGGTGGAAAGAGTGATGATGATGAGAAGGACAGTAAGCGTAAGGACCAGGACGAGGATGGACTGGATACTGATATTGAAAGTAATGTGGACGATACCTTGGAGAAGGGAAAGACTGCTGCCAAGAAGAAGGGTGGCAAGGCTAAGACCGATTCGGATGGTTATATGGCTTTCAAGATGCCTTGGTCGCTGACCTTCGGTTATGGTGTAACCATGCGTGAGGATACGCGCAAGGAAAAGTTCAACAAAGAGTCTATGCGCTATCCATACAAGTTTACTCAGACATTGAATATGAGTGGTAACGTAAGACTGAGTGATGGCTGGAATATCAGTTTCTCATCCGGTTATGATTTCGATAATCATAAAATGAGTATGACTACTGCAAGCTTGCAGCGTGATCTCCACTGTTTCAATATGAGTTGTTCGGTGGTGCTTTCGCCTTATACAAGTTATAATTTCACCTTCCGTTGTAATGCTTCTACATTGACGGATGCCTTGAAATATGATAAGCGCAGTGGCTATTCTAATGCTGTGCAATGGTATTAGAATATCTCTGAAATCTAAGAAAAATACAATCAACGAAATAGGGTGTGTCATGGAGTTCATGACACACCTTTTTCGTTTCTTCATTTTTTTCATCGGATTTCACGGATGAATCGGAAGGCATTCTTGCTTATCGGATTACTCACGGAATTTCGCGGATATTTGGCCTCTGGCCAATGGCTCGCGCCCTATATATGCTCCTGTTGTTTTTGTCACGCAGATTTCGCAGATGACGCAGATTTTTCTTTTGTGTGGATTATTTCGTCCCACAGATTTCACAGATATACACAGATTTTTCTTTGTGGGACTTTTTCCAACCTCAGGGGGTATCTGCACCGACCGGACAGGTCGCCTCCGCGAAAATCCGTGAGTAATCGTCTCAACAGGAAACCTTCGAATAAATTCCGTGTCATCCGATGAATAAAAAAAATCTGCGTCATCTGCGAAATCTGCGTGACTTAAAAAAACGTCCCAAGAAAAATCTGTGTATATCTGTGAAATCTGTGGGACTTTTTCCAACCTCAGTTGGTATCTGCACCGACCGAATAGGTCGCCTCTGCGAAAATCCGTGAGTAGTCGACTCATCAAGAATATCTCCGAATAAATTCCGTGTCATCCGATGAATAAACTCATAATCCGTTATGACACATCTAAAATAAAGTAAGATGCGGTTTTTTAGAAGATTTAATTCAAAAGATTTGGAAAGTTCTAATAAAATCCGTATTTTTGTCCCATTGGAATTATTAATAACTATAACCTAATGATATTCATAAGTATGAGAAAAATGTTAGCACTTTCCTTCATGCTCCTGTGTTCGCCAACTTTGTTCGCACAGACTGTAGCCAACATGGATAGCCTGAAGGCAGAAAAGAAAACAACGGCGATTTCCTTGAAGTTGACGGGCAACCTGACCACTCAAGGTAATTCAGATTTCCGGCAAATGAGAGATCTTTGCTGGCAACTCAGAAATGTAGATTTGAGTGAAGCTACTTGTCCTGTCATCCCTAAGAATGCTTTTCATTCTCGCCATCATCTGCAAAATATCATCCTGCCTCAAAAAGTGCAGCAGATTGGTTCGCAGGCTTTCTTTGCCTGTGATAATTTGCTGGAACTTCATCTTCCGATGAGTTTAAGGCAGGTAGATGCTGCTGCCTTTTCGGGTTGTAAAAAACTGAGACATATCGTCATCGAAGGAACTCCACAGTTGGCAGAATATGCTTTTGCTCATTTATCGGGTTTACAGACCGTGAAGGTGAATTCCAAGATTCCTCCTCGTGCTGACGTCACGACTTTCTATGGCATCCATCGCAGTCAATGTAGGTTAATCGTTCCAAAGGGGAGCGAGAAGGCTTACCGGAAGGCACCAGGCTGGAGCCTGTTCTATGCTGACATGAAGCAGGCTAAGGAAATATGTGCCCCGATGAAATGCCTGATTCCTGTGCCTATGGACTTGCAGGTAAAGAAAGATGCCCGCCTACTTCAGGTGCATGGAATTTGGAATATCGTGGCTGCTGATGGTCTTGCGAATGAAAAGGAACAGGCCGAAAGAATCCTTTCTGAACGGGACTGTTTGACAAACAATAACACTCAGGAGGGAATTTCCAGACAGAAAGCGAACGTAAAGGGTGGAAGCAAAGAACAGTTGACTTTAACGATGGAAATAGATCCTTCTCTTGCTGACGTTGAAGCTTACACTCTCGAAGTTTTGCAGCGAGGAGTAACGATTAAGGGAAAGACGGCTGCTGGTGTATTTTATGGTTTAATGACCTTTGACCAGTTGCTGCGTGGTAATGGGGCAAAGAACTGTTGTGATGCGATTCCTCAACTGGCGCTTTCAGACCAGCCACGTACTCATGTCAGAGAACTGATGGTGGATCCTTGTCGTACTTTTATCCCTTATGAGCAGTTGAAGGCTTTCATTCCTGAGATGGCCCGCTACAAACTGAATGCCATCCATCTGCATCTGGTGGATGATCAGGCTTGGCGTATCGAAATCAAGAAGTATCCTCGTTTGACGGCTGAGGCAAGCAGCAGATGGGGAATGGATGACATGAATATGCCTATCAAAGGATATTATACGCAAGAGCAAATGCGGGATTTGGTAAGTTTTGCTGCGAAATATCATGTGCAGGTGGTTCCTGAAATCGAAATGCCTGGTCATGAAGTGGCTGCTATCAGCGTTTATCCTGAATTGACTTGTCATGGTGTGCAGGTGCCAATCCGAACTACTTGTGGTGTTTCTGATGAATTACTTTGTCCGGGTAATGAGTTCACTTACGAGTTCTTAGGAAATGTTTTCAAAGAATTGGCAGACGTATTCCCTTCTCCTTATATTCATTTAGGTGGAGATGAGGCAGGTAATCCGGCACTGGATTGTTGGACCAATTGTCCTAAATGTCAGGCGCTGAAGAAAAAATTAGGTATTACCACGACCGACCGTTCTGAGAATTGGAAATTGCAAGGTTATCTCTTCGACCGCATGATAGAACTCTTGCGCAACCGGTATCATAAGACTCCGATGTTCTGGTATGAACTGGATTTCAAGAAAATTCAACCGGGATGCGTTACCTTTGCCTGGCGTTCGGGTCTGACAGAGGAAGCTTTGAAGGCAGCCGTAGAAAACAATGCCCGTATTATGCTTTGTCCAGGTGAACATTGTTATTTTGATTATCCTATGGCGAAGGGAGATATGCCGGAAGTGAATTGGGGAATGCCTGTCACCACTCTGAAAGATACGTATCGTCTTGATCCGGGTTGGGGAATGGGTGCAGATTTTGAAAACAATAATCTCTTTGGCGTGGCTGGTACGCTATGGAGTGAGTGCATTAATATGCCTGAACGAATCTATTACCAGGCTTATCCTCGTGCCTTGGCTTTGGCAGAGGCGGGCTGGAGCATGCAAAAGAACCGTTCATGGGAAGGCTTTATCCTTCGTATGAAGCCAACTTTGGAGGATATGATGCGTCGTGGCATCACTTTCTCTATGGAATTTTAGGGAAAAGCTCTATATTTTTGGTAAAAGAGGCTTTTGCAACCCAGTTGCAAAAGCCTTTTCGTAATTTTGCAGCAGAATAAAGAAAGTAATTGAAGTAGTAACTAAATGTATTGTAAAATTATGGAAGAAATGAAGCATCATCATCATTGCGATTGCCACGGTGAACATGATCATCATCATTGCGATTGTCACGGTGAACACGAGCATCATCACGAGGAAGGAAATTTAAAATCCAAACTGATTCAGATAGCTGCAACTGTCATTTTATTGGTAGTTGCTGTTTTTATTGAGAAAGAATACGATTTGGCAACTTGGCAATTGCTGCTCGTATATCTTGTGCCTTACCTCTTAGTGGGTCATGAGACCTTGGCAGAAGCGGCTGAAGGTATTGCCAAAGGAGATATGTTTAATGAGGACTTCCTCATGGCGATAGCTACTATTGGCGCTCTTTGCATCGGCTTTTTCCCAGGGAGTGAGACTGAATTTCCTGAGGCAGTTTTTGTAATGCTCTTTTTCCAAATCGGAGAACTGTTCGAGGGATATGCTGAGGGTAAAAGCCGGGATAGTATTTCGCACCTGATGAATATCCGTCCTGATGTGGCGAATGTTGAAAGAAATGGAAAGGTGGATCTCGTTTCGCCGGAAGAGGTGGAAGTGGGGGAAATCATCGTGATTAAGCCTGGTGAGAAAGTGCCGCTTGATGGTGTGGTAATAGAGGGAAACTCTGCCTTGAATACCATTGCGCTGACGGGCGAAAGTATGCCGCGAGATTTGAATGAAGGCGACCATATCATGTCGGGATGTGTCAACTTAACCGGATTGATCCGTGTTCGTACTACCAAGAGCTTTGGAGAGAGTACGGTTTCCAAGATTATTAATCTGGTAGAGAGTGCAGACCAGAATAAGTCAAAAAGCGAGGCTTTTATCACACGTTTTGCCCGTGTATATACTCCTATCGTTGTTTTTGCCGCACTTGCTTTGGCTGTGATTCCTCCTATGTTGGGAGGAATGGGGATTGCATCAGAATGGTTGGGCAATGGTTCTTTCGGTGATCATTTCCCATTATGGCTCAATCGCGCCTTGATATTCTTAGTGGTGTCTTGTCCTTGTGCCTTGGTCATCAGCGTTCCCCTTACTTTCTTCGGAGGCATTGGCGGCGCTTCCCGCAATGGCATTCTTATCAAGGGCAGCAACTATATGGATGCACTTGCCAAGGTAGGTACTGTCGTTTTCGATAAAACGGGCACATTGACTCATGGAGAGTTTGCCGTGGAGGCTGTTCATGTGGGTGATTCCTGTTCTTGCGGTTCATCCGCAGGCGCTCATCATGTGCATGTTGGCGAATATTCAGATCAGGAGAAAATTCTTCTTCATCTGGCAGCCCATGCCGAACATTTCACAAATCATCCGATAGGTGCAGCGCTCCGTTCCGCTTTTCCTGATGAAGCTACGGATAACTGCGTGGTTTCTGATGTAAAGGAAATCGCAGGTTATGGTATTCGTGCCCAGGTGAATGGAAAGGAGGTTTGTGTGGGAAACAAGAAGATGATGGCTTCTATCGGGGCAAAATGGCATGATTGTTCTCATGTGGGTACTATCATTCATGTGGCTATAGATGGCAAATATGTGGGGCATATTGTCATTAATGATCAAATCAAGGAGGGTAGTGCGGAAGCCATTGCGCAACTCAAGACCTTAGGTGTAGGGAAAACGGTGATGCTGACTGGCGACCGTCATGAAGTGGCTGAAAAGGTGGCGCAACAGATAGGACTTGATGAATGTCGTTCAGAACTCTTGCCAACAGATAAAGTTGTAGAAGTGGAAAAATTACTTCAAGAAAAAGAAGCGGGCAAGACCTTGGCTTATGTGGGGGATGGCATCAATGATGCTCCTGTATTGAAACGGGCTGATGTCGGCATTGCCATGGGTGGCTTGGGTAGTGATGCTGCCATAGAAGCTGCTGATGTGGTTTTGATGGATGATGAACCGCGAAAGATTGCTCTTGCTGTCAGAATCGCCCGTCGCACCATTCATATAGCCCATGAGAATGTAGCCTTCGCAATAGGAGTGAAAGTGGCAGTTCTGATTCTGGCAACTGTTGGCTTGGGAACCATGTGGATGGCTGTCTTTGCAGACGTGGGTGTTACGGTTTTGGCAGTACTGAATGCAATGAGAGCCTTGAAGAAATGCCAATAAAGATATAGATTCTAAAAAAATAATGGAGAAGGCTAAGCCCTCTCCATTATTTTTTGCAAGTCGCTTTCTTCTCCTACGATCCAAAGGATATCTCCTTTTTCAAATGTACGGGTAGGAGCTATTTTCGTTAAGTTCTCTTGTCCTTCTTCCAATCCCACAACCATACAGTTGTATTTATCGCGGATTCCACTTTCAAGAAGTGATTTCCCGCAGAATTCACTTTTCCCGCTGATGATGAGTTGTCGTAGTTTCATCTCCCGTTTCTCTATTTCCAGGTCTTCTGGTATGAGATCCGTACTGAGAGCGGTTGCAAATTTCTGCAATTGGTCGTCATTACCAATGACTTGTAATTTATCTCCTGGGAATATGACCGTATCTCCGTTAGGAATATTCAGACGTTGTGAACCACGCATGATACTGCTCATATCTACACCAAACCGTTCACGGAGATGCAGTTCTTTGAGCGTTTTCCCTCCCCATGACGAATCTTCCGGCACGTCAAAATCGCTGATATGGATGTCTCGGTCCAATAAATGTCCTTCGTAGAGTGGTTTCTTCTCGCCGTTTACCTGAGCCATAATGTCCCTTGAACGCAGGTTGTGGATAAAGAGTCTTTCCATCTTGATGCTTCTCTTCTTGGTCCATCTTGATGCTATCATCAGGGAAATGACTGCAATGCCGATGATGATCATGAGCGCATTGGTGAAACGTGTCAGATAATTGCAGATATAGAAGATGAAAGCCAACGCAATAACAAATCTCACGACGATGGTGAAGAGAAGCGGAATTCTGTTGATGCTGCTTTCTACCCATAGGCGTTTCCACTCATTGCTATGGTTCTTTTTCATGATGATGGCACGCAGGAATGGTGCTATCAGCACGAGGGTCAATATGCCTGTGATGGCGTTAGCATACCAATGCAACTTCCAACCAGGGAAAAGACTTCGGGTGAATGGAAGTACGAAGGTAAACATCAATGCGATGACTGCTGCAGTAAGGATGGAATAGGCTACAGTGTTGATGAGCATTTGTCTGAGAAGAGACTTCCATTTGCTCTGCTGGGTCGTAGAGGGATGGCTCATCGCGAAATGATTCAGTATGTTGATGAGTCGCTTCGGCAGATGTTTCTCCATGACTTGATACGTCGGTGTGGCAAGGCGAATCATATAAGGAGTAAGGAAGGTCGTGATGACGGATACGGCAACAACTACAGGATAGAGATAGTTGCTGATAACGCCTAATGACAGACCTAAGGAAGCGATGATGAAAGAAAACTCACCAATCTGTGCCATGGAAAATCCACAGCGCATAGCTGATTTCAGAGATTCTCCACCGAGCATGAAGCCGAAGGTGCCAAATATGGCTTGTCCTATGAGTATGCTACCTACTAATGCCAGAATAGGAATGGCATATTCTATCAGAATCTTAGGGTCAACGAGCATACCTACGGAAACAAAGAAGATGGCTCCAAACAGGTTCTTTACGGGTTCCACCAGTTTGATAATCTTTTCTGCTTCGATGGTTTCAGCCAAGATGCTGCCCATGACGAAAGCGCCAAAAGCACTGGAGAATCCTACCTTGGTGGAGAGTACTGCCATGCCGCAACAGAGTCCTAATGCTACAATCAGAAGGGTTTCATTGTTGATAAGTTTGCGTACAGAACGGAGAAAAAGTGGGATGGCAAAGATGCCTACTATAAACCAAAGGACAAGGAAGAAGGCTATCTTTATCACAGAACCGATCATCTGTTCTCCATCAGGATTGTTGCCTCCTGCAATGGCCGACAGCATCACCATCATGACAATGGCAAGTATGTCTTCCAGTATCAGAACGCTCATCACCATGCCCGCAAACTTCTGTTGTCGCAGCCCCATATCATCAAAAGCCTTGTAAATAATGGTCGTGGAACTCATGGCAAGCATACCGCCAAGGAAAATACAGTCCATCTTGCTCCACCCAAAGCCATGTCCTATGCTGATGCCGAGCATCATCATGGCGAACACAATGACTATGGTTGCAATGATAGGGGAGGCTCCCATTTTTACGATTTTCTTGAAAGAGAAGTCAAGACCGAGTGAGAATAGGGTAAAGATAACTCCGATGTCAGCCCAAGTCTTGATATCTGTTTCATCAATGACCGACATGGTATATGGCATGTGTGGTGAGACAAGAAAACCGGCAACGATGTATCCTAACACAAGGGGTTGCTTGAGCTTCTTGAAAATGATGGTTACGATGCCTGCAACCATCAGTATGAGTGCCAAATCTTTTACTAAAAATGGAATATCTGCCATTCGAAAGAAAATTAAGTTTGATATGTAAGTGAAAACAGTTTATCGTCTATTGGAGTATCAGGTCATAATATGAAAATAATCTATAGTCCCATCAGCATTCATGCTTTCTGGGATTATAGATTATTATGATTGATACGAAACTTAGTCGTTGTATTCTGCTGTGATTTCTGCAATCTTCACGATGGTCTGTACTACTTTCTCCATTACCTGGATGCTGACAAACTCATGTGGGCCATGGAAATTGACGCCGCCTGCAAAGATGTTTGGACAAGGAAGTCCCTTGAAACTCAACTGTGCTCCATCGGTACCGCCACGGATAGGTTCTACGCGTGGAGGAACGCCATTTTCCTGCATCGCTCTCAAGACGATGTCGATGACATGCATGTTAGGGTCGATTTTCTCTTTCATGTTGTAGTACTGATCGTAAATCTCAGCCTCACATGTTCCTTCGCCATATTTCTCGTTGATTTTCTTCACGCAGTCAGCAATGAATGCTTTGCGATCTTCAAATTTATCACGGTCGTGGTCGCGAATGATATAAGCCAACTTAGCTTCTTCACAGTGGCTTTCAATGCCCAGCAAGTGGTAGAAACCCTGATAACCTTCTGTGGTTTCTGGAAGGTCGGTCTCTGGTATCATGTTTTGGAATTCCACCGCAAGTCTGCTTGCGTTGATCATCTTACCCTTAGCATAACCCGTATGTACACTCACACCTTTGATGCGGATCTTGGCAGCTGCGGCATTGAAGTTTTCGTATTCCAAATCGCCGAGGTCGCCTCCGTCGATGGTGTAAGCCCAGTCGCAGGCAAATTTTTCAACATCAAAGTGGTGAGCACCCATTCCGATTTCTTCGTCAGGGTTGAAACCTACACGTATATCTCCGTGCTTGATTTCATCATGGTCTCTGAGATAGCACATAGCCTGTACGATTTCAGCAATTCCTGCTTTATCGTCTGCACCAAGAAGGGTCGTGCCATCAGTTACGATGATGTCCTCGCCTTTGTGAGCTTTTAATTCTGGGAATTTATCGACTCTGGAGAAGATGCCTGGACTCAATTCAATATCTTCGCCATCATAGTTGCGGATGACGCGTGCCTTGATGTCTTTGCCACTTGCATCTGGACTGGTGTCCATGTGAGATATAAATCCGATGGTAGGTGTCTTTTTCTTGGTATTGCCTTTCAATGTAGCGTAGATGTAACCCATATCGTCCATCTCTACATCGCTAAGCCCCTCCTCTTCCAATTCGTGTTTAAGATACTTGGCGAACTCTAACTGTTTCGCCGTACTAGGCACACTGTCGGAATCTTCGCTCGACTGTGTGTCAAATTTTGTGTAGTTTATAAAACGTTCTACTAAGTCCATGTTCTTAATTAAATAATGTGATAATTCTCTGATTCAGGATGATATTCCGTTTCTGAGGGAAGTGTATTCCCTGGATAGAGAATGTGTGATCTCGGTGGGACTCAAACCCACGACCTTTTGAACCGGAATCAAACGCTCTATTCAACTAAGCTACGAGACCAAGATATTCATACCTTATTATATATATGCAAAATCTCTTCCATATATACAGTTTGCAGATACGTTTGCAAAATTACTGATTTTATTTGAAATAACCAAATATTTGAGTAAAAAAACTTATTGCGAGGCGTAGGGAAGACTTTTTATTTAGGATAATAAAGAGAAAATGATACGAAAAGAGTGCAAATAGATAGTGAAATATTAAAAATCCTATCATTTTGAAAAATAAAATAGAAAAACGCTTGCAGATTAATAATAATTTAGTACCTTTGCACCATCAAATAGAAAACAGGCGTACTAACCTGCATTTCATTTGTCCCTAAATACATAAAAACAAAGAAAAAATATATATATTATGAGTAATGTAATAAAACCAGTAGGCTATAAGGCACTTCTTGATATGCGCCAAACCGAAATGGGAATCAAACTGATTAAGGAGTTCTTTCAGGCAAATCTTTCCACAGAACTTCGTTTGCGTCGTGTGACTGCTCCTCTTTTCGTATTGAAAGGTTTGGGTATTAATGATGATCTCAATGGAGTGGAACGTCCTGTAACTTTCCCTATCAAAGATTTGGGAGATGCTAAAGCAGAAGTGGTTCATTCTCTGGCAAAATGGAAGAGATTGACATTGGCTGAATATAAAATAGAACCTGGATATGGCGTCTATACTGATATGAATGCCATTCGTGCTGACGAAGAACTCGATAATCTCCACTCTCTGTATGTTGACCAGTGGGATTGGGAGGCTGTGATCGAGAAGAAAGATCGCAACTTGGCATTCTTGGAAGGCGTGGTGCGTCGCATTTATGCTGCTATCCGCCGTACTGAATATCTCACCTGTGAGCATTATCCACAGTTGAAGCCTTTCTTGCCAGAACAGATTCATTTTGTTCATGCGCAAGATTTGCTTGATATGTATCCTGATATGACTCCTAAAGAGCGAGAGGATGCTATCTGCAAGAAATATGGCGCAGTATTCGTAGAGGGTATTGGTGGTAAGTTGAGTGATGGTAAGAAGCATGATGGACGTGCTCCTGACTATGACGATTGGAGTACTATTGCCGAGAATGGAAAGATGGGCCTTAATGGTGATATTCTGATCTGGTATCCGGTTCTGGAGCGTAGTTTTGAGTTGAGTTCCATGGGTATTCGTGTGGATAAGGAAAGCTTGCTTCGCCAGTTAAAGATAGAAGGTAAGGAAGATCGTGAGAAACTCTATTTCCACCAGCAACTCTTAAATGATAAGTTGCCTTTGAGTATCGGTGGTGGTATAGGACAAAGCCGCCTCTGCATGGTCTTGCTTCATAAGGCGCATATTGGTGAAATACAGGCAAGTATCTGGCCTGATGAAATGCGCAAGGAATGTGAGGAAAATGGTATGACTCTGATTTAAAATAAAAATCCTATGGATGTAGCTCGATATGCTTTATCCATAGGATTTTTTTAGATTATTGTTTTGAAAAATCTGCCATAGCTGAATTATGCCATGACTAATTTGAATTCCTGTACCAATTTGTCAAGTGCAGGATTTTTCTTTTTCATATCATCGAAGATTTCCCGTTTATTACGTATCTTTCCGATTTCTTCTTGCTTGGCTACACGGTAATTGATAATGATGTCGTCATTGTTCAATCCTAATACAAGTGTACTTCTGATGCGGTTTTTGATTTTTCCGATTTGATCAAGAAGTATCGGATTATCAATGACGATTTCCACCGAAGGATAATCTGTGATTTTGGGAGTCAGCATTTTCAGGCGTTGTGACAAACCATACAGTTCGTTGATACCTTGCATTCTCATACACATACTCATCCATTGACCATATAAAAGCTCATTATCGAAAGGTTGCTTTTTATCTTCGGCTATTGACGCAGTTTCTGTTGTGTCGCTGATGGCAGAATAATTGTTCTTATCTTCTTCTTTGTGTTTCTTAAGATTCTTGAATGTCATGCCGATACTGCCAAGTTTGATACTTCCCTTTGGCTTGTTGCTTGTTGTAGAAGTATCTTTCGCTGAGGCAGTTTCATTAGTCTCGGATTTTTGGGCAATAGAATGCCCGACAGCAGGAACGGCTTCAACCTTCTTGCTGTCAACTTGCTCTTTACCTGCACCCTGAGAAGCAGGTTTAAGGGGAGCAATCAATTTCTGAAACAGGGATTTTAATCTATGGGGCGTACGCCCCGCACCTGGCACATCTTGATCTTCTGGTTGCGTTATCTGACCTACTTGGATGAGGGTCAGTTCTACCAGCAGGCGCTTGTTTGAACTCTGGCGGTATTGAACATCGCAGTCGTTCATGATTTTTAGTGCCTTATATAAGAAAGGTGTAGGGGCTTTCTGAGCCTGTGCCTGGAATTTGGCCTTTTGCTCTTCACTGGTTTCCAAGAGTGGTAGAGTCTGGGGATCTTTTGCCATCATGACATTACGCACATGTTGGGCAAGACCTTGGACAAGAATGCCTCCGTCGAAACCTTTGTTGAGAATATTGTTCAGCAGCACCATCATCTCGCTCACTTTGTTGGAGAGAGCGAGGTCAACCAAGTTGAAATAGTTGTCGCTATCCAGAACGTTCAGGTCCTCGATTACCTTTTTATAAGTGATGTCGCCTTGACAGAAACTGGCAGCCTGGTCAAAGATAGAGAGTGCATCGCGCATACCGCCATCGGCTTTTTCTGCGATGACGGCCAAAGCCTGTTCCTCATATTTGATTCCTTCTTTTTCTGCTACCATAGCCAGATGCTTGATCGTGTTAGGAACGGTCATTCGTTCGAAATCGTAAATCTGACATCTACTGAGAATGGTAGGCAGAATCTTGTGCTTCTCCGTGGTCGCCAGGATAAAGATGACATGCGATGGTGGCTCCTCCAATGTCTTGAGGAAAGCATTGAAGGCAGCAGAACTCAGCATGTGTACCTCATCGATGATAAACACTTTGTACTTGCCAATCTGTGGCGGGATGCGGGTTTGCTCCATGAGAGCCTTGATTTGCTCTACACCATTATTGCTGGCGGCATCAAGCTCAAAGATGTTGAATGAGCGCTGCTCGTTGAAAGCTGTGCAACTTTCGCACTCATTGCAGGCTTCTCCGTCTTCACGGGGATGCTCGCAATTGATAGCTTTGGCAAAAATACGGGCACAGGTAGTCTTTCCGACACCACGAGGACCGCAAAAAAGGTATGCGTGAGCGAGCTTTCCACTCTTCACCGCATTCTTTAAAGTTGTTGTCAAAGCACTCTGTCCAACCACCGTATCGAAGGTCATCGGACGGTACTTTCTTGCAGAAACAATATATTCTTCCATTATTTTTTCTTAAATGATGATGCAAAGATAACAAAAAAATATTATCTTTGCAAACAAATATCGAAATAAATGAGTAAACAATTAGGTGCAATATGGGGCTATCTCTCTCATTATAAGTATCTTATAGTGATTGTAGTGGGTGTTTTGGTAGTAGGTGCAATTGATGACAATAGCATCTACCAGCATGTGAAATACCAGATTCAGATCAATAATTTGCGTTCTGAGATAAAAAAATATACTGCGCGTTATCAGGCAGACACCAAACTGCTGAGGGAAATGCGCGTGGATCCGAAGGCTTATCAGAAAATAGCCAGAGAAAACTATTTCATGAAGGCAGACGATGAGGATATCTTCGTCTTGAGCACCGATTTGCCTAATAATAATAACGAAGAAGATTTAGAAAATGAAACAGTTGAGTAAAATTCAGAGTGCCATATTCCTCTTGGGTGGCGTGCTGATGGTTGTCGGTGCAGGTTGCTATGCGTTTGGATTTATCTATCCTAAAATGTTGCTTTATACCTGTTGGGTGTTCTTAGTAGGTACGGTGCTTTTTAGTGTGATACAAGCCATGCAGTTATACGAAGGAAAATCGTTTGTCATTCATCGTCTGAAGCGCATACAGGCAATGGCGGATATTTGTTTTATATTGTCGGGCATTTCTATGGTTGATACGGTATATGCTTTTGCCCGTAATTGGTTTTCCAACTATGAGACGTATATCACCTACTTTTATAATAAGTGGGTGCTTCTGCTGCTTATCGCAGCTTTGTTGGAATTATATACGACACATCGTATTTCCCGTGAACTGGAGAAGGAATAATGCCAAAAAATACTAAATACAGACGATATTCAATTAAATAGCATAAATTTATTTCCGTACTTCAATTTAAGATTGTACTTTTGTTACCCGAAATACAGACAGATTATGAATAAGATACTTTATGCATTTATCACCTTGTTGGCAATGACATCGTGTGCCAATAGCTACAATATCCAAGGTACGTCTAATGTGAGTACATTGGATGGAAGGATGCTATACCTGAAAATCCTGAAAAACAATGATTTTAAAAATATTGATTCCTGTGATGTTGTGCATGGTCAATTCCATTTTGACGGAAATCTGGATTCTGTGAGAATGGCTAATATTTTCATGGATGATGAGGCTGTCCTCCCATTGGTGTTGGAGAGCGGTGACATTAATGTGAAATTAGATGATGCTCAACAGATAGTTAGCGGCACTCCTTTGAATGATAAACTGTTTAAGTTCTTCAAGAAATACCAGCAGTTGCAGAACCAGCAGATGGAATTGGTGCATAAGCATGACCAGGCTATCATGAATGGTAGTGATATGGAGATGGTAACAAGAAAACTGAATGAGGAAGCTATTCATTTGGCTGATCAGGAAGATAAACTGGTCACTTCTTTCGTGACCGAGAATTTTGATAATGTCTTGGGTCCTGGAGTATTCTTCATGGTTACCATGAGAAATCAATACCCGATGCTTTCTCCTTGGATTGAGGATATCATGAGTAAGGCTACTGAGCATTTCAAGAATGATCCATATGTGAAGGATTATTATCAGAAGGCTCAGGAAAATGAGCAGATTATGAATGGTACAAGAGATGCGGGACAGGATGCTTCTACAATGCAAGCACCTCAAGTAGATCCGAATGCAGCTCCTGCTCCAACTGCTAATGATCTGGCTAAACCTACTATTCCGGAGAATCAGGCTGCGGGAGGTAATGGCTTCGGTAATTAATCTGTAGAATTATGATGAGAACATTAATAAAAAACGGAACTATTGTCAATGAAGGACGCTCTTTCTTGGGCGACCTTGTTGTCAATGGTGAACAAATTGAAGAAATATATGAAGGTAAGGCACCTCGTGGAATCTATGATCAAGTCATTGATGCCTCGGGGTGTTTTGTTTTGCCTGGTGTGATAGATGATCATGTGCATTTCCGTGAACCGGGTTTGACACGTAAGGCTGATATTGAGAGCGAGAGTAGAGCTGCCGCCTTTGGTGGTGTGACTTCTTACTTCGAAATGCCTAATACCAATCCTCAAACTACGACTTTGGAGGCTTTGGAGGATAAGTTTGCATTAGGTGCTCAGAAAAGTCATGTTAACTATAGTTTCTTTTTTGGTGCAACCAATGATAATGTAGATTCATTTGATAGATTGGATATTCATCGTATTCCGGGTATTAAACTCTTTATGGGTTCCAGCACGGGCAATATGCTGGTGGATAAGTATGAGTCTTTGCAACAGATATTTGTTAAAGCCAAAAAAATGGGACTGCCTGTGATGACTCATTGCGAGGATACTGACATCATCAATCGCAATATGGCTGCCTATCAGAAAAAATATGGTGAAGATCCTGATGTGAAATTCCATCCGGAAATCCGTAGTGTAGAGGCTTGTTACGAAAGTAGTAGTCTGGCTGTTAAATTGGCAAAGGAATCAGGGGCTCATCTGCATATTGCACATGTGACTACCGCTCGTGAACTGGAATTCTTCGGAAAAGATAAGAATATTACTGGTGAAGCTGTCATTGCGCATCTTTATTTCTCGGATGAGGATTATGCAGACAAGAAAGCTTTCATCAAATGTAATCCTGCTATTAAGACAGTGAAAGATAGGCAGGCATTACGTGAGGCTTTGGCTGATGGACGAATTTCGGTTGTAGGCACTGATCATGCTCCTCATGAATGGAAAGACAAACAGGGTGGTTGTGCCAAGGCTGCTTCGGGTATGCCGATGGTGCAATTCTCGTTGGTAAGTATGTTGGAATTGGTGGACGAAGGTGTTCTTTCTATTGAAAGAATGGTAGAGGTGATGTCTCATTGTCCTGCCAAACTCTTTCATGTGGACAAACGTGGCTTTTTGCGTCCGGGCTATCAGGCAGATATTGTCATTGTTCGCCCTCATACTGCTTGGACTGTTCAGAAAGAAATCATCCAAAGTAAATGCGGGTGGAGTCCTATGGAGGGACATGAATACCAATGGCAAGTGGAGCAAACTATCTGTAATGGACACCTTATATATAATAAGGGAGAGTTTGACGAGGCTTATCGTGGTGAAGAACTTACTTTTAGAAAATCATAAATTCTAAGATTTTGAGAAAGGTTTTGACATACGATATTGCGGATATAGTACCGTATATCAATTGGCTCTATTTCTTTCATGCTTGGGGACTGAGTGGTAAGCCTGCAGGCGAAAAAGAAAAAATGAAACAAGAGGCGCTTCTGATGTTGAAGTCTTGGTATGGTAAATATCATACTCATGCTTTGTTTCGATTGATGAAAGCCTGTAGTGATGGGGATGATATCGTCTTGTTCGATGATTTGAATGATAAAATCAATGGTCAGACCATTCGTGCTGAGGTTCGTATTCCCATGCTCCGCCAGCAAAAGGTTTCTGCGGATGGGCAACCTAATTTGTGTCTGTCTGATTTCTTGCGCCCCATCTATATGGAAAAGACGGATTGCTTGGGTATCTTTTGTGCTACGGTTGATGCGGAAATTGTGGAGTTGTATCGTCATGATGATTATCGGTCGATGTTGGCACAAACGCTTGGTGACCGGTTGGCAGAAGCCACTGCTGAGCGTATGCATCAGGAAGTTAGAACTACTTTCTGGGGATATGCTGCAGATGAAAAGTTGACGATGGAGCAGCTCCTTAGAGAGGACTATCAGGGTATTCGCCCTGCAGTGGGCTATCCTTCTATGCCGGATACCAGTATCAATTTTATCCTGGATGAAATTCTTGGGATGAAAGAGATTGGTATCAGACTTACTGAAAGTGGTATGATGACGCCCCATGCCAGTGTGTCGGGGTTGATGTTTTCTCATCCCAAGGCGCATTATTTTGAACTGGGAAAGATAGGGGAGGATCAGTTGAGAGATTATGCAAATAGACGTGGTATTCCGGTGGAACTCATGCGGAGATTCTTGCAATCAAGTTTGATGAAAAAATGATATATAGAATACTTATACCCATTATATTGGGTACTGTGTTGCCTTATTTATGGATATTCAAGACTGAATTCCAGAAGGTAACTGGTAGGAAAAGGTTTCTGTTGTGGATTCCTGCTATGATAGTTTTGGGATATAGTGTATATTTGGCTTTTCTGCCGAACTTTGTACCGAAAAATCCCTTGCTGGTTGATATCTGGTTCGCTCTGATGGCGGTCTGTGCTGTGCCGGAGTTTGTCTTTGCTTTCTGCAGTTCCTTAGGATGGTGCTGCAAAAGATATTTTCATTTAGAGAAGAATTGGGGACGAACGGTTGGACTCGTTTTGGCTATTGTGGCTTTCGTGACGTTTGTCTATGGATTTACTTTAGGCTTCCGTAAGCTGGAAGTGAAACAAGTTACCATATATCTGTCTGATTTACCAAAGAACTTCGATGGGTATAGAATAGTCCTGTTTAGTGATTTCCATCTCGGCTCCTATTATGGTTGGAGATCGGATATTCCTCAGCGGGATATTGACAGCATTCAGGCACAGCATCCTGACATGATTTGCTTTACGGGTGATTTGCAAAATGCACATCCTTCAGAATTAGTACCTTATTATCAGATGCTTCGTTCGTTGAAAGCAAAGGATGGAGTTTATAGTATCTTGGGCAATCACGATTATAGTTATTATGTTGATGCAGATCCTGATGAACAGGTTGAAATAGAGAAAAGGGTACAGGATTTTGAGCGAAGTTTAGGATGGCAACTGCTGAATAATGAACATCGGGTGGTGTATAGAGGACAGGATTCCATCTATATAGCTGGAACGGAAAATTATGATAAACCGAAGCGGACAAGTGTGGCGAAATCACTTGCATCCATCAAACCGGGAAATTTTATCTTGATGCTCCAGCATATACCAACGCAGTGGAAAGATATGGTTCCTTCCAAAATTAATGAGGTGTATGGATCTAAAGATACAGTTTTAGTGGCACCACAATTGACATTCAGCGGTCATACTCATGCAGGACAAGTTGAGGTCTTGGGCATCCGACCTACCATGTTTGCAAAATATGACTATGGTTTGTATGAGCGTGAAGGTTGCCAGCTCTTTACGACTGCCGGATTGGGTGGTGTGATTCCTATCCGTGTAGGAGCTACCGCCGAGATCGTAGTTGTCACATTAAAGAGAAAATAAGAATTACCATATAAAAGTATTATCAGCGTAGAAAATATTGAGATTATGAAATATTTATATCGTTTATACCAATTATTGGTGTGCTTGCCTATCTTGGTATTGGCAAGTATTATTACGAGTATTACCACAGTTGTGGGGTGTATGTTAGGTAATGGTCATTTCTGGGGATATTATCCTGGTAAGATTTGGTCACAGTTGTGGATACGTATTCTCCTGTTGCCTGTAAAGGTAGAAGGACGTGAAAATTTGGAGAAAAAGCAGAGCTATGTTTTTGTAGCCAATCATCAGGGAGCCTTTGATATTTTCCTGATATATGGTTTTTTGGGACGTAATTTCAAGTGGATGATGAAGAAAGGTCTTCGCAAAATTCCTTTGGTAGGAGTGGCTTGCGAGTATGCTCATCATATCTTCGTAGATAAGAGCGGACCTTCCAAAATCCGTGCTTCCTATGACAAGGCTCGTGAAGAACTCAAGGAGGGAATGTCGCTGGTGGTGTTCCCTGAAGGTGCCAGAACTTTTACCGGTCATATGGGTGTTTTCCGTCGAGGTGCTTTTATGTTGGCAGACGAACTGCAGTTGCCTGTTTGTCCTCTTACCATCAATGGCAGTTTCCAGGTGAAGCCGCGTATGAAAGATATTTTTTGGGTGTTTTGGCATCCGTTGAAGTTGACTATACATAAGCCAATAGCTCCTATAGGCAGAGGTGCTGACAATATTAAGCATCAGATGACGGAGAGTTATGAGGCAATTATGAATGGTTTAGACAAGGAATATCAGGGTTTTGTAGAAAATCCTGACCAATAAATGAAAAAATAATCAAAAATATAGTGGAATTGTGATAAAAGTCGTATCTTTGCATATCATATTTAACTATAAGAATTATTGGTACTTGATTAATAAAAACTATTATGAAGAGCGATAGCATAGTAATCATTCCTACTTATAATGAGAAGGAAAACATAGAGAAGATCATTCGGGCTGTCTTCGGGCTCGAAAAGCAATTTGATATTCTTGTGATTGACGATGGAAGCCCTGATGGTACGGCTGCTATTGTCAAGAATCTGATGGCGGGTGAGTTTAATGGACGTCTTCACCTCTTGGAGCGTTCTGGTAAATTAGGCTTAGGCACTGCTTATATCACAGGTTTTAAGTGGGCGCTGCAACAGGGATATGATTTTATCTTTGAAATGGATGCTGACTTTAGCCATGATCCTAATGATTTGCCACGTCTTTATGCTGCTACTCATGATGAAGGGTATGATGTTGCAGTAGGTTCTCGCTATGTTTCGGGCGTCAATGTGGTTAATTGGCCTATTGGTCGTGTACTTATGAGTTATTTTGCGTCCAAATATGTTCGTTTGGTTACAGGATTCAAGGTGCATGATACAACGGCAGGATTCGTTTGCTATCGTCGCAAGGTGTTGGAAACCATCGAATTGGATAAAATTCGTTTCAAAGGATATGCTTTCCAAATCGAGATGAAGTTCACTTCTCATAAGATAGGATTTAAGATTAAAGAGGTACCTGTTATCTTCGTCAACCGTCGCGAGGGTGTGAGCAAGATGAATGGAGGTATCTTTGGAGAGGCTTTCTTTGGTGTAATGCGCCTTCGCTTGGATGGCTGGTTTAAGAAGTATCCTAAGAAAAACTAAAAAGCGTGACCATACAAGAGATTGAAAATATTTACGGGCATTCGTCACAGACGAAGGCCCTTTTGGATTTATTGGGGAAAAAACAGGTTAAAATGATTTCCCTTAAGGGATTGGTGTGTTCTTCTGCACCAATCTTTTTTGCGTCTGTATATCAGCAATTAGGACAAACCGTACTTTTTGTTTTGGATGATGCTGATGAGGCTGGCTATTTTTATCACGACCTGACACAAATGATGGGACAGGAAAATGTGTTTTTCTTTCCTTCCAGCTATCGTCGTGCCATCAAATATGGACAGAAAGATGCTGCCAATGAAATTCTTCGAACGGAAGTCTTGGCTCGTTTATCGCAAAATAGAAATTTATTTATAGTTTCTTATCCTGATGCCTTGGCAGAATTGGTTGTTACCAAAAAGAAACTGGATGAGCGCATACTTAAACTTTCTGTTTCTCAAGAGATTGCCTTGAGCAATATTGTGCATACGCTGAGAGATTTTGGTTTTGAGGAGACTGATTATGTTTATGAACCAGGACAATTTGCTGTCCGTGGTAGTATCCTGGATGTATATTCTTATAGTTGTGAATTTCCTTTCCGTATAGATTTCTTCGGAGATGAGATCGATTCCATCCGTACCTTTGATGTGGAAAGTCAGTTGTCGAAAGTCAAGAGGGAATGTATAGAGATTGTGCCTGAATTATCTTCTCTTGAAAGTGAAAAACAACCGATATTTTCTTTTTTGGGTGAGGATACGATTGTTGTCATGAAGGATTTCGTTTTTCTTCATGATCGTATCGAACAGATTTATCATGATGGTTTCTCGGCTCAAAGTTTGACTGAGCAGCTGGAAGGGGCTACGGAAATGGAAGCTGAGCAAATCAGACAGCGGATGAAGAAAGAGTCGAATCTCTGTACTACGACTCAGTTGAAAGAGGGATTGGCGGAAAGAGTGCGCATAGAAATGGGGCATGTGGATAAAAATCCAAATGCTTTGGAGGGAGAAGGTAAGTCTTCTGCTTGCATTCATTTTAATATCCAGCCACAACCTTTATTCCATAAGAATTTTGAATTGTTGGCTAAAACTCTTGAGGATTATCTCCTTCAGAAATATACTTTATATATTTTAGCTGACAGTCAGAAACAGCAGCAAAGATTGAAGGATATTTTTGATAGTGAAGATTTGCAACGTTATCAGATTTCTTTTGTTCCTGTAGATAAAACCATTCACGAAGGGTTTGTGGATTCTGACAAAAAATGCTGTTTCTTTACAGATCATCAGATTTTTGACCGTTTTCATAAATACAACTTGCGTTCTGATTCTGCTCGTGCTGGTAAAATGGCGCTTACGATGAAAGAGTTGCAGGAAATGGAACCGGGCGACTTTATCGTACATGTGGATTTTGGAATCGGTAAGTTTGGCGGCTTGGTTCGTGTTCCTACTGGTGAAAGCTATCAGGAAATGATACGCATCGTCTATAAGAATAACGATAAAGTGGATGTTTCTATCCATTCGCTCTATAAAATCAGCAAATATAGAAGTGCCGATACCGGTGAACCTCCTCGTCTTTCTACCTTAGGTACTGGTGCCTGGGATAGGATGAAGGAAAAGGCAAAGAAGCGTATCAAGGATATAGCGCGCGACCTTATTAAGTTGTATGCTAAGCGTCGTCATGAAAAGGGCTATGCTTTTAGTCTGGATGGATATTTGCAACATGAGTTGGAAGCTTCTTTCCTCTATGAAGATACGCCTGACCAGAATAAGGCTACCATGGAGGTGAAGGCTGATATGGAAAGTTCCCGCCCTATGGACAGGCTGGTGTGTGGAGATGTTGGCTTCGGAAAAACGGAGGTAGCCATTCGTGCGGCCTTTAAAGCTGCTTGTGACAGTAAACAGGTGGCAGTACTGGTTCCTACTACCGTTTTGGCATTTCAGCATTATCAGACATTCAAGTCGCGTCTTGAGGGAATGCCTGTGAGGGTAGAATATTTGAGCCGTGCCCGATCTGCAAAGGAAACCCGACAGATTTTGGCTGACTTAAAGGATGGTAAAATAGACATTTTGATAGGTACGCATAAATTGATTTCCAAATCGGTTGTATGGAAAGATTTAGGTTTGCTCATTATTGATGAGGAACAGAAGTTTGGAGTAAGTACAAAGGAGAAACTGCGCCAGATGAAGGTCAACGTGGATACGCTGACCATGAGTGCTACGCCTATTCCTCGTACCCTCCAGTTCTCGCTGATGGGAGCAAGAGATATGAGTATCATGCGTACACCGCCACCTAACCGTTATCCGATCCATACGGAGCTGACCTGTTTTTCTTCAGAAGTGATTGCTGATGCCATCAATTTTGAAATGAGTCGTAATGGACAGGTGTATTTTGTCAATGATCGGATTTCTAAACTTCAGGAGATTAAACTCCTGATAGAGAAACATGTACCTGATTGTCGAGTTGTCATCGGACATGGTCAGATGAAGCCTGAGGAGTTGGAAAAGATTATCATGGGCTTTATCAACTATGACTATGATGTGCTGCTTTCTACAACCATTGTGGAAAATGGTATCGATATTTCCAATGCCAATACGATCATAATCAATGATGCGCATCATTTCGGCTTAAGTGATCTGCACCAGATGAGAGGACGAGTTGGCAGAAGTAACAAAAAGGCGTTTTGCTATTTGTTGGCACCCCCTAAAAGCGTACTTACAACTGAGGCTCGGAGACGCTTGGAGGCTTTGGAAACTTTCAGTGACTTGGGAAGTGGATTTAATCTTGCCATGCAGGATTTAGATATTCGTGGAGCAGGTAACTTGTTGGGTTCCGAACAGAGTGGCTTCATGGAAGATTTGGGATATGAAACCTATCAGAAGATCTTGTCGCAGGCTGTGACTGAGTTGAAGAATGAAGAATTCAATGATTTGTATCAGGAAGACTTGGATCAAGGTAAGGTGCTTACAGGTGACGACTTTGTAGATGATTGTTCTGTGGAGAGCGACTTGGAGATGTATTTCCCTGATTCGTATGTTCCTGGTAGTAGTGAACGAATGCTTTTATATCGGGAGTTGGATTGTATAGAGAATGATGATGATCTGGCTGCTTATAAAAAGCGATTGATAGATCGTTTCGGTCCAGTGCCTCATGAGGCCGAAGAACTGATGCATGTGGTCACCCTGCGTAGATTAGGTAAGCGTATGGGATGCGAGAAGATGATGCTGAAGCAAAATGTTCTTCAATTACAGTTTGTGAGCAATGTGCAGAGTCCTTTTTACAGGAGTGTCATGTTCTCTAAGGTGTTGGATTATGTAACCAAACATGTGAGGATGTGCAACTTGAAAGAGAAAAGCAACAAGCGCTACTTGCGTATTTCTGGTATCAGGAGTGTAGAGCAAGCTGTATCTATATTGAATGATATTGAGCAATAAACGGGGCATAAATTTATCGTTTGTAGGAATTTTGTAGTTTTTTGTATAAGTAAAAGATGATGAATAGCGTTTACAACGCCTCTTGTTTTAACTGATTTCCTGCCGTTTTACGATATTTTTCAGATAAAAAGCAAAATTATTGCCGTTTTTTCTTTTATCTCAAATGTTTTTTGTAATTTTGTCGCAAAATGAATTTATCTATTAACAAAATGTAAGAAAAGACATAATAATTAATATAAAAATGATATCACATGAGAAAGAAGAAATTTATTTTGCAGGAGAGTGAACTCCCAACACAGTGGTATAATATTCAGGCAGATATGCCTAATAAGCCATTGCCTCCATTGAATCCTCAGACTCACCAGCCTCTCAGTGCTGATGATCTTTCACATATATTTAATAAGGAATGTTCCAAGCAGGAATTGGATCAGGAGCATGCGTGGATAGATATTCCTGAAGACGTATTGGAAAAATATACTTTCTATCGTTCTACTCCTCTGGTTCGTGCTTATGCTTTGGAAGAGGCTTTAGGTACTCCTGCTCATATCTATTTCAAAAATGAGAGTACCAACCCTTTAGGTTCACATAAGATTAATTCTGCTCTTCCTCAGTGCTACTATTGTAAGCAAGAGGGTGATACGAATGTCACAACGGAAACGGGTGCTGGTCAGTGGGGTGCTGCTTTGTCTTATGCTGCCAAACTCTATGGATTGGAAGCGGCTGTTTATCAGGTAAAGATTACCATGCAGCAAAAACCATATCGTTCCAGTATTATGCGTACCTTTGGTGCTACAGTAGAGGGTTCTCCTTCTATGAGTACAAGAGCTGGTAAAAACATCATTACCCGTGATCCTCATCATCCAGGTTCATTAGGTACTGCCATCAGTGAGGCTGTAGAGTTGGCTACAACAACTCCTGGTTGTAAATATACTTTGGGTTCTGTGTTAAATCACGTGGCTCTTCATCAGACAGTCATTGGTCTGGAGGCAGAAAAGCAGATGGCTATGGCTGGTGAGTATCCTGATACTGTGATAGCTTGTTTTGGTGGTGGTAGTAACTTTGGTGGAATCGCCTTCCCTTTTATGCGTCATAAGATTAAGGATGGAAAGAATACTGAATTTATTGCAGCTGAACCAGAGAGTTGCCCTAAGTTGACTCGTGGTAAGTTTGAATACGACTTTGGTGATGAGGCTGGTTATACACCATTGCTTCCAATGTACACCTTGGGTCATGATTTCAAGCCTGCGAATATCCATGCTGGCGGTTTGCGTTATCATGGTGCCGGTATGATTATTTCTCAGTTGATCAAGGACGGATATATGTATGGTGTGGATATTCCTCAGTCTGAGTCTTTTGAGGCTGGTATGCTTTTTGCCCGCACAGAGGGTATTATTCCTGCTCCAGAGAGTTGTCATGCTATTGCTGCTACGATTCGTGAGGCTAAGAAGGCAAAGGAAGCCGGAGAGGAAAAGGTTATCCTGTTCTGTCTGTCAGGACATGGACTGATTGATATGCCTTCCTATGAGAGTTATATCAATGGTGACTTGCATGACTATGCTGTCCCTGATGAGGAAATTAAGAAATTCCTTGCTACAGTTCCTAAAGTCTAAAAAAATGATGGATAGGTATAATCAGCATAACAAACTTGAATATTAAAGACTTGAAAGAATATAACAATAAAAAAACGAGAATGCAAATTAGCATTCTCGTTTTTTTATTGTTTATATAGCCGTGATTCTTTCAATCAATGAGATAGACTTCTGTTATTTGCTCAGCCATTCTTCAATAGCCTTGGCAATTACTTCAAAGCTGGTGGTAGGCTCAAAACGAGCTACAACCTGACCTTTTTTGTTAATCAGGAATTTAGTAAAATTCCATTTGATGTCATTACTCTCTTTGTAGTTAGGATCAGCTTCGCTGAGCATTTTGTCGAGCACAGGATAGAGAGGATGAGATTCATCCCAACCAGCAAACCCTTTGCTTTCCTTCAAGAATTTGTAAAGAGGAGCAGCGTCATCGCCATTTACCTTTATCTTTTTGAAACGAGAAAATTCTGTACCGTATGTAAGTTTACAGAATTGGTGGATGATTTCGTCTGTTCCTGGAGCTTGTTGACCAAACTGGTTGCAAGGGAAGTCTAAGACTTCAAAACCCTGAGAGTGATAGGTCTCATATAATTTCTCCAGTTCTTCATACTGTGGAGTAAAACCACATTTTGTGGCTGTGTTGACGATGAGTAATACTTCATTAGCATACTCTTTGAGGGAAACATCCTTTCCCTTTCTGTCCTTGACAGAGAATTCGTAAACAGTTCTCATTTTTGTTTGTATCTATATATTTTATTCTTATTTCTTCTTTTAGAGTGCAAAGATACTATTTTTCTTTTAGAAGAGTAAATTATGACTGATAATTTTTCTAAAAAAGTAAGAACTTAGAAAATAAAAAGACCCAGGATTTTCACAAACCCTGGGTTTTTTGAACTTCTGTATGGATAACAACTTGTATCTTAAGAAGTTCACAAAAAATCTATCATTTAACTTTTCTAAGAACTGATGCAAAAGTATAATAAATTTCTTTTTTTATGGTGTATTTTTTGTTTTTTAGGGTATATCAAACTGTTTTTATTTGTTTTTCTCCCTATATTCACTTGGAATTATACCCATTTCTTTCTTAAACACCTTAGAAAAATATTTCGGATCACTGAAGCCTACAGCGAATGCAATGCTGGTCAGCGTTTCATCTGTATCCCGTAACATCTCGATGGCTTTCATAATTCTGATGTGACGGACGAAATCAATAGGAGTCAATCCTACCGCATTTTTGATTTTTCCATAGAGTACACTGCGACTCATGCCCATGGCCTGTGCAATATCGTCGATCTTCATGTCAGGATCAGAAATGTTTTCCAGGACAAACTTCAGCACTTTCTTGATGGTATGGTCCTGTATGCTAATGGTAGATTCGCCAATCGTAATACGTTGAGGCTCCTCTGTTTTGTTTTGAACAGTCGTGTTATGACTCGTTTGTGTTTCGTCTCCAACATGAATGTTTCTGAGCAATTCTTGTTGCAGACTCTTGCGATAGTTGATGGCCGCTTCAATTCTGACTTTCAGGTAAGTGGCAGAGAATGGTTTGGTCAGATAACCATCGATTCCTTCTTCAAATCCCTTGAGGTGGTCTTCCAGACTGGCCTTGGCAGAGAGTATGATGATTGGAATATGGGAGATATTGCTGTCCTGCTTGATGTAGTGTACCATGGTGATTCCGTCCATGACAGGCATGGTAACATCAGTTAAGATGAAGTCTGGTACAAATTTGCGTGCCATTTCAAGACCTCTCTTTCCATTTTCTGCAAGTAATACATTGTAGTCCTTTCTCAGAATTGTATCCAGGAAGGTGCGTAGGTCCGCGTTGTCTTCTACCACGAGTATGGTGATATCTTTTTCTCCCTTTTCGAATTCCTCTGCTGAGTCTAAAGCTACATCTTCTATGTAGTTCTTGGCATTTGAGTCTTCTATCTCTCCATTTTCGTGGATTGCATGAGAATCTTTGTCAAGACCTCCATCTTCATAGAAATTGCTATTGTTGTCAAACTTCAGCATTTGGTTGACCATCAGGTACATCTCTCTGGCATTCCTCTGAACCAATGTCAAGAGGTTTCTGCCTTCTTCTGAGAGTCCTTCTTCATTTTCCAGCACTTCTGTTATTGGACCGCCTATCAGAGAGAGAGGGGTTCTCAATTTGTGTGAAGCATTGCTGAAGAAATGGTTCTTCAGTACACTCATGTCATGGCTGAGTTTTTGTTTTTGTCGGTTGTTATACATATAGAATACTAATCCAAGACCTAAGATGAACAATATGAAAAGAATGACTTTTCCCAATATGCTCTCCCAGAAAGTGGGTTCGATTTCTATCGGGAGTTCTGCGATATATTTACCCCAGACTCCATGTGTATTGGTGGCTTTTACCTTGAGGATGTATTTACCATGAGAAATGCGGTTGAAACCAATCATATTTTGACTTCCTAATGGAATCCATACGCCTTCTGGTGTATGACCATCCAGACGATATGCATAGTATGCCTGATACTTTCTGGTATAGTCAAGTGCTGCAAAGGTAATGGTCAGATTTCGCTTGTCTGAAGGAATGACCAGATTTGGCCTATGCAGGATAGGAATGGTATGAGCCTCTCCGTTGAAGTGCAGAGAGGTAAACAGTATTTTCGGTTGATAGGTAGTCTTTTTGAGTACCTTTGGATTGAAGGTAATACTTCCCATCGGTGTTCCTAATGTGATTTGATCTGTAGAAGGATCGTGGAATGGGCGGCATTCTGTAAACGTCATGTGGAAATCAAAATCGTTTGGCCCAAAAACATCTATTTTTCCTGTGCTTGGATTGAATTTATCGACACTGGATTCCCTGATAATCCAGATATTTCCTGCATTATCTTCTATCATACTCTGTACGATACCTTCGTCCAGGTTGATATTCTTGACGAATTCGACTCTTATATTATTTTCTAATAATGATTTACTGGTTGTAATTTGCAGACAACCACCTAATGTAGAGATATAAGTATCTCCGTTAGAACGAACCAATGTATAGTTGACATCGCTTGCCATGAGGGAAGCTGTATCACCTATAATATGATTAGAATGATAGAATTTAATCTTGGAATAATCCTTGAATTCGTCGGAGAATGTAACAAGTCCGTCGGTTGTTGCTACTAATATGGTACCTTTGTTGGTACATGTAATTCGGCGTAATCTTTGGTAGAGCCCATTCTTGAACCAGTTGAGTTTATTTCTGTTTGAAATGAAGCGATAGGTGCCGTTTACTCTTTCTGCAATAGCCAATCCTCCACAAGTCGCAATCCAGATTCTGTTTTGTCTATCGCTTACAATATCATAGATTCTATCATTAGGCAGAGAGTATGGGTCTGCCGGATTATGGGTGAAATGCTGCAATTCTCCGTCTTTCAAAAGATAGAGCCCGTCTCCCTTTGTTCCTATCCACATGTATCCCTGACTGTCTTCGTAGAGTGCATAGATGCCACAGGTGGAGAACTGAACTGGTGTTTGTGATAATTGACCACTTGGGGTGATGTAGCCAAGTTTCTGATGCTGGTCATTGCTAATCTTTAAATATCCAGAGATAAATCCATCCCAATAGTTACGATTATGGTCAAGTGTGATGGCGCGTACTTCGCTTTCTGTATTTTCAACTTGGCTCAGCGTATATTCATGATATTTGAAGTTGATTTGTGTAAGGTCATGAATACCCGTTACCCAAAGGATTTTTTGGTCTGAAATTACGTATTTAGTGATTTTTGGAATACTTGCATTGCCTTGAGAGTTGCTTTGCAAAACATAAGGTACCAATTCTTTTTTCGTTCTGTCATAGTAGCAGAATGTACCTCCATTAGGTATCATCCATAGCGTATTGTGTTCATCTTCCATGATGAAATATTTTTCACTGACAGTACGCAAAACTGGATTTTCCTGGTCTGCAAACAACCATTTCTTCTCCAATGTATTCGGATTGATGATGGTTACACCCATACCGTCAGTAAATGCCCATAGCTGGTCTTTGCTATCTACGTATATCTTCTTGACTTCTGCTACAGGCTGGTTAGGGTTCTGAACACTTACAACTTCAGATTTGAATGTACGTGGATTATAGACTACTACACCGATATTTGTGGCTATCAGGAGTTGATAGCCTGTATTTTTTAATTCATTGATTTTTGTGACTCCTTCCGGCATCGGAATCATGGAGATATGGTTCCTGGTTTCATCAAAGACGGCAACTCTGCCATCTGCTGTAGCCAGGTAAATGGTGTTGCCTACCTGTCGGAACCATTTAAATGGAATTGGAGTGGTGAATTTGGTACCATAGATGTGAGTACCCTTGTCTGTAAGAATCCATTCACGCCCCTTTTTGTCGGCGGTAATATACCAGATATTTCCACTTGGCAGGCTTTTAGTTCCTCCCATGATGAGTTTTGGATTGTCGTCTGTAAATTCTTTTTTTGAAATTCTGATTGCGTATTTGTGGTCAGTTGTAGTTATCCAACTTGCTTTTGGACTTAGGGTGTAAACTTTATCGGCATAAAGATGGATGTTGAACTTCTCGTTGATTTGATTCTCTATGTTTACAAAGTCGCACAAATGGGTATCATATATGTAGAGGCGACGGTCGTATGTAACACACCAAAGGTCATAGTTGGTGCAAGGGAAGATATTGCGAATACGATTTGTACTGAGGAGATCTTGGTTATCAGGTAAGTCGCGGAAGGTGTGGAAAGTATAGCCGTCATAATATGACAGACCGTTATAGGTAGCAAACCACATCATGTTGTCTGCTCCCTGACATAAGTCTGATATGTTATTGGCAGCAAGTCCATCCAGAATAGAGAACTTTCTGATGTCACAATAGGGTGTTCCACAATATCCGGATATTGATAATAACCCTAATATAATAATGTGTATGATTCTTCTGGTCATATTCTTAAGTTAATATTTTCTTGGACAAAGGTAAACAAAAAACTTGTAATTTCCAAATTGTTTAGGGATATTCCATTACATCATAGGGATTTCTCCCTGTTTTTTTCCTAAAAACCCTTTGTTGGCATGATTATTTGGTGTATCTTTGCAGCAAATAAACAAAGAAATGTAATTTAAAGACTTATATGGATATGAAAAAATTAAAGACTCTCTTGACGATGGCTATCGTGGCTTTGATGAGCCTCAGTTTCACATCTTGCGATGAGGACGCTGACATTGGCGATACTTTATATGGCACTTGGAAAGGCTATATGGATATTGGATTGACGTATGATAATCGTTATTATGCTTCTACCACTTCTGAGATAACGTTTGTTCCAAGCAACTCTTATTCCGACCACGGAACGGGGTGTTGGATAGACCGATACAGCAATGCTCCTTGGAATTACGTTGCTAATCATATAGAGTGGGCGGTGAGTAATGGTGTCATCAATATTCACTTCATAGAGGAAAACTCGTATGCTACGATTTATAACTATTCTTTGGATGATGATTATTTCTATGGAACGGTTGAATGTGGAAATAGCAGCGCAGATTTCAGATTGGTGAAGACGGCTTCACCTAACAGTTGGAATTATGACTGGTATGATAGTGATGATTGGTATGATTCCTGGGGATATGGTTGGGCAAAGCCTCATCAGGGAATTTTCGATGATACCCGTGCTTCTTCCTCAGATTCTGATTCGCTGAAATATCTGAGAAGAGTGGTCAATTATAAGAATAAGTAAAGAGACTTGCTGTTTCCTCAGGGAACAGATTAAAAAGAAAGGAACGAGATATGAAAAATATAAAATCTTTGTTGATGTTGGCTGCGATAACAGTAGCATCCATGACATTTGTCAGTTGTGACGATGATCCTTGGTATGATGGTTATTGGTACGATCCATACGGCTGGAGCAATAACTATGGCGACTGGCACTGGAATAATGATTATTGGAATCAGGGTGGTAATGGAAACAACCAGGGCGGTGATGAACGTACGGCAATGGCCCAGACTCTCTGTGGAGAATGGGGCGGTGAGATGGATTATTCTTATATCAATCCGGATGGTGAATCGCGTAGCACAGAGGTTTATTATACGACCATGAAGTTCTTCCAATATAATCAGAATTCAAAATCTTATAGTGGAGAGGGTGTGGAGACTGATTATCTCTTGGATTCTCAAGGAAATGTCATTGAAGATAAGAGCCAGACCTTGGATTTCTCCTGGTACATAGAGGATAATGGAGATATTTATATCAAGTACAAGAATACTGGAGCAACCTTTGTGTTAGACTATGGTTCTTCTCAGGCTGGTTTCCATTTGGGATATGACAAGAAGGGGTATGATACTTTCTTCGGTTACATGATAGGAACGGGAAGCGTTAAGGGCGATGTTATCTATTTTGATTTTGAGCGCTTGAACGATACCAATAATGCCAAGGCTCAGACTCGTGGAGCAGGCGTAACTGAGCATAAATCATTTGGTAAGGCTGCTTGTCAGAGTCCGATTAAGGGAACGTCTTCTCGTTTTAATAGCAGAAGATAGACCTTGTGTTGGAGGAAAAGTTAAGAGGATGCATCAAACGAATCGTTTCGATGCATCCTCTTAACTTTTCTGTATTGTGAAATGTTGTAAAGTATCAGAGAACTTAGTTTGTTATTTTCCAAACAGTTTGCAAATAGGATGGTGTGATATTCACGTTCTCGATCAGTCTTTCTTCATCATCAGGAAGATTGCAGAAGAAGTCAATACCAGTAAGCTCCTCAAGTTTGGCAATATTGATAATATGTGCGCTCAACTTTTCTGTGGAAGGATAATCTTTGTGTTCAAACCAGAATCCGATGGCTTTATGACCGGATTTGTTTTTGATCATGACTGCTGCAAAGAAGTATTTAGGAACTATAAATCTATTTTTAGTATAGCCCAAAATCTGCTCAGACTTGTCAATGGTTCCACCTTTGCAGACATACATGGTATCATTGGCATACGCAGCTTGAGTGCTCATATTGTATGTCAGAAAGCTTCTGATTTTTTCTTCCATTTTTTCCCAAATGCCGGTATTGAATTCTCCTCTCTGAGGCTGCATATTGGTCATATAGAAAGTCTGTCCATTTACATCCATGCTGCAGATTCTGTCTTCAGAAGCAACGATATGTCCTCTCTGGAAGTAGGTGATTCCTTCACTTGGCATGTTGGAAGAGCTAAATTCTTTAATACTTGGTTGCAAGTTAGCAGGAATTTCTGGGTCTATCTGGAAAGGATCTCCTTTCCAAGTCTTACCATTCCATGATACTCCTTCTTTAGACTTCCAGTTCTGTCTATTCCAGCCTTTCAGGTTGTTACTCTTATAGACTGCATAGCAACTCCATCGCTGTGATTTCTTACTGGTATCAAATTCTGTGCAGAAGTTGACACCGTATTGGTCAGTTTCGTGAACGATGATTGTACTTGTTCCACCTTTCACCTTTGGAAATTCCAAACGTGTGATTTCGTCAGGCATTCCTGGGGTTACAACATTGGCGTTGGTATTCGTATTGACGATTCCACCACCAGGACCGTCATTATCGCTTCCACAGCTACCTACTGTGAGTGCAGCGAGAAGCATCAAAAGGTAAATCTTGATTCGTTTCATAGAAGTCGTGTTAGAATATAATTTGTAATATAAAAATAGTCATTCTCGTAGAAATGTATAAAACCGAAAAAAGTGCGTACCAGCGTATATGCAACTACGCTCGAACGCACTTTTGTATCTTGCGATAATATATCCTTTAAATGAAAAGGTATATTACTTCTTCAACTTACCGTAACGGTTCATGAAGCGGTCAACGCGACCTGCAGTATCAACAAGCTTGCTCTTACCTGTATAGAATGGGTGAGAAGTGCTAGAGATTTCAATCTTTACTACTGGATAAGTCTCGCCTTCGAACTCAACAGTGTCGTTAGTCTTGCATGTTGACTGAGAGAGGAACATGTCGCCATTAGACATATCTTTGAATACTACAGGACGATAGTTCTCTGGATGAATACCTTTTTTCATTTTTCTTTTTTATTTTTATTGGGTTATTAAAAATAGACGTTATGGGGATGTTCTTCGCATCATCTCATGTCCTTTCGGTGCATGCCCATTATAGCCTTTACACTTAACAGGGTGCAAAGTTACGACTTTTTCTTCTTTCTGCCAAATATTTCCTGATGTTTTTCTTTCTTTTACTCTTTTTTTTATTATCACAGATATGTTGCCCAAATTGTGGTTCTCGGTTTGGGCACTCGTTGCCCGCCTCGTGATCCCTCGTTGCTCGTCTCTTGTTCACCAGTTCCCCATCACGTGGTCCTCGAGGGATCGCTTGAAGAGCATAGCAGGAACTTCTGGAGGCATTTGACAGAACACAAGAAACATTGCTGAAAACAAAATCCCCATTGCCTGATGAGAGGCAATGGGGATAGTTAAAGTTATTTGTAATTGAGTGGATTACTTGGCATAAACAATTTCGATAGATGAGAATCTAAGTTGAACGCCACCACCTGTTGTACCTGTAAACACATTAGTGTAGGTTGCAGTCTTGCCAGAGAAGTTTATGGTTGCAGTCTCATTACCAACACAGTCTGTGTTCTTGTTGTTGTCATGAGTGCAAGTCAAGATGATTTTAGCAATGTTCTTGGAGCCTGTTATGGTCATTATGTTGTTGGCATAAATGCGAAGTTCTTTTGCTTTTTCGTTGTAAGCAGGCTTTGTCTTGTTGCCATTTGAATCCAATTTGAAAATAGTGCCGTCAGAGAGTGTGAACTCTGTTGGGTTTGCATCTAACTTCAATGTACTAAGATCTTCTACTTTTAAGCTTTCTCCAGCTGTGGCTCCACTATTCGTCAATGTAACAGTAAGTCCATTTACTGAGATACCTTCGCTTGTAGAAGGTGTGTCTGGAGTTTCAGGCTTTACAGTAGGAGCACCTTCCTTAACAGTCAATTCCTTTATCTCCCATGTACCTGATTTAGCCTCGCATGCATAGTGTAAAGCGATAACGATATCCTTCTTACCCTTGTAAGGAGTAAGGTCGTAGGTATATGTAGACCAAGTCGTCCAGTCAGTTCCTTCGGTTAGAGTACCAGTGATATTGGTCCATTTTGTTGTAGCAGGATCGCCAGTGTAGTTCTCTGTGATAAGTACCTGGTTCTTTACACCTTTTGTAGGCTCGCCATTATAGGTAGCATAGCGCAAGATATAAGAGAATTTCAAGGTAGCTCCCTTTGATGAAGAGAGATCAATAGCCTTAGATACGAGGTAGCTCTCTGAAGGTGTTGTTACCTTACTTGTGTTTTCATACCCTGTTGCCTTGGCATAGCCATAAGAATCAATGCCCCATGGAGTACCCTTAATGTTCTTCAGAGTAAATGTACCAAAACTCTTATTGAATGTCTCGTTGATGTAACCGTCTGTTGGAGTATCTGGAGTAGTGGTTCCACCTTGACCATTAAGAGATACTATATAGTTGCCAACGAGGAATTCTTTTGTACCTTGGTAGTTATCAACCTTTCCACAGATGACAACTTCATCGCCTGGTTTCAAAGCATCTTCTCCTGAGAACTTTGTACGGTTAGGACCTGCATAGCCATTATATACATAGAACTGATTTGTAGCTGTACCATCTTCTGAAATATAATATTTCAAGCTACCATATTGAGGGTCGAAGCTTCCCGGTTTTACAGATACAACCTTACCCTTAACATAGATTTCTGTTTCTGCACTTCCGCCTTCGTCAATATACTTTTCTACTGCAGCAATATTGAAAGGGTCTGCAGCTGTACCAGAACCTGTAGGCTGAACTTCTTCTGGAGTCTCTGGCTTAGTAGGCATGTCGTAAGGAGCAGGAACGTCTTCGCAACTGCTGAAAGTAAAGGCTGCCATAGCCAACACAAACAATGAATATATAATCTTTTTCATATTGTTATTCTATTTAAAAATTTCTAATGGATGAATTACTTGATAGAGATGAGGTAGTTTCCGCTGTCAATTTCTGGAGTGCCATTGTACATCGTCAATGTTCCATAGATGACAACCTTCTTTCCTACGGCAAGGGTGCCCTTTGTCTCTTCTGTCCATTTCTGGTTGTCGAGATTGAAGCCGCGGAATACCTTGATCATCTTGCCGGCAACAGCCTTTCCATCTTCAGAGATAGAATATGTTGCATTACCGTACGAGCCTGTATCAACGCTACCTACCTCGCAGATGATTCCGGTAGTATAAACCTTATCCGTTGTATATTTACCAGCATTGATGAGTTTGAGCGCGTTGGTCACAGTGTAAGGTTCTTCCTTGGTTCCACCAGGAACATTCAGCGCTGTCTCAACATCATTGCTTGTACGGATCAGAATCTGCCAAACATTGTTGAAACGGGTGAAAATACCTGTAATGTTGACAGGATCCTTTGGCAAAGCGACATTGGCAAACTTGGCATAAGCTGAAGTGCGAACCAAGAGGTTGGAAGCACTGATAGGTGTTTTGGTTTCTGCATCAGTCAAGTTGCGGTTCACGCAGTTGGTCTTGTCCTTTTCTGTCTCTGGGGCATAAACGGCCTTACCGTCAGCCTGAGAGAACTGTACATTCTCAATGCGCATCAACTTGCCAGAGCAAGACTTCAGATAGTCAGCATCCTTGATCTTGGTCTTGTCGAACACCTCTACCAAACTTTCAGCCTTGGCTGCGTCTGGAGAACCCAAAATCTTGAAATGCTTGTTCCACTCGTAGCGGTCAACCTTACCGATAGACTGTGCACCCGTAGTGCTGTTGGTATAGACACCGCCCAACTCAGCCTGAGAACCGTAACCACCAATGTAGAGGCCCTTCAGATTGATGAGAATCTGCTGACCAACAGGAAGTTCGCCATAGAGCGCACCCTTGTTGATGCAAACCAAGATACCACCCGTCTCGTCCTGCAGACAAACCTCGTTGTAAAGGTTGCCACCGAGATCATTACCGGTAATATAACCCTTGATCTGGATGTCCTTGTCTATCTGTTCATATCTCTTATTAGCAATGAGGCTGTTGTAGTCTTCCTTCAGCTGTGCAATTGTGATGACATTCTTCTCCTTGATATTATTGTCACCGACAGGAGCCGCAGGCACCTTAATCGTATTATCAGGATCAGCATAACCATCGCCCATGCAAGATGCAAAAAACATACTGGCAAAAGCCATTGCTATGAATAATATTTTTTTCATATCTTTCCTTTTTATTAGAATCTATAAGAAACCTGGAACATACCATTTGTTCCGAATACGTAATACTTCTTAGGGTTCTTGGAGAACTTGTAAACGCGCTCCTTGCTGCTATCACCATTACCTGAGAAATCGCTTCGGCTCTGCTCATAACCGCCAGATACGATCTTCTGGTTGTTCAGAATGTTGGTAATCATCAAGTTGAAGTTCAAGCTGCCGTGCTTCAAGCGTACGCTCTTGCCGATGCTGCCGTCAACCATCCAGCCACCATGACCCTTAGCCTGGTCTGTATAACCTGGCATCAGGTTGCCGAAGTTGTCGAATGCGTTGAGACGAGACAACTCAGACTGGGTGCGGTAGATAGGTGCGTATGACAGGTAGATGCGGTCGTAGTAGTTGGCGTTGAGGTCGATGAACCAGCCACCTGCATGATAGCTCAAGCCAAGGCTTCCTACGTTGAGAGGAGTTCCGCTCTCGCGCATACCTTTAATATATGTCATTTCAGTATTCAAGTCGCCTGTGACAGACTCAGAACGTGTAGTCTCAATATCCTTGAGGATTCTGTTGTCGCTCAAAGTACCGATAGCCTTGAAGTTGAGGAAAGATGTGAGTTTGAAGTCGAGACCCAATTCTACACCATAGTATTCCTTCTGCAAACCAGGAAGACTGAAATATACGAACGAGTTGTCCATATCACTATAGAAGTTCTGCCACTCCGTAACGTGGTCAAGACGGCTATAGTATGCATTCAGGTTGGCGTGCATCCATGAGTTCTGGTATTGGTAAGCGAACTCGCTGCTGAAGATATGCTCATCATGCAAATCTCTCACGAAGTCATTCTGAATCTCAGGAGATACGAATGCTGTGTTAGCCTTAGGTGGCTGCCACTCGTAGCCAACACCTAATTTGAACGCATGACCGCGACCGGCATCGAAGCTGATGCTACCCTTGGCACCACCTTCGCCCATTCTGGCGATTCCGCTGTTGCCATAAGAGTTTTCTGCAGCCATACCATTGCGCATATAGCCATGACGGCGCATATTGGTCTGACCCAACTTAGCGCTGAACATAGTCTGGAATCTGCCTAATTCTGCAGTGTAAGATGTCCAGAGCAAGCCCTTCATCACTTCAATCTTGTAATCATAACCGAACTTGTCGCCTTCGTTGACTGGGGCGTTAGGACGGTTTAAGTCATACTGGACTCTTGGATCAGTAGCTGGATACTTTCCGAGAGCGTAATTATTGATGTTGTGGAAGAGAGAGCCGCCAAGCATATCTTCCAAAGTCTGGTAGTGGCGGTTGCTGTTGCTGGCAAAGATGAAGCCGCTCACCAGTTTGGAGTTCTTGGTTATTTTTGCAGTAAGCGTAGATGACAAGGTGAGATTCAAGTTGTCATTATGCTTAGCCTGGATGTAGTACATTGTTTCGTTGCCAGCCTTTGCTGCATTTTCGTTTGCATAGTAGAGGCGGTCCCAGTCAATCTGGCGGTTAGCCTTACTTGCTGTCCAGAAATCGTATGAGTTCTTCCAGCTCTGCCATGTATTAGGGTTGTTGTTGACAGAAGAAGGATTCCAGACGTCATAGTAGCTACTTGGCAGGTTTTTCCAGTAATCTGGCTGTGGGTTCTCTGCATTGTTGTAGTTGAGCTTGGTGCTCTTGTACATAGAGTATTTGGCAAATGCAGAAGTTGTGAGTTTCAATTTATCATTGATGTCCCAGTCCCATGTTGCGATAGCAGAAGGGGAGAAGTCGTTGACAACGCGCGAATTGCGCTTGTGCCCGTTCTGATAACCCCAGTAAGGGTTGTAGTAACGGTCGTTGGCGAGCCAGTAAGCCTCGTCGGTAGAAGCACCCTGGGTAGAGCGCTCGGTAGGGTTGCCCCAGGTAGAGATACTCAGGGAGTGACCGTTGTTCCACTTCTTCTGAACACCGATGTAGTAAGATAAAGCATTGTAGAATGTACCCTCCACATAACCACGGTTGGCCCATCGGTAGGTGAGACCGGCACTGAATGCCCAGCCACGGTCGTTGAAACCGCTGCTGTAAGTGTAGAGACCACGAAGTGTGTAATTTCTGTTGGCAGCAGCAACTGAGGCATACTGACCCACTTGCATGCTTCCGGCACGGAAGTCGTAGTTGTTGCTACCAGCCATGCCTGTCATAGAATAGTTGTTTCCTTCGAAAGGCAAAGCAAAATCTACATTTCTGGAGAAACGGTTCAAACCACCGATATTGGAGAAACGGAACTGTCCGCTTTCCATGTCGTTGACAGGTGCTCCATTGATGTAAACCTCGTTATACTTTTGGTTGAAGCTACGATAACGGTAACGCATAGGAGAGAAGAGGAATCCTGCCTCCGATGCGTAAACGTTAGAGGTAGAGTTGAGAATGGTTACATTCTGAGACATGTCATCATCCTCACCCAACTGTGCTTCGGTGAATGTGAATGCGTTCTCGTCCAGGTTGGATGCAGCCTTTTGCTCAACATTCTGTGCAAAAGCCAGCGGACCATAACAGAGCGCAAGCATTGCTAATTTTACCTTTTGTTGCATAGTTTATAGTTTAATTACTAATAATGTCTGCAAAGTAACAAAATATTTTTTAAAATTAAAAGTTTTTTCGTTTAAATTTTGATTAAATATGCGGCTTTTCCAAATAAAATGCCGATATTTGCATTCAGATAGCGAGTTTTCGCACATTTACTAACTTAAGATTTTTGATAATCTAAATAAAATAATAAATTTATGAAGAAAAATGTATTGATGTTTGCGGCCTTCCTGATAGTCAGCTTGGCTGCTTTTGCCCAAGGGCAGAAACGATTCAATCTCTATGCTGTAGGTTTTTATAACCAGGAGAATCTCTTCGATACTTGTCATGATGAGGGCAAGAATGATTACGAATATCTTCCTGCCAAGGGATGGAATGGAATGAAATATACCAATAAGTTGCGCAACATGGCCAAGGCGCTTGCCGACATGGGTACGGATAAGTTGCCTAAGGTGGGGTGTGCTTTCATCGGATTGGCAGAGGTGGAAAATCATAAAGTGCTGGACGACTTGATAGAGCAGGCTCCTCTGAAGGCCCGTAATATGAAATATTGTCATATAGAGGGTCCAGACCGTCGTGGCATTGATTGTGCTTTCCTCTACAATCCTTCTCTCTTCTCTGTGAAGAATGTAAAGTTAGTGCCTTATGTTCAGGAGAAGGCAAAGGACAGTGCTTATTATACTCGTGGTTTCCTGACGGTTCGTGGTGAAATGGCAGGTGAGGATGTGGCTGTTATAGTTTGTCACTGGCCAAGCCGTTTCTCAGGTCCGTTCTATCGTGAGTCGGGTGCTCGCCAAACCAAGGCTGTCAAGGATAGTCTGCTCCGCATCAACAAGGATATGAAGGTGTTTGTAATGGGCGATATGAATGATGATCCTACCAATAAGAGTATGCATGAGGTGTTGAGCGCCAAACCGGAGATCAGTCAGGTTGGACCAAACGATATGTACAATCCATGGTATAATATTTTGGCTAAGCAGGGTAAGGGTACCTTATTCTATAATGGCAACTGGAATCTCTTCGATCAGATTGTGATTACGCCAAACCTGCTCAACAAGGATGCTAAGAATAAGGATTTCTCTACATTGAAGTATTTTGCTCATCAGGTTTTCCGCCGCGATTATCTTATCCAGCAGGAAGGTCAGTACAAGGGTGCTCCGCTGCGCACTCAGGCTGGTGGCAGATGGCTCAATGGTTTCAGCGACCACTTGCCTGTAGTCATGTACCTGGTGAAGGAGGTGAAGTGATGATAGAGAGTCATCCTTTCGAACCTTGGTTGCCCAAGAATGCGCATCTCCTGATGCTCGGTACTTTCCCGCCTTCACCCAAGCGCTGGTGCATTCCCTGGTATTATCCTAATTTTCAGAATGATATGTGGCGCATCTTTGGAATTATCTTTTTTGGAGATAAACTTCATTTCGTGGATGTAGAGCATAAGCAATACAGGCTGGAGGCTATCAAGGAATTTCTTGGGGAAAAGGGAGTCGCTCTCTTTGATACGGCGCAGAAAGTGATTCGTACCAAGAATACGGCTTCTGACAAGGATTTGAAAATTGTGGAACAGTCTGATCTGGATGGAATGCTGCGAGCTTTGCCGGAATGTAAAGCGGTGCTGACGGCAGGACAATTGGCTACCAAGGTGTTTTCTGAGCATTATGGTATTACTGAGACTCCTGCCATGGGAGGATACGTGGAGTTTTCTTTCGAGAATCGCACGTTGAGGCTCTATAGAATGCCAAGCAGCAGCCGGGCTTATCCTTTGGCAGTTGAGAAAAAAGCAGATTTCTACAAGAGAATGTTTGATGATATTCTTTGATTTCTGATGAGATCTCTGGGTTTATTCTATATATATAATAATGTACGCGTACAATAAATTAATATTAACGAATCTATGGAAAAAGATAAAATAACGATTATCGGTATTGCAGGAGGAACCGGTTCGGGCAAGACAACTGTGGTCAAGAAAATCGTGGATGCTTTGCCTCCTCATTATGTGGCTGTGGTTCCTCTGGATTCCTATTATAATGATACGACGGGAATGACGGATGAGGAGCGACATGCTATCAACTTCGATCATCCTGATGCTTTCGACTGGAAATTACTCCATAAGCAGTTGGCTGATTTGCGCAATGGAATTGCTATCGAACAGCCTACTTACAGTTATCTGAAATGTAATCGTGAGAAGGAAACGATCCATGTGGAACCGAAGCCGGTTATCATCATCGAGGGAATCATGACTTTGCTCAACAAGAAGCTGCGTGACCTGATGGACCTGAAGGTTTTCGTGGATGCTGACCCTGACGAGCGACTCATCCGCAATATCCAGCGCGATACAATAGACAGAGGTCGTACGGTTTCGATGGTTGTGGACAGATATCTGAAGGTGCTGAAACCTATGCACGAGCAGTTTATCGAACCCACCAAGCGTTATGCAGACATCATCATTCCGCAGGGTGGTGAAAACGAGAAGGGTATCGGAATCCTTTGCAGTTATGTGACAGGATTGGTGGAGAAACTCGACAAATAATCGTTCTCAAGCAAATAGTCTTAGCAATAAAAATCCTCGTTACGAATCGTTGTGTTCGTAGCGAGGATTTTCTATTTTATCGCAATCGTTTTCTGTTTGCGAGGATTTCTTAGTTGCGATGAATGACGGTGCCGTTTGCCTGATGGGTGGCCAGCACGAGTACTTCAGCTATCTGGACGTGTTCTGGAGCACTGGCAGCATAGAAAGCCACATCTGCCACATCATCACCATTGAGCGGTACGATTCCGTCGTAAACTCTGTCGGCACGGGCGTTGTCGCCATGGAAGCGGATGTTGGAGAAATTGGTTTCCACCAATCCTGGTTTTACATTGGTGACGCGCACTTTGGTGTGAGCCACGTCGATACGGAGTCCGTCTGTAATTGCCTTGACGGCAGCCTTGGTGGCACAATAAACATTGCCTCCTGCGTAAGCAGCATCACCGGCAACACTTCCGATATTGATAATGTGTCCATGATTTCTGCTGACCATTCCTGGCACGATGAGGCGGGTCATGGTGAGAAGTCCCTTGATATTGGTGTCTATCATCTGATCCCAATCCTCAAAGTCTCCCTCGTATTCTGGTTCCAGTCCACGAGCCAGACCAGCATTATTGATGAGTACGTCGATATTCTTCATGTGTGAAGGAATATAATCAACGGCTTTCTGGGCAGCTTCACGGTTGCGAACGTCAAAAGCCAATGCAAGGACCATAATGCCGTAAGCATTTTCGAGTTCTTTCTTGATGATTTCCAACTTGCCTGTGTTTCTTCCTGTAAGAATCAGGTCGTATCCGCCTTGGGCAAATCGGCGTGCACATGCTTCACCGATACCGCTGGTAGCTCCTGTAATCAAAGCGATTTTGTTTGCCATAAGAGAGGGTTTTATAAATGTTAAATGTGAAATGTTAAGTGTGAATATAGAATCTTCTTCATATAGGATATTGGGTATTCTATAGTTTGGATTCTTCTATATATATAATAAGGTGGGGAATAGAAGCAGATTATAAGATCAGAACTCTTACCTCTGCGTTTCCCATCTTTTCTATCTCGTTCATAGGACGCTTGAAATAAACGCTCTGAATAGCCTTGTTGATAATGCCGTGTCCTACGGCAAGAATAGTTTTGTCGGGATAGGTCACCTTGAGCCAGGTGAGGAAATTCTGTGCGCGTGATTTCATCTTTTCGATAGATTCGATGTTGTCTGGCCAGTCTTTCGGATTTTTGGGAAGACTTGGGATGAACTTACCAGTGAAATCGCCCCAGTCGCGCTCCCGTATCAGTGGGGTTGTAATCATGGCTTGTTTCATGGATTTCTCGTCCTGAAAATGAGGTAGGGCGATTATCTCACAAGTCTGGATGCTGCGGTAGAGATCGCTGGATATGAATACATCGATGTGGTCATTGGCCATCTTTCGAGCTACTTCCTCAGCTTGGGCAATGCCGGTGGCGTTTAACTTGCCTGGTGTTTGTCCTTGCATAATCTGGGCTGCATTATCTACAGTCTCACCATGTCTAACTAAATACAATTTTGTCATAATATCCTTAATTTGCCAACAAAATTACAAAAAAAGTTGGATTTATCAAAGATAGTTTGTATTTTTGTAGAAGTTTTTTTAATAGTTTGTCGAATATTAATCTAAAAAGAAATATGAAAGTAATACATAGTTCATTTTTCCGTGCAATCTGTGCGATTATCGTAGGTGCACTTCTCATTCAGTATCGTGAGCAGACGGTTACTTGGATTACCATCGCCATCGGTGTGTTGTTTTTCCTCTCGGGAGTCATTTCCATCGTTACCTATTTCAGTGCCAAGAGAAATTCGGGTAAAGTAGGTGTTGTTTATGATGCTAATGGAAAGCAGCTCACGGGGTTGACTCCTCATTTTCCTATTGTGGGAATAGGCAGTCTCTGTCTGGGTTTGATTTTGGCTCTGATGCCTAATACGTTCATCAACAGTCTGATGTTCATTCTTTCTGTCATTCTGATTATGGGCGCATTGACGCAGTTTATGAATCTTGCTACGGCTCGCAAGTTGGGACGTGTGGGAATTGTTTATTGGATTTTTCCTTCCATCATTCTCCTGATTGGTTTGCTTACTGTCATCAAACCTTCAGCCATAGCCTCTGCTCCGCTCTTCATCATCGGCTGGACCATGCTTATCTATGGTGTTGTGGAATGTATCAATGCATTCAAGATTGCTAATAATAAGCGGAAGTGGACGAAGGCTGAAGAAATCAGTTCATCAACTCCTTCTTCTTCGAATGATGTTTCCTATATTGAGGAAATCAAGGAGGATGCGCAAAAATAGAAATAACTTGTGAATCATTTAATGCACATTTAATAGTCATTTGCTGCATGCGTAACTTTATTTACAGCACGCTTAACTGGGCATGGAAAGGAAATCCCCCAATAGTATTTTTCGGAATACTATTGGGGGACAATTGTATTTTTATTTTGCAACTTCCTATGTATGTGAAATAGTTGCAAAATATTCAATATCTATGACTTAGAGGCTGAACTTGTAGCCAAGGGTAAGTTGGAAAACAGAGTTGCAGCCAGCATCATCAATATCTGCAACTTTTGTTACACCAATGTTGTAACGTGCATCCAATACGAAATTCTGGTATTCGTATGAAGCACCAACAGGGATGGCAAAGTCAAAAGTCTTGATCTTGGCTCCTTTTGGGGCATACTTGTCGTAGTCTACGCTGACACCTTGATACTTAACCTTGTTGCTTACATTGAATGCTGGCTGGATACCTGCCTTTAAAGCAAAACCTTTTGCAACGTAGAAGTTCGCCAAGATTGGGATATTAATGTAATCTAAGTTGATTTTGAAATCATCAACATCCTTTGCCTTGCATCCTTGCATCGAGTAGAGGAGACCTCCGCTGATACCAATTAATGGAGATACGTGGTATTCCAATTCCAAACCGCCTACAAAAACCAGCTTTGTAATCAGCGTCGTCTTCTGTTAAAGAAGAGCAGTTCAAACCAACTTTTGGCTGGAGAGTGAAATCACCTGCTGAATACTGTGCGAAAGCACCTACTGAAGACAGCACGAGAGCTGCCATTGCAATAATCTTTTTCATAATCTCTAATCTAAATTTAGTTAATACTATTTATTGAATTTACTTTTTACTTTATATAATTCTACTATATTTGCTAATAGAGATAGACGGGGGGAGCATTTTGCTGATCCATCTTTTCTGTTGATATGGAAAGCATATTTGCAGGCCGTTTGTTTCTGTTAGCGAGGGCAAAGGTATAGTAAAAAATAATAGGATGCAAACTTTTTGATGAGTTTTTTACGTTTTAGGGTAAAATATTTCCTCTTTCTTCCTATTTTGAATACTATGGCGTATATATTTGGAATATAGATACGAAAAATCTCCCACAACTTGAAGAAAGTCAAAGTTGTGGGAGATTTAAATATTAGGAAGAATATCCTACAGTTTGAATTTATAACCGAAAGTCAGAGAGAAAACCTCGTGCTTGGACTTGTCGCTATAGTCTCTGTTGTCGTTGCTGAAAACACAACTTTTATTCCTCTTCTTCCCAGTCTTCGTCTTCAAATCCGAACATGGCTGGGTCCACGAAAGCATCCAGCGCACGTCGTTCTTTCTTAGTAGGACGACCTGTACCTCTGGCTCTGTCCACGAAACCGCTGATGCGGCTCATTTCCAGCAGTTCATACTGCTTAGGGTCGGTTACATTCTTATAGACAGCAAAGAGCATTTTAGCACCAACTCGTTGCTCAATGCAGTCGAGCACTTCAAAAGAGTAGGTGATAGGCGCCTTTTTCACGCTGACCACATCTCCTCTCTTGATCATGTAGGATGGTTTTCTGTTTACGCCGCCCACGGTGACGCGCCCATTCTTGCAGGCATCAGCCGCAATACTGCGTGTCTTGTAGATTCTGGCAGCCCAGAGCCATTTGTCTATTCTTGCTGTTTCTTTCATTTCATTTTTTTCCTAACTTGTTGTATTGATTCATTGTAATGTCAATACCTTGTAGGACGAAGCTTTTGATGATGTCCACACCGAGGTCGATGGCAGGTTGCAGTTCCTTCATGTCTTCCTCTGTGTATTTTCCGAGCACCCAGTCCACCTGTCCTCCGCGTGGATATTCGTTTCCGATGCCCATGCGCAGTCGGGCGTAGTTCTGTCCGATAAGCTGCTGGATGTGTCCCAGTCCGTTGTGTCCGCCGTTGCTTCCATTGGCTTTCAGTCTGAAAGCGCCGAGCGGCAGAGCCAGTTCATCGCTGATGACGAGCAGCCTCTTCTGATCTATCTTCTCCTGATTGAGCCAGTATCTTACGGCGTTGCCGCTGAGGTTCATGAAGGTGGTAGGTTTCAGAAGGAACACCTTACGTCCCTTGATGGAAGTTTCGGCCACGAATCCGTAACGCTTATCCTCAAAATGAATATTGGACGCTTTAGCAAAAGC
>UMLA01024445.1_pt1 | contig 63967 bp, 47 predicted proteins | sample 1966431 | NCBI WGS metagenome assembly UMLA01 (sample SAMEA4836190, study PRJEB28245) | human gut metagenome | biome: gut microbiome; material: fecal sample | place: Denmark | collected 2008 | reverse complement strand
ATCTTTGCAGAAGATAAGCTGCACTCGGCAATTTGAAAGCAGCTAAAATGATATGAGTATGGCATTCGAAACGGAAATAATGAAATATGAGGAGCTGAGACAACGCTATCAGAGCCTCATCATCAACAAAATGGATAGGGAAGAATATATCATGTACAACGAGGTACTCTTCTCTACCCACTCCTGTGCCATAGAAGGAAACTCATTCTCCGTGGATGACACTCGTGAGCTGAAAGAAAAAGGATTGGGAATGATTCCTGCAGGCAAGACCTTGTTTGAGGCATTCGAGATGCTCGACCATTTCGAAGCTTACGAGTATATGATTCAACATCTACAGCACCCCCTCGATGAAAACTTGCTCAAAGAAATCAACAAGCGTGTAACCCTCCACACCCTTACTTACCGCTCTCCCGATGCCATCCCAGGCGAATATACTACTACCGACATGGCAGCTGGCGATACCGTATTCGGCGACCACGAAGAACTGATAGCTAGAGTTCCCCAACTATTGGAATCAACAGAGAAAGCCATCCAAGCTGTCATACAAGCAAAAAATGCCGATAGAAAGCAGAAAGAAGCTACCAATGCCCTACATCCGATGGTCTTAGCCGCTCGCTTTCATGGTTTCTACGAATATCTCCACCCTTTCCGTGATGGCAATGGCAGAACAGGACGACTGGTCAGCAATTATATTCTTCTGCGACTAGGGCATCCATTGCTCGTCATTCCATCAGATAGTAGAAATGAATACATCTCCGCTCTTCGAATGATTCGAACAGAGGCAACAGATGAGCATCTCATCCACTTCTTTTTCAAGATGGCAACCGACAGGATGGAACAGGAAATCAAACAAAAGGAAGCTAACACCAATCGTTTTAGGGCATTTCTTTTCTAAGGAAAAGAGACATCAACAAATATTGAAACTTCCTCTTCACCCAAGTACTCACGCTACAATGTTACAGCGTTACAGTAATAAATGCGCCCCTCCTATATACGAAAAATTACTATTATATTTATATATATAAATATAAAGAGTATTTTAGGGGGTGGATAGGGAGAAATTTTACTGTAACGCTGTAACATTGTAACGTATGGGATAGATCTGACAACCATCAGACGATGCTACAACAGACGACCCGAAGCAGTCGTAATAGACGACTGGCCTCGGTCACTATAGACGACAAGCCTCGGTCGTAATAGTAAACATTCATCCCAAAAGCCTCCCGTATATTACAATCACGTAATATATTGGGGGCTTTTAATATTTTTAGCAAAATATATGATGATAATCAGCGATAAATGCTTACTTTTGCAATGTCTTATTGGAAACAACATACTGCTCCGACAAGGAGTTGTACCAAACAACAAACATTAAACAAAACAAACGACAATGATGATGACAATCGAAGAATACAGAGCAGCAATCTATCAGATTCTGGTCGATGCTAAGAACGAAGACGGAACACCGGTACTCAGCGAGAAGGAAGCCAGAGAGGCACTCAATGGCTTTACCGACGATGAGTTGCAAGACGGCATCCTGTGGGACACACCGGAAGATGTGGCTGGAATCATCCTCGAAGGATAAGCCATCCTATCAACAGCTATTCATCCCAACATCGTGCAGAGAAAATGCCTTTTTCTTCTCACAACAAGATTTTAGCGACAGTTTTCTTTGCACAATTCAATTATTATTTGTAATTTTGCAGCCGCTTATCAGATGAGGGCTACCCGTTAGCCCATCCGACAAGCAACAACAAAGAAAGATATTTACCGGTAAAAAGAGATATATAATAATAATGAAGATAGAAAACGAAATCATCAGCTCGGTCATCGCAGCGGTGAAGGAGCTTTATGGTCAGGACGTACCAGAGAAGATGGTTGCCCTGCAGAAGACCAAGAGTAATTTCGAAGGTAACCTTACCCTCGTCGTGTTCCCATTCCTCAAGATGTCTAAGAAGAAGCCTGAGGATACTGCACAGGAAATCGGCGAGTACTTGAAGAAGAATTGCAGCAACGTCATCGCTGACTTCAATGTGGTAAAGGGTTTCCTCAACCTTTCTATCGCACCTGCCGCTTGGGTAGGACTCCTCAATACCATCCATGCTGACGAGAAATTCGGTGAGAAGCCTGTTACTGAGAACAGTCCACTCGTGATGATCGAGTACTCTTCTCCTAACACCAACAAGCCTCTCCACCTCGGTCACGTGCGCAACAACCTCCTCGGTTGGTCTTTGGCCCAGATCATGGAAGCCAACGGCAACAAGGTGATCAAGACCAACATCGTCAACGACCGTGGCATCCACATCTGCAAGTCCATGCTCGCTTGGCTCAAGTGGGGCAACGGCGAGACTCCAGAGACTTCTGGCAAGAAGGGCGACCACCTCATCGGCGACTACTACGTAGCCTTCGACAAGCACTATCGTGAGGAAATCGCTCAGCTCAAGGAGCAATACATCAAGGAAGGCATGGAGGAAGAGGCTGCCACAGAGAAGGCTAAGGCAGAGGCTCCTCTCATCAAGGAAGCTCACGAGATGCTCGTGAAGTGGGAGCATGGCGACCCTGAGGTTCGTGCCCTCTGGCAGAAGATGAACAACTGGGTATATGCTGGCTTCGACGAGACCTACAAGATGATGGGCGTAGGCTTCGACAAGATATATTATGAGTCAAATACTTACCTGGAGGGTAAGAAGAAGGTAGAGGAAGGCTTGGAGAAGGGTCTCTTCTTCCGCAAGGACGACAACAGTGTATGGGCTGACCTCACCGACGAGGGTCTCGACCAGAAGCTCTTGCTCCGTTCCGACGGCACCTCTGTCTATATGACTCAGGACATCGGTACAGCCGACCTCCGTTTCAAGGACTTCCCTATCGACAAGATGATCTACGTAGTAGGTAATGAGCAGAACTACCACTTCCAGGTACTCTCCATCTTGCTCGACCGCCTCGGCTTCAAGTGGGGCAAGGACTTGGTTCACTTCTCTTACGGTATGGTAGAGTTGCCTAACGGTAAGATGAAGAGCCGCGAGGGAACCGTAGTTGATGCCGACGACCTGATGGCAGAGATGATCAAGGATGCTCGCCAGACAAGCGATGAGCTGGGCAAGTTCAAGGACATGAGCGAGGAAGAGCGCCAGGAGATTTCACGCATCGTGGGTCTCGGAGCGTTGAAGTACTTCATCCTCAAGGTAGATGCCCGCAAGAACATGCTCTTCAACCCAGAGGAGAGTATCGACTTCAATGGTAACACAGGTCCTTTCATCCAATATACCTATGCTCGTATCCGCAGCATCATGCGTAAGGCAGCAGCCGAGGGTATCGAGATTCCAGCTCAGCTTGGCGCAGACGCTCCATTGAACGAGAAGGAGATCGACCTCATCCAGAAGATGAACGACTTCGCAGCAGCCGTAGCCGATGCCGGCAACAACTACAACCCTGGCGGTATCGCTAACTACTGCTATGAGTTGACCAAGGAGTTCAACCAGTTCTATCACGACTACAGCATCCTGAATGCTGAGAGCGAGGCTGAGAAGACCACCCGTTTGGTGCTCGCTGCCAATATCGCCAAGATTTTGAAGAATGGTATGGCTCTGCTCGGTATCGAGGTTCCAGAGAGAATGTAATATTCCCCGAAAGAAGCAGAAGTGCTTCGCTAGAGGATATTCAAGATATATAACCTTACAATTAAATTAGAATATTGACTATTTGACAAATAATGAGCATTGTCCCAGGGATAACACAATGGGGCATGCTCATTTGCTTTTTATAGCCATCCCCCTGTAAGGTAGTATTTATCATTTATAATTTGTCATTTATAATTTGTCATGAGCAATATGCTTGTAAATCCTCCTTCGTGGAGAAACGATACCGTTTTACCTTTGCCCAACGAGGTAAAGGCTAATGCCTGGGCAGTGGATGCCGCTTGTTCGGGAAATCCCGGTCCGATGGAATACCAGTGCATCGACCTTCAGACTGGCGCACAGGTTTTCCACTATGGTCCTATCCACGGCACCAACAATATCGGCGAGTTTCTTGCCATCGTCCATGCCCTTGCCTTGATGGCACAACGAGGCATCACCGACAAGGCCATCTACAGTGATAGCGTGAATGCCCAGCTCTGGGTGTCCAAGAAACAATGCAAGACCAAGTTGGAGCGCACTCCACAGACCGAACAGCTCTACCAGATTATCGCCCGTGCCGAGAATTGGCTTCGCACCCACAATATCACCGTCCCTATCTTCAAGTGGGAAACCAAGAAATGGGGCGAGATTCCAGCCGACTTCGGAAGGAAGGGATAAGTTGTGAAGTCCCCATGAGGGAAGCTCATAACAATACAGTAGCACTAACAAGATTCTATCAGATTCTTAGCCAATGAGGTGGCACTAGCTTCACCAAACAATTTCTCATTATTCCTTTTCTTGACATTGCAAATTACGTTTGTATTGGTCAGCATTAAAACAGCCATGGTAGAATTGTCAAACTGTAATAGAATCAGCAAACAGACTTGTAGTTCTTGACGTGACAACTTTGCTTGTACCATTTTGTCATAAAGACGTGGAAAACTTTCTGCGAAACTATCTTCGAGAACTTGCCACTCTAAATCTGATGGCTTGGGCGTTCCCATCTTAGGTGAAGCCTTTTGCTTGAAGACTGATGCTATTTCGCTTTTTCTGAAAACGTTTTGCATATCCTTCTTGTTAACTCGATTTTGGAGTATTTTTAATTTCTTGATTTTTTCTTGTAAACTTGTTATTTGCTTTTGTTTTTCTTCGATTAAAGCTATGTTATTTGTTTGGGCAATGTTATAATCAGAAATAGCTTGTGCCAATTGCTTTTGGCATTGTGAATAAGCAGCGTTTAATATCTTTATCTTTTGTAGCCTTTTGGTTTCTTGCTCTCTATAAATAAAGAAAAGGCATAGACCTATCAAAAGGAACAACACGCAAACTGATATGACGATGATTTTCCAAATTGTCGCTTGTAATTTGTTGCGCTGAATATCCTTTTGTAAAATCAGATAACTTTGCAAGTTGTAAACTTGTTGTGTGGCTTCAGACTGGATAGAATTTATAGCTCTATCATTTTCTTTTTCACACAAAGCACTGTATTTTAAGATAGAATCTTTAAGGCATAATTTGGCATATACAGTCAATAAGCCATTTAAGGCTTCCTGTATGTGCCCTGCTTTATTCAGTTTGTGAAAATAGCATTCTGCGGAATCTATGCGATTAATGCCTAAATAGTATAGTCCCTTAGCTTTGTAATAGTGTTCCCTTCCTTGTTGGATGCAACCATTTTTGTCAAATAAGCCAGATTCACATTCATAAGTTTCCATCAGATGCTTTGCTTTATTATACTGATGTCGTTCCAAGAGGAAATAAATACGTCTTGGTAAAACACGTATAGCTTCTTGGGGCATTTTTTCTTTTCTATATAGTTGTTCACATTGATTTGATATTTTTATAGCTTTTGTGGTATCCCCCAAAATATAATATACAGTTGCAGTTTGTACCATTCCTTGAATCCAAGCTTGTTTATCATTCGCCTTTAGTGCATAGTGGCTTGATTTTTGATAGGCAAGAATCGCTTCATGGCGTAAATACAAAGACTTGTAAAGGTCACCAATCTGCCCATAGATTCTGAATAGTATGCTATAATTGCACGTTCTACTTAATGTGTCGGCAATGTTGGCAGCCTCTTGGAAATAAAACATAGCCTTTGCCTCGTTTTTTAGGTCACGATAGATACAACCATAGAGATAACGAGCTTCCATTTTCTCATTGATGGTACCATTGGCATTGTAATAGTTTACCACGTCTTGAAATAAAAAATCGGATGGCATTTGGAGATAAAGCTTGTTTTGTGCCTTTGCCATCAATAGGCGATAGCGCATACTAACCTCTTTAGGATTATTAGCAGTCATCTGTTCCTTGCTATTGCATAGACTATCATAGGCAGCCTGCGGATTAAGTTCCATCAAGCTGTCGATACTATCCAATTTACCCAATCTGGCATCTCGACTCGTACAACTTGCCACTATATATAATAAGGCGGTAAGTAAGATGATTGTGATTGCTAAGGTTTTCGATTCTAATCTCATTTTATTTTTATAGTTTATTGCGCTATTCTTCTATGGCAGTACAAAAGTAAGCAAAATATCAGAATTACCCAAACTTCCATTTGATTAATTCTGATATTCTCCACTTTTTCCTACATTTGTTCTGCCCAGGCTTCCATCGCCCTAGCCATCACCTGGTCCATGTTGTAATACCTGTATTCGGCGAGTCTGCCGCCAAATATGACATCCCGTTCCCGAGCCGCCAACTTTCTGTATCTCCCATACAACTGCGAGTTGCGTTCGTCATTGATGGGATAGTATGGCTCACTCTTGCTCGGCACATAGTTTATGGGGTATTCCCGGGTGATGACGGTCTTTGGGTTGTCATACACCTCATCACCGAATGTCTCGAAGTGCTTGTGCTCGATGATGCGGGTGTGGGGAATCTCCGCATCGGTAAAGTTCATAATGGCGACTCCCTGGGCATTGGGATGGTCAAGCACTTCCGTCTCGAAGCGCAACGAGCGATATTGCAACCTACCGTAACGGCAGCCGTAGAAGTCATCGATTTTGCCTGTATACAACAACTTATCGGCAATGTCTCGCCAATTCTCATACAAGCCATCAAAGAAGTCCGTGTCCGTTCGTACGTCGCACCCCTCCAGTAAGCCTTCCATCAACTTGTTGTAACCACCGATGGGAATACCTTGGTAGGGATCATTGAAGTAATTGTTGTCATACGTCAGGCGAACGGGGATACGGCGGATGATGAAGGACGGAAGCTCACGGCATGCCCGCCCCCATTGCTTTTCCGTGTACCCTCTTATCAGTTTTTCGTAGATGTCCCTACCCACAAGCGAAAGGGCTTGCTCCTCCAAGTTCGTTATCTTGCCCTTGTATCTTTGAATTTCAATTTTCGCCAAAGCCTCTTCGGGTGTATTCACGTTCCACATCCGATGGAAGGTGTTCATGTTGAAAGGCAGGTTGTACAGCTCGCCACGGTAATTGGCGATAGTGCACAAGGTGAAGCGATTGAAACTAGTAAAGCGGTTTATGAAGCTCCACACCTTCTTGTCTCTAGTATGAAAGATGTGCGGTCCATAGCCATGAACGTTAATGTTCTCCACACGCTCACAATGCACATTGCCGCCGACATGGCTGCGCCTATCGATGACAAGACACGCCTTGCCAGCTTCCCGGGCAAGACGTGCGAATGTAGCCCCGTACAAGCCGGAGCCAACAATCAAGTAATCATACTTATCAAGTTTCTTCATTACTATTTCTTTGATTCATGTATGAACTTCATATCCTCATATATCAGGCGAAGAATTCCACAAGAGTCAAACAGGGACAACTTTTCAAAATCCATCTTGGAAATCTGCAGATGGAAGGAAATCATGGTGGAGACTGTTCTTGCCGACCGTCTATATCATACGATTCCTCATAAGCCCATAGTTTCTATCAAGGTTGCTTCATCTAAGAACTTCGTGACTTTTCCATCCTCATTGCGGCTCACCGTTATGAGATCCCTCAAAGTCCCATCCTTATCGAATATCAGTATCACCCTGTCGGCATACATGCCAACTTTCTTCTTTGTGAAACTACAGTCCGTGACTACGAAGAAATAATACAGACTGTCTGTTTCCACATATCTGCATGGGGTCCACTGCAAGTCAACAGGCCAGCAATCACAAGGTTGCCAGTCTGTCAACAAGGAGCGAAGCAAGAGATAGGGTCTCATATCACCATTGTCGGTGAAAAGGGAATCTAGATCAACCTTTCCTTCCCATCGCTTGAAATATCTCAAGAAAGACTTGAATGTCAGAGGCGGATTCTGTTGCACGAACTTATTTGGGACAATCTTGTGCCCTTTCCATAACATCTTGCTCTTGATCTTTCCTAAAGAAGTCAAGGAATAACTGTTTTTTTTGACACTATATTTCCAATCTACATACTCATGAAGCAGCCTCGGACTGACAAGAGTGCGCTGCTCGACTATAAACAAGCCTGGCGAGGATGGTTCGATGCTCAATTCACATAAACCGCTCCGTTTCCCAATGGTTCTGCTGTCCAACAGCTTGCCATCTGGCGAATAGGACACCAGCACTTTGCAAGTCACCAAATTCTCCATGAACCATTTCTCATTGCCATCGTGACAGTTGGGGAAATGTGCTTGCAAAAAAGCTACGATGAAGTCATCCTTACGAATATAACCTCCTCCTTGCCAGAGGCATTCTGACTCATTTTTCAATATAGAAGAGGCTTTTGGCAAAAACTCTTGAAACTTAGTCACATCTATATTGGGGGACAAGATGCTGTCGCCAAATGCGTCAGCACCTACCAGGGACAACTCGTTCAGTTGCGCCAAAAAGGAAGAAAACCTATGATTCTGTCCATACGCCATCGGAGAGGCCAGCAGAACCAAGAGACTAAAGATAAGAAGCTTTTTCATAAGAATAATCCTAATGGTTAAAAGCAGCCAAGTTTCATAAATCCTGGCTGCTTTGTTTATCTACTTGTTTTTTCTCACACCTGTCAAGGTGTACTCATGGGGCTTTCCCGTACAAGAGGTGGTACTCTTCAACAAGCCTTTCTGCATAGTGAACTTGTTGCTTGAGTTTGTTCCTCGTTCCAGACTCGCCGTTGCTGGGTCATAATAATGGTAACCCACAGACTTTCCACCTCCAACGATGATGACAAAATGGTCCCCAGCCTGATCTTGCCTACTTTTCCCCATCGTAGTTCCGTTCTTATAGTCTACGGATACCACAACAGGATGTCCCATAGCCAGTTGAGCATCTATATATGAACAACCCTCAGAGAAACTAGTGGTTGACTCTGTCGCCCTTCCCAGTGAGTTCGACTTTGTCATGGCAATCTCACCACCACTCAGACTGCAATTTGCTTTTTTCAACATTTCTTCGCAACGTCTAAAACATCCTTGCGGATCATCGTTTCTAAAACCCTTGAAGTCTGAAGGAGAGATGACATCCGAAACACCCTTGGAGCCAGAGCCACTCCCAGAAGAGGGACCTCCACCATAATGATGCTTGTTTCCTGTGTTTGAACCACCACCTCCATCATTATAATGGCTGTCATCCGAAGTGCTAGACTCCATAGAAGAAGGAGGATAGTCCCAAGGGTCACTGAATGAACCCCAGGAGTCACCCCAGGAGTCCCACCAAGAACCTCGGGGGTAACTACCGATAACGACTACTTCTGGCAATGAGATTGCATCACCGTCATCTGACTGTACGGAGGCTCCCCCAGCAGCGGGATTGCTGTAGATTTTGATTTTCTCCATAAACTTTAAAATTAAATTGTAATAATTAATTTATTGTATTGCGTACCAAGACAAGACATTTGTCTTGGCTCATCACTTTTCTGAGGCGGTTTGTCTGTATTCTGTCGGGAACAAGACCATATCTTCCGAACATATCCCTCACCTCACTTTCATCCAGGGTGTGATGGGCTACACCCTGATGAATCTCAGACACATGCCAGCTTACGATGACACACCATGAGGACAAACGCGAAAGGTTTGACACCGCTAACTCCAGCCTTTCCACAGGAATGTAAGAAAGAACATCTTTGCAAACCACCAATTCGAAGACATCGGCATCAGACAAGTCGGCCGTCAGGTCGGCGACACCGCAGGGCATATCGTTATCCAACAACCGTTGCGAGAGTTCACTTGTGTGGGGATTTGCATCATAGCCGGCAAAGGAGAGCCCACACTTCCGCCAATGCGCCACGTAATACCCTGTACCACACCCTATGTCCACAGCTGTTCTCACATTGGAATCGGCGCAAAGACCAGACACGAACTCGCAAAAGCGCCAGTCATACTCATATCGCAGATATCCGTCATAATCCCAACCTCCATTGTCAGAAACCACAATCTCGTCATTCTCGTTCACCAGATACTTGTCTATCAGGGACACCAATGGCTGACTGTAACGCTCATCGAACTTTCTGGCTATCAGAATGTCTGGACCCATAAGATGACAAAAATGCTCCTGACCTAAATTGGCAGGTCTATTCCCGTTTTCATACCTCCAACGGATAAAACGGCAGTTGGAGTGGACCACGGACTGTTGGTCCAGCAAGTTCAGTAGGACTGTCGCCACATAGCACTCCTCTGGCGCGAAGGTCATCCACAGGCGGTTGCGGAAAGCTGGACAGTTATGCGTGTAGTCCAGCAATACTTTGGCGGCCTTGCCAGTGATGGAGAACCACTGAGAGCTGCCATACAACACATTGAACTCATCGGGGATGGGACGCCTCAGTCCCTTCCGTTCCTGTTCATGCACCTGTTCCATCACCCATTGGCGTGGATTCTCATGTCCTTGCGCCACGTCGTAGGGATAAAAGTACTGGAATCGGCGGTAGGTGTTCCGCTCCCACTGGGGGTTGGGAATGGGAACCCACTGCAGAAACTCCTTGCCCCTATTGCGTTCGAAGTAATCCAAAAAGTAGTTCAGTGGCTTCACTGGATAGTCCTGACCACTCAGGAGGTGGAAATAGTCGTATCTTTCATATTCGTATGCAGACGACAGCAATGCGAGTTCGCTGTCCAGTACACTGGTGCCGCCCCAATTCACCTCATACTCACGGGAGACAAGACACACCTGGGCATAGCCCCTCAGCCTGTCGACAATTCCATCCCCCAAGCCTGCCTTGGCATCAAGGTGTATGAAAACGTCACAATTGCGACAAAAGTACTCGATAAGATGGCACAGGTGGTCGATATCACGATGTGCCATGATTAGGATGGCGTGTCTCATGATGATTGTCTCAGTTCGTTGATACAAAGGATATTCATCTCAGTGACAAGATAGCAGCTGATGATGCGCTCGGCGATGAATCCCATCATGCGCTGCTGGTAGTCCACGTCGTCATAGCGAAAGTCCGTCTCCGCCTTCTCACGGTATCGGGAAGGGGTCAGGTCAAGGTGGTTGCGCCGGTCAAGCTCCATTAGGACACCGAAGAGGAAGTCGCCCAACCTCACGAAGTCATTCCAATGCATGACGAAGCTACAGTATGGAACGAACACGGTGGACTCCAAAAAGTAACGTGAGTATTTGTTGCCCACGCCGTAGGCGTCGTTCAAGATATCTATGACCGCATAGAGATCCTTATAGTTGTGCGCGGTTTTGTACTGCTGCAAGACGGAACAGCGAGGATTATAGCCCAGCACCTGACATTCACCAGGTGCCACCTCCATTACTCTCGGGAACCTGCGTCGATAGTGGCAGAAACCGACCAGACGGCTGGCGACCCTGTTTTTCCAAACCCAGTAGAGCGTCACCGCCTCTGAGTAGAAGGCGTTTAGATGGTTGATGCTGTTGCCCGGGACATCCTGCCGGTTGCCCTTGAACAGGCGGAACGTGTCGTCCTCACGCAAGGAATATTGCTCAACTTGCTCATCCTTGTGATATGTAATCCAAACGTTGATATTTTTCATGGCTCATAGTTTTTTCTGTCAATAAGTAACACATTGTGCGAGAAAGCCCATCGGCAAGACTGATTTTTGGCCACCATCCACCAAGCATACGCCTTGTCAGGGTGGCATCAGGACATCTCAACCTAGGGTCGTCACTTGGCAAGGGCAAGTTGACAATGCGTGATGTTTCTCCCATTTGTTTGAGGATAATGTCAGCCAACTCCCTAATGGATGTTTCCGTTGGGTTTCCGATATTCACAGGCCCTGTCACCCCATCATCCGTCGCCATCATCTGCTCTATGCCATCCAACAGGTCATCTATGTACATGAACGAGCGAGTCTGACTGCCATCGCCATAAATGGTCAATGGTTCGCCACGCAACGCTTGCACGATGAAGTTAGAGACTACCCTTCCATCGTCCACAACCATCCTTGGTCCGTACGTATTGAAAATGCGGATGATTTTCACCCTCACGTTGTGCTGGCGGTGGTAGTCCATACAGAGGCTTTCGGCGCAACGCTTGCCTTCGTCGTAGCATGAGCGAATGCCGACAGGGTTCACGTTACCCCAGTAGCTCTCGAGTTGTGGGTGAACAAGAGGGTCGCCGTACACTTCGCTCGTCGAAGAGAAGAGGATGCGGCAGCCTTGGTGACGGGCAAGTTCCAACATGTTGATGGTGCCTTCCACGCAGACACGAGTCGTGTAGATAGCATCTCGCTGATAGTGGACTGGCGATGCGGGGCAGGCGAAATGATAAATCTCGTCTATCTTCAATAACCTCAGTTTCTCAATGGCGACCTTATTTAGAATGTCCATCTGGAGGAACTCAAAGTTCTCATTTTCCATAAGATCGTTGATGGTGTCAAGACTTCCTGTATATAGGTTGTCTAGGCACATCACATGGCGTCCTTCACGAAGCAGACGTTCACAGAGGTTGGAACCGACAAAGCCAGCTCCACCCGTAACTAAAACATATTTATATTCTTCACCCATGTTATATCAATATTTTTTACGCAAATTATATTGAGTTTTTACTCTACAACTCCACCATGGCGTGATAGGTCAAACATCCTCTTACCAAACACAACTCCACCTCGCCAGTAATGCCATCAGGTACTGACACGCTTCCATCCACTCCTATTACATCTGTATATAATAGGCTGTCACCATTAAAAATTTGAATGGTCTCGCCAGCAAAGCTTGCATCAAAGACGAAGCGATGGTCTTCTTGCATCACGTAAATAGGTGCTGTTGGAGAGCGTTTGATAGGATCCATTTCATCTGGTGGATTATCAGGACGCACCCCCATAACAATTTGTTTGACACCATTAATACTATTACCTGCCAACATTGAGCAAGGTAACAACATACCAATTGCAATGGTTAATAAAATTGCTTTTTTCTTCATAGATTGAAAGATTAGTTTAATTCGGTAGCAAAGATATGCTTTTATTTTTGAAATAGCAAATTTTTGGTTTGAAGATGATTAACCAAAAGTTAACATACAAAGCAGTTCGTCTTTTTAAAATATTGATTCACAATTAGTAATGAAGAATAATACACAAAACACACACATTTGAGAAACTTAGTATTTTATGACTGAATTGTACTGCAACACCCCATAAGGAATCTCATAAAATATGTATAAATAACTTTAAAGTTAAAAATTAAAATACCAACTATCGGTATTTTTTGTATATTTGCAACGTGATTCTATTTAAAATAGACATAAACAGAGAATACATCTCAAGAACAGTATTAACAACCTAAATATTAGAGATTATGAAAAAGTATTTTCTTATGGCAGTCCTCACACTAGCTAGCGTTGGGACTTTCGCACAGAGCAGAGTTGGTTCTACTACTATCCAACCTAAGATTGGTTTGAACGTATCCACTGTAGGTGACGGTGACTGGAAAGCTGGTTGTGCCTTCGGTGCAGAATTGCAGCACCAGTTCAATCGCAAGATGGCTGTTGCCGGTGGTCTTCTTTATTCCTTCCAAGGATGCAAGGGCGACCATAGCAGTTGGAACCCTGGCTATCTGAACATCCCTGTCACATTGAACTATTACGTTGCCAAGAACTTCGCCTTGAAGGCTGGTCTCCAACCTGCGTTCATGGTTTCCAAGGACAACGCAGAAGGAGTTAACACCTTCGACTTGGCAGTACCAGTAGGTTTGTCATACGAGTTCCAGAACATCGTCTTGGATGCCCGCTACAACATCGGTGTCACCAAGGTGCCTAAGCATGGCGATGGTTATACCAATGTGCTCCAGTTGACCATTGGCTATAAATTCAAGTTGTAACTTCCAACGGAATAAGGACATCCCCAAAAGCACCTCACGATGGTGCTTTTGAAAAAGTCCCGAGGAAATGATAAAAAAGTCCCGATGTTTTTCGAAAAACATCGGGACTTTTTTATTCTCCCCTAGTAGTCGGTGATATATCCCTTGGTAAACATATCATACGACAGAGCCTCTAGCTCGGAGAGCGTCATGTGCTCCACGGCATGCTCTATCTTACGTATCAACTCGTCTCTTTTGAAATCATCGTTATCAGTCAAACGTGATGTAAATCTATTGCTCATCGGAATTTAATTAATAATTAAGAATTAGGCTAACGCCCTTGTATGCTATTGAACTCTTCACTTCTTTCATAGGTGTCAATGATGTTGCCATCATACTCCTCATGGCTGATTGGACGCACGTTTTGCGGTAACTGTGGGGCTTTCGTGCCACCTGCCACAAACTGACCTGTAGCCGTCTCTACTCGTATCTCATCCCAAAGGTCAGCATCGAGGAAGGATTGGTGAGTGATGGCTCCACCCTCCACTATCAGCGATTGCACCTTATTATTATATAGATATTGCATGATTTGGCGCAACACACCCTCTGAGCCTTTGCTGAAGTCCAAGCCCTCGAAGCAAGGATGATGGCGGTCGATGACCAAGCGCATAGGGTCCTTGCCACTCCAGTCACGCACATTGAGAAGACTATGGTCACGTTCATCCGTGATTCTCCCTACGAGGATGGCATCATTCTCGGCACGAAGTTTATGAGAGAGAATCTTGGTAAAGGACGAGGAAATCGCCATGCCCTTGCCCTCATTGTCGAGGAATCCATTCGCCGTCTGCGCCCACTTCAGGATGACGTAAGGACGCTGATGGGTGTTGTAAGTGATGAAACGCTTGTTGAGTTCCAGGCATTCCTTCTCCAGCACACCCACCGTCACAACGATTCCTGCCTCACGAATTTTCTGGATGCCACGTCCCTGCACCTTGGCAAAAGGATCGACACAACCACACACACAGCGGCGCACACCTTTTCTCACCACCAAGTCGGCGCAAGGCGGTGTCTTTCCATAATGCGAGCAAGGCTCCAAGCTCACATAGATGGTTGCCCCCGGCAAGAGGTGTTCATCCTCAGGTTTCACCGAAGCAAAGGCGTTTACCTCGGCATGTCCCTCGCCACAGCGCACATGGTATCCCTCACCGATGATTCGACCATCCTCGCTCACGATGACAGCCCCCACCATCGGATTGGGCTTGGCATTCTGCCTGCCATTCTTCGCCAACTGCAAGCAGCGGCGCATATACACTTCGTCTATCTCTTTTTGTTCCATATCATTGAATCTAACCTCTTTTTCTATTTTTTAAGTCCTTCCAACGCTCTTTTCTTCCATTTTATCGCCCATTCCCAATAAAAAGTTGTACCTTTGCCTCCGAATAAAAGACTACACAACAATGAAAACATATCAAGAACTTTGGCAATCCCTCACCCCACTCTATGAGGCAAGCGAAGCACAAGCTATCGTCCGCTTGGTACTCGAAGTGAAGTACGGAATGACGTTGACCGACATTATTGGCGGCAAAGTTAATGAATTATCCGCAGACGAGGGCAAAAAACTAGAAGAAATTATCGAAAGACTGCAAAATGCAGAGCCAGTGCAGTATGTACTAGGGCAAACCGACTTCATGGGAATGACCCTCCATGTGGAGCCAGGTGTACTGATTCCCCGTCCAGAGACGGCAGAGCTGTGCCAGTGGATCATAGACGCAGAAAAGGAGAAAATGGAAAAAGCCCAACTATTACTCCACACACAAGACACAAAACGTCCTAACATGGGGAAAGGCGAAGGTCTCTACGAACTTAGAATAGTCGATTTCTGTACTGGCTCCGGCTGCATCGCCATCACACTGAACCTAAGCATCCCCCACAGTGAAGTGATGGGAATCGACATTTCAGACAAAGCTCTCTCAGTTGCAAAACAGAATGCCCTACAGTTGAAAGCTCCCAACATCGTCTTCGACCAAGAGGATGTCATCCAACTGGAGAAATCCGTAGAGAAACTTCATGAAACATCCGACGAGCAAATCAAAGAATACAGGGCAGCATGCGATATGATTGTCAGCAATCCTCCCTACATCTGCAACAAGGAAAAAGCAGACATGGCAAAAAACGTGCTTGACCACGAACCATCAATAGCCCTCTTCGTACCAGATGAAGATCCCTTGCTTTTCTATCGTGCCATTGCCAAGATAGGACGATACATACTCAAACCTTTCGGAACACTTTATTTTGAGGTCAATCCTTCTTATGCCGATGCCATCAAGCTGATGCTCGAAAACCAAGACTACAAGGAGGTGGAAATCAAGGAAGACGCTTTCGGAAAGAAGAGAATGATAAGAGCCAGGAAAGACGCTTTTAGCATGTGCGAATAAAATAACACAAAACGACGAATCAATCGACACAAAGATATGGAGTACGAAAGTTACAACCGCCCCAGACGTGCGAAGAAGCCGATGACGGAACAGCAGGCTCTCCTGAAGCTCACCACTCTCTGCACCCAGTCGGAGCACTGCTCGCAAGAGATGCTCGACAAGATGAAGAAATGGGAGCTACCAGAGGATGCCATTGCCCGCAACATGCAGTTCTTGATGGAGAAGAAGTTCATCGATGACGAGCGATATGCCCGTTTCTTCATCAACGACAAGGTGAAGTACAACAAGTGGGGGCGACGCAAGGTGGAGCAAGCCCTCTGGCTGAAGCATATCTCCAAGGACATCTCCGACCCCATCTTCGACGAGATGGAGGATGACATCTATATGGACACTCTCCTCCCCCTGATGAAGAACAAATACAAAACCATCAAGGCGAAGAACGACTATGAGCGAAGCATGAAACTCATCCGCTTCGCCCTAGGAAGGGGGTATGGCATGGACATCATCCACAAGTGCATCAACCGAATGAAGGAAGAAGACCTAGACCTATGCGACGAAGTATCCTAGCCAAAATCATCGACTTGTTCTTCCCTCGTTTCTGCCCCATCTGCGGCAACCGATTGGTGGGCGAGGAAGAGAGCATCTGTCTCTCTTGCAATCTCCACCTCCCCCGTACCGACACTTGGGAGAAGCCTTACGACAACGAGATGGCAAAGATGTTTTGGCATCAGATACCCATCGAGAAGGCTTGCGCCCTCTTCTATTACAAGGGACATTCCTTCGTCAGCAATGTTCTCTACCAGTTGAAATACAACAACCGTCCGGAGATTGCCTCCGACATGGGCAAGCTCTTGGCACAAGAAGGCATGAGAATCAACTTTTTCGATGGCATCGATGGCATCATCCCCATCCCCTTGGCTAGAAGTCGCCAGAAGGAAAGAGGCTACAACCAGAGCGAGGAAATCGCCAAAGGCATCGCTGTCCTCACCCACCTACCCATCTACACCGACATCGTCAGGAGAACTTCATTCAAGGAGAGCCAGACCCACAAGAACCGTTGGCAGAGGCAGCAGAATGTGGAGCAAGTCTTCGAGCTAGCCCCTAAGTATAAGACAGAGCTAGCCTGCTCATCTGCCAAAGAATCTCCCTCCCATCTCTCCCTCGACGGCAAGCATTTCCTCATCATCGACGACGTCTGCACCACGGGAGCCACCATCATCGCTTGTTGTAAGACTTTGATGGAGGCAGAGCCTAATATCCATTTCAGTGTACTCAGCATCGGATGGGCGAAAAACTGAATATTTATACGAATCACCCTACACATCTACCCCACCTAACTATAAAATATTAAAAAAGTTGGGCTTATTTTTGGCATTGTCTGCGTTTTGCCGTATCTTTGCAAAGACATTATAGAAAAGAACCATTTAATCCTTTTATAATTATGGACAAACTGAAGAAAGAATTCGCATCTAAGTTATTGAAAGTAAAGGCTATCAAATTGCAGCCTAACGACCCTTTCACATGGGCTTCTGGTTGGAAGTCTCCTTTCTATTGCGACAACCGCAAGACCCTCTCATTCCCAGAACTCCGCAACTATGTGAAGCTCGAACTCGTTCATGCCATCTTGGAGCAGTTTCCAGAGGCTGATGCCGTTGCTGGCGTTGCCACTGGTGCCATCGCACAGGGCGCATTGGTAGCCGACGAGTTGAACTTGCCTTTCGTATATGTTCGTTCTAAGCCAAAGGATCATGGTATGCAGAACCTCATCGAGGGTCAGCTCGACCCTAAGGCGAAGGTAGTCGTTGTAGAGGACTTGATTTCTACCGGCGGTAGCTCCCTGAAGGCTGTAGAGGCTCTTCGCCAGAACGGCAATGAGGTCATCGGTATGGTGGCAAGCTACACCTATGGCTTCCCTATCGCAGAGAAAGCATTCGCTGATGCCAACGTGAAATTGGTGACTTTGACCGACTACGAGCACGTAGTGGCAGAGGCTTTGGAGACTGGTTACATCGCACAGAGCGACGTAGAGTTGCTCCACGAGTGGCGCAAGGACCCAGCCAACTGGAAGAAGTAATACCTATTAGCAGACATAGGCATTGGAAATATGAGTACAAGCACATTTGAAAGCAATATCAAACAGATTCCTCACAAGCAGGAATCTGTTTTCAATACATTGAGCGACCTCAACAACCTGCAACGTCTCAAGGACAAGTTTGAGCAGGTGAAAGACCAGATTCCTGCCGACAAGCGTGAGCAGATGGACAAGATCAAGGACTTGAAATTCGATAGCGACAGCATCTCCATCTCAGCACCTATGGTAGGAGAAATCAAGATGCGCATCATCGACAGAGAGTTTCCGAAGGCCATCAAGTTTGAGACAGAGAACAGTCCTGTCCCATTCAACTTCTGGATTCAGTTGCTCCCTACCAGCGACATCTCCTGCAAGATGAAATTGACCATCAAGGCAGAGCTCAACATGTTTATCAAGGGTATGGTGAAGAAGCCATTGGAGGAAGGCATCGAAAAGATTGCCGACGCTTTGGCGATGATTCCATACGAAGACTAGATTCTATTAATAATTAAGAATTAATAATTAAGAATGGCACACAAACTTTGGGAAAAGAACTTTGAAGTAAACAAGGAAATAGAACGTTTTACCGTAGGTCGTGACCGTGAGTTGGACCTCTACCTTGCCAAGTATGACGTGCTCGGCAGCATGGCGCACATCACTATGCTGGAGAGCATCGGCTTGTTGGAGAAAGACGAGTTGACACAGCTCCTTGCTGAGCTCAAGAACATCTACGCCATCGCCGACAAGGGTGACTTTGTCATCGAAGAAGGCGTGGAGGATGTCCATTCCCAAGTGGAGTTGATGCTCACACAGAAGTTGGGCGACATGGGCAAGAAGATACACTCTGGTCGCTCTCGCAATGACCAGGTGCTCGTTGACTTGAAACTCTTCACTCGCCATGAGTTGAAGGAAATCGTGGATGCCGTCAAGATACTCTTCGATGAGTTGATTCAGAAGAGCAACCAGTACAAGGATGTCTTGATGCCAGGCTACACCCACCTTCAGGTTGCGATGCCATCCTCTTTCGGACTATGGTTTGGTGCCTATGCTGAGAGCCTTGCAGATGATATGCTTTTCTTGCAGGCAGCTTATCGCATGACCAACCGCAACCCTCTCGGAAGTGCGGCAGGCTATGGTAGCAGTTTCCCTCTCAACCGTACCATGACTACCCAGTTGCTCGGTTTCGACAGCATGGACTACAACGTGGTATATGCACAGATGGGACGTGGCAAGATGGAGCGCAACGTGGCTTTCGCCATGGCTACCGTGGCAGGAACATTGGCAAAGATGGCTTTCGATGCCTGCATGTTCAACTGTCAGAACTTCGGTTTCGTCAAGTTGCCTAAGGAGTGTACCACCGGTTCGAGCATCATGCCTCACAAGAAGAACCCAGACGTATTCGAGTTGATACGTGCCAAGAGCAACAAGCTCCAAAGCCTTCCACAACAGGTGATGCTCATCATGAACAACCTGCCTGTAGGTTACTTCCGTGACCTTCAGATTATCAAGGAAGTCTTCCTCCCAGCCTTCGACGAGTTGAAGGATTGCTTGCAGATGGCAGCTTACATCATCAACAAGATGGAGGTGAACGAGCATATCTTGGACGATCCACGTTACGACCCTATGTTCTCCGTAGAGGAAGTGAACCAGCTTGCTGCCAACGGCATGCCATTCCGCGATGCCTACAAGAAGGTGGGATTGGAAATCGAGGCAGGCGAGTTTAAGCCAAACAAGAATATCCACCACACACATGAGGGCAGCATCGGCAATCTCTGCAACGACAAGATACAGGAGTTGATGGAGCATACGCTCTCTGAGTTCCACTTCGAGCGCATGGAGAATGCCGAGAAGGAGCTTTTGAAATGAGAAATATTCCCTATATATATAATAAGGTGAAGAGCATGGCTAGCAAGGCCGTGCTCTTTCTTAGTTGGTGCCTACTCCTAGGTACTTGCGGCATGATGAGTTCATGCGATGCCGAGAACACCATCAGCACGGAATATCCCTGCCACTTCATCTTCTACACCCAATATCATGTAGGTTCTTCCATCGAGACGGCACTGCTCAACCAAGGCTCCTATTCCATGGTGAGCGCAGGCAAGGTCAACAACGCTTGGAGAATCTACTCCACCCTCAATGATGGCAAGAACAAGACCGAAACCATCGCCCTGACCACAGCCAAGGAGAATTATGCCAGCTACAGTGCCATCGGCGCAGGCAATGACACCAAGGATGCCACGAAGAATGGGTTCATCCTAGGTTGCACTAACTTCCAAGGTCGTGTAGCTTGGGATCGTCAATGCCCCAACTGTATCAGACAATATGGTGGAAGAAACTATCCTTTGGAATGGACGGGCAATCGCCAATCCGTCATCTGCAACAAATGCAAGCGTACCTATGCCCTGGAAACAGGAGCCATCACTAGCGGCGGTCTATCCAAAGAAGACAAACCCTTGATGCGCTATCGAGTATCCTATGGGGGTGTCGGCACGATTCTGACGGTGGGAAACTAAAGAGAAAGGAGGCTTATGCACAGAACATACGCCCTTTTATCTTAAAATATGTAAATTGATTTGGCTAATTCGAGAAATAGCCTTATCTTTGCACTCGCAAATTCTAACGCGGAAATAGCTCAGTTGGTAGAGCACAACCTTGCCAAGGTTGGGGTCGCGGGTCCGAGTCCCGTTTTCCGCTCCAATTCTTTACGTTTACCATGCCGCAATGGTGGAATTGGTAGACACGAGGGACTTAAAATCCCTTGGCCAGTAATGGCTGTGCGGGTTCGAGTCCCGCTCGCGGCACACTCCTTTTAAATTTTTCATGATGAAAAAGTTTGCTTACATCCTCTTATTATTAGCGACTGTTGTACTTGCCTCTTGTGGTGCAGGTAGTGGTCGTTTCAAGTTTGAAGGCAAATTTCTCAACATGAACCAAGGTGAATTTTATGTTTATAGCCCTGAGGGTGGCATCCATGGTATGGACACCATCAAGGTGGAAGGTGGTCGCTTCACATACGAATGCGAATGCAAGGATCCTTTTACGTTGGTCGTCGTCTTCCCTAACTTCTCTGAGCAACCTATCTTTGCTGAGTCAGGCGCATCCGTTGACATCAAGGCTGATGCCTCTCACCTGAAAGAACTTTCGGTCAAGGGAACGAAAGCCAATGAACTGATGAACTCATTCCGTGAGAACATCCTCAATGTTTCTCCACCTGAGGAGAAAGCCAAGGCTGAGCAATTCATCAAGGATCACCCAGAGTCTATTGTCAGCATCTATCTCACCCGAAAGTACTTCATCAGCAACCCACAGCCAGACTTCAAGAAGGCATACGCCTTAACTGAGACTATGGCGAAGAAGCAGCCGAAAAATGGAGAGCTTCAGAAGATGCTACAGCAGTTGAAAGGACTGAAAGACGTGGGAGTAGGCTCTAGATTGCCATCCTTCACCGCATACGACACCAAAGGCAAACTCATATCCAGCGTCGAACTGAGCAGTACGCCAGTGGCAGTCATCAACACCTGGGCTACCTACAATTTCGATAGCCAAGACCTTCAAAGGGAGTTGAAGAAGCGCATGAGGGCATCGCAAGGCAAACTCAAGGTGATGAGCATCTGCCTCGACCCTAGCAAGGTAGATTGCAAGAGAAGTCTCGACAGAGACTCTATCTCTTGGTCCAACATCTGCACCGGCGACATGCTGGAAGACAAGACCTTGCAGAAACTAGGAATGACCTCCGTGCCAGATGTCATCGTCTTGCAAAATGGCAAGATCGTAGCTCGTGGCTTGAAACGACAAGAACTGTACGACAAGCTCGACCAACTGCTGAAATAAAAGCAGCACCAAAAGGAAATCAAGTCCCTTGCCTCTTGACGAGGGCGACAACATATATTATTAACAACATCTAATTTCAAATATATGCAGGAAACTCTATTCCTGCAGGAAAGGAATGAAATGCTAGTCAAAACTTTTTGCGCCGCAGTCAACGGATTGGACGTGACTACGGTTACCGTGGAGGTAAGCCTCACACGTGGAGTCCAATATCATCTTACAGGTCTTGGCGACGAGGCTGTAAGAGAGAGTCGTAACCGCATTGCCGCAGCCTTGCAGTACAGCGGTTTCAAGTTTCCTATCGCCGACATCACCATCAATCTTGCTCCTGCCGACCTACGCAAGGAAGGTAGCAGTTTCGACTTGCCCCTTGCCATCGGCATCTTGGGAGCCAACGAGAACATCCCCGACACGCACCTCAAGGAATTTATGCTGGTAGGCGAGTTGAGTCTAGACGGCACGCTGCAACCCATCAAGGGAGCACTGCCTATTGCCATTCGAGCCAGGGCAGAGCACTTCAAGGGATTGATTGTGCCGATGCAAAACGCCCGTGAGGCGGCCGTGGTCAACAACCTCGAAGTCTATGGTATGAACAGCTTGTTTGATGTTATACAATTTATGAGTGACAAACAAGCTTTCGAGCCTACCATTGTTGATACTCGCAAGGAGTTTTATGAGAATCAGACGCATTGCGACCTCGACTATGCCGATGTACGTGGTCAGCAGAATGTGAAGCGAGCCTTGGAAGTGGCAGCGGCTGGTGGTCACAACCTCATCATGGTGGGACCTCCCGGCTCAGGCAAGTCCATGATGGCGAAGCGTCTGCCTTCCATCCTTCCTCCCCTCACCCTATCAGAGAGTCTGGAGACCACACAGATACATTCCATCGCTGGCAAACTCGGCAAGAATGTATCGCTCATCTCCCAACGTCCTTTCCGTGCTCCTCACCACACCATCTCACAAGTGGCATTGGTAGGTGGTGGCACCAATCCACAGCCAGGCGAAATCTCGCTTGCGCACAATGGCGTGCTCTTCTGCGATGAGTTACCGGAGTTCAACAAGACCACGCTCGAAGTATTGCGACAGCCGCTCGAAGACCGCCATATCACCATCAGCCGTTCCAAGTATTCCACCGACTACCCTTGCAGTTTTATGTTTGTGGCAAGCATGAACCCTTGTCCTTGCGGTTACTATGGCGACCCTACGCATCATTGCGTCTGTACCCCAGGTCAGATACAACGATACATGAACAAGATTTCAGGTCCGCTTCTCGACCGAATCGACATCCAATGCGAGATAACACCAGTACCGTTCAAGGACATCTCCAAGGCTGCCCCCGGCGAACCGAGTGCCAACATTCGTGAGCGTGTCATCAAGGCACGAGAGATACAAGCCGAGCGATACAAGGACTACAAGGGCATCCACTGCAATGCCCAGATGAGTGAGCGCATGATTCACCTCTTCGCCGAGCCCGACGAGGCTGGCATGGATATGCTTCGCATGGCGATGGAGCGTCTCTCCCTCTCCGCCCGTGCCTACAGTCGCATTCTGAAGGTCGCCCGCACCATCGCCGACTTGGCAGGTTGCGAGCACGTGGAGACCATGCACCTCGCCGAAGCCATCGGATATAGAACGCTTGATAGAGGCGACTGGGCGGAGAGAGGGCATATCTAGGAAGAGAATATACAACACATATCATAAAATAAAGACGGCAAGGTATGGCTTAGCCAACAACAGATGGCAGAACTTTTTGCCACCTCCAAGCCAAACATCAGTATGCACATTGCTAACATTCTAAAAGAGAAGGAATTAAATGAGATTTCAGTTGTTAAGAAATTCTTAACAACTGCCGCCGATGGCAAGAATTACAACGTAGTTTTCTACTCACTAGAGATGATTATCGCAGTCGGCTACCGAGTACGTGGTTTACGTGGCACCCAAATCATAGACTTCCCTTGCGACCAAGGCCGATAACTACGACAACCAACTTGCTAGCGTCCTAGCGCAAAGCCCGACGAAGCCCACTGCATACTATAAAATACAACTTATATTCAGTTGCGCCTAACTTGCATTTCATCAAATCTAACTTGGATTCCATGAAATATAAGTTAGGCGCAATAGTATGCAGTGGACTGCTTCTGGTTTTATGCTAGGGCGTTGAAGATTTGGTGCTAGACAGAGGAAAGGTTTATACTTAGGAGCGTAAGCTTCTTGTGCTAGGGATATGCATCTTTTCGCTCTCTACGATAGTGGTCAAAACCACGAGTCCTTCTTCACGACATAATATCTCGTAGGGAATGCCACTGCGAAAATCAAGGCGAAAATCAATACGGCAACGATTCCGATAAGGATATAGGCTATCACAACGCAAACCAGGTAAATAGCAGCAATGCTGAACAACGAATAAGCCATCATCCATAGTGCCGTCTTCTTACCATACTGCTTTTTGTCTTTCCTATATCTATACCAAAGAGTGAGGCTAGGCATTGCTGCCGTGAGGATGATACCAAGCATAGCCAAAAGAATCTGCCAAGTACTTTCTGAATCCACCACTGATGCTGCATATCCAAATACCAAGGTAGATGCCACCGTTCCCAATGCGGCGAGCACAGGAGCTACCAGCAACTTGTTGAATCGCTTGGCTGGTATCACATCTCCTTCACATCTCTTATTAAACCATCGTGCCAAAGCCCCATAGTTAAATACATAGAAGAACGTAAACACAATGGCTACCAAGCCTAAGATGCCCCCCAATATTCCCAAGATGAACAGAGCTATCATGAGGGGTGTTCCTCCATCTTCAAACTTTTCACTTATTGGATCGGCAGCATCTTGGGCTATCACCTGGGCAGAATCCTTTTTGCTGGAAGCCTCTACATTTTGGTTGACAGGCTGACCAGTAGGCGCAGTGGTGGTTTCCTCCACTTCTTGCGTAGCAGACTCCGTTTCTCCTTCCTCAACATCCTCGTCAGAGTCTGGCTCCGGCTCGAATCGTTGGCAACAGCTAGAAGACACATAGGCTGTCTTGCCCTTGTAGAGGAACTTGATCATGTCGCCATCCATTCCTTCTTCCTCAAAGGTGTCCCCTTGATGCATCATGCCCAACTTATTCAGGTAATTGGGCGAATCCCACACAGTCAAGTCGGCATCGGTTACCTCCCACATATCACCTTTCTCGGCAAAACAAGCCAAGGAAAGAAATGCGAAAATAAAAAACAAAAGAAATCTCATGCACTTCATAAGCCTTGCTCCTTATTATTTTACTGTACGCTTGATAGTCCACTTGGAGCTATAAGTCTTTTGGTTAGACACATACGTATCCACAATAGCTACCACTTCTGCCTCTGTCAGCTTAGAATAGGTAACTTTCACTGTGTACGGAGTACCTTCATCTACACTAAGATACTCTTTCACCAAGTTCTCGGTACGCTTGCCCAACTTTCCTCCTATTGTCAGCAGCTCTAGCACCTCTCCATTGGTCCCCTCAAAGAACTCCTCGTCCATAATCAACAAGTGATTCAAGTCCAAAGTCGCAAAAGGATTGCGCGAGCTACCATCGTATGTGAAGGAAGAGGTGACATTAAAATTAGGACATCTCACCTGGGACAGATTGCCATTTTGCCAATCGAAATAATGGATGTTCCAATCATCTGTTCCGTCATCCCCAATATCATTATAACGCATTTCTTTCAACGTGCCATCTGTGTCATAAGAGAGTTCGAATGGACGTTCACCATTCATCCATGACTTGCGGATGGAGCCACTTTTCACTCTGCCATTCTCAACATTGGCTTTATGCGTTGCAGTCGTCACTTCAGACTTGCCCGATGGATAGTATTCTTCGCGATAAGTCATAGTTGTCGTGATGATATTAGTATAAGCCAGTTCTGCCTCTGTTATATTGTCACAATAAAAATCGGCAGGACTACCTACAGGACTATCTATTTCATCACGTGACACAGCTTTGGCACGCATTAGGTTTCCCTTCGCAAATTCAAACCTCATCGTTTCAGTACCATCGTCCTCGACATGAGAGCCTGAGACATTCCAGTTTTCGACCGTAATCTCATAAACTTCCGAAGCTGCCACAGAACCAGGATTATCTGGACTCTCAGGAGAATCAGGGTTTTCGGGATTGTCTGGATTGTTTGGGTCATTAGGTCCATCGTCACCACCGCATGATGTCATCACAAAGAAGAATGCGGTAAGAACAGAAACAAAAATCAAAAAGCTTTTCTTTCTCATAAAATATAGCATTAAGTATTACTAAAAAATGATTAAACTCTTCACAAAGATAGCGACAAATATCCATAAGATGTCCCATCTCTTGATAAAAACTCACATTTACCTCCGTTTCTAGGGAATACCACCGCACCCACCCTATGGTTTTCCGTAGGCAAGCAGTCACGTTTGCAGAAAAGCTACGCTCCCCACTCTTTTTAACCACAGAAAAATCGTCACTTCGGATTATTTTTCATATCTTTGCACGGACAATCAATCATCGCAAAAGCAAATGATACATCATAGACAATACACAATTTTTACATATTTTTTCCTTCTTCTATCCACCCTCGCTTTTCTTTCCGCTTGCCATCAAGACAAGGGCAAGGAAGAGAAGTTAGCGTATTCCTTGTTCATAGAAGCCACCAACTACAATGCCGGAGGCGAGAAGGAAAAGGCCATTCACCTCATCGACAGCGCACTCCAGATGGACTGCGCCGACACCACACGCAGTTGGCTTACCAGCGAGAAGATGACCGCATACACAGACTTGGGAAAGATGAGAGAGGCTATTGCCATCGGAAAGGAAGGCATCCCGTTCGCCGAAAAGATAAAAGACGACGACGGCATGCTTGCGATGTGTGGTGCCATGGGCATCTGCTATCGCAGAATAGGCGAACTGGACTCCTCACTCACCTATTACAAAAAGGGCATCCATAAAGCGATCCAAAGCGAGAATGCAGAATATGAGATTTACCTCTACAACTGTATCTCTGTACTTTTCAACGAACAGAAGAGATACAAAGAAGCCATAGAGTACTCCGACAAGGCTGAATCAAAAGCCATTGCCACCAACGATACCATCGAGCGACTGTCTGCACATGCCAACAAGGCAGCCATCTTCATGCGACAAGGCGAATTTCAGAAATGCGTCAACACTCTGACACCGATATGGAGTATGGTAAAGCAAGCCAACTATAACGTGTTGATGCTCAAATATCTTTCCCCACTACTCAAATCATACTTGCAACTGGGCAAGACTGACTCCATCGCCCTCTACCTGCCATACGCCGATGAAGCCAGCCGCAGTCTCGCCGCTACGAGCAATGGCGTGCTGGGCATACTGGAAATCAAGGCTGACCTACTGGGGCAACAGAAGAAATACGCTGAGCAATGGGCACTGCTCGACAGCATCGCCAAACTATCGTCCACCAACCAGACGATGCCTAAGGACAAACTCCTCGCCACGAAAGCCAAGTGCCTTCACAATATGGGAAAATCCGCTCAAGCATATCAAACCATGCACGAGGCTTACCTACAGAGCGACTCCCTCAAACAAAGCGACATCGACAAGCAACTGAGCGAGTTCAACGTCAAGTACAAGACCTTGGAGAAAGAGATGCAAATCGAGAAGATGAGCCACGAGCAGAGTTTGCTCTACATTCGTATTCTATGGCTCATCTTGGCACTCATCATACTATTGATAGCCATCCTCGCCATCCTATACCGCAAGAAACTGGACAAGCAACGTGCCGAATTGTCCGAGAAAACCTCTTACATCAATGGTGTGGAGAACGAGCGCAAGCGTCTTGCCAAGGAATTGCACGATGGCGTATGCAACGACATCCTGGCAGTTAACATTATGATGCAAACCAACAGGGAGGAAGCTGAAAGATTGCTCAAGAACGTGGGGCATAACGTTCGCCACCTGTCACATGAGCTGATACCACCAAGATTTGACAACACATCGCTCACAGAGTTGGTCGAAATCTATTGCCAGTCGGTAACTGCCGAAGATGGAACCATCGTCAAGCCATTCATCAGCACCTCTTTCAAGAAACTGACCATCCATAGCGACAAGGCTCTTGAAATCTATCGCATCATCCAGGAATGCGTGTCCAACGCCATCAAGTATGGTTACAGCAAGATGATCAGCGTCGTACTTGATACCATCGGAACCCAAGGTGTCATATCCGTCACCAACGACTTGTCACCCGTTCATCCTATTACCCAAAGCAAGTCTGGCATCGGGAAAGACACCCTGAAGTTGAGAACCGATGCGCTGCAAGCTGAGCTACAAGTAAGAAATACGGACGAAGAGTATCAAGTAGAAATCAAGTATCAACTATAAGCAATGAGCTTTGGCTCATGAAAGGCTGCATTCAATTAGTATCATCATGAAAATAAGCAAAAGCATTCTCGTCGTTGACGACCATCCTATCGTATTGGCAGGTTTGCGAACACTCATCTCGCAAGATGGTCTATACACCAAGATACAATGTGCTTCCGACCTTCCATCTGCAAGGGAAATCATCAACCAAGAGAACATAGACACCGCCATCATCGACTTAGAACTAAGCAATGACAATGGTTTGGCGCTCATCAAGCTACTCCACCAGGAGCATCCTAAGACTAAGATTGTGGTATATACGATGCACCAAGAAATATGGACGATAAGGCAACTGATGAATGAAGACGCTGATGCCATCGTATTAAAAAATGAAAATCCACAAGAGCTGCTCACTGCCCTGCACAAGATAGAGGATGGGAAGGGGTATTACAGCCAACAGTTTGTCAGGCTCATCAACCTGCAGAATACTAGACAAGTCAACCTATCCAGTAGAGAGTTGGAAGTCTTGGAATATATTTCTGATGGGCATTCCACCAATACCATTGCCCAAGAGTTGAACATCAGCGCCAACACCGTAGAGTTTCATCGTCACAACCTGATGAGCAAGTTGCATGTGAACAATGTGGCTCAGATGGTGAAAAAGGCGATGCAGATGGGGCTGGAGTTCATCATGGGATAATTAAGTCCGTATAGCTAAATATTTCCTACGGAAAACTTCCTCATTTCCAACATTTTTTGTAATTTTGCACCCAAATAATAAAATATATTAGCTAATATGGAACAAAAGAACTTTAAACGTACCACCGTGACGGCTGCTTTACCTTACGCCAACGGTGGTGTGCATATCGGTCACTTGGCAGGCGTCTATGTGCCAGCCGATATCTATGTTCGCTATCTCCGCCTCAAGAAGCAAGACGTTGTCTTCATCGGCGGTAGCGATGAGCACGGCGTGCCTGTCACCATCCGTGCCAAGAAGGAAGGTATCACCGTACAGGAGGTAGTAGATCGCTATCATAACATCATCAAGAAGTCATTTGAGGAGTTCGGCATTTCTTTCGACATCTATAGCCGCACTACTTCAAAGATTCACCATCAGTTTGCCTCTGACTTCTTCCGTACCCTCTACGACAAGGGCGTATTGGAGGAGAAGGTTGAGGAGCAGTTCTGCGATGAGGTAACAGGCGAGTTCCTCACCGACCGCAACATCGTGGGTACTTGTCCTCGTTGTGGCGCAGAGGGTGCTTATGGCGACCAGTGCGAGAAGTGTGGTGCAACTCTCTCTCCTGAGGAGTTGATCAACCCAACCAACAAGAACAACCCTGGACATGGACTCATCAAGAAGCCTACCAAGAACTGGTATCTCCCACTGGGCAAGTACCAAGACTGGTTGAAGCAGTGGATTCTCGAAGAGCACAAGGAATGGCGTCCTAACGTATATGGTCAGTGCAAGAGCTGGCTCGACATGGACTTACAGCCTCGTGCGATGACCCGTGACTTGGATTGGGGTATCCCTGTTCCTGTAGAGGGAGCGGAAGGCAAGGTGCTCTACGTTTGGTTTGATGCACCTATTGGTTATATCTCCAACACTAAGGAGCTTTGCGATGCTCACCCTGAAAAGTGGGGTACTTGGCAGAAGTGGTGGCAAGACCCTGAGACACGCCTTGTTCATTTCATCGGAAAGGACAACATCGTGTTCCACTGCATCATCTTCCCTACCATGCTGAAGGCTCACGGCGACTATATCTTGCCAGACAATGTGCCTGCCAACGAGTTCTTGAACTTGGAGGACGACAAGATTTCCACCTCTCGCAACTGGGCTGTTTGGTTGCATGAGTATCTCGTAGATATGCCTGGCAAGCAGGATGTATTGCGCTATGTATTGACTGCCAATGCACCTGAGACCAAGGACAACAACTTCACTTGGAAGGACTTCCAGGAGCGCAACAACTCTGAGTTGGTTGCCATCTATGGTAACTTCGTCAACCGTGCCCTCCAATTGACCAAGAAGTATTGGAACGGTGTCGTTCCTGCTTGTGGTGAGTTGCAGGAGGTTGACAAGAAAGCCATCGCTGAGTTCAAGGACGTAAAGGAGAAGGTAGAGCAGTTCCTCGATGTCTTCAAGTTCCGTGAGGCTCAGAAGGAAGCCATGAACTTGGCACGTATCGGTAATAAGTATATCACAGAGTGCGAGCCTTGGAAGGTTTGGAAGACCGACCCTAAGCGTGTGGAGACCATCTTGAACATCTCCCTCCAGTTGGTTGCCAACCTTGCTATCGCCTTCGAGCCATTCTTGCCATTCTCTTCAGAGAAGCTCCGCAAGATGATCAACATGCCTAACTTCGAGTGGAGCCAGCTCGGCAGCACCGACCTTTTGAAGGCTGGTGACCAGCTCGCTGAACCTGAGTTGCTCTTCGAGAAGATAGACGACGAGACCATCGAGAAGCAGCTCCAGAAGTTGGAAGATACCAAGAAGGCTAACGAGGAAGCTTCTTATAAGGCAGAGCCTATCAAGCCAGAGGTTAGCTTCGAGGACTTCGAGAAACTCGACATCCGTGTAGGCCATATTTTGAACTGCGAGAAGGTGAAGAAGTCTAAGAAACTCTTGAAGTTCACCATCGACGATGGTAGCGGCGTAGAGCGCACCATCTGCTCAGGTATCGCCGCATACTATGAGCCAGAGCAGTTGATTGGCAAGGACGTACTCTTCGTTGCCAACTTTGCTCCTCGCAAGATGATGGGCATCGAGAGTCAAGGTATGATTCTCTCCGCAGTCAACTTCGATGGCAGCCTCAACGTCACCTCGCTCTTGGGCAGCGTGAAGCCAGGAAGCCAAGTAGGATAATCCCTATACATTATATAATATAAAAGGTGGATGCAAGAAGTCTCTCCCATGAGACCCTGCATCCACCTTTTGTTTTTGCATAAACTAACTAATGTAATATAAACCTAACTAAAACCTATAAACCTAGCTCTTTGGCTCGCATTAATGCCTCCAAGTAATAGTAGTCGGCATAGATGATGCTAGCATCTATCTCGCTGCCAGCAGGATGATGTCCCGTACTGTGCATGAGGAAGGCTACGTTCTTCTTGCCACTCTGATACTTCGGTGTGCTCAACTGAGCGAGCGTTTGCAGAGCAAACTGCTTATATTCCTCTCCTTTCTCGCCGCCCACATACTGTTGCAGTTCGAGCAAGGCATCAGCCACCACACAAGCCGCACTAGCATCCTTAGGCGCTTGTAAGCCACGAGGGTCGTCCATATCCCAAAGGGGGATCAAGTCATCGCTTGTCTCCTTGAGACGCTTGATATAGATGTCGGTCACCTTTTGGGCGAAATCGAGGAACACCTTGTTGTGGGTATAGCGATATACCATGGTATAGCCATAGATAGCCCAGCTCTGCCCACGAGCCCACATCGAGTTGTCGGCATATCCCTGGTGGGTCACACCCTTGATGAGATTGCCATTAATGGTATCATATACCGCCACATGATAGCAACTGCCATCTGGTCGGAAATGATTTTGCATCGTGGTCTTGGCATGAGTTACCGCCAAATCATAGAGGAGTTTGTTACCCCCATTCTTGGCAGCCCAGAACATCATATCGAGGTTCATCATATTGTCCATGATGGTATTGTGAGGCCAGTTGCGAGGCTTTACCTCACGAGGCCAACTCAATATCGTACCCACGATAGGATTGAAGAGGGTGGCAAGAGAGTCGGCGGAAGCCAAGATGACATTCTTGTAGTCTTGGGAGTGATTCACCTCATATCCCTTGCCATACGAGCAGAACATCAAGAAACCGATGTCATGGTCATAGCAGGGGCGGTAGGCAATGCCTCGAAGGGCATTTGTATAACCTTCGGCAGCCGTTCTAACGGCGTTATCATGCGAAATTTGGTAGTCCATCCACAAGATGCCAGGCCAGAATCCATCGCACCACTCCTCAGGCGTTGCCTTACGGCAGTTCCATCCCTTCTGCTTGTCATCTTTCAAGATGTTGCGAGGTTCCATCGTATAATCGTAAGAACCATCTTTCCGCTTCAGCTCCGCCAAGGCACGAGTCACCTGCTTGTGACAATATTGCAACTGCTTATCGACATCGAGAGCAGGTACATCCTCATTCACCTCCGTCTTAGCAGCCTCTTTCTTCTGCTTTTCAGAAGAACTAGCCTGCATTACCGAGCCATTAGCCAGCAACAAGGCAGACACAAAAAAAAGTATTCTTCCTATTTTCATCGTCATTGTTTTATTATCAATACGATTGAAATAGGAAGAATACTTAAACTTACAGTAGATATTCCTTTTATCCGTTATTCTTTTACAATAAACACGAGTTATATCCTACAACGTGAAGCGATAGCCGACTGATACCCCAAAGCCTTTGTTCTTGCAACTTTTATCAACCTCCTTTGGGGCATCGCTCACGTTGGTCAAACCGAGGTTGTACTGTGCGCTGAGGATCACACCCATATACTCATAAGATACGCCAATAGGGATGGAGACATCGAGTTTCTTGGTAGACCAAGTATGCGTCTTCGTCTCTGTCTCCTTAGCCGTCACCTCCTCATTTCGGATGGTAACCTGGGTATAGTCCATCTTCCACTTGCCGTCACCGCATAAGAAGCCTGCCTGCACACCCAATGTCAGCGACAAGTTGCGAGTGATGTAAGCCCTTACCTTCAGAGGCACCTGGATATAGTCCAAATTGACATGGATGTTATCATATCCTTCGAGAGTCGTGGATTTATCTGGGTTCTCATTCTCCGCCTGATACTTAGGGAACTTGAAGCCGAGGCGAGCATAGTTGACACCGAGGCTCACAGCCACTTCCTTGGTGGCACGATACTCGACATCGACACCGCCATTGAAGCCAGCCTGATATTTCGACTTCAGCAGCTCACTTCCATTGAAACTGAGTTCATTATTGCTCCAGTTGGAAATACCCACCCCCACATGAGGAATCACCGAGAACTTACCCACAGGACTCTCCATCTCTTGTGCATTGATTTCTATGACAGCAGCCAATAGCAAAGCGAGACTCATTATTCTTTTCTTCATATTCATCATTCTTGCTTGAATTATACCTTATTAAATAATACTTCATAAGAAGAAACGGCAGCAATAGGTAAATATTGCATCGTAGAGAGGGGCTTATCAAACAAAAAACAGCAAAATGATGTTCTTAAGCATCACTTTGCTGTTTCATTATTGAGTTGATCTCTTTGACTATTTCACGACTTTCTTTCCTTGATGAATGTAGATGCCATGAGGAAGGTTGTTTGGATTCATCTTCACACCTTGCAAGTTATAATAAGTATCATCATCTATCTTCTCTGCATTTACTAGCGAGATACCCGTCGTACCAGACTTCTCATAAACGATGGTAAGTTGAGGAACCAAGTCTTCACCCTTGAACGTGATATCAGGAGTAACCTTGGTATTTGTTACATCCGTAGCTCTAGAAGAAAAGATTTGATTAGACTTTCCTGCCTGGTCCATTACCTTTGCAATGAAAAAAGAGAAAGCCTCACCAGCCAAAGACTTCACAGATGCAGTAACATCAATATTGTTTGTCCAAGTATCAACCGGGTAAAAAGACTCTGCGATTTTATCTGCCAAAGAGTTCTGAGCGTTTCCTTGCATAGCGAACTCCGCAATCGCATCACCTTCCAAAGCAAAAGTTATCTGCTCTTTCACATCGTTGTAAGTGGTTTTATTTGTTACCACAGAAGTCAGTGGATAAATGCGCATCTTGCTATCACCTTTCTTATAATTAGTGACCAAGCGCAAAGTGACAGATTTCACCTGGTAGCCATCGTCTGTCGCAGGAATATCAAACGACATCAAGCCATAGAAGTTCTGAGCATTTGTTACATCTGTCTTCATTTCAAGCGTAGTTGTACTACTCCATGTCTTGTCAGGAGCACTACTTCTCACCCAAGTATCACCAGATGCAGTCAACACCTTAGTCTCTCCTTGTGCAAAAGTTCCCATTGCAAACATAGCAAATGCCATTGCCATCACTCCTTTAAGTAAATTCTTCTTCATATTATTCTTACTTTAAGTTAGTATTATTAGTTATTTTGACCATATTACGGATGCGAGAACACCTTTACGTAAAATCCCTCGTCTAAATCTCAAAAAAGATTCGGACGAGGGATTTCTTAGGATTGCCTCCGAAGAAAGGAGGCGATATTCACAATATATGGTAACGCTTGTCGATGATTACAACTGACTTTATCGATAGAGCATCAAGGTGCTCCAGCCCAACTGGTCGAAGGCTCCAGAGTTGCTACCATATCGGTCATCGCCAGGACCACATTCAGGACGCATCTTGTCTGCCATCTGCTTTACATAGATAAAGCCCGATGTCAAGCCTTTCACCTGGGCATAATGATTATAGTAGATTTCCCAACCTGGGCGAACGCTACCTCGACCACTGTCATCAGCTAAAGAGGTATGGATGGCACTATGATTCTTGTCACGGCAAGTACAATCCACGCAATATTCCAAGCGGTTGAAAGGCATATTGGATGCAGCTACGAGCCACTGACCATTCTTGTTGGCATTGTCTGAGCCATTGCGGAGGTTGCTCAAAGCCACATACTCACCGAGTTTCAATAGCGCATTGTCGTTGGCACTGAAGAAGTCGAGCTTTGCGGCATCGGCATTGAGCTTGTTCTGCTCATAGAGCGAGTAAGCCATCTGTGCCAAGTTGGCTGTCACCATTGCCGACATCTGTGCGTGTCCTTGGTCACGACCACTCTCTTGGTCTTGTGCCAGCATCTCGCCACTACCCAATGGATCTGACAAGAAGTCGCCATTGATCAAATACTTGATGCAGCCATTGCCTGCGCCCTTATAGAAGTAGTTGACTACATAGTTTACCATCTCGCTATTCTCTGTCAAGATACCAATTGCCATATAAGAGCACATGTTCACCAAGTCCCAGTTACTCCATTGGTGCTTGGCACACACATTGGCATCCTTATGCTCCAAGAAGCCCTTGTTCTTGGTGGCGAAGACATCGAGCATCCACTGCTTGAACTTGCCCAAGTCGCCAGCATTCCATCCGTCGTATGCCAACATGATTTCCGCAGCACAAGCAAAGGTATAACCTTGCGCACCTGCTGCCAATACCTGGTTGGCATCATTGGAGGTAATTTTCTTACACTTGTTAGCCCAGGCATTCATAATTTCGATAGACTTCTTGGCATAAGCCTCATCACCTGAGAGTTTCCAAATAAGTGCAGTCTGGTAAGCCGCTGCTGCATCACGCATGGCGTAAGCATAGTTTTCCTTGTCAATACCCGTACCAGTAGGGTCACCACGTACAATGAGTTCTTGTGGCTCAGGCTCACGAGTCAAAGAGGAGTAAGGACTCGTCTTCAAGGCTTGAAATTCCGCTGTCACCTCTGGAATAGTATTGCCTTCCAACTCCGTTTTCACACGAGCGAAATCCTCAGCTGTATACATAGCACATGGGTGATTGAAAGTATATGTCGCTTCGACATCTGGGTCTGTAGGTTCCTCAGGCATGGTCAAGTCAACCTGTCCAAACTCATTCTCCCTACAAGAGGTTGGCAGCAGCATAAGTGCTGCCAAACCTGTGATGATTAAACTTTTCTTGTTCATGATACTTATTTTTATCAAAATACGTATGTCTTTGCTTGTTTACGGCACGCCTTCGATTATTTCTTCTCGAAAGTCAAGCCATCCACGTTCTTGATATAAGACTCCAGGTCATCCATGCTCTTGAAGCTCTGGAACCAGTAGAGGTTGAACTTCAACTGATGATCCACAGTCTTGATGTCAGCATGCTTCAACTGGAAGACGGTGAAAGAAATTGTCTCGTTGGTTGGGGCGATGCCGCCTGTTCCGAATGCCACCTTCGACAGGTCATATACGAAGACATGACTACCGTCTGAGCACTTATATTCGCTAGAGTACTTGTTGTTTCCTCCACCAAGAGCCTTGAAATCCTTGCCTCTCTCACTCTTTCCGACAATGTCAAAGTTGAGGTTGCGAGCTGTTATGCCAGACTCCAAATCCTTGACATCATCCATCTTCACGGCGATGATAGGATAGTTGCCGGCATGGAGAGTTACTGGCAGGTCGTACCACTTGAGGTCTGCACGCTGGTTGGTAGCATTCTGCTTGTATGTGGTGATCGTGAGATAACCGTCATGCCACTCATGAGAAGTAGATGTACCATTGCCACTCTGCTTTGCATCATAGATGCTATAGTGGTTCTCGTTATGGAAGGTCTCACGTATCAAACCCGCAGGGATGTTGAGTTTGATGGTACTGCTCTTGCCTGTAGCAGGAGTGGTAGCTGTAATCTCCACTGTGCCGAAGCCCTTGAAGGTTACGACTCCATCAGCTACTGTTGCCACGTTTTCATCAGATGAAGTCCATACGATCTGAGATGTCGTACATTCAGCAGGAACTGTGGTATAATTCAAAGTCAAAGACTTCTCGTTCAATGCACAAACATAGCCCTTGTCGGCAGAGTAGGTCTGGTCGATGGTTACATTCTCTGGCGCTACCACCTTGCGTATGTTCACAGTCTTCTCGCCTACCACGCCAGAACCATCGAGGGCTGTGGCAATCACCTTTACAGGAGTCAAGATTGCTGAAGCCTCCTTGCCAGTCAACACACCCGTCATTGGGTCGATGCTGGCAGCATTCTCGTCATCCACGCTCCACTTCACGGTCTTGTAAGTAGAGTTGTCTGGAGCAATGGTAGCTGTCATCTGCAAGTTGTCACCAGAGTAGATTTCGTCCTTATCGGAAGTCACTGCGATACTAGTAGCTTGGCGCATCTCCTTGGAAACAACGACTTTCAAGTTGGCATTGATACCGCTACCCTCGTACAAACCCACAGGAGCAATCTGAACGATGGAATAGCCATCACCATCCACCGCCGTTACAAGTCCCTCGTCACTGATGGTTGCAAAGTCATCATTGGAAGATGACCAAACAGCATCTCTAAAGGTTGTATTCTCAGGCAGCATCGTGTATTCCAACTGCAAAGTCTCGCCCTTGATCATTGGCAAACATTTGGCACCAGTGGCATCGGTATAGATGAGCTGTTGCTTATCTTGTGAGAGATTGAACTCCACCGATGAAGGGATGACAGCACCATAAAGGTCGCTCTGCTTGTCATCATCGCTACATGATGTCATAGATGCGGCTGCCAAGCCCAGCATCAGCATCATGGCGTATATCTTATTGTTATTTCGTTTCATTGTCTTATTATTTTTTATGAGCAAATGAATTAACTTTCCCTTCGGCCGTTGACCGTTGGTTCTTCACTCTTCACTTAATTCTTCTCCCATCCTGGGTTCTGACCGATGTTAGGATTCAACTGCATTTGGTCGGATGGCAATGGATAGAGATAGAGCTTGTCGTCCCACTGTCGATTGTCGTAGAGGATGATGCAACCATCTGCATCCAACTGGCGGCTTTGGTTAGCCCACAGCGACTCAAACTGAGTTCCCTTCCACTTCACGCCGAGCAAGGTTTGTGGCATTTCCACTGGAGCAGTAGCCCAACGCTTGAGGTCATCAATGCGGAAGCCCTCAAATACCAACTCTACTGTGCGCTCACGACGAATCTCCTCACGCATACTCAAGCCATTGTTATCCACCAAGGCATTGCTGAGCTTCACCATCTTAGGGTTAGAACGCTGGCGAACCAAGTTGACGCTCTTGTCAAGGTCGCTATCAGAGATTCTGCCTTGCAACTCATATACTGCCTCAGCAAAGTTGAGAAGTACCTCTGCATAACGAATCACTGGGAAGTCCATGCTCTCATATCTGTCTGCCACCTGACGCTCGACTGCCCATTTGTGAGTTTGATAGCCACTGTTGGCTGTAGCGCCCACCTCCTTGGCACGGCTCAAATCACTGTCATCCCATGCTGTACGGCAATGCTCGGCGGTATTGTCCCATACCTTAGTACCACGCTGAGCCAAGGTAGTCAACATACGGTTGTCACGATTCTGGAACTCAGAGGTTGCCTGATCATAACCCTTGAACTGGGCAGACTTCTCGATTGGCAGACCATCTTGACAAACATACATATTGGCGAGCTTGCGAGTAGGATATACGGCATTGGTGAGATAAGCCTTGGTGATGTTCAAGCCTACGCCATCTGCCAATCTATGGCGGCGAGCCAAGATATACTCAGTATTATCCTTGGTGGTCAAACCAGCAGGATTGCACTGTGCATCCTCCAAGATAAACATATAGCGATAGCTCTCTGTGCCCAACTTTTCATTATAGAAGAGTTTGTAATGTCCTGCCTCCATCACAGCCTTGGCGGCAGTCTTGGCGGTATTGAGCAGAGAGGTGACACGCTCACTGTTCTCTGTAGCATCAGCGCCCCCATTGTGGAACTTCTGCCAAGTACCCTCGAAGAGAGCCACGCGAGAAAGGAACGCATTGGCGGCATCCTTGCAGAGGCGCCCTGACTCGGATGGAGTATCAGGCAAGCCATTGGCAGCATCTTGAAGATCCTGGATACACTGGTCGATGACCAAGCCACGATCATCACGCACCGCGTTCATCTTAGGCGAATCAATATCCACAGGCTCCGTCAAGAGAATGACATTGCCATAGAGCTGCACCAACTCAAAGTAGCAGTAAGCACGGAAGAACTTAGCCTCAGCCACTGGCACTGCGATGGATTTCTGATCACCAAAGCTAGCAGCATTCTTCAACAGCAAGTTGGTGTAATAGATATGCTGATAGAGCTTGGTATAGTTATTGTCCTTTTCTGGCACTGTATTGGTACCCTGGCTATACACATTCACGTTAGCCTCAGCCATCAAGTCGCTTCGGGTATCGCTATGAGGACCATCGCTCACGGCATACTGATAAGGATCACCACTCTGAATATCACGAGTATAGCTATAAAACTGGTTGGCGAACAACTGGAAGTTGGAAGCTGATTTCCAAACGGTATCGTCGTTCATCTGCGCCTCTGGCGAGAAGTCCAAGCAACTGGTCATTGCCATCGCCATCATTCCCACACAGGCAACCTTGATTGTATTATATATCGTCTTCATAATTGAATTTCTTTATTGTTAGAATATCATTCTAATAGCATTAGAACTCTTCACTTAAAACGTCAAGTTCAAGCCAAACGTAAAGTTACGAGTGAATGGATAGCGACTCACATCACTGGCGTTACGCTTTGCCTCAGGGTCCCAACCATCCGTAATCTTAGTGCTCTCCCAAAGGTCTTCACCTGTGAAATAGATGCGTGCTGCATTCACGAAGCCCAACTTCTTCAACACTGATGCTGGAAGGTTGTAACCTACGGTGATATTCTTCAATCGGATATAACGACCATCCTGTGCTGTCAGAGAGTTTGCTTGATAGTTATAGCTCACGATGTTGGCATCCGTTGTATAAGGATTGTAGTAGGCGTTCGGATTGGTCTCGCTCCAGGTGTTGCCGATACTGCTCGTTGTAGAATTGGTATAGAGCGAGCGGAATGGAACCGTCCAGGCATCGATGCCACGATAAACGAAGCGGTTGGCTGAGCCTTGGAATACGATATTGAAGTCGATGCCCTTCCAGGATGCGCCTGCATTGAATGAGTAGGAAATCTCTGGAGTATCGCTACCGAGATAGATGTAATCTCTATAGTCGAGCACACCATCGCCGTTCTCATCACAATACATATTGTCACCCACACGCAAGTTGCTTGGCATACCGATACCATTGTTAGGATAGTATTTTGCCAAATATGCCTTCAGCATCTCCTCGTTCTGAATCTTGCCACCATAACGAAGACCGAAGATAGAGTTGAGGGAGTAACCTTGCTGGGTGCTGGTATAACCAGACTTCAAGACGGATGTACCACCATAGTCGGTCAACTCATTGCGAGCAAAGGTGATGTTACCACCCACGTGATACTGCACCTCTCCTATCTTTCCATTATAGTTGATGCTACCTTCAAATCCCCAATCCTTAAACTTACCGCTGTTGGCTGTAGGGGCTGCATCACCCAAGATGGCTGGATAAGTGATCGCCACGAGCATGTTGTCGTTCTTCTTCAAGAATCCTTCCACCGTACCACTCAAAGCTCCATTAAAGAAACCGAAGTCGAGGGCAATATTGTAGTTCTTGATGCGCTCCCACTGACGGGTGGTAGAGGCAAACTTACCATTGGTAGTGATGGTGGTCAAGCGATCGCTACCCACGTATGCGCCACTCGTCGTATTGAGGTTGTAGAACTGATAACCATCATAGTTGTCGATACCACTCTGCGAACCCATCTCTGCGTATGAGGCACGGAGCTTCAAGTTGCTAATCCACTTCACGTCCTTCAAGAAGTTCTCCTGATTGATGCGCCATCCGATAGAGGTTCCCCAGAAGAACGCCCAACGGTTTTGTGGCAAGAACTTAGAGCTACCATCATAACGACCATTGAACTCCAAGAGATACTTGCTGTCGAAGTCATAGTTGAAACGACCGAAGTAAGACATAATGGCATTGCGATAGTTGTACTTGCGAATATCATCGCTAGTCAAGGTCAAGGTACCATTACCATTGATTACATCAAGACCTTCCAAGATGTCAGTATAATTGGCACCGAAGTTCTCCATATCCTTCAACTCATACTGAGCACCGAGGGTGAGACTGGTGTTATGCAGCTTGGCGAATGTCTTATGGGCATTTAAGAAACCAGAGATGCTATAGAAATCGGTACGAGAAGAAGTCTGCTGGAAGTAAGACTTCTCCTGTGTAGGATCTTGCAAGGTTTGCGCCGTGCCTGTATAATTATAATAGGTAATGGCATTCTGCACCTTGCGACGGCGAGCCTCGTTGGTATTGTAGCCTACGTTGACGTTACCATCGAGCCAGTCGGTAATCTTAGCCTTCAAGGTCTCGCTGATACTCAAGCCACGTACTGAGAGTTTGTTGTCTCCACCCTGCTGAAGCTTAGCCACAGGAGAGCCCCATGTACCCCAAGCATAAGCCTGCCCATCCTGTGTGGTGAGAGGCAAACCTGGCATAGGCATACTGGTAGTCAAGGCCGAGCCTACCAAGGTAGGAGCCACTTGCTCCTGACGGCTGAAGGCGATGCTACTCTCCAAAGTAAATATCTTGTTGAGTTTATTGCTATAGTTCCAGCGGATATTATATCGCTTGTTGTTGTTGGTACCATACTGCAAGGTAGAACCATCGTAGAGGAAGCTACCAGAGATACGATAAGAGCTCTTGTCATTACCGCCAGCCAAGCTCAAGCTATGGTTAGTGCTCCAAGTGCTACCAAAGAGGCTGCCCAGCCAATCCGCATTGTCATCAAAGACAAAGTCCTTGACATCAGTGAAACCTGCATTACCAAATGGGTTGGTGGTCTTCTCCAAGTCGATGTAACCGCCCTTGTATTTCTTGGCAAGTTCTGCGTATGTGTACCATACATTGCTTGTATTATTGTCATTTCTCAAAGCCTGCTGCACACCATCAGCCCATTGGTCGATGTTACAAAGTTCTGGCATCAAGCCTACAGTACGAAGCGTGGCACTACCGCTATAGTTTATCTGGAGCTTGCCTTCCTTACCCTTCTTGGTCGTGATGAGGACAACACCACCAGCGGCACGGCTACCATAGATAGCAGCGGAACCATCCTTCAGGAAGTTGATGCTCTCGATGTCATCAGGGTTGAGCAAGCGCATTTCGCTTACGCTATTCGCAGCCACACCATCGATGACCACCAAAGGCTCTGTAGAGTTCATGGAAGAAGAACCACGGAGGTTCAAGTTCCAGCTCTCATCGCCAGGAGCAGAAGAGGAACGAGTAATCATGACACCAGGCACCTGACCTTGTAATGCCTGCAAAGGAGAAGACAAGCCACCTTTCTCTTGGAACGCCTTGCTATCGACTACGGTTACCGCACCGGTCAACGACTCTTTCTTCTGCACACCATAACCTACGACGACCACCTCTTGCAGAGTCTGGTTGTCATCTTCCATGGTCACATTGAGCTGAGGACCAGCTACCTTCAAGACTTGTTCTGTGAAACCGATGTAGGAAAACTTGAGTTGTGCGCCCTTCGCCGCCTTGATGGAATAATGACCATCGAGGTCGGTCACGGTACCGCCTTGTTGTCCTACCACTTGCACTGTCACGCCGATAAGAGGCTCACCCGTCTTATCCACTACAGTACCTTGCACCTGTTGCTGTTGCGCTACTATCGGATTAGGATTGCCGGCTGCCAGCAAAGAGGCTGAGAACAGGGGCATTGCTAATCCTGAGAGCATACAAACTTTAATGAATTGTTGCTTCATATAGGTTGAGTATTTATAGTTTTGGTTATTCTTTTGTGTTTAAATGATCTTACGTAAGTACGACTTCATATCCTTTGTCGAGAGATAGATATGGGTCTCCACCGTGCGCTTGCTCAACTGGAGCTTCTCCACGATCTCGTCGGTCGTCATTTCTTCGTGCTTATACATTTTATATATAGCGGCACGCTTAGCAGGCATCTCGGCTAGATGCTGGCGCTCGAAGGAGAGGATGTCGGCTGCCTCAATGCGCTGAGCCATGGAGGAAGAATCCATGCTAGACATGGAAGCCATCAACTGCTTCTCGGTCTCACGCACGAACGCCTTATGGCGTGCATCATCGATAATCATGCGCTTCGCCATCACAAAGAGTAAGTTCTTGGCGGTCTCCTCAGAGATGACATCCAATGACATCACCTTGATAAAAAGATCTTGGAGCATATCCTCGGCAGCCATCACATCGTGTGTATAGCTCACGAGATATTGCTTGAGATCGAGGTAGTACTTCTTATATATAGAAGCTACCACGCTGCGGTTTTGGGGATTGTCGTTACGTTCCATATCTACTTAGGTTTTGTTTTACGGTTGCAAAGATAAAACCATTTTCAATACGAAGCAACATTTTGGACACCAACTACCGCCAACTCCTTTTGCAAGAAGTCCAATTCGCTTAACCTCTTATATTTCAAGCATTTGTAGCCTTAGCCTAGCAAGTCTATCTAATTTAGAGATAGTTACAACTTGATGTTTTGCGCCTTCAGATACTCCGTTGGAGTCATGCCTTCCACACGACGGAAGGTGCTGAAGAAGCTCGATTTCTTGAAGCCGCACTTCTCACTCAATGCCGTCAAGGTGTATTTCTTATACTCGCCCTCGGCTATCAGTCGCTTGAACTCTTCCAAGCGATAACGGTTGATAAATTCATAATAGTTCTCCTTCACATAGAGACTGAACACCTGGCTCAGCTTGCTGGATGACAAACCGAGCACTTCGGCAAGGTCGCTCATCTTCAGGTCGGGATTGGTATAGCATTGCTTCTCCTCGATGTAAGCCTTCATCCTCTCCACGATGTCGGCGAACTCCTTCTCATCGACTTTCACTCGAGCATACTTGGTGGTCGTTGCCTTACCTATTGTCTCTTCCACATCCGATTCAAGACTCTCGTTCTCTAAGTCTTGCTGCACTTCCATCTCTGCCTTTTCCTGCTCTATCTCCATCAAGGCACCCTCTATCTCGTTGCGCTCGTCGAGGAGCACCTTGGTGTTCTTATGATAGTTGCGCCACATCAACAAGAGGATGATGGCTGCTATCAAGATAACGAGTTCAAGGATGGCAAGCCAAGAAGGCAAAACCATGATTTGATAAGTTCGCTCCGTGGCTGGCGCACCTGCCAAGCGCACCTTCAACTGGTGGATGCCTGGCAAGAGGTGGGTAATCTCCACATCCTTGCCATCGCTCACGCTTCGCCATTCCTTATCTCCCTCCATCTTATACTGATAGAGTCGTCCATACTGTCGTGCATAGTCTTGCAACAAGATGCGGAAGGATAGTTTCTCCGAGAGGATGTTCCAACGGATGCTGATACGATGCTCATCGTTGGCATGGTCTTCGAGGGCATACTCCATCAAGTCGCTTCCTCGACGGATGTCGTAGAGAGCGATGTGGTAAGGATTATGGCGCAACCAACTCTCCAATGCCTGTCGGTTCACCCTCATCAATCCATTGGAGGTAGCCACCCAGACATTCCCCTTGGCATCCATGTGTATGCCATCGGAGTTGATGAACTGGCACATCAAACCCTCGCCATAACCAAAATGCTGCAAGTCTTGCATCTGATAGTTCAAGCGATACAACCCTTGGTCGGTGGCTATCCAGTAATACCCCTTCATGTCGTCCAAGAACCCATAGCACTTGCTGCCCACAAACTCGTTGGGCATCTCCAACTGCCCGAATCGGGTCATTGCCGGATTCGTATAGAATATCTGAGTCTGCTTTGGGAAGAACATCAAACCTTGATGCCCCCTTACGCAGCCCAAGTTCACTTCCGTATTGAAGAAACCTTTTGGGAAATGAGCGTTCTCGAATGTTTGCGTAGCTGCCACATAGAGCGATATGCCTTGCGAACAAGCCCATCCGTTGCCTTTGTTGTCGAATCTGACGGTAGTGACACCACCACAAAGCCGGGAATTGTTCTCGGTATATCTCATAATATGCCCCTCACCATCCCACACAAAGACGCCCTCGCCTGTGCCTATCCACAACTTGCCATCCCGACTCACATCGAGCGAGGCTATCGTAGTGGTCGTCAGCAAAGGTTGACCCGGAATACGGGAGATGGAAAAGGTTTGCGGATTCAAGACCAGCAAACCGCCATCATAGGTAGCGATATAATATTGCCCTTTATAATATGAGATATTGGTGATGATATGCGCCCCCTGAAGTTGCTCCATCGGAATCAACTTCACCATCCCATGAGCCTCATCCACATAGTACACCCCCTCGTTGGTACCTATAAGCTTCACCAGGTTGCCGATGTAGAAGGATCGCACATTCAAACCCTCGGTAGTGAAGTCGCCGAAGTGATAACGTTGGAAGATAGGAGCCTTATAGTAAGTATAAGACATGCCGAAGCGGAAGAATCCAAACCAGTTGACTCCATGCACATCCTTGACGAAGCAATAGACAGCATCACTCGGTAGGCGATGTTTTCTATCGCCTTTCACGTAATACATCTCCTTGATCTTCGCCGTGTTGGCATCAAGCAAGAAAGCACCCGAACCATCCGTTGCCACCGTCACCTCTCCATGCGAAGTCGCTTGCAAGAAGGTGATGATATTGCCAACGCCTGAAATCGGACGGGGAGCTGCATGGGATTTCAAACTATAGACAAACAAGCCATTGTTCTTGGTTCCGATAAAGAACTTGTCTTTCCAAATCGCCAAGCGGCTTAACGCAGCACCTTTCGGCATTTTGTCGGCAATCACATACGAGCGATACTTGCCAGTCTGAGGCACATAACAGTTGAGGGCATAGCGGCTCAAGAACCAGACGTTACCTTTTGCATCCGCCTTGATGTCCCTTACACCATTCTCCACACCCATCTGTGTAGCCCCCACGGTGATGACTCGGCTTCCCTTTTCATCAAAGACATGAAAGCCCTCACGGTTGCCTGCATAGAGTTTTCCCTTGAAAGCCAAGATCGTTTCCGCCTTGCCGATTTCCGGATGAATTTGTCGGAAGTCTGCCTCTCCCTTACGCTTTGCGAAGATTCCCTTGCCTGTGGCTGCATAGATGGTATGATCTTCGCTCTCGCAGAGTTCGAAGACATACGTGCCCTCACCTCCAGGTTTGAAGGTGACGATACGCTTGCCGTTATAGAGACTGACACCATCGCTGGTGGCAAGCCACATTCGTCCTAGATGGTCGGGCATAATACGAGAGACCGACTCGCCCGAGAGTCCGTCCTCCTTGGTTACAAAGTGAAAAACCTCGTCATTGACGATGTCAGCACGACAAACCGCCAAGCTACACATCATCAATAAGAGGCATATATAATAATGTATATATTTCATTGTTTTGATCCTTGCAAGCTATTCAGGTATTGTATTCGCTTGCAAAGATAGTACAAATCGAAGAAAACACCAAACTTTTGCTGGTTTTTCTCACAAACATCGCCATAGCCACTAGGGACTAAGGTTGGGATGCGTGGCATCAAGCATTTACTTCTGCCAATATACCGCATAGCGGCAGTGGTGGGCATCATAGAAAGGAATGAGTTCCACTCCTGCCTTCGTCTTGAAGTCCTTGATGCTCTTCAAACCATCGTACTTTGCTTTCTCCACAACCGATGATGGTATCTTGAAGTCAAAAGTATAGTAATCGTTGTACTTCGTTGGATCGCTGAAAGGATGAGCAACTGGGGCAAGTTTTCCTGCCATTACGATAGGACCATACATCAAGGCCACCTTGGAGGCATCATCCTTGGTTGCCTCCTCACGGAGCTGCATTCCGAATTGCACTTCTACCTTGTCGCCTGCTTTCCACTGACGAGAGATTGCCACATAGCCATCAGCGCCCTTGATTGCCTTCACCTTCTTGCCATTCACCTTGATATCCATCTTGGTTGCCCAATAGGGATAGCGGAGACGGAGGGAGAAAGCCTTTGACTTGCCACCTACCGTCAAGGTCGTAGTGGATGACTGGGGGAAAGCGGTCTGTTGGGTGATAGTCGTTCCCTCCCAATCCACTTGTGATGGGATGAAGAGATTTACATAGAGACTTGGCTTTTCGACATTACCTTTCAGGGATGCGTTGCCTTTTGTCGAGGTGGAAGCATCGGAATGGAAGTAGATGCTGGACGCATACTTCACATGACTCTCGAAGCCACTGCCCACACAGCACCAGAAACTGCTATCTCTCGTAGAATACAAGCGATAAGCACCCGTTTGCAATGGGGTAAAATAGCATACCATCGAACTCTCAGGGTCTTGTTGACCAAGGATATGATTGTAAAGCGCACGCTCGTAGTAATCTGCTATCTTGCTCGATGGATTCCAAGAGAAGAGGTGGTCGGCAAGCTTCAGGAGATTGTAGGTGCAACAGTTCTCACCATCATAGCCTGTGAGATGCTTGCTCTGCTCCGTTGGCTTGAAGAGATGCTCCTTATCAGATAACTCACCTGTCACAAAGGCATGGTCGTTCACCAAGGTCCAGAAGAGGAGTTCTGCCGCCTTGCGACTGTCCTTGGCACCAAAGAGTTCGTAGTTGCGAGCCTCACCCAAGAGTTTCGGGATGAACGTATTGGCGTGGTTGGTACCCAAGTCGGGGTTGCCAGCCTTCAATGGGTCTATCTTCTCGTTATGATAGAAATAGCGAGCCACCCAGAGGTATCGCTCATCTTGGGTGAGGGCATAGAGTTCATACATCGCCTCATTGAATCCACCGAACTCATTGCGAATCATCTTCTTGCGAGTTTCCTCAGAGAGTGGTTTGAGCTTGTTGTAAGCCCAGTCACCCATGCCTTTTGCCATCTCCAAGGCTTTCTCGTTGCCAGCTATCTGATACTGGTCTATCAAGCCCTGCACGATTTTATGGAGCGTATAGAAAGGTGCCCACACGCTCTTGCCTTGGATATTTCGGTCGATGAGTCCTTCTGCAAAGGCACTCAGATAGCCCCCTCTGCCGTATGCCAGCTGCACCTCGGCTAGCCCGTTCACGATACTGTCAGCCTTCACCTTCACGGCTTGCGAACCCGTCTGGGCATAGAGGGTGGCGTATGCCGAGAGGAGATGTCCCGTGATATGACCACGAAGGTCGCAGTCGAGGGATTCCCAACCACCGAGCTTCTTCACCGTCATATAGCCTCCCTCCCGACTAGAGAAAGCACCGCTTGTATTGCGGAAACTCTGCAAGAGAGAGTTGACTGGTATCGACATCATCCAAGCCGAGTCTCGCTTCATGTTCTCTTGGAAGCGAGAAGGAAGGAGACGTACCTGATTCATACGGAAAGGTTGGCACTTCATACTGCCACCGTTTCCGACAGCAAGAGCCTTACCTCCTGAGGAAAGGACATTAAAACTGCTTGCCACAAGCAAGCCTGCCACGATTGCTATTGATTTCTTGTTCATGATGATGTTTCGATTGTAAGATACTTGTACTGATTCTACAAGATAATACGGATATGGAAAAGATAGTACGCAAAAAGCCTTATCTCAATCTTTCCATCACGTCCTTTGGAATATCAATGCGAATAGGTTGCACCGCTCCCTTGTATTCCTTATCGGCATCGGCTACCGCCACCAACCAACAGGTGAAAGACCTGCGTGCATTGTCCCACCCTGCCTCGTATGGATAGAAGCGGAAGGTGGTATCATTGATTTTCTTCACGGGTCCATTAATCACCTCTATATGAGGTTTCTTCTTGCCATGCTCCAGGGCTGATTTGCCATGCGAGCTATCCGTATAGACTGCCTTTATGTGAAAGGTGATGCCCTCCATATCTTGCAAGTCAAGTTTCATACCACCTTGCAACTTTTCATCGTATGGCACCAACTTACCTTCATACTCGAAGCCCACATACTGTACCTTCTTACCTGCCGTCTCCAGGTATCGAGCCTCTGTCATTTCTGCCATTTCCTGGTCAAAATACCAAAAGGCATCGTGCTTGTCGCCCTTATATATATAATAAGGTGCAGGAAGAGGGCGAGAAGCGGAGGACAGCTCAGGCATCCTTCCCTTGTCTGCTCCATCCGTGCCCATCATATCGGAATGGAATCTCTCTGCAAGCCAACCGTCCTTCGGATTGAGTTTACGGAGCGTTCCATCAGGGTTCAAACGCTGTTCTAACGCCTTTTGAATGAACTTTGCCAAATACATAGCAGTCTTATCACCACCGTCGAAATGACCTCTACCGGTATCACAGAGGAAGGAGATACAACTCTCTGGGTACATCATGCGGAAGGCAAGGGCAGGATTCACACGAGCCTCCCACCATTCATACTCGCCTTCCACCATCAAGCCCGGTATGCCATCGATGTTGCGATGACGTCCCCACTCCACATTGTCTCTGCCATAACCACAGAGATTGGTACGAGGAGCATCACCATGGAAGGAGATGATGCAAAGCGTGCGATTCGGGTTCCAAGCCGCAAAGTTCCATGGGAAAGTAGCTTGAGCGGAATGCCCCAAAGGGATGATGGGAGCCTTGGCTATCTCGGCATGACCGCTCTGGTCAGCAAGATTGCCCATCATCTCCTCGAAGATGTTCTGTGCGCCCGAAGCAGGATTCCAATCATTGCTGAAAGCTGGAGCCACCCATACCATCGCCACCCCCAGTTGCTTCATCTGGGCTTGAAAGTGAGTGTTCTTATAGATAGCCTCCTCCGTCATATTCTGTTGGGAGAGAATGACAGCCTTCACCTTTTTGCATCCATCAGGCACCCAAAGGTAAGCCACCGGTGCCTTCCCAGTCTCATTGGAGATATAGCCTCGCAGTTCCACCGACCACTGGTACATACCACTGCCTCCCACACCTACGGCATGGGCTGCACTCATCCAGATGCCCTGCAACAGCAAGAGCATCATCACCATTCTCTTGCCTAGCGAGAATAGGCATAACTTCTTTCCATTATAATCTCTTTCCATTTTCATATCCATTTATGATGATACAGAATCATTTCTTTTATTAAGATACGGCTCGTGGTGCAAATATACGCAATAAGCCGCATAAAACAGTCGCATTTGGGCAAAAAATATGCTTATAGGAAGAGAAAAAGAAATAAAGACATTGCAGCAAGCCTATCACTCTGAATATTCTGAGTTTGTGGCAGTTTATGGACATTTCCATCACTAGGGAGAAATAAAAAAGTCCCGACTTTTTTAGAAAAACCTCCCGACCTTTTTAGAAAAAAGTCCCGATGTTTTTGAAAATGGGCAGTGATGTAACAAAATGAGTGATTCTTTCAATTACTAATTGACAAATCAAAGGATATTGCTTATCTTTGCACCGAGATTTAAACTGCAAGATATGGATAAGAACATCATACAGAAAATCATCTTGGAGAACCAAGAGCTAGTAGAACAAGTAGACTGGCAGATAGCGTAAAACAGCCTATGGCATACAACCGTATCAGCAACCTGGTAGGTTCCACGGGTGTAAAGACCAACACATAAGGAAGCGCATCGTTAAACAGCAAGGAAGCGCATTTATGCAAGCTATAAATGCGCTTCCTTAGCACCTATAAATGCGCATTGTTAAACCTACGAATGCGCTTTGTTATTATTTCACCATTACAAATCGCAAGGCGGCACCGCCCGATGGCTGCAAATGAAGCTTCAAAATCTTGCCAGCCTTGAGGGTCTGTACAGTGGAAGCCACCTTGGTACGAGTATTCAACGTAGGGTCGTCATTGTAAATCTCCACACGATACTTCCTACCCTTCTGCAAGAAATCAGCAGTGTTGATGGTAATGTCACGAGCCTGCAAGCCCGTCATCGCACCCACAAACCAATCATCACCTGAGCGACGAGCCTGTACGACAATTTCTCCTATCTCGCCCTGCAAAGCCTTGCTCTCATCCCATACCGTAGGACAATATTTCCAGAAGTCCAACTCCTTTTCTCCCTTATATACATTCGGGAGGTCATACCAATACAAGAAGGTGACAGGACTGTAATACACCACTGGCATCGCCAACTGATGTGCCTTGGTATTCTTCACCCTTCCATTGAAATAGCATGGAGTGTAATCGGCAGGACCGCAAAGAAATCTCGTAAATGGCAAGATGGTATTATGCTCTGCATCCGGCATTTCCTCATTGCCACCGATGCCCTCTTGCGTCATGAGGTTAGGATAAGTGCGGCTCCATCCCGTAGGACGATACTCATCGTGAATATCCACCATGATGTGATGGTCGGCACACTTCCTCACGGCTTGATGCAACCAAGTGGTCCACTCTTGCGAACCAATCTGCACAAAACCAAACTTGATGCCGCTGATGCCCCACTTCTCATAGAGTGGCAATAGCTGGTCGAGTTCTTGATAGAGCGCACGCTGATTGACATATACCCACACACCAATGCCCTTGCTCTTGGCATAGGCACAAAGCTTTGGCATATCAATATCACGACTCTCCAACACCTTCAAGGCAGAGGAAGACATCTTCATCTCTGGTCCATACCATCCGGCATCGAGTTCGATATATTGCAAACCTCTATCCACGCAGAAGTCAACTCCAGCGAGACAGGTCTTCATATCCAAGCGGCATACACGGAATGCCTTACCAGGCTTTATCCAAGAAGTATCGGCGATTTGGCAAGGAGCATTGAGATTGAGCACCAACTGCTTGTTGTTGATGAGGTCGATGGCTTTCTCTCCCACCATGATGAATCGCCAAGGCATATCATAGGCGGTGATGATGTCGGCAGAATCGAACATCGCCATTTTCAACTCATTGTCAGCTTTCAGCTTGAGTTTGCCTCTCACGAAGTCGGTCAAGGTAGCCTCGCCGATAGCAGCATAAAGTCCGTTGGCAAGATGGAGCGTCAGAGGTCGTTCTGCCTCTTCCTTCCATGCCGCCTCACTCTTCAGGAGCTTTACCTTGTTGGCATGAGATTGCGCCCAAGCATAGTGGTAAGCCTCAGCGCCAGGGGCAAATCGGAAGGAAGTCAAGTCATCGGTGATGTGCATGAACAAGCCGTTGGTAGCCTCGGGGAAATGATAGCGGATGGCAACACCCTCATCGTATGCTCTCACAATGATGTCAAGGAGATATTGCTGGCGCTTATCATAAGCCGTGCCACTCCCCTCATGTTTTCCACCCTTCAAGAGGTGGAGGGTCATCTCATTGTAATGGTCACGTATCTGCGAATACTCGCCATAGACCGTCTTCCAAGTATTGTCCTCGGAACGGTGCTCCACGCTCGTCACCTCCATACCTTTGGTCCACACTCGGTTGGTATCTACAGGGATTCCCATCGCCGACTCCACCAAATGGTTGTCGATGTTCACGCCTAGCTCGCCCTCTTCCACCACTTTCTTGTCGGCATAGTCCAAGCGATAAGTCAGTTTGCCCTCCTTCTGGGAGAAGACAAACTGGTACTTGCCATTAGGAGAAGACAGGACTTCTGCTGCTTGAGTTGCAGCTGTCATGAACAGCAACATCAGCAAGAAAGATAAACGCAATTTGATGCTATAAGGGAAAGTTTTCTTCATTGTCGATAAAATTAGTCGTTATTATTAATTAAAGTTGTCCGAACATATAGGTTCGTTAAGCGCACATCAGCTGTTGTGCGCTCGCATACCAGCAGATGTGCACATGTCCACCAAGTGTTGTGCAAGCGTCACCCAACTGCTATGCTGCTAAAAGTTTACTGTACCATTCTCCAAGCATATAAAGCGCTGGCTTGTGCCATCCTTGAGTTTGACGAGGATGCCCACAGCCCCTTGCTGTTCAGGCTCGAAGAAATCAACAGAGGCGATGTCGCCTGGCTCCGTATCTGAACTAGGCTCATATACTGTCACAAAAGGATGGGTCCATGCCTCACCCTCCTGACGAGCCACAAAGGTAAGCACGGGTTGGTCCTCTACCTTATAAGGTTGATTTGGCATACGCTCGTATTCGAGGTTGGCAGGCGAGAGGGCTTGGAAGATGGTGCGGTTCTCGTCCTTCTTCATCCACATTGTCATGGTAATCTCACGCTGTCCATCCATCGCCTCCACTACCTTTTCATCCTGTATCTTGGTCACGAACTGCGTCTTGATGCTATTCTGCATCTCAGCCGACACCTTATTATATATATAGGAGTAAGCATAGAGATGACCACCAGCGAAGGCAAGTTCTTCGGTAGGTTTCATATCGAGAGGCTGCTGGGTGGCAGCATCCATCACCTTCATCTCCTGTCCGAGGTTGTGATAGAAGTAATCGTGGGTCTTGTCGCCCCCTTCCACTTTCTTGCTACGGAATACGTCGATGTAATAACCACCTTTTGCAGAAGTCTTCACGATAGCAGCAGTACGCTGCTGCTGTGCCTGGGTCTCAGGTTCTAGGAACTTGACGGTGGCATAGCTTATCTTATCTTTTAACTCCGAATCTTTCTCAGTAGAAAGTTTCCACTCGGAGAGTTTCTTGCTGGCAGGTTGTTCCTGGGTCACCTCCGGATAAGAGGCGACGACCTTGAAGGCATGTTGCGACATCATCACAGGATAGCTCGACACGCCATCCACCACCACTGTGTTGTGGGCAGGCATCTGAGAGTAATACTCCAGATAGTCCAATCCACTATAGAGATACTTGCCGATACCCGCATCAGGTCCCAAGACATAGCCCTTACCATAGAGTTCGAGAGAGATACCATTGGCATGTTGGTGATTGCCAAGACTGGCATTGATGGAAGCCATCAAGTCATGCTGCTTGTCCATACCGCTTCGCATCGCTATCCACGACACGTTAGGGGCATAGAACAAGGTGCTCGTATATGCCTCAATCTCTGAGAGCGGAGCCTTCGGAGCCACGGCACTCTTCAAGAGATTCATCTCTGAAATCAGATTCTTGTTTTTATGGCGAGTGGCATATTTCAACACTTGGTCGATGCCACCTGTATTCAAGTATCCTGGATGAGTATCGCCGAAGCCTGCTATCATACGATTCGGGAAGAGATACTCGGCAGAGTTTTTCACTGCATCCACCAAGATAGGACACTTCTGGAAGAGGTCGATGCCAGCCTTCTCATCCAACATATTGGAAAACTCGCCCAACAAACCGAGCACCGTGGTGCTATAGCCCGGCGACTCATACCAAGTCTTGCTTCTAGCATCGAAACCGAAGTCGATGAGTTTGTTGACGCTCCATTGTCGGATGCTATTCTGATTGACGACATAATCCAAGTAGTATTGCTTGCCCTTTCCATCGGCATAGGCTTGGTCATCTTGCAATACCAAGGCTATCTTGACGATGAAGTCAGCTTGAAACAAGTCCCAGTTGTTGTGAGGCACACCATTGGCGATGATGTTCTCCGCCCACTTCTTGAAGCCTGCCTCAATGATTGCCTGGTCATCCTTCACGAGATTCTTGATGAGCGGATACATCTGAGTCAGTTCATTGATGACATCCTCATGGATCACCTCGAAGGTCGTCATGCCCACCAAGGTTTGCTGATGTCCGTGGTTAAGGTCGAAAGGCACGTTGCGGTAGGCGATGCCTTTCATATAAACATCGAATACCTTAGCCGCCATCTTGCCATATCGCAAATCGCCAGTGGCGGCATAGATACGAGCGGCATCACGGGCGAGGCTGATAATCTGTCGGTTGACACTGGCAATATTACAACCCGTCTTGGCTGGGGAAGCCTTCTCCATCTTGCCCGACACCTTATTAATATAGGTCACATTGCCTTGCTCATCGTCATCGTAGGGTAGCAAGTCTTCCAACTTCGGGCGGTTGTATAGTGATTCCACGCCACGAATGCCATTATATTTCACGGTAGGTTCGGCGGCACGCTCCCCTCCAGGCTTTGCGAACGCCTCGCCATTGATGAAGACATCGGTGGCATGGCTATTCCAAAACATCTGTAGGCGAGAATACAACCAGTCGGGCTGCTGATCGACCTGGCTCATCACGTTCTCTATCTTAGCCTTCAGCTTGGTGATCTCCGCATCTTCCGCTTTCTTCTTGGCGAAGCCCAAGGAGGAAGAGAGGAGCATCAAGGCTGCTACATATAGTACTTTCTGTTTCATGCGATTTACTTGATTGTTTAAACATAATACGGCTAAGACCGAATTTATACGTATAAAAAAAAACTGAAAGTCTATCATATTTATTGCTTTCTTATATAATATAGAATTGCTTTTTACGTAATATATTGCAGACATCCGTATATTTCAAAAGATGACATAATACCATTCTAACTATGGCATAAAAACATTCTAACCCATCAACATTTTATGAAAAAGGTACTATCAACTCTCATTCTAGGACTCTTGGCACTGACCTCCTTTTCCAAGGACAGACTCATCGTTGCGCCTGCTCCCACGGGCATCGAACTGAAGCACGACTTCGAGGTGAAGGCTCGCATCCATGACGGCGAATGGCAAGACGTGAGCACCTACGCCTTCAAGGTGGATAGGGTGGCGAACGCCAAGCACAACGTGGAAATCACCTCAGTGGCTAAATTCGAGTTCGAGGGGAAAGTGGAAATACAGGTGAAGAGCATCGCTCAGGACATCAAGAGTTACAAGATCAGACCGAACTCCTACGGCATCAAGGCGCAGCAAGAGGGTAATACGCTGACCTTCTCGCTCGACCGTCCTCGCTATCTCTCCGTGGAAGTGAACGGCAACATCTACCAAAATCTCCAAATCTTCGCAGACAACGTATTAGAAAAACCTAAGGTAAAGAGAAAGAAAGACTTGATGTACTTCGGCCCTGGCATCCACGACTTCAAGGGCGACTCCATCCACATCGCTTCGGGCAAGACGGTTTTCATCGACAATGGAGCGGTTATCAAGGGATGGTTATCCACCTATGGCTCCAACCATGTCAAGATATTGGGACATGGCATCGTCATGCCGGGGCATCATGAGGGCATCATGGTGAGATATGCCAAGAATATAGACATCGATGGTCCTATCACTACCCAGTTGCCTATCGGCGGAAGCGACTCCGTGACCGTGAAGAACGTGAAGGTGATGAGCTGGTATGGATGGGGCGATGGCTTCAACATCTTCGCCAGCAACAACATCCACCAAGAGCATCTCTTCGCTCGTACCAGCGACGACTGCTCCACCATTTACTGCACTCGCAAGGATTATCATGGTGGCTGCAAGAACATCACCATCAAGGACTGCGTGTATTGGGCTGACGTGGCTCACCCTATCATGATAGGACTCCACAGCGAGACGCCTGAGAACGAAGAAATCACCAACGTGCTCTACGAGGACATCGACATCCTAGAACATGCTGAGAACCAGATAGACTACCAAGGTTGCATCGGCATCAACGATGGCGACAACATCCTGGTGAAGGGCGTTACCTTCCAAAACTTCCATATCGACAACATCCGCAAGGGCATGATTGTCAACATGCGAGTATGTTTCAACAAGAAGTATTGCACCGCTCCTGGCCGTGGCATCGAGGACATCACCCTGCGCAATATCGCCTATACGGGCGAGATGCCAAACATGGGCATCATCGCTGGATATGACCAAAGTCGCATGGTGAAGAACATCCGCTTCGAGAACTTCACCACCAATGGAAAGGTGATTACAGACGATATGCCAGGAAAGCCAAAGTGGTACAAGACCGCCGACATGGCGAACATCTACGTGAACGACCATGTGGAGAACTTGATTTTCACCAAGTAACTTGAGTAAATAGATTTCATTGAGAGGCGACCGCCCTATATCTGAAAACGGATATAGGTGCGGTCGTCAAAGCTTTTATTGCCTACCACGATTCCCTTGGTGGCTATAAATTCATGGGTGCATTGAGGGTCATAGGCAAGAAGATGCGCCAAAGCCTCCTCGCTCTCTGTCAAGGTCGGTTTGAGGAAAGGATAACCATCGCTTGCCAAGACGATCTCCTTTGTAGGAAGAGGTAAGCTATCAGCTACATCTGTCTCTACATTTTTTTGGGGAGCATTCAGTGAAACGACCTTCATTCCTTTCTGATAAATCGGAAATCCATCTATCACCGTGTAGGTTTTGTTCTGTCCCTCCAGCATCGCCTGGATGAGCAAGGGTTCTATCGTCTTGCGAGCCTCCTGCGGCGTGAAGCCTCGTCGGATGAGTTCCACTCGCCTACGAGCGACAATCTCCTCGAAAGGTTTGTTGTTCTCATATAGTTTCCCGTCAATGATGGCTTGGCAGTCGCCTACCATCCATACCTCATTCTTCGCCTTGCTATAGAGGATGGCGGAAGCGGTGAGCCGCTCCTCTGGATGCGCTTGCATCTGCTCCTCTATCCCCTGCTGATGATACACCTTATTATATATATATGACGTGACACCCTCGCAGAAGTTCTCCACCGTGCTTTCCGGCTTCAGTTCGTGCTGGATATACTCCGAGATAAGCACCATGGCGTAGCGTCCATTCTTCATGTCGGGTGAGAGATGATGGGGAGTCTTGCTCGTGCTTCCATCTATCACGGCGATGAAGTCGGCGGTAACGACCAGTCCGTCCTCACAACTTTCCGGGCTTTTCTTGCCCTCTATCTTGCTTTCTATTACTTTCATGTTTCAATGTATTTAGAGTCATAAGCAATGATATGGCTTGCTTCTTGCCATCCCATTGCCTTGCCGATGCAAAAGTACAAAAAATAGCAGTTCACTCCAAATGAATCCCCGACATTTCATCCTTATCTCGCCGCTAACGCATATTTTATGTCAATTCTGGCAAAATAAGACCGCCTTATTTTGCCGCTAACGATATTTTTTGTATCTTTGCGGCGAAATAAGGAGATTGAAATATGGACAGCATCATCTCATGCTCATTACTTGCAGTTCTGCTGCATCGTGGGTTCTTGACAATATCATCAACAACCGAGGGGGACTTTACGACCGTACAACTTGCGAAATTCATCTCTCTCCCTTCACCTTGCAAGAGTGTGAGCAATATCTGCATTCCAAGGATATCCAACTAGATCGATACAGCCAAGCTCTCTCCTATATGGCTATAGGTGGAGTACCCTATTATCTATCCATGCTAAAAAAAGGTGAGAGCATAGCTGCTAATATCGACAATTTGTTCTTTGCAAAAGGTGCCAAATTGCGCAACGAGTTTGACAACTTATTTGCCTCACAGTTTGCCGACTCCGAGTCCTTGAAGTCCATCGTCAAACTTCTGACCAAGAAAAAAGAAGGATTCACAAGAAAGGAAATATCAGAGTTATGCAAGATAAAGACAGGCGGAGGACTGACGAAGCTATTGAAGTCTCTGGAAGAGAGCGACTTTATACTTCCTTATCTAAGTTACAAAGGTTCCAAAAGAAACTTAAAGTACAAGTTGACAGACCCATTCCTTCTCTTCTGTCTCCAGTTCAAGGGGAATACGACCAACGAACGTTACTGGCAAGAGAACCAGAACTCCGCCAAACTGAATGCTTGGCGAGGTTTTGCCTTTGAAAACCTCTGTTTCTGTCATATACCACAAATCAAGAGGGCATTGGGCATCCAAGGTGTACAAGCAGAAGTGCTACCATGGCACAGTGAGCAGAAAGAAGGCGGGGCACAGACCGACATGATCATCGATAGAGCCGACCGCCTCATCAACATCTGTGAGATGAAATTCTACAACACCGATTTCATTGTCGATAAAGGATATGATACCGTGCTGAGAAACAAGCTTACCACCTTCATGGAGGAAACCAAAGTAAGAAAGTCCCCCATCATGACGCTCATCACGACCTTCGGATTGAAATACAATGAATATTCCGGTCGCTTCCAAAGTGTCATCACCCTCGAAGACTTGTTCTAGAAGACTGAGGGCGATTTTGTATTTTTCCTCAGTACGCCCCTCTGCTCGTCCCTCTGCTTTGGCATTGCCCAATACATCATTTTGAATCATGATAGCTATGATTACCTTTATCAGCAAGAACTTCCAAGATTTTCACCTTTTCATTCAAGAATTATCGCTTGCAAATGTACGACAAATTATCGTAACTACCAAATATTTAAGTAAATAAAAAAAGGAGAGACGAGCTTCACAGCCCACCTCTCCCGAGAGATTTATAGAAAATGCCACTCATGGCATTCCTATATCTTGATTAAAAATATTATCAAAATTAATTTGCCTTTGGCAATGTTTTACTCCAATCATTCTGAGCAACACCAAAACCTGAATTGATTTCGTCAACAGGAATTGGATATACAAAGTCTGAAATCTTATAATTGTTAAAAGTGAACTTCACCTCTGGGGCACCATAAGCATATACAGATGCCTTTTCGTCCCAACGGCGCAAATCATACAAACGAAGTCCCTCCTGGAACAATTCGCGAGCACGCTCATCCTTCAAGAAAGCAAGAACCTCATCCTTTGTTGTACCCAACTGCTCGGCAGAAGTAATATCCGCATTACGCTTTGCCACAACTAACAAAGAATTTCTAGCCTCATCAAAATCTGCGGCAGTAGTTCCATGAAGCTTAGCCTCTGCCTTAATGAGATACATTTCTGGCGCATTGATCAAATAGTTTGTCGTTGTTACGGTAGGGAACTTACCACCCTTAAAGGCAGGCTTGGTTGGTGTAGATGAAGCATCCCAAATAAAGATTGAAGTTCTGCAATCATTTGCACCATACATCTTCTGAAGCTTAGGACTTGGACTAAAGCTGTAAGTTGACCACAATGTACCGCAAGATTGTGCTGACCAGTTATGCTTATCATCAATAGACAAATAGAACAAGCTCTCCGTATTGACACCTGTAGAAGAATACAATGCCTTGTATTCATCTGCCGTTGTTGCTATAGCAGACACACCTGCATCATCAAGAGCTTGCTGAGCATAAGACGCAGCGTCAGACCAATTCTCCATATAGAGATAAACACGAGCCAACAATCCTTCTGCTGCAGCCTTGGTAAAGTAAACTTTCTTGCCTCTATCTGCACCAGCTTTGCCAAAATGCTCAATAGCATCTTTCAAATCGGCGACAATAGACGTGTATGTTTCACCTACCGTAGAGCGAGATACCTGCTCGAAAGCCTTTATTGGCTCCTCTGAAATTACAATACCTGGTTGATCAGAAAAATCCTGACCATTTACCTTGATTTGATGACCATAGATATTGACTAAAGCAAGTTTAGCATAAGCACGAAGAGCGTAAGCCTCAGCCAAAGCGACATCCAAAGTCTTCTTATCTTCCTCTGTGGAAGTCTCATACAATTTCTTACCAGCATTAATTGCTCTCGCTGAATTATCAATTACTTTGTAACCATAATTCCAAATATAAAGCAAATAGCTTTCCTCATCTGTCATCGTATAAGAATAGATGGCATCCATATGCTTTGTAGAACCATTCCAATATGACAAGTCTGTAGGAATATCACCAATCATCGTTGCATAGTCTCCTGCAAAATAATAGTGATAAAACCAATCGTACTCACCATTTACGGCATGACTTACAGAAGATGCATCTGTCAAGCCATTATCTACATCAACACCAGTATAGTTCTTGGTGTCAAAAAAGTCATCTCCACAACTTGTCAAACAAGTTCCTGCTACTGACAAAAACAGTAAACCTAATATATGTTTCTTCATATTATTCCTTAATTTGAATCTTTTTAGAAAGTAATCTGAATACCACCAACAAATGTAGTCACACCAGGATACTGCCATGCGATAACGCCATTATCATATGTATCAGGTGTATATCCAGTAAAGTCACTTGCAGTAAAGGTGTATAAGTTATCTGCTGAAATGTAAATACGTACCTTTTGCATGAAAGCCTTCTTTGTCAAAGAAGATGGCAAAGTATAGCCCAATGTAACATTACTCAAGCGCAAGTAGCTTCCGTTCATGAGGAAACGAGAAGAAGTCGCTGTTGAATTATCTGGATCATTGTAAACATAACGAGGATATTTTGCATTAGGATTATCCTCTGTCCATGAGTTAAGAGCCATATCTTTGAGCGGTGTCATCTCACTCATACCCCAACCTGTAAAGGCTGCGCCATAATCATAGACCTTAGCACCCAAGCGATAATTGAAACTTACACTTGCATCAAGTCCTTTCCAATTTACAGAAGAACCAAATCCACCGAATACCTTTGGATCAGCAGAGCCCAAATGACGCTTTGCAGCCTCCCTATAATTGCTTGTTGTCTCATCACCAGTTTCATTCTTATACCATAGAGGCTTACCATTGGTTTTATCCACACCTGCATATTCTCTCATATAGAACTCATTGTATGGATAGCCCACTTCGTTGATTGTCAATGTATTGACGATAGGTTCACCACTAGACAACTTAACCACACGGTTTTGGTTCCAAGTCAAATTAGCATAAGCTGTCCAATCAAATCCTTTATGGCGCATGATTGAAGCATGCAAATCAAGTTCAATACCTTGGTTGCGAATCTTACCTATGTTTTTATAGGTACTTTTCAAACCTGTTGTCATAGACAAAGGCATTTTCATCAAGGCATCAGATGTAGTCTCATTATAGTAATCCAAAGACAAATGGATGCGATTAATAAAAGAAAGATCAAAACCAATATCAAACTTCTTAGAAGTCTCCCATGTCAGTTTTGTATTAGAGATTGACTCAGGGGCAATACCTACCACACCATCATAGTTATGACCTGCCATATAATAACCACGCGCAGCATACCAATCAATATCTTGATTACCTACGGTACCATAAGATGCACGAAGAGTAGCATTGGTAATAATAGGATTATCCTTCAAGAATTTTTCAGAAGAAAGACGCCACTTGGCGCCAACAGACCAAAAATTGCCCCAAAGGTTATCTGTTCCAAACACAGAAGAACCATCTCGGCGGAAAGATGCAGATGCATAGTACTTATCAAGATATGAGTAATGTGCATCAGCAAAATAAGAAGCCAATCTTGCCTCTCTCTGTTCATATTCAGGATCTTCCCACTTACCTGCTGTAGAAAGTTTGTTCATTCCCAAAGAAGCGAATGGGAAATCATAACCTGTATAATGATCTGAATAGTAAGACTTCTTCTGCATCTCCTGACCCAACATCACAGATACATTATGCATATCGTTAAACGTTTTATTCCATCCCAAGACATTGTTCCAAGTGATGGTAGTAGAACGCGAATTGAACTGATCACCATAACCATTGTAATCTCCCATTCCCTGTGGATCGTAAATAGCTGACATATATTCATACTCACGATAGTTCATGATATTTACACCTAAGTTCGTACGGAAATAAATACCATTCCAAATATCAACTTGTACGTATGGATTTAAGTTCAATGTCTCATTACGACTTTCATATACATTACCCAACTTATCTGCAAGAGCAAGAGGGTTATATAAGCCATTAGTATAACCATAGTACTTGCCTTCCTCATCATGAGTTGGATAGAATGGTTGCATCATAGAAATCGCAGCGGTCATAGTATTACTCATTGCACCTGCAGTTGACTGACTTGAACCATTCTTAATAGAGAAGGCATAGTTAGCATTAGCACCTACAGCAAAGCGACCGAACTTGCTCTCCACATTGACACGACCAGAATATCTCTTAAAGTCAGAAGCAATTACCAAACCCTTTGTATCGAGATAACCAGCACTGATATAGAAACCTGTTTTGCCAGTTTTACCCTGAGCACTGATGTTATAGTCTTGGTAATAACCATGGCGAGTAACCTCATCTATCCAATTGGTAGATCTCTTACCATCCCACTTATAATTTTCTGTCAAGAAAGCTTTTGCATCAGCAATATTGCTGTATTGTCCTGCAGCAACACGACCTTGTGCATACAAATTCATAGTCTGCTCTGCATTGGCATAGTCCATATTGTTATTTGCCATAGAAGTAAAGCCTTGCTTGATATCAACATTGATATTCAACTTGCCTTCTGTGCCTTTCTTGGTTGTAATAACAATCACGCCATTGGCTGCACGAGCTCCATAAATAGCAGTTGCAGCAGCATCCTTTAAAACAGTAACCGTCTCAATATCCTCTGGGTTTACTGAAGCCATAGGATCCAGGTAGTTACCTTCACCAGAATACGCACCCTCTTTATCAGAATTCATTGGCATACCATCAATCACATACAATGGCTGAGTACCTGAACTGATAGAAGAACGTCCACGTACATAGATAGAACCCCATGTACCAGGCTGACCTGTAGAGTTGTTCATCTGAATACCAGACACATTACCCTCAAGTGCCTTCACAAAGTTGGCATCACTCTTCTTTTCAATCTGTGAGCCATTCAGCAAAGATGCAGCACCTGTGAATGATGCCTTCTTTTGGACACCATAACCTGTAACGACTACTTCATCAAGTGATTTGTTGTCAGAAGTCAAAACAACCTGCATCTTTGCACTTGCTTTGACAGTTTTTGGCTGCATACCGATGTAGGAAATCTCCAACTTGGCATCTGCAGGAGCATTTAATACGAAGTTACCGTCAATGTCGGTAACAGTACCGGTATTTGTACCTACTATCTTGATAGACGCACCTACTACAGGCTCGCCATCTTCAGAAGAGGTTACCTTACCAGTAACGGAAGTTTGGGCAAAGGCCATCCCACAACTGAGAATTACCCCCCCAGAATCATAGCAATTCTTTTTACCATAATCTCTCTCTTTAATTAGATAAAATTTATAAATTTACTTTAATCGGCTGCAAAATTATGATATTTTACGCATATTTGCAAATATTTTGAAAGAAAAATGCAACATTTACTCATAAAAAGCCATTTTATGCCGCTTTTTACCTTACAAATCAACAAAATGAACACCTGATGCCCTTCTGAACGAAAAAAATAATATGGACAAATAGAATTTGTCTCGCAAATTTGTCCGACCTATCATAACATCCTTATATAAAGGTAGTTACATTCACAAAGACAAAAGTCGAGGACAAATTCAATTTGTCCGTGTTTATTTTTGCCAACTCATAGCTTCTGCCATCCCAAAACGATGAGTTGCGGGATGAGAAACTACGAGTTCCAAGTGTTGAAAGTACATATAAAAAGTGTTTGAGAGAAGAATGAGGA